>ERZ1106941.129-NODE-129-length-116035-cov-16.549069_pt1 | contig 116035 bp, 142 predicted proteins | sample MGYA00403670_ERZ1106941 | MGnify/ENA primary metagenome ERZ1106941 (study PRJEB35170, sample SAMEA104062400) | human gut metagenome | biome: human gut; feature: human-associated habitat; material: faeces | place: Denmark | collected 2012-06-04 ...
TTCGGCGATCCCGACGGGTTCGTGTTCAATATGTCCGTCGGCTACGACCTGGACGTGAAGTTCTCGGCGCTGAGCGTCACGCCGCTTGCTGCCGGTTCGGCGATGGCCAGTGATTTGCCGTAACCGGGCTTTATGCCTTCATACACGCCCACACGGATGACCGAATCCTCACTCAATGCGCCTGATACAAGAATGGGCAGCTTCCAATCATTATTGGCGTAATAACCGGCCTTCACCGAGCCGGAAATAGTGAGCTCAGGAGTGTTGCTTTCCCTTCCGTCGTAGTAAACGTCATATTGAGAGTTGTCGGTAACGGTAGCATCGGTGAGGGTAATAGCGCCCTTTCCATAGATGCCGCCGCCCTCAAAGGTACTGTTGTTTCCGGTGACCCCTATGTCTTTTCGCCCTATATGTTGCGTTATTTATGCAGCATCATCTTTTATTTCCACTTTTTTATAAAGATTGAATGGATCTGAAGTGATTATACTGTCTATTGCACGTTCAACTTCTCTATCATACTCAACCTGAGACATTCCATCAGAAATGTGGGTAATTCTTCCGAGATAGTTGCATGTATAATAACCTTTTTCTGTATCAAAGTTATTCCAATCATTAAATTCAGTAATTGGATTAAAAGGATTGTCAAAAGTTGTAATAGCAACTCGCTTGTTTGTGTATGCATTGATGTCTGCCATTTACTTCACTCCTTTCAAATACTTTGAAACTGTTGACGTTGAAACGCCAAGTTTGTCTGCAATTTCCTGCAATGTATAGTTAGACGCTGCGAGTGCTTTGATTCTGCTAACTTTTGCTGTACTTAGTTCAGAAGTCTGTTTTGGCATTGCTCTTTCTCTAAGCTTATCAGCATTTGCATTATTGAGAATACGAACAAGCATGTTATTAGTTATGGCACCAGCCTGAATAGCTTCCCATTCTTTGTCTGTGATGTTAATTTCTCTGTCTCTTCTTGAAGATGCACCAACATCTACACGACTGGCAACTATAGCCTGCTGAGATGCCTTCTTTATATCGCTAACCTTGAGATCCTTATTGTTTGCTTTCTTTTCGCCAACAATAACACTTGCCTTTCTCTGTGCTGCACGCTCTCTCGGTGCATTGAGTTCGGCAGTATTAAGTTTCTCTTCCAGACTCTTTACCTCTGATGCATACTTCTTCTTAGCCTCTTTTGACATAGCTATATTTTCTATATTTGCATAGTCCAGTCGAGCCTGATTGGCCATAGCCTTCATACTATTAGCATAATCTGCATACAGTAGCTCCATAGGATGCCTAGCCTTGGACACTAATGTATTAGCATCGTCTGTCTCAGCCATCTTAGTACTCTGCTGTTTCTTATAGTCCCTTGCATACTCTATGGTACCCGTCTTATCGGTATAGGTTACTTCCTTGGTCACGGGGTCTATATGTTTAACAGGGGTATACTTCTCTGCTGCTACTGGGTCGTCCTTCTTATACTTGATGGTCTCACCGGATGTGGTCTTGATGCTAACCACTCCTGACTTACTCGTGGATCGCTTAGGATAGTACAAGTCTTCAGTGGTCTTGTATATGAGTGCACCTTCAGGCTTGCTTGGATCATACCAATCTTTGCCTTTTTTATTGATCTTTGGTGTACCTTGTCGCTTTGGTACTGACGTTTCACCCTTGCTTCTCGAAAGGATTGTAGCAGCGCCACCAGCTCTTACAAGATTCCCATTCTCATCGTATTTAGGCTGATACTCTTTTCTAAGAGCTGAAATGTTATTGTCATGTTCGCTCTGTTTATAGTCTAGCTTATGTTTCTCAGCATCAATAACTACCATTGAATGTCTAACTGCTGCTGCAAGCTGATCTTCTCCAGCTCCCGCAAGTGTCATATCCGTAATCAAATTTGAAATTTTCCCCATCTCGGTCTGAGTATTCTTCATGATCCTGTACTCATGACCATTACGATAGTAGTGCTTCTCTCCATTACTATATACTTTGCACTCACCGCCATAAGCAACCTTAGGATCAAATCCCTCAAGCCCCTTCAAAGGATTTGTGGATGTGATCTTAACTTTTCCACCAGCGTCATGCGTTGGAATGCACATAACTGTATCACCGTCAAAGTCTGCTCCAGACAATCTTTCTGCTACTTTGCTGTTAATACCTATGGCGTCCTGAACATCACCGCCAAGAAGTTTTTTCGCCTCTTTATGATTGTTGTTTACAGTAAGTATTGGTATTTCAAATGTTCCACCATGCGGATATCTGATGAGTGCTAACTTGGTTCCTGTTTTGTAGTTGGGAGCATACACTTCTGTGTCTTTCATTGTCGGAAATGGGATAATAACATGATATCTCTGTCCCGGAAGTGCTGCCGCCTGAAGATTAACAGCTGCTGAGTCGCATCCTTCTGCAAACTTTTGAAGATAGTGTTTCTTTATTACTGGATTTGTAAGTGATGTAATTTCATCATACTCCGCTGCTTTGTCGGCCTTCGCAAGATCTAGCTGCTTCTTTGCCATGGTTACAGACTGCTTACCAAGAAACTGTGATGGGAGTGCATTTTTCCACTCTGTCCAATCTCCCTGATCCGCTCTTTTATTTATAAGACCCAGTTTTTCTTCTCCGGTCTTAGCATCTTTGTACCAATACTGTCCCCCCTGGTCAGCATCTTTTATAAGAGATCCAAAAGGATTGTCCGGATCGCTCTTGATGTCTTTAAGAACTTCCATCTTCGGAACGTCCTTTGTTTTATTTGTATTAAATATAACATCAACACCATCTGGCATATCATCAGAATATACTGCCATACCTTTGAGATATTTCTTACCATCTACCATGATACGAACCTGTGCATATTTGGAATCACCAAGGCTAAGATCTTGACATCCTCTACGAAGTTCTATAACACCATCTTTCTCGATGCCACCATCTTCGTTATACCGAATCATAAGTCTCTTTGAATCGAGACTTTCTGGATATGTAAATTTACGATGAAACGTTTCGCCATCGTCTGTCGAAAAATAATCCGTCAAAGGTTTAACTTTATCCAAATCATATATTTCAGAATGTGGTATATCTGGTTTGGTAAGAACTTTCTGTGTTGTCATCTGATTTGGATTGGTTGCCTGTGGGAATCTACCATTGTATATATGGTATCCTTCTCTTTCCAAAATAGTTAATGCCTGATTCATCTTCTCTTCTGAAATATGAAGTTCTCGCTCAACACCCTTACCAACATCAACCATACCCTTCTTATCAACCTGCTCTCTCATGAAATCAGCAGCATTCCTAGCCTGTTTCATTCGACTCTCAGAATCTGCATTGAGTAGTGATCTGACTGTGGATTCAGATATACCCATCTGTCTTCCAATCTCTGTAGCACCAAGGCCATCTTCTTTAAGTGACTTAGCTCTTGCTACATCGAGCATTCTTCTCTCATCCTTACAAAGAGACTTCTCAGTTCTATACTGTGTTGTTGTCATACCAAAGGTATTGCTTATATTATCCGGAGTTTCTTCCCAGCCGTCTTTCTTGAGTGATTCAACTCTACTCAAAAAATCATCGCCATGCTGATATGGGTTTTCTCCAGACCCCCAAGGATATCTGCCAGAACGTCTCGGCATTCCGTAATGCTCAAGAACCTCAGCATCTACAGGTTCTGAACCGCATCCCAAATTTGATTTTATTTCATCTGAAATTGAACTCATGATTTAAGCAGCCTCCTTTTCTAACTTTTCAAGAAGTTTGTCGAGGTGAATTATCTTGTCCATGATCGGAGCAATCTCCTCTGCTGTCGGATTATGAACCAGCACTTCATCCTGCTTGTATAGCCGGAGTTCCATCTCAATGTCGCCAGGAGCAACATGATACTCAAGACAAAATAAAGCAGCATAAACCTCCAGCTGCTCAATATGGTCTTCGATCTTCCCAGACTTACCAGTTTTTAAATCATGAATTCGTAATACATTATTCTTGAAAGATATGGCATCCGCTGTGCCAAAAAATCTCTCAGAATAAAATAAAACAACCTCTGTACTCATCTTGAATCCAATTGCATCATTTACATATGCATTCAGAGTCTTCTTTGTACGGGGTTGTTTAATCCCAAGGTCTATTGTTTCTTTAGCCCATGCATGGAGCCTTGTTCCAAGCTGTGCCATTTTCAGGTTTCGATACACCTCAATTGCTTTGGTATCGTCATACCTGAGCCACGAGCTTTTACTCGCCGAGAAAGGCGCGTGAAGGCCTTCCAGTTTTGAATGCTGATTGAAGTTCATCTAAAATTTCCTCCTTGTTCTCTGGGTAAATAAAAGCAGCATATGACATCTTATCCATAAGGTTTACATAGTAATCCTGATTTGGGCGATGACTTGCTCTTTTGCTCTCTTTACCTTCCAGTGCTGCCCATTTGTCCCTATACAAAATAAGCAGGTCTGGTATTCCCTGTCTTTCTGTGGCATCCAGATGTATCACCATACTTCCTGGAAACCGATGTTCAATTTCTTTTTTTAGATCCGCCTTGAATTTTCCTTCAGGTGTCACTAAAGCATTCCTCCTTTCATTTTCAGAAAGAAAAATAGAAGCACACATAAATATGGCGCTTCTTACCTCTCTCTCTATAAAAGGGGATGTTTCTGTCGCGAGCAAAAATAATAGGGATTGTGTCTGCCACGAAAAAAAGAAGAGCCGTTGTAAATTTAACGACTCTCCCGATTGAGATAGATTTTTTTACTTGTCTTCTTCGTTGTCGTAATTATTAATATATTTGTTCATTTCCAAAGCCTTGTTAAAGACATCGTTATCATATTCTTTCTGTACTTTGCATCCTTCCTGAAATCCATCTATATGCCCTTTTCCATAGCCATGATTATGTATAACCAATATGCTCCATAATGTTATTGCCATAGAACCAGCACCGACTATAATATCTTCCTTATGCTCCTTAACATACTCCTTCGCTTTCTCTTTAAAATTACTCATAATAAAATCCTCCTTTTGAATCATTAAAAAGTTTCTATCTCATTATAGAAAATGTATTTGACGCGAATTGTGCAAATACTAACCGATATGTGTCATATTGTCTCACAACTTCTCTGTATTACCATTAAGTACTTTCGTATAATTAATACATAAACTTAACAGAGAGGAGGTGAAACAATATGGAGACCTTTAAATACAGAATGAAAGCTAACAATCCTTTAAACAAGCTTATCAATTTCTGCACACGATCAAACGGCGCGCAATGTTGCAAATGTTATAAACAGGCTGCCGGTGGTAAACTTGGTAATTTGGGTAAAGCTGTAGCAAAAGAGTTAGATACAGCATACACTAAGGGAATATTAACCGGTGCTGGGATTGCTGGCATTTTAATACTTGGAGGGCAGTATGTAGCTGTACCAGCCGCTAAGAAAGTGCATAACTACATAAATAGTAAAGTTCATAAAGAACTTCCACCACCCGAGAAAGTCGTATATATTGAGGATTATCGTCATGATGATTCTGACAATAACAACGATAACCAACAATGCATGTAACTCATTTTGTATTTCTATAGAGAGATAATAAAATTCTCATCTTCTAAAATAGGTTAAATGATTTTTATTAATAATTGATAGGTTAATATTCCCTCATGGACCCAGTACAGCTTTTTGTATTGGGTCCTTAAACTTGTATTATTCCCAGACAAACTCTGGTAAAAACGTGAGTGCTTTTGTCATGTATTTTTCTGTCTTTGACTTTATTTCGTCAAACTGATCATCGGTACACTGGAATATTACGGGAGTATAATATTGTCTATACTTTTCATCTCTTAACATTATGTCGACTAGCTCGCGATGATGTAAATATAATGGTGACTGCAACAATGTAGGTCCATACCTTTTAACTACATTAATTGGCATTATCGGGTTATACCATACCTCTGCATCTATATCACAAGCGCCAGATATTAGTCCTAAAAGTATTCCTCCATCATAATCACTTTCTTTTTGGCATATGCACACGTGCCATTTCTTTGTCTTGTCGTTCATACTTATTCCTCCTAAAAAAAAAAAAACAAGAGACCCAGCATATTTCTATACTGAGCCTCCCGGTTATTGATACTATTTTATTAACTTGTATTCTGCTATCCTCTTATGTTCATACAGTTCATTTAATCTAGCAAGTATTACGTTTAACTCGTCTTCTGTACTGTCAAATCCAAATATTCTCATGTTGTCTTTAATTGACATCTCTGCGGTAACTGTACCACGTTTAGCTGTCCCTAATACACCCATGATAATACCTGAAACCTGACCGTGCAAAAAATCGCAGTGTAAACAATCAACTGCAATAATACGTCTCTGTCTTTCTTCCATAATGAATCTCCTTTCATACTTAACAAATAGTTTCATTATAGAAGCTGTATTTATCGCGAGGTATCAATTTTAATCATATGGACACGATGTAATACATTTTGGATAACATTCTGCACCACAATGATTCTTGCATATGGCAGGTTTATATGCTATCAGTTTTCTTATCTCTCCACCAAACATATCACCTGGATATGTTTTATAACAATCCCAACACACAAACTTATTCATATACTCATTGTAAAATAATGGTGTTTTACATTTAGGACAAAATATTGGATATTCCTCATCCCTATCAAGATAAGCTTGATTTGTGGTCAGCTCTTCTTCGTCGAATTCCGCCCCACAACATGTACATTCGTATTTATCGGTTATAGAATTATATTCAAATTCGCCTCTTTCGCATTCTGTACAAATCATTCCTACAAGATATTCTTTCATAACCCAAAAACCTCCTTAACTTTTTACTCTTCCGTCTACTAGTTACCAACTATACTGCAATTATACTTTGACGACTGTAAAAACTAAAGAGATTTTATAAGACATTATAGCTTTGTAAGGTTTGTTTCTGAGATGATAAATTTTTGCTAAAACCGTCCTCTGCCCAGATGCCCACTTTTATTTCCCATTTATATATATTTATATAATATTTTTTTCATATTAATTTAAGAAAAAAAGTGGGAAAGTGGGCAGAAACCCCGCAAACCCGCATAAATACTAGGTTTTTCGCTGCCCACTTTTGTTTTTAAAAGTGGGCAAAGTGGGCAGAAAAGTGGGCAAATGGCCATTTTTTACAAAATTTTTAGGGCTGCTACCGCCTCAAAAATGGGCAGAACACCCACAAAACCGGGCAGAAGCCCAGATATTTTTGCAAAAGTGGGCAGAGATTTTTTACTTTTCTTTTACCTCATCAAGCTGTATTTCGGTGGTTTTATCGCTTGTGGAGTAAAATAAATCAAGATAATATTTACCATCTTCAGTATATGCCCAATATATGATGCCACTCTCATCGGCACCTGAATTATCTACTTTTGTGAATCCGGCATCTTTACATTTATCCATATATGCATTGAATTCATCTATTGTTGTATCTTCAATCCACATAATAAGGCTATCACCATGATCACCGCCATCAAGCTTACCTGAGAAATATTCAGAAGGATCAGGGAGCATCTTACCAATTCCTGTGAGTAATATTTTTGACATATCAGCGTTTGATAATGTACTCTCCTCACTGCTCGTTTCCTCAGTTTCTGTATCACTCTCACTCTCTGTACTAACACTCTCACTCTCTGTACTAACACTCGCACTACTACCATTAACATCTGAACCAGCATTACTGCTATTACCGCCACACCCAACAAGTCCAACACACATAATTCCAACTACTAAACCTATAAATAATCTCCTTTTCATAAAAATCTCCTCCTCTGAAAATATAAGACTATTATACTATCCTACCACTTCGTCATCAACCTGCAAATACTCATAATCATCAGGATCAATCCAGCACCTGACAACTTCGTATCTCCTAAGAAATACTCTATCACCTCTACTTATTTGCTTATATACACTATTACGAGCTATTCCCAGAAACTTAGCTAAGTGTTCTGATGTCATAATCCCAACACAACTACCAGCATTCTGCTGATCATATACAATATAAGCTGTCATCACAGTATGCCCATCTCTACACACTTACATCACCGTCCTTACTATGATTCGCGTATATACATTCACACCTAAAATTACAAAAAGAGCAAGCAAGCCCTCGCGAAAGAGTCTTGCACCTACCCATCAAAGCTGTCTTGTCTCTATGCAACTGCAAGACCTGCTCCTGTAATTTTCTTATCTCCTCGTCTTTTGCGTCTGTTTTTACAGTCTTTCTTCGTATATCCATGTTTCTATCGCCTAACCTTTTCTAATAAAATAAATAAAGCGCCAATGTTGTAATCATCAGCGCCACATCAAATATTACTGCCATTCCCAACAAAACCGATCTTGCTGTCTCGCTTAGTTCCTTCTTCTCCATTTTTGCCCTCCTCTTCATCATCATAATTAACCATAAAATCTCGAAAGTCTTCTATGCAGGAATCACACAAATCATAATCAGCTGATATGAGGTTATTGCTGCCTATTATGTTTATTCCTCTTGTAATTGAGCCGCCATCGAGCCACCACTTTACACTATTTTTCTCATAGAACTTACCGCACCTATCACATTTTCTCGCCATTGACATAAATATCATTCCTCCATTTCTATGTACTCAAGTGAATCAACTACTTCCTTGCTATAGAACCAATTTGTCCAAGGACTCTCAGAACAGTATTTCTGCGAATATACGGCATCATTCCATTCCTGTACATCTTTAATCACAGTAACTCTGGATACTTTTTCATCGATATCTTGTTCAAGAGCTTCTACCTCTTTTACTATAGAATCATGCTCCATCTGATATTGGCTGATTGTTTTGTCAATTGCACAATGACTTATCACTATCATGAATAGTGCAAGGATTACGCCTATACCTGATAGTATAATAAATGCTACACTTATAAGAGACGTCCAATACATACATTTGTTGTATGTAATTACCGATAACACGATTGATACCACCAAAATCACTGCAAGACTAATTGTCCAAATCATAGTAAAACCTCCTTCAAACTCTTCTAAATATACTATCGTCTGCTGGCTTGAAATCTTCCTGCCATTCACGACGGATAACCCGAAATCGCCCTAGCTTGTCATATTCTGTTAAAAGATTATTCGTCTTTTCATAAAGCCTATCACCAAACACGTATATACGATTGAGTGGTAATGAACATACCTCCTTATCCCGAATAATGTCATCAAGTACCTGATAATCACCTAAATTTTTTATCGATATATTAAGTCCGTCTATATTACCTAGAGGTGCATGATTATTAATCAATGGCAACCATAACTCACAAGCATTCGTATACACGATCACGCGCATTATATTTGGGTATTTATGCTTATAATGATATGCTATTGCGTTCGGCTTAGTATAAGCAAAAGGCTCTCCGCCCGTGAGACATAATGTCTCCACCTCTCTCAGTTCTTCATCCGTGGCATACGGAATACTATTCAGATCATATTGCTTGTTGCAGCAATACTTGCAATCCCTATCGCACAGACTAGTAACCATCAAATGCATGATCTTCTTGGTTTTCTCGGTCCGTGGATTCAGATTTGACCTCATAGCCTGTTTTGCCTTTAATAGTTGATCGTATGGGCTATCATCAGAATTATGCCGCCACTCTTTTACTAGCATTTCCTCGGACGCCCACCTATTTTCAATATTCTGATCGATGTTAGCATACACAATTTTATGTTTCTTCAGCATCCTACTTAGCCAACCAAAACCTTCCAATATCCCACTCACAATCCAAATTGGAATGAAACAGGCTATTACTATTGGCCAAAATAGAATATATAAAGGGTCATACTCTTCATCTACCTTTTCTGATATAACACAACCGATCACTGCATAAAACATAACCACTACAATACTAATTATTATCTTCATGAGTCATCCTCCTTATCTCCTCGCTCTTTCCAACAATCAACTCTGAATATGGCAAACTCTCAATCCACTTACAGAACTCTCGCCACTCATCCAGCTTATGATTTTTACGCTGCCTATATATATTAGCCAATACCTCATAATTAAACATAACATTGCGAGTCTGGTTGTAGCTGCTTGGAAGGAGCTGTATCATCTGCCACCAGAATTTTTTACGCTGGGCTATGACATGTTTTCTTTCTGAGTCTGTTAAATCTGTTCTTTTTAATTTTTCATCAGCAGCAAGGTACAATCTCCTAGCAAAATTCAACTCATAACAAACATCAAGTTCAACTCTATGTTTGTAATAAGGGGCATCCTCGCCTATTAGAGCAATATCGTCACTATCTATTATGGCTAACTGCTCAGTTGAAAAATCCTCCAGTGTAAACTCCTTCTCCTGAATCTTATGCATGGTACTACAGCTGTTAGCCACAGTACCTACCTCATATGTATCAAATTCTTTCCCATTAATGGACTATCTTTTACCCACTAAAAATAGTGAGGACACCATTTCGGTTTTCATGAGCTTCGTTTCCTAAAACCCAGCTACGTATCAATAGTAGCCCTACTCCCCCGCCCAGAAGGCATAGGGGATAGTCTCTACAGGTTCATTTCAAACACACATGTTAAATATAAAACTTTAATCCAAATCTAAACTATAGCCTTCAATCTCGGCTTTAATTTCAAGCTGGTACAAATATTGCCCCATAGCACTTGCTTGTGATTTCCACTGCTCCATGGGACACTTCGGTTTAAAATCAAGCTTACCAGCCTCTCTCTTTATGATCATCGAATGGAGTTTATTATATTTATCCTTAACAAAATAATATTCTCCAATAGCTCTACTCTTATAATCATCAGATTTTAGTAATTCAATAATCTTATCAAATGCCATAATAATTGCCTCCTTAAAATAATAAATTCTTAGTTCAAAAGTTATATGTGTGTTTGAAATGTTTCCCACGGGATTCCAATGGGTGGTTCCCCGTTAGCCATAAAATATGACCCCTGCCGATAAGCAGGCAAAGTGTTTCATTGGCAGAAAGAACTACCAATATAAAGGCGCTGTGATTCTCACATATACAGGAATCATTCGCATATACTTCCTATGCTCTGTACCTGCATCTGAGAGCTTCTGCATGAGAGAGTGGTCGTTTTCTCCTAATATAAACATCTCTTCTGGCCATTTTGCGTTTGTAAACTCTTTTTCGCTATCACTTTTCACCCATGAATTCATAGGATTCCTCATGCCCTCTATCACAAACTTCATCTGCTCTGGACTCGCCAGAACCACGTGCTCTAATTTAATCATTCTTTTTCCTCCTTACAATATTCTTTTTCATATTCAACCATCTTTTTCAGGAACAGCTTCACCTCACATCTGGTTAAACCAACACAAGTGCATCCTATATTTTTGTTGTCCATTAAGTTGGGATCATATGATTGCATGATATATTTTCCTGATTTTTTATGCAGAATCACCACCTTATGACGGCGCATACCCTGTTCTGCATACTCTACTCGCTCATACTCACATCCGAATTTGTCTTCACTGAGCTTCTCAAATCCGATATCGCTAAGATCCTCATCTACTGTTTTAAATAATTTCATTTATGTTCTCTCCTTATTCGATTCTGTTTTAATAAATATAGTAGTTCTATAAAATCATTATCAGGTTTTTCGTATTCGTGTTCGTCCAACAATATAGCTTTCTTACATTGAGGACAATGCACCCAACGACTAAGCAAGTATCCATTTTCGTGGTGGATGGAATATATCCGATCCATACCAGCCCAAAATACAACTTTACAGTCATTACACCTACAAAATCGTTGGCATCTACTATTACCTACTACTATCATTATTCATCCTCCCTACTCACAATCTTAACCTTATACCCAAGCTTCTTCTCTATCTCTTCAAGGGTCATTTCCTTAGGAGGTGCATATTTGACTATGGTATCAATTACTGCATAATCACCTGGTAAATCCACATCACCATAGCCAACATCTATAGAGTGTCCAGCGTTGATATGTAATCCCATGGTATATACTGACTTGTATTTTATTTCAGGGATACCCTGATCATAAATAGGCAAGGGAACTCTACTTATATACACCTCGTGAACGTTTTCTTGTGCATCTTCAAACTCATATGTTAGACCTAGATAATACCTACCTTTTTTGCTACAAAGAGTATCTTTTAATAATTCCACGCTCTTTAATCGTTCATTTTTTTTCTCGAACATAATTACATCTCCTCCTTAAAAAAAAAATAAAAAAAGTGGCTCTGTTCTTAATCATTCTTTTTGATTTTTACTAACATGTACTCTGGATTGTTTAAATAATTTTCAAGTTCATTGAATCTTAAACAATCCAATCTCTTAGATCTGAAGACATAATTGTCCGTGCCACTCCTAGTTTTAGATTCTACTAAAGTTAGGAAGTATATCTTACTATACTCATCCATCTCCAATGATTTTATTGTTTTTAAACTTTTCTCCAATTGAATAATTGTCATATCTTTATCTCCTCCTAAAAATAAAAAGAAGAGAATCCTCATTTGAAGACTCTCTCTCGTAATTCTTTAAGTCTAGCAGTGAATATCGCTGTTTCATAAATTGTTAGTGACATAGGCTCAGGACATGTGTGACCAAACCAATCTTTCTTCCTTGAAATTGTTTGCGATAATATATAGCAATATTGATCTTCATAATCCCACTCAAGGATTACTTCCTGGTCTTCTTTTTTATTTTCATAAATTATATAGTTATTATTGTCATCCATAACACGAACCACATAACCAAGGGATTCTATTTGTTTTTCATAGTCTGTCATAATTACATCTCCTCCTAAAAAATAAAAAGAAGAGAATCCTCATTTGAAGACCCTCTTCTGATTTTAAGTTATTTCTGTGCTACATTTTTCCACTGCTCATTTATAGTTATCATCCTGTCATCTGTACTCATAAATATCAGTGCCATTCTCATGTATTTAGCACTCTGCTTCATACTTTCAATGCCACCTCTAGCTATAAGTTTACTAGACCTCTCTATAAAATGACTACTTATTAATTTTCGTAACATAGTTATCACTCCTTTCGCTATAGAACATGTAAACTACGCGAAAATTTTAGGAAAATATGCACTTTCAGTACTCACTTGGGAATAGAATCGTCGTGACACTCCTATCCCACTCGGTAATTATCCATATTTTGTCATGCTTTTTGTCTTCAAACACCGCCAAAATACGATTATCGCCATTTTTTACGGCTTCATCATTCATTTTTGCATCATCGGGACATGTATTACCCCAGTCGCAGGTCTTATACCGCTTGAATGACTCAAGAATAAACTTAATAAAGCCAGGATTGTGCTCCATCTCGGCAGCAACCCCGGCTGTGACCACTACCTGACCTGTTTCAAATTTACCCATTTTTAGCACCTCCCCCATACAAACTTGCTAAGTTCTTTGTATTCGTCGCCATTAAGCAAAAATAAATGTCCGCTGCATATCAAATTATGCCCTCTTGTTGAATATGAACCGTCTATACTGGTCTTCCTACCACAAATAACACAAGTATACAGATCATCGCCGTCGTATCGTCCTACTCTTCCAGTTTCCTTGAACTGAGCTACATTTGCAGCATCAACTTCTTTGTACTTATCTATAGTTTTTATCATGCAGATTCCTCCTCCCATGCTTCATACAAAATATAAATAGAATGTAGTAGTTTATACGCTTTATCAAACACACACGTATCTCCAATATATATTATGTTTTCTACCTTTGGATCAGATAGAAGCTTATTAACGGTTGCCTCTACTTCGCCTCTGACTCCGGATATAATTTTAAACCGCCTAACCAAATGTCTCTGCATACTTATAGTTCCTCCTCGCTTATAATTCTAACTTTATAACCAAGTTCTTTCTCTACATCAGCGAGAGTCATTTCTCATGTTTTTTCTGTTTTTATTGTTTTTTCTCTATAATGAAAATCATTACCTGGTATTTTTAATTCACCAAAACCAAGATTTACTCTCCATATATCATTTTCTGAGCAATGCGGATGCCTTATATCAGGACATGGTAATATACTCAAAGGCATCTGGTCGATGACATACTCGCACTTATCACCATCATCAAAACACCTCACATACCTAGCGGTGACTGTCCATGGATCGCCTTCTTTTTGAGGTTTATTAACTGTAAAATCTTCACATTTTGCATATATAACCGCCATTACAACTCCTCCTCTATAATTGCGATACTAAGATTCTCTATAATAGCCACTGCACTAACTCCGGCTGGTCTATTTGCTAGGGCTCTTTCAAACTTTTCTCTATATTTTTTATGATTGAACTGGTTGACAATGCAAAAATCGTGCAACAGCTGCATCTTCTCGCTAATAAGGGCCTCTTCCTCAAGACTCCTATGCCTGTGCATATCATAATTCTGTCTTTTCTTCTCTTTTGTCTGCATAAAAACTCCTCCTTAAATATGCAAAACCTTGCTACTTCTGTTCTTTTACATTTTCATCTTTCTCATAATATGTAGGCTTATGAGAATCAATGTTACATGGATTAGCCAAACAAGGATTGCATGGATCCTTCCAATCTTCTATATCTCGATGTTTACAAGTCTTACAATATTCATTAAAATATACCTCTTTGTAATCGCCTATCATCGCTGTTCCTCCTCATATAACCGTGGTTTACCGTTACTATCGAGTAGAACTGTCATTGTATTTGAATAGCATGCGTCTGTGTAAAAATACATAACATTGGTTGTCTTATCGACTAAAACCTTATAATCGCCAAATCCAAACATCTTACCGGATTCAACAACGCTAAATACATTTCCTATATCAGTTTCCGTTGCATCTGCCACATCAATCGGGCTACAACCAGTACAAAGCACCAACGACACAGCGACAATCGCACACATTAATAACTTCTTCATTCTTCTCCTCCTAACTGAAACTGAATATGCACCCAATTCATGAGTGTATCCTCAATATGTACCCATTCGTCCATTTCCCTTAGATCACTCATACTGAACACGTATGTATACCGCTCTCTCCCTCGTCGGAATACAAAACGCTGACCATCTACCAAACTGTCGTAATCCATACGTACCTCTATCCCGTATTTACGACAAAATAAGATTAATTTTCGCATCTATTCGCCTTCTTTCTTTGAAAAATCTACTATACGAATTATTAATGTAGTTGTACTTGAAGGTTCTATACTTACTACTTCAGCGTCTAAAAATTCATTTGAAAATAAATTAGCATCGTAATTGTCGCTAGATATAACTGCCAAATCGCTAATGCCAATAGCTTTACGTATTACTACGTTACCATCTACCACATTCAGAAAATCCCTTACTGTCATTTCTAATCCCATCCTTTCTACAACTTTCTACTCTTCCGTTCCTCATACTCTTCTCCGGATATCTCAATCCACTTTCTCTCTTCATCACCTTCTGGTTCTCTGAAAAATCGGTTGATTTCAACTTTCCTCTGCTGATCGTGCTCATCAGTCGTTATCGCAAAAAATACTCCAACGGTATCAAAATCGCCGTTCTTTTTGTCTGTTAGGAAATCCTCGCAATAAACCTTGATTGGTTTACCTGGCATATATGGCATCACTATAGGAAACATCTCATCAATGATACGACTACCTAGACCCGATCCATATGTATTACGTGGATTATTAATATCAACACAATACGAACGTTCTACGTCGTTATATATAATAGTCCCATCATCATATACGTCTTTAAACAACGAACTCATTCTCTTACATTGGTACACTTTTGGATTATTTTTAGGGCGTGTACATTCATCCCAAATATCATCAGTATCCTCTATAGGCGTCAATGGCTGACCATCTATGAGTCTGTTGAGTATACTCTGCGTCATTTTTATACTGAACCCAGAATGCCCATCTTCACATAAACTTTCAAACGCCTTTAAGGCGCTTCCGTAACAAGCACACCCATAATCAAATTCCCCCTCTTTTTTATTAGGATTCTCTTTTCTACATGCGATTTCAACTTCTTGTCTTGCCCAATCTAACATACTCATTTCTAATCTCCTCCTTGAAAAAAATAAAAGAAGAGTCAATGTTTCCAAAGACCCTTCTCTGTTGTTAATAGAAATAATTACTTAATACAAATATCTTATACATGTCGTAACAGTACCTAACCACGCTATCAACTGGATAACCCGTACGTATTTTTTCTGTTATTTCATCAATACTATACTCAAATTTTTTACCATCGTTTTCGATGATTATATTGAGCACGTCATCTCTGATTGCACAAAATATACTTCCGATTATTCTCGGTTTTAGCGCCTTTTGTACTGCCATACTATATATATACTCATAGTCTGTCATATATCTCACCTCCACTATAGAGGCTGTTTCTTACGCGTGTAACCATCTGCTTTCATTGAATTTTTTCTTATTATTGATAGCTTTGCTGATTGCAATATCAATACTGGCTCTACTCTTCAGATGATAGTAATATAAATCAACAAACTTGGTATTCAGCCTATCGATTCGCCCTGCCGCCTGCTCCATAACTTTGTATGAGTAGTTCTGTGAGTAAAATATAATCGTATCAGTATCAACACAATTCCATCCCTCACACCCAGCTGTATACTGGACCAAATATACCCATCGCTCTGTATGTGGTATCTCCTGATGAGCATGTCCATTCCACTCTGCAAGCTCAAACCGGTCATCATCCCTATATATCTCAAATATACTCTTTAGTATCTCCAGCTCATAATCAAAGTTATAGAATATAATGCATTTAGGGTGTTTTTCATACAGCTCCAGCACCTTGGTCTGTCGTGTTTCATCGCTATTTACTACCTTTCTCAGCAAATAACATAACTCCGACGCATTCTCTATCGGCTTGTTCTCATATATATTCCATCTATCCTTGAATAGGGACTTATACGTTTTCAAATCATACTCAACATAGACATCTTCATGATGCTGTACCGTAGACCGGTCAAATGGCATATCCACCAGCAGTCTCTCTCTGAGTCGTATAAGCCTACCGGTATTAACATATCTATCAATCTTTGGAAACTTAGAAAACCTTGAATATATAACATGCTCATGGATAAACTCCGTCTTATTTCTGTAAAAGCCATTAGCCAAAAATACAGGCAAATAATCCATCCATGTATCTCCAGGTGTGGCAGATAGTAATATCCATTCATTCGATTTTGTTATCTTCAGAAAAGCCTTTACCCAGGTTCCGTAACCAACAACCCTCTGTTCATCAAATATAAAAAAAGCACCCCTAACATCGGAGTGCTTCTTTACATTATTCCAGCTATCTACAACTATTTTATTTCCGTTGGTTTTATTTAGTTTCGGGTTAGTCGACATCATAAATGGAGCCATCTCATCCTCCCATTCATGAGTATCGCGTTTTCTTGCAGTGGTTATGATATATAAATCTTTCGGTCTCTTTTTCACAGGATGATAGCCGGACTTATCAATCCGACCACCACTCTGTTGAAAATAGTAATATAGCCCAGTTCTACTCTTACCAGAACCAGTGCCTCCACATAATATACAGCCATTGTGCATTTTGGCGAGGGCTATCTGCTGGTGAGGACGTAGAAATTCCTTGTCTTTAGTCACCTTCCACTTCATGCCCTCCTTCATCGAGCTTATACTTTATCATGGTTAGAATGAGCTCAACACTAGCCCTTGTCCGATCATGTAATATCATACGGTCCTTGTGATCGTCATACCACTTAAATATCTCAGTTAAATCACCGGACCGCCATGAAAATGACCACCAATCGCAAATCATCTCAATAATATATTCATCTGGCATGTCAAGTGCTATGGTACCCTCCTTTGGGTCGTCATTCACAAGAACCCAATACTGCCAATGATGTGGATTGACGTGAATATGATGAAGCCATGCATGCCTAAATTCTTCGACTACTGCATAAGATCTGTTCCCACCATAGAAGTACTTGTCATAAGCATCATATTCCTCATCCGAATACTTTGATGCATCATGATTAAGCAGATTTGCTTTCAAGTTGGGATACTTGCTTATTTCAAGCACATCATCATAGTTATCCAAAAGCCACGTATAAGCTTTCATAACCGCATCTTTATGCTCTTTAATATAGTTGTCGTACTCCTTACTCATTTTCATTACCTCCCTGCACAAGCTTGTTTTTCATCCGCTGTAAAGTTTCTATAAACATGTCCATCTCCGCAAAACTTGTAAAACCTAAATATAAAGGTTCACCATTAGGTGCATCCTTTGCTACGGCACCATCGTTATAGGTGAACTCACAGGTAGCGAGCTGCTTAGTCTCAGCCAAACCGACACATACGCCCGTTACCGCTGTATCAAGATTGTTTCCAGACATCATAAGCAAGTTCCTCCCCTCTATATGGAATCTGATCTACGTCTCCTCCTGGAAGAGTAACTGACTGCATCATTATCCCCGTTTCTTCATCAAAATATATATCGTCCAGCTTATGATCCCATTCCTGGAACTGCTCCAGCACATTGTAATTTCTCTGTTTTCTGAGATTGATAAGTTCGTCACTTATAAGTCGTCTCCACTTACGTGCAAGAGGCTTTCTGCTTTGGGCTAATATGTTATATAACCCAGACTCAGTAACAAAGCTGACCGATCTACTCTGCCCTGCAACTACCATTGGTAGTATCAGCTTTTCATCTGTCTCCACCATACCGAGCATATTCCAAGTATTTCCCGCGCTATAACCAACCATATCTGCTACATCTCTAGCACTGAACAAAGGCTCGTCCAACGACGAATATATGTCTAACTGCCTCTTATCAAAAGTAAGAGTACCTACCTTATTAGTATTCATGTCACTCCTCCTTACCCGAGCTGTTTACACCCTCTTCTGGTGGGGTCATATATTTGCTCATGTCCATACCCCAAGGATATTTGCCTGATCTTATACCTTCTTTTTTCTTCTTACAATCTGCTTCAGCTTCTTCTCTCTTCCGCTTATCTGCGACACGTTTAGCAACCTTATTGACCAATTCCTTCCATTTCTGCCTAGTAAGACCCGGCCATATTTTATTCTGTTCCCGGCATTTATCAAACATTCCAATGATTTCCTCCTCGACCGCATCTGAAACAGCCTGATCTGTCACCATGATGTCTTTCTTGGCATCTTTCTTGTCCACAATATAATACGTTACTGGCACATATTTCTTGAATACCTCATAGTAGTTACCTTCATTGCCGAACATCTTCTTGCAAACAGCCATAGCAAAACCTTTCTCAGGATCATAGTTTTCACGTTTTCCGGCCCTAACCATGGTTTTGGTTCCGTCCTTCCAAAGTATGATAGTTACTCGATCGCTAAATATAACGTCCTTTATGTTTGATCTAATATCGCAATTCATAGTTGTTTCCTCCTTTAATAGCGCCATTTTTTCATATTTTATACGATCCATCGCTTTACGCACTGCGTCATATACTGTTGCAACATTGTAGTCAAGTATGTCCTGTACATCGCTTATTTTATTCTGAGATTCCTCTTTCAGCTTCAAAAAATACTCTGGATAATTCACAGTTTTTACTCCGTATATGCTATTGAGTAACCGCCTTTTAGCAATGTCTACTTCATTTTCTGCTCTCCGAAACACCTCTGCCATAAAACAATGCAAATCTATAAAGATTTTTCCACCTGGGGTCATTCGACTTTCGATTCTACTAACCATAGAGGCTTCAATTGAAATGCCGTAATAATAGACAATATCGATCCTAAGTCCTAATAGGACCTCAGGTCTACATACAAACATTATGTTATATGGCCCAATGTGCACATTACGGTTCGCTCCAACACTACTACATCTATATAGCGTTTTATCAACTGGATTTTTAATCACCCAATCTGATGCATCACGAATAAACTTACTTATATCACTCTCATATTTTGTAACAACAATAATATTCATAAAAATCTCCTCCTTAAAATATAAAAGAGACCTAGCATATTACTACGCTAAGTCTCGTGTGATCTATTCTTACATATTATTTGAATGGCAGTTCATCCTCATCGTCAGGTGCCTCTTCCTCTGCAAAACGCTGAACAAACCTGTCAATATTCTGCTCCACATACATATTCTGTAAATATGCAGCTCTACCACGTTTCTCGTTCTTAGTACCTTCCTGAGTTACCCAATCATATGGTCGAATATCAAGATCGACCCTTGCAATGCTGATCCTGTCCAGAATCTCAACCTCATCTTCAGTAAGCTGTCTCCTGTTTTTACCGCTCGTTAAATATATGTTGGGACCAGAACGTCCAAACTTTACCTTCACAGGCAGGTGCATTCTTGGTTCGTCCCCCGGATTTACCCCATCTTTGATCTTTACATTCCAACCATCTCTAGCCAACGCATCAGCCATCTCTCTGGTAGGTATGCTCAGAGCAAAGTTTCTGTTGCCCTCAGCATTATACGCTGTCATTTTCCCAGCAAAATTCTTAAATATGATGTGTCCATCGTCTACCATTAATATTCCATTTTCTGCTACTTTAAGTTCCATTGTCTTATTCTCCTTTTGCAAAAAATAAAGAGAGTCTAAGTTTCCTTAGACCCCCTAATTGTTATTTCGTGATTTCTTTTATTAATGCTTTCATAGTTCTTACATATATAATTACGTAATATGGCCATACAAAATATGATATAACCATACCAATAAATGCATCCGCTCTTGACTCGTCATCTTCTTCGCATAATGTCCAAGCACCACTACCAGATACTAATATTAATAGTATAGTAATACCCATAACTACACAGCCAATTAGTAAATACCACTGTATTAAATGTAATATCATAAAATCACCTCCTCATTATAGAGGCTGTAATCTACGCGATACTCTGTTTGAACGGCATATCACCAGTTACTCCCGGTGGAATATACATAAAATCCATAGGCGGATCGGTGCATACATACGGATCATCTGAAGCAAACTGCTCAAAATCACCATACTTAGATATTTCTGCTATTGCTGCATCTACCTGTTTTCTGTAGAATGACTTGTCTATGGCATCCTCTTTTCCGAGCTGTCTCACCATCTCAGACTCAAGCCATCTGTAACCGGTCGATCCCGGTGCTGCATAATTCTTACCGTTATCCACACGATATAATACGCCACCATTCTCACCAACCAATATAGGTGTAAACTGACCAACCCTTCCTACAAACTGTAGGTTGTGACCTGGTTCAATATCTTCAGCAAGTTTCTTAGCCTCAGGTTCAAACATTATATCTGATATCTTGCCTTTCTTATAGTCACTCTCGAGTTTATCAAGCTGTTTCTCAAGCTCACTCACGTCCGGGAGTTTTTCATTAATATCCAAATATAAAGCCCCCTTGGATACTGAAAATGTCTCACACATATCGTCAAATACTATTGGTTCATGACTGAATAGCGTCTTGAATACATATGGGACTGCAAACTGCTTACCTGTAGCCGTCCATTCTCCGCCATGCTCAGTATTATCACCTGGCACATAACCATACATCTTCTTACAATCTTCTGGTGACTTGTATTTTGCAATATATACTGCATCATTTACAAGGCACATCTTTTCATATGTAGCCTCATGCTCAAATGTGTACCCATACCTCTTACCAAAGCCCATAACGAACTTGATAATCTCCGGAGTGGCATCTGGTATCTTGATCGAGTCTGTCTTGATATGAGCAACCTTGAATCCACGCTCCATAACTGCATGCTTGAGATCTATCATGAATAGAGCCCCACGCTTTGCCACTATATTATCGACATTTCTATTATCCCTGAATGGGTTATCAAAACCTGCGGCTGTCAAACCATAAACTGAATTAATAGCTGTCTTGAGTGCATTTGCCAAGTCCTTATGACTCAATTCACCGTTCTTGACTTTCTCAATATACGGTCTGAGTTTACCATCCATCATTTGGTCAACTTCATCCCATGCCTTATGTTTGATGCTTACACGTCCTTCAACAATATCACGGAATGCCCTAGTGTACTTAACGCCAAACAAACACTCTGCAATTATCGTATGCGGATGCATTGAAGCAATATCAAGCAATGCTACGTTGCCATACATACCAGGAAATCCCTGAGCGAAGCCACCCTCTTTTGGATCCTCTCCTCTGTACATTGACTTACCGAACTCGTGTGTATAACCTGGAAAATATGGAAGTAAGCTATCCTCTTTGAATGGGGTCTCTGCATGTTGCGGATTATGTGGTGCTGCCATCATCTCCGGACATGTGTCTTTCAGAAATAACAGCACATCTGGTGGAAGCTCTTTCACTGGCTGTGATAAATCCCTATACATAAATTCGCTCTGTGGTTTTCTATTTTTACCAAATATAATTCTTGTAGTCAGAGTATTTGTTGTATCATTAGCTGTCATCTCTGCCAAATCTGCCAGAATCTGCCTTGCCGTCCAGTCTGCCTTCAAGTAATAGAACGCTGCCTCTGTGGATATAACATCATTATCACAATACTCAGCAACTTTCACCCAAAGTTCCTTTGGCACAGGCTTATCCCATTCTAATCCAAGCTCCTGGTGTTTGATCCTCAGTAATAACTTTCTGAGTTCATCACTTATCTTAGATTTTGGGTCGTGAGCAACCTTTGACATCTCTATCTCGAGCTTCTTCAGACTCTTTTTATTGGTAGACGATGCAAAATCATAAATATCAGTGTATGATATGTTATACGCCTCGCCAAAGAATGCATTATTATCGTGATTTATTATCCTCTGTGATAATCTGTAGAGCTGCTCGTTGTCATACCCCATCATAATTGCAAACAGAATATGATTATCGTATCGTCTACAGTTAAACCCGATCAACCTATACCCAGTTATCAACTTCTCGATATCTATAGGCTTTGGATTGATCATACGAACCATCGAATTTCCTTCACCGGCAATCTTCCAGTTCACCAAGCATAAGTTCGGAAATATCTCTATATCATAAAATGCTATAGGTTTCTCCATGTCCTCAGCATTTTCAGAAGGTTCGTCTGACTTGAACTTCATTTCTTTTACCTGCTTAATACAAAAGTCTGCATTATTTGTACTTGACATGGCAAATGCTAATACAGCATCAAACATATCACTTACGTCATAATGCAGACCTTGATTATAAGCATCATCTAATATTTGTCGTATAAAACAAATACTGGGCTTAGTAGCCGGGTGTATCTCTTTGTTGAGATTCCTTTTTATCAGCTGTCTAAGCCCTCGCTCACTCTTTATTTTATCTTTTCCTATCGTGTTTCTCTCCTCCTTCAAAGGTAATCCAGAGTTAATAGTCGCTATAGGAATATCATTACACTTGGTAAGCATACGTCTTAGCGAACTATTACCCGTAAATACCTTTATTTCAATATCTTCATCATAAATACGACTAAGTATTGAAACGTCCCCATCATAAATATAATGAAGATGTATGCCGGCTCCACTCTTACTAAGTTCTGCATATGTAGCAGGCCACTTACTTGCCGCTTCAAGATTTCTCTCGAAGGATTTTTTACCATCATCTCCTTTTATATCGAAGTCTATAACTATATGATTCTCTGGAACTTTCACGTAATGTAACTTGTGCGTATCAAGTTCTGCAAGTTTTGATGTACATTTATCCCATGATGTTGTCGGGGTTTCTTTATTAGACGCATACTGTGCCGAATAATCGCCAAGCGCATCGTCAAGTAAACTATGCTGCTCTTTAAATCCCAACCATACAGGAACACTCGTTTCGGTAACTTCCGTCTTATCCGTGGGTTCCTCACGCTCAAAAATATCAGTTCTGAATCCAGTATAGTAACTCCTTACCCTCGCACCGTCGTCAAGCGCTATACGATCTGAATACTCCCTGAAATAGTTCTTGAGTTCCTCTTTAAAACTTCTCTGAGAATATGGATAAGGCACCTTTGCATCGTCACAATACAGCTTGTACATTTCCCATGCTTCTTTTAGTGTCGTACTGTCATGCTTTTTGAACACATGATATGCACTCAAAATAAAGTTATAGAAATCATTCGAGGCACCCAACATTGCAACTGGTACATAGTTGTCATATCTCCCTGGATCTGCCAAATATACTTCTCTGCAATGCCAAGCGATAGCCCCAAGCTCAAATTTGACTTTGGTCATAGCTTCTTTGTATTCTTTTGGATTAAGCTTATTCCCAGATGGAGACACATCTATCAAACGTCTTAGCAAACCCGATTTGCCATCTGTAATCTTTACCGGTTTATTCGTACCCATGATAAGAAAACACTTGAAACTATTTGTATATGTGCTTTTGAATTTCTCGTTCACAGTCATCTGCTCATGAGATACCAAACTGTTTATCTTCGTATTATCCTCAATTCTGGATAAATCACCATCATGCTCTATTGCTACAAGTGGGTTAGATCTGAATGCTTCCAATGCAAATACGTTTGTGGCAGAACCTAATGCCTTTGAATCAAATACTGAATAATATCCATCAAATAACATCTGAATGATATTCAACACCGTTGATTTACCTGTTCCGGCAGCACCATACAACACTACAAACTTCTGAATAGTCTTGCTATCACCAGTTATGATTGAACCGATAGCCCATTCAATCTTGTGGCGCTCTTCCTCAGAATATAAAGTGGACAATAACTTATCCCATGATGAATAATCACCAACTTCAAGAGGATATGACAGTCGTTTACTTGCATAATCTTCTTTTTTGGCAGCATCATTTGAAAATATAAGCTTCTCGTCCAACATATGGAATGAATCTCTGGATTGTTTCTGACAGTATTTATGAAACTTGTCGATCATTCCTGTATCTGCGTCCCACATATACATAGGTCTTGCTATATCTGTAAATCTGTCTCGATGCTCCTCGTAATATGTTTTTATTTCATGATCTATGAGACGAACAACATCTTCCTCATCAGTTGACCAAAGCTTACGTTCTTCGTCCCATATAGCATAAAAATCTTGACCGCGAATCATAAGATCCTTACTCTTTTTGATGATGAATTTAGGATATATCTCAACCTCTCCACGCTTTTGTGATCTGGTTGCGATAGTCATAAAATCTAACATACTCACCACCCTCTCCGTTTATTATTTGATTCACGATATACTATCAAGAAACCAGCACATCTGTATCCAGATTTCTTCGCGTCTAAGGTCATCACGACAATTTGGTATCGTGAATAATCCACCTTTACCATCCCGGTCATACTTTCGTTCAAGAAATGTGTCCGTTATTTCATGGACAAGCCGGACATCAAAGCACTTATCATGCATACCTTGTAAACCAAGACTAGATATCATTTGCCAAAACCACTGGCCTGTACGATTTCCTATCTGTGGATTATCCATGATTGTCCGCTCACATCTTAATGAGAGTGCAACCATCATTTCTAAGATATTACATGGCTCAGATACTAAGTCTGGCATAGACGTATCATAACCATTAGCAAACATGAATTCTCTACGAAGATCTATACCATCGCTTGCTCTATTTTCGTCTCTTACCATTACTGCATAGAATTCTTTAGAATATAAAAAAGAAAGCAGCTTATTGTAAGAGACTTCCCTACCAAACCGCTTTCCGCAGACTATATTACATAGCCATTTGAAATAATCTTCTCGAAACTTATCCTCTAAATACATTAGTCCTCCTCTCCAGAGTTGCACTGAAGTATCTGATAATCCATCTCAAGACGATCATTTCTTACATACACTACATCTGGCTCCTCTGGATTATCACCGAAATGATCTATGAATTCTCTACCGACTGTGTTAACGATGTCGTCCACATTCACCCCATATGTATTAGTCAAAATATCATCACCATACCACATGAGTACTGTGCACTCATTATCTGCCTTATTACCATACTCTTCAGGTTCGATGATGTATGGAAGCATACTGTCGTCTTTATCTTCCGCCAAATCATCATCAACTGATTCGGTATCATATGCATCTACCAGGCCGCAGTATGTCTCTTTTTCCTCAGCTTCCTCTTTTTTTTTACGCTGAAATACTTCCTTCACAGATGCTATCTCGTCATCTGCTATCTTTCTGTACTTCTCTCTTGCCACAAACCAAGATGCTACAGCACCTACCGCAACTCCTAATGAAAATATCAATACATTATTGTTCATTTGTTTTCCTCCTATATAAATCTACCCCCAGTATCCATTGAATAACTGAGGGTAATCAAACATATCTCTATAGTAATCACCTGATCCCGGTGAATCAAATCCTCTTCATTTGCATACCAGATCAAGAATAGGTCCATCTACATTGAAATCAAGGCATAATGCTTTTTCTATTCCATCGAGGAATCTTGCATTTGGAGTATACTGGGTATTGTATATTCCAAAATCTACGAAATTGTCACCATTTGGATTCTTTTCATCGTAAATCCATCCGACACAGGCCCCAATCTTAGTCTTCTCGAAACCAAGCATCTCGTATACATCATTCAAAAACAAATGACCGTATGCTTTAAGCCTGTCATTGGCCCAGTTCTGCTGCTGTCTGAGATACCATAATGTCTGTTCGGGATCTTTATCATCATATCCAGTATTGCCCTCGTAAAATAAGCGAGCATATGGTGACAATGCATTTGTATCTATAACATCGTACTCATTAGTAACCACCGTCTGAGTACCATCCTCGTTCTGCACCACAGTCTCCATGGTATTGTGCTGGATGTTATATCTGAGTTCCTGATCTACTTCTTTTCCAAACTTCTCAACAACTCGGTTTCTATACTCCTTGAACGACTTGTTTACGGTCATATAAGCCGTAGCAAGAGCCGCATTTCTCTGTCTGAGGATTCGGTTGGATGTAATCATACTACCGATGGATAAAGTACCAAGTAATATAGATGGTCCATAGAGCTTTGTAAGCTCCCAGCCAGCCTGCATATAGACAGTTGTAAGACTCTTCTTACAGTCCTTCATCGTATACTCTGTCTCTTCACCGTCTTCGATAGCCTTGATATCTTCATGAACAGAATCGAGCTTTTTATGAGAATCTTCCATAACGTCATCAAGTTTTCTTGTAGCCACGCATGCCCATATTGCACTGCCTACCGTACCCACTACTCCAACGATCATGCATATCTCCGGGCTATGCTGCCTGGTCTTAAATATAGCTTTATTAGCTGCTACTGCCATCTTTGAGAAAAATTTACTCTTCATTTGTATCGTCCTCCTTTACGCTTACCATGATTGGATGAGCAGCAATCTCACCGCCGAGTGCTGCATAACCGCAAATATCAATATAGTTATCGTCCTTATATACGCCACTTGAGTTTCTTGCTACTTTCATAAGGATCATCATATTAGCAACATCTGTGCTGTCGATTGGGGTATTAAGATATGTGCTCCAAAATGCAGCTATGCTTGCAAAGTTATCCTCTGCATTACCATACGTACCCTGTCGTTCACCATTTATAATGGTTTTTGCCTTATCTAAAATATCATTCTTATTCATGTTCTACCTCCTGAGTGCCTTTGCTCTAGGCAACTTTATGTAATATCCGTCTTTTATGCGGACCACCTCTGCGTCTCTGAGGCTTGTCCATCCATAATCGTTGTATGTATAATCGCACGTAACACCTGCCAGATCATACATATCACCTATCGATACCTGATGATACTCGTCAAGAATATCTTCCATATGTGCCAGTACATCTTCTGCTGATCCACGATGCTCAAATATCAAGTCGTCGTAGTCACTATCAGATCTACTATCCACATATCTTCGTTCTCTTGACGAATCACTATATGACCTGTATGACACATAATCCGATCGCAAACTACCCGATTTCTTGGTATGTCCGGTCTCGCCATATAGAATCATGCCAATGCCATTGGTAACAATATCCGATATGGCTTTCTTAAATGCCGGGATAAGAACCTCAAAAACAACATACGACTTTACATGCTTCACGTCATCACTAATGATTGCGTCCGTGAGTTTTCGACCCTTGTTCTCCTTTCGTACGACCTTTCCAGAAACAACTTTCTGTACTTCTTTCTTATCCGATTCTTCAGCTTTTTTCTCTGCCTCGATTCTTGCTCTATGGGAATTACTTGGTAATTTAACTTCAGCCATAGTCTCCTCCTAACCAACCTTTAACAGCTTACCCGGCAATGTTATCTTTGTATTTGCTGTTCGGTTATTATATTTTTTAAACTGATAACTAAGATTACTCTTAGCTTTTGCCTCTGATGGAGCCTCGGTCTGTCCCGTCCAGTTATTGATTATGCACCTATCAAACTCCATCACTGGACCTCTGTATAAATATTTTGCCATAGGCATGTCCTCCTTTATAACAACGCGGTACGTGCCATACCGGGTGAACTGTTCGCTGCTATCGACGATGATATGGACTGGTATATCTTGGATATGTTACTCAAATCTGTGTTGTACTTCTCCAAAATATCATCCAGATCATTGTTGAACTTAGCCAGCACAGCCTCTTTGGCTTCCTTGCGTATTTCATTGGAAAGTCTAACCCTGTCTATCTTTGCTACCTCTGTGGCGACCCTTGTCTTTACAGCAGCACTTACATCTGAATATGACTTGTACACCTCATCGGATACCTGTTTGCTGATGTCAGCCTTTATCGCACCTATTGCTTCTTTTGTTGCCGACGTTACCGCCTTGGATGCGGCTTTATCAGCGGCCTTAGCAACTGCCTTATTTACAACAGTTTCAGACAACTCTATCTCAGATGAATCAATTACCTGATCGACAGTCCTATCCAGCTTTCTTGCAAGTTTTCTCATCTTCAGCGTAGAACCAATAGCAAAGCCTGTGCCAATAAGTCCTACTACCACACCCATCAAACTTCCCGCATTTATTTCTATCTTCATGACGTTTCCTCCTAAAAATATGCAAAACAAAAAGGAGAACACCTTGTAATAAGGCATCCTCCTTGCTCCGACTACATAATAAATATTTACTTAGCTTTCTTCATATCGACAACTGCATCGTCCCCATCGACTTCCTCTTCTGACTCAGGCAGTTTCTCAACCTTGTAACCCTTCTTCTCCAAATGCTCGATCCTCTTCTGAAGTATCTTATCTTTCTTAGATATAGCAAATGCGACTAATCCGCCGACTGCTGCTATTCCAAGTCCAATAATGATTCCTCCAGCTGTAGATCCGCCTTCTGTTGAATCAGTGTTATCATAGTTTGACTCGCTAACCTCGTTTACCTCATTCTCCATCTCTGTGCTCATGATTTCTTCGTTGTTCTCCATAGTTTTATCCTCCTAAAATATAATTTATTTGACTTATAGTCTCATAATATGACTTGTAATTTTCGCGAATTTACATCAGTGATACATAGAATATTCGTACCTCGGGGCTACACGATACCCTATTCCAAGACACGGACGACCGTCCTTTGCAATATCACCAGTGATATCCAGCTGAATGAGCCCATCTCTACTTACATTCCAGCCAATCTCATCACCGATTGATGTCCTTTCCAGTCCAATCTTATCGTAGAAATCGTTCAAAGATACATAGTCACAACTATTCAGTATCTCGTTCAGATCATTTACCGCAGCTCTAAGTGTTTCTCGATCAGATTTGAAATATCTCTGAGAGATATAATCCAGACAGAGCTGTTCTCCATCTCCAGCGATAATGACCTGCGTACTTGGTGCCGGAGATTTATCGATTCTGTCCTTAACGACCGCATTGGCTATCTCTTTCTCTTTTTCCTCACCAATTGTCTCGATCACCTTATTCTTGTACTCATGCAATGCTGCTTCGGACATAGAATATGCTGTAGCTATGGCGGCATTTCGCTTAGCATTTACCTTATTCGCACATACGATACACACTACAGACGTAGCAAATGACATTGCTGTTGGGATATAGCACTTCCAAGTTGCCTGCACGATTTCTTTTTTCGTTAGTTCAACCTCCACTGGAATATCATCTACTTCTTCTACTTTAAGCTCCTCTGCCTTGGCTTCTTTTACCGCCTCTACTTTCTTATTCGCAGCTATTGTGCCTTTGATAGCAAATATAACTGCACCTGCTGCGGATGTAATGCCTAATCCTATCAGTATCGCTGGACTGTTTTTGCCAGCTTTGTTAGCCATTTTATTCATGACTTTTGTGAATCTATTCATCGCAATTCTCCTTCTTCTCGATTCTATTCATAGCCTCATTTACCTTAGCCTCGACCATCTCCTCTGTCTGCTTTTCCTGCACATGGTCAGACAACATAGATATGCCAAAACTCAGTACTGGTACTACCATCCCTAACACTTTCAACCAATTATTATTCTTCATCGATAAATCCTCCTTTATTTCTCAGCAAATGATGGTAACATATCCCCATATGGTTCTGACACGTATGAAGCATCTCGCCATTCTTCCATTGCATCTTCATCTGGTCCGTATAAATAATTCAACATATATACAGGCTCGCCGTCTTTTTTCTCTTTTGTTTTTGTATGAGCCATATCAATCCAATACATGCCACTGTCGATACTCCAACCGATGTCATTCCCATTCGGGACTGGCGAAAGTCCTAGAAACTCTAGCCATTCGTTGAATACCACATACCCGCGTAATACATAATTTCGATTTATATGGTATTCAGCATCCATAAGTTCTCGTTCATACATGTCGAAGTACCGTCCGGTAACAGGCTCACAAAAATGAAATATCTTGTCAGGTGTTGTGTTATCGATTTGGTGATAATCGTAATATTTTCTCGAAATATCGCTCATTATCTCCTTATCAACATCTTCGCCATATCTCTTTACAACTTCCCCACGATACTGCGCTAAGGTTTCCCTTACCATTGTGTACGCCGCCATAAGCTGTGCCTGCCTCTGATGGTTGATGACATTTGAACCAATGATACAAGCAATGGTAGATGCTGCAATAACGCCTGTTGGAACATATACTGGCGTAGCAATAGCTATTTTCTCCTTGACTGTCAGCGGTTCGCCTTTCCGAAGTTCTTCTTTTCTCAGTTTCCGCATTGCTTTTGGTGTTTCTTTCGCTGCAAATATACCTGTGGCAATAACACCCACTGCGCCTAATACTGTAAGTCTTGTGGGTGAGTGTTTCCGTACGAATATCTTTGCACATGGTACTAATCCTTTCATATAAATTCCTCCTTTAAAAATGTATTTATAAAAATAAAAGACCCAATGTATTAAACACTGAGTCCTCTATAATTATCTTCTTCTGTTTATCAATTTGACAATTAACCAGATAATAAATCCTATACATACGATCACATCACTGAATACCAGTATAAATATACTACCGCCTACACTGACGGCAATCACTGTAACCGCTATTAAAATTAATGCAATCATTAGTAACAGTAATATTAAAAACATAATCGTCACCTCCTTCATTATAGAGGCTGTAAGTATCGCGACAAAAAATAAAAGTGAGAAATCTATGATTCCATAGACCCCTCACCTTTTCTCTAATAATTTCGCCACATATCCTTTTTCTCAAAGAATATTAATGTCCCTAACGGAACCATAAATACCGTTGCTGTACCGTCATTACTTATGAGTGCTGCCACAATACCCAATAGTACCATAACCAAACCAAATATCTTGTTTCGCCATGTCTCTTTTAGATTTATAACAACCTTCTCACGTAATGTCAGTTTTCGTTCCCTTACTAAAGTTCTCATGTCACCATTCCTCCTTAAAATATATGTTCATAAAGGGGGATGCAATTTTCGCGAATTATGTAAGATCCATATAAAAACATTTATAGTATGTCATTGTCTTGGTAGTTATATAAATGTATACCTTGGCACAGGGTGCAATGCCGATATACGATTCATACCCAAAATAATCAGTCAGCATAACCATGTCTCGAATAGTTACTCTTGAATCGCCCCGCAACTTACTTTTCGCAGTAGATAAATTTACTTGCCAGATATCAGCTAGTTGTTGATATGTTAAATGCAATTTTTTCTTCATATCGAGCAGTACATCTATAAGTTTTTCTGTTTCCGTATTCATTTCAAATATCCCTCCTATCAAAACAGGTCTCCCATCTTGCTCTTGGTAATGGCTTCATCCGTAATGCATGCATGATTTGCCTTACTGTCACTGTGGGATAATGTCCACCACTACGCAATCCGGCACGATCATCAAAAAATTGCTTAAATCCTTCTGCAAGATATATGCTATCTACCAACCATGGGTCTATCTCACCCCACCAAGTTCGCTTTGTATCAGGGTCGTATCTTTGCTGGATGACTGCCAATCCCAGATTCTCTATCAAATATAAAGTACATTGATCATATACCGGATGATCGCAAGCATATATAACGCCGTACATAGATGTATAGTGCCTCGGCTTTTCATAATGATATCTCATGTTTTTCAAACTCCTTATTGGAATCGAGACTGTCCTTATATCGCGTAACCATGTCCAGAGCATTGCTGGTGGTAATATATACCATTTTAGGTTTTATCTTTTCTGGCGCATACCCGGATATCTTGCGTAATGCTTCTTTTGACCCCTTGCTTATGCTCATTATTGTCTCCTCCTAAAAAATAAAAAGAAGAGAATCTTCATTTGAAGACCCCCTTCCGTTTGTTGGTTCTGTCCTACTTACTTTCTTTTAAAGCTTGTAATTTCACGCCACGCCTGCTTTCCAGATTCAGTTGAAGCGATATTTCCCTCAGTTTCAAACTTGACATTTGTTATAACACCCCAAATCAGAAGACCTGCATTAGCCAGTATTCCAAGTCCTGTCAGAGCATGTCCGACCCACCTACTGCGCCTTTCTGATTTATCTGATTCAGCTTTAAGTGCAAGCTCAGCTTCACTCTTAGCTCTATCGGCCTCAATCTTCTCAAGCTCAATGTATTTGTCGGTAAGCTCCCCAATTCCTCGAACTGCTGGATTGTAGTCTTCTGAATTCATATCGATATCATTCAAAGCATCAATCTCTTCCAGAATCTCGCCTTTTAACTTCTCCTTAACTTCCTGCATAGTAAAATCCTCCTTAAAAATATAATTTTCCTACATTACCATAATAGGGCCTGTTATTTGCGCGAATCGTCTCTGAGTAAAATGATACGTTTCTTGTCCAATAAAAGCTTATTTGTTGGAATCATAACATGTACTGAATATTGCTCTGGCTCATTCTCTGGGTCTGTCTGTTCCATTGAAAAACGCCCATATACAGTCTTCTTATCCCCAGCTGTATGCAGTACCATCATTCCGATAGATACACCAAGACCAACACATAAGGTGCATAATATCCACATACTACTTCCTCCTTCCTTGGGTTATATAAATATAACTTGTTTCTCCGTCACCTGCGTACGGAAAGCAAAAAAAAAGAAAGAGCCCTTGTTAGGACTCCTCCTCCAGAAATATAATCGACCCCTGTATTCGGGTTCGAGTCTTTAATTCCGCCTCCAAAAGTTCTGCTACTTTGTTTACTGTCATATTCACCGTGACAGTTGTATAGAACTTGTCATCTTCTATTAAGGTTTCGACCACCCCATAGATTTTAACCTTTCTCGAATTAATGACACGCTCTACATCAACTGTACGAGTTCCATTTCCATTCCCGCAAATTGTTATCGTATTCTTTTTCCTTTTGTTAAACATAATAACTCCTCCTCTGAAAATATCGATTATTGTTTCATTATAGGAGTTGCGATTTTCGCGAAAAAAAAGAGGACTCCATGCGGAATCCCCTATTCTTTTTATTTACCGTAAAGTTCCTTTTTAAGTTCGTCGACCTTCCTATGCGACTTAATCAACTCGTCAGTCAAAAGGTCAATTAATTTGTCTTGTTCTTTAATTTTAGTTTTTAATTTTTGTACCTTCTTTACTAACTTGATATAATCTTCATCCGTCATAATAGTTTCCTCCTTAAATGAAAGTATATTAGTTTCATATAAGGAGTTGTAGATTACGCGAATCTTATTTGTTAGTTTTTGTGTAATGGCGTTCTGCTATAGCTCGCTTCTCACCATCAAAATATGCATATCGAAATATTATCTCAGTATCGGTTTCTATGCGTCCGCCAGTTAGCTTGTCGTCAGTTGTTACATCTTTATTACACATCATATAATCACCTCCTAGTGTATCGTGATTATAGCATCATACAGATAAAAGACAAGACTTGACAACAGAAAAAACAAAGGAGTTGTCAAAAATATCAACAACCCCTCTGCACTGCATCTTATAGCATTATCTCATATATACCTTTCTCGTAAGTATTATATATTATTATTGGAGGTAGTTTCCTACCATCAAATTCAATATTCACCTCTAATCCGTCCACAGTTCTTGGTTTTATGACTGTTGTTGTCTTTCCATCCGGATCAATAACAACCACACCCCAATAATCTGGACTATTCATAAAACAAATATCGAATCTCTGATATTCGTCTACCCCATCAATAGTCAATCCGATACCTACGTGCGTAGATTTCTGCGATACTGTTACAAATGTTGCCTTGTTTACTGCTTCCATAACAATTCCTCCTTTGTTTTTTATTCATATAAGAGGTTGTTATTTTCGCGTCTTATTTAGTATCCAGAAGAACTTTCTGTATCTATCGTAATACGTATCTTTTGAACAAGGGATGCTCATACGGGTAACCAACGTATTGTACGACACCCCCTCTGTCACGCCATGCAAAATATAATCAGCAAGTTCGTCATCCGCCTGCTCAGCTGCATCTTTTACAAGGTCCATACGTTCTGAGAAAAACGCTTTTGCCTCAGCACACTTTGCTGTCGGATCACCATGCATATACGTTCTGCCTATACTTGCAAGTGCATCTGGTCTTTGACTTAACCCGTTCAGTGAGATATATGCACTATGCCATATGGGATACTGTAAACAAAAATGCTTGAGTTCATAGTATCTGTGCTTCTCAATCCAATACTTACTATTTTGTGAAATATCAGCTCTTATTGTTGTACTCATATCTTTCGTTCCCCCTTCCAAACATATCCCGTCTCTTCATACAATTTCTTTGGAGAAATATAGAAGTTGATACGTCCATGACTTATCCTTAGATCATCCAATTCTGTTACAACTTTTCCATCTCGAGTCGCTATCCCTATGGGCAGCCACCCTTTGATAATCCCAGCACGAACCCATGTCGCATCTTTATGATATACTTTGGCTGCCACAGCTACCGGGACTGATCCAGCTGTAAATTCAATTATTTTTTCTTCTGTGTTTTCCACTATTGAGCACCTCCTTACATATCTAATAATATAGATATACAAGTATTTTGTTAAACGGACTCGAGTGGAAAAATATGGTAATCAATCGTCTTTTTTAAAGTCACGTTTCCATTCTTTTACCGTAGTCTCACTCGGATAATCTTCAAAACCTAAAGTGTCTTGTGTGATAAGTCCTTCCACTACGCCGTTTATAATCTCCGCATCATATTGTTTGAATGGGAAAATATCCTCTGTAATACTTCTGTGCACTTTGCCACAGTTTTTGCATTTATACCTCTTTATAAAAATATATTTACTTTTATGCTCCCGAAGACGTACAATACGTTTAATTTTATCGTAATATTGTAATTTGCCGCCGCAATCTGGGCAAAACTCTGCTCCCTCTAAAATCATATACACCTCATTTTTCTAACCTAGATTAAAAAATAGAACCCAAAAATTCGTCAGATGTACTAATCAACAATTCGTACATTGGTAGTATATGATGATGCTTACAAAAATATTTATAGGAGGAATATACATGTTAATGAAATGTCCAGAATGTGAATTACAAGTCAGTGATAAGGCTATTGATTGTCCGCATTGCGGGTACCCACTGAAACAAGATAGTAGACAGCCCAGGAAGCAAAGAAGAAACTCCCGCCCAAAGCTTCCAAACGGATTTGGTCAGATATGTAAATTAAATAATCCGAATCTAAGAAACCCATATCGAGCTATGGTTACTGTCGGTCGAAACGAATTGGGACGATACAACACAAAAATAATTGGATACTACGATACATATAATCATGCATACGAAGCCTTGGTCGATTATAACAGAAGCCCTTATGACTTGGATAGTGACATTAAAATGTCTGAGTTATATGAAAGATGGTCTAAGGTATATTTTGAAAATGCGTCTGAAAGCAGCCAGAAGTCCATGTCAGCCACTTGGCGATACTGTAGCTCATTATATACCATGAATGTGAAAAACGTTCGTACAAGGCATTTAAAAGGGTGTATACAAGACGGTTACATTATAAAAAAGGGAGAGAAGAAAAAAGCGTCTGCTAATATGCAAACTTTAATGAAATGCTTATTTAACTTATTATTTGATTATGCTGTTGAATATGAGATAGCAGACAAAAACTATGCCAGAGATTTTTCATTATCAAATGATATAAAACAGGAACGAGAATCTATAAAAAAGGGGCATATTATCTTTACAGATGAAGAGTTACAAACATTGTGGGATAATGTTAATAAATTACCATATGTTGATCTAATACTTATACAAATATACTCTGGATGGCGACCTCAAGAATTAGGTCTAATAAAATTAGATCGCGTTGACCTCAGCGGTGGTTTTTTCATCGGAGGATTAAAGACTGATGCTGGAATAGATCGCACAGTTCCGATACATTCAAAAATACTACCACTAGTACAGCAAAGATATCAAGAGGCAACTCGACTTGGCAGCAAATACATTTTCAACTACACGAATGGTAATGGGAAATATGATGCCGTGTCGTTAACATACAGACGCTATCATGATATATACAAAAACATATGTGATACATTAGGATTAAACCCTGAGCATAGGGCGCATGATCCAAGAATGCAATTTGTTACTATGGCCAAAAAATATAAAGTCGACCAGTTTGCCATAAAATATATCGTTGGACATAAAATAAATGATGTTACAGAAAAGGTATACACAAAACGAGAACCATCGTGGCTAAAAACAGAAATAGAAAAAATAGAATAGAATGCAACAATCACGATGTATGAACAGTGTACTAACTATCAGTATTTTAAGTACATAAATGGTGTATGAATAATGTATGAACTGATCAATTTCAGGCAATTTTTATTACTTTTATATACAACAAGAGTCGCCTATTTTACACGTTTTTCGTCGTGGTAATGAATATAAGCATTCTATATTAGTTAAAATACAACACATGCACTATAAATATAAATGATAAATTTTTTTCAGGGAATATTATTCTTCACGATTTCAAACAATGTTCACACAAAAGGCAAAAAAATAAAGTCTCTGACCAAAATCTTCAATCAGGACTTTAAAATAAAAAGATGCGGGAGATGGGACTTGAACCCACACGCCGTTTCCAGCACTAGATCCTTAGTCTAGCCTGTCTGCCAATTCCAGCACTCCCGCATGTTTCATATGATGTTGACAATGCGTTTGTCACCAACGAATAAGATAATACCATCCCAGAACTATAAAGTCAACATCTTTTTTCAAATTATTTGTCCTTATTTTTTGAATTTTCTAGAATATCTGACTTCACGCGAAACTGAACTATGTCCATAATAAAAATAAAGCTTCACGACCTAGCTTGTCCAAGTCACGAAACTTTATTTTTGAATACGGCAAGACCGCCTCCAATATCAGATCTTGATCATGTTTGTGAGTTTCCTGTCCACATCCTTCATCAGATGTTCTTTGAATGCAGTGTAATATTCATGTGTGAACTGCGTATACAGAAACTTATTCCACAGATTGCTGCAATATGTACTGTCAAAATCATAGTATGAATCCGTGTACACCAGACCATTACTAAATCTTGTCACGTCAAGATATGGTTCCTTACCCGCATAGTTGAGCCTCATTACAAGGTTCTTCTGCTCGCTGCAGCAAGCAAATGTCTCAAGGAACATCTTCATCTGATCCTTTGTTATTCTCTCTACGAACATATGTGCCTCCTATTTTAGCATTTACTCTCTGTTGACCCACACTTTACCCTTTCCCTACGAATTATCTAATCCCCCTGTGTAATTCGTTCTGTAAAATGTGCCTAATTTTACATGTGCTATTATAGCATATCTGCCATGATTATAAAACCCTAAATCATTCGTCATACATCGTCTGCACACAAAAAGGATCAGGTAAACTGCTCCTGATCCTTCTTAATTAATATACTGCATCAATAATCTATGCTAATACACCATGCATTTTACTAGCCGCATATGTTCGTCTATATTATGATAACTGTGCCTTTGCGACCTCAACAAGCTTTGCAAATCCCTCAGCATCGCTGATAGCCATCTCTGAGAGCATCTTTCTGTTGATGTCAACACCTGCCAGCTTAAGACCATGCATAAGCTTGCTGTATGAGATATCGTTCATTCTTGCTGCTGCGTTGATACGAGCGATCCAAAGCTGTCTGAACTGTCTCTTTCTCTGCTTTCTGCCAGCGTATGAAGATGTGAGTGCTCTCATAACTGACTGCTTTGCTACTCTATACTGCTTGCTTCTTGCTCCTCTGTAGCCCTTTGCAAGCTTTAATACCTTATTATGCTTCTGCTTTGCGTTCATTCCGCCTTTAACTCTTGCCATTGGTTTTCTTCCTCCTGATCTATTAGATATAAGGTAATATCTTCTTCATTACCTTCTCGTTTGTTGCGTCTGTCATTGTAGCCTTTCTAAGATTTCTCTTTCTCTTAGTGGTCTTCTTTGTTAAGATATGACTCTTATAAGCTTTAGATCTCTTTAAACCGCCGTTAGCTGTTTTCTTGAAACGCTTAGCTGCTGCTCTTTTTGTCTTTAATTTAGCCATTTTACTCTACTTCCTCCTTGAATTATATGTCTATAATAATTTAACGCTTTTGTGTTAAAAACATTATCATGCTTCTGCCCTCAAACTTTGCAGGCTTATCAACCACAGCTATCTCTGCAAGCTTCTCTGCAAAATTGTCGAGGATAACTTTGGACTGCTCCACATGTGCAAGCTCTCTTCCTCTGAATCTCAGAGTAACCTTAACCTTGTCTCCATGCTCAAGGAACTTTCTCGCCTGATTGATCTTAGTGTTAAGATCATTCGAATCAATGTTTGGTGAAAGTCTTACCTCTTTAACTTCCATTGTCTTCTGCTTTTTCTTAGCCTCTTTTTCTTTTCTAGCCTGCTCGTAGCGGTACTTTCCGTAATCTACGATCTTACATACTGGTGGCTGAGCTTTAGGGGCTATCTTGACAAGATCAAGTCCTGCATCCTGTGCCATCTTGAATGCATCTCTGGATGACATGATTCCTATAAGCTGACCATCTTCCCCGATGAGTCGTACCTCTCTGTCTCTAATCTGTTCGTTGATCATTAAATCGCTAATGACTCTCTACCTCCACATTTTTAAAATTTCGTATTACAAGCTGCTATTGTAAGCCACTCTCATAACATAAGAAAAGTGGATAGAACAAACCATCCACTTTCTTAATAAAAAGCATATTCAAAATACAGGCTGAGCCTGAAAATTCCTCTAAGCTAATTTATTTACCCGAGACATGAAATATAATCCTGAATTATAATCCTAAATTACAACCTTTGATTCTAAAAATCTGTCATGCTGAGGTGAGAGCGGATACTCTGCTTCTATGTTCACTGTTTTACACAGCAATGGTAGAATACCATATCTGCAGTGCTATGTCAATATTTTTTTATTTACATAAAGAGCTTTACATGAAGAGTCATTCCTCACTCTGTCTGTGAGTCTTCTTCATCCTCGTGGGACTCTATCGGTATGAATACCCTTGTATTCTCAGCTTCGCCATCTATCTCCTGGCCTGCCTGGGCTTTCTTCACAAAATACATCTGAGAATCAAGTCTGTTTTTTCCCCTGAGATCCTGTTTCACATATGAACCGTCAGGCTGCATAATATGTGCTTTGAGGGTGTCTGCCAGCTGTATCTGGAGTATCTCCTTTACCTTTGTCTTGAGTCCCGGATCCTCAACCGGGAAAGTGATCTCCACTCTCTTGTCAAGGTTTCTAGGCATCCAGTCAGCACTTCCCATGTATATATCCTCAAATCCGTCATTGTAGAAATAGAATATTCTTGAGTGTTCAAGATAATTTCCCACGATCGACCTGACTGAAATATTCTCAGAAAGGCCGGGGACTCCTGCCTTGATACAGCATATTCCTCTGACTATCAGATCTATCTTCACACCTGCCTTTGACGCATCATAGAGCGCGTTCATGATAACCGGATCACACAGACTGTTCATCTTGGCAACTATCCTTGCCTTCTTGCCCTGTCTTGCATTCTCCGCCTCACGTCCTATCAGCATGAGGAATTTGTCCTTCAGCCATATCGGTGCAACCGCAAGCTTATTCCACTTCTTCGGCTCTGAGTATCCTGACAGCATGTTAAACACCGCAGTGGCATCCTCTCCTATGGCATCACTGCATGTTAGAAGGCCCATATCAGTGTAGAGCTTTGCCGTCTGGTCATTGTAGTTTCCTGTTCCAAGGTGAACATATCTCCTGATTCCATCCTCCTCACGTCTCACAACGAGGGCAATCTTGGAATGCGTCTTCAGGCCGACCAGACCATATATTACGTGACAGCCGGCCTGCTCAAGTTTCTTTGCCCATGCAATATTGTTTTCCTCATCAAACCTGGCCTTAAGTTCTACAAGAACCGTTACCTGCTTGCCGTTTTCTGCCGCCTGGGCAAGTGCTGCTATTATAGGTGAATTGCCGCTGACACGGTAGAGTGTCTGTTTTATCGCCAGAACATCTGGGTCATTTGCCGCTTGTCTGATAAATTCTATGACAGGTGTAAACTCATAATATGGATGGAACAGCAGTATGTCCCCCTTCCTTATCCTGTCAAATATATGGCTGTAATCACCCATCCCCGGCACCGGCTGAGGCTTGTACTTTGGATACTTGAGATGTTCAAATCCTTCTATGCCATTTACCTTCATGAGGAACGTGAGATCAAGAGGTCCATTTATCTTATACACAACTTCATCATCTACTCCGAGATGATTCTTGAGTTCCTTCAGGAGCTTCTTGTCCATAGCCTCATCCACCTCGAGACGGATGACCTCGCCCCACTGTCTCTGCTTAAGCTGCTTTTCAATCTCCTTTAAAAGATCTGCTGTCTCCTCCTCGTCTATGGAGAAGTCTGCATTTCTCATGATCCTGTACGGATATGCGCACACTATATCATAGCTCAAGAACAATTTGTCAAGGTTCTTCTCGATAACCTCCTCGAGAAGTATGATCTCGGTGACATCCTTCTCCTCCGATGGCAGTTTCACTATCCTAGGCAGCACTGACGGCACCTGAACCGTGGCTATATCGGTTACATCTTTCTTCTTATCATATATAAGCGCACCGATGTTCAGCGATTTGTTTCGCACAAGCGGAAATGGTCTGGATGAGTCGACCGCCATAGGTGTGAGGACCGGATACACATCCTTCTCAAAATATTTGTCCACATACTTCGCCTGCTTCGGCGTGAGATCCTCGTAATGTCTTACAAGCTTCAATCCATTCTGTGCGAGCTGAGGGATGAGTGATCTGTTAAGCGTCTGATACTGGTTCTTCATGAATTCCTTTGTGCTCACATGAAGCGCATCCAGCTGCTCCTGAGGAGTCATGCCCGCAATATCCTTCTTGGTGTATCCCGCATGTACCATATCTGTCAGAGATGCGATCCTGACCATAAAGAATTCATCCAGATTGGATGCTGTAATGCTGAGAAACTTTATCCTCTCAAACAACGGTATAGTCTTGTCTTTCGCTTCAGAAAGACATCTCTTGTCAAATTCCAGCCAGCTGAGCTCTCTGTTATAAAAAATCGAATTCTTATCTGCCATATATTACAGCCCCCTTTTCTGCTTAAGCACAGGTTTCACGCCAAATACCTTTCTGAAAAGCTCTGTCTTTGTCCTGAATACCCCGGCCTCAAGTGTTATGTCATTCAGCGTATCGACCGTCATGGTGAGTACGCTGTCCTTACAGTTAAACTTCATATTCTCTATCTTCTGCCTGTGGCTCTTGTCCAGCACATCCGCGATCCTCAGTATGGATGTGAGCTTCGCCACCTTCATATAATCCGCAGTCATCAGCGATACCTGTGCCTTGGTCTGAGATGGAAGATAATACTCATTGAACTTTACGATATTGGCTATCTCCTCCCTCTCCTTATGTGACAGTCCAAGTATCTCAGTGGACATGATTATATGATATGACATCATTGTTCCCTCGTTCATATTCACAAACTTACCGCAACTGTGGAGCATGGCAGCTATCTGGAGCTGCAACCTCTCCCGCTTTCCAAGTCCGTGTATGACCTTGAACGAGTCAAATATATCAAGGGCATTCTGCATTACGTTCTGTGTATGTCTTCTGTTGACCTTGTACTTCTTTGCTATACTGTTAGCGGACGCAATGATATCCTCGTCAAAGTCCTTATCTATAAGCAGTGTTCCATGCTTATCCATGTAATCAGCAACTATACCGTCACAGAAGGTTACATCAGGGGTTATTATATCCTCCGCCCTTGAATTGTCCAGAAATGACTGGTATATGATCGCCATAGGCAGCATGAGCGTTGCCCTCTCATACGGAACCCCATACTTTTCAGAGAGGATCTCCGGAGTAGTCTCAACAACCTTATGGTAGAGAACTCTGAACTGATCTCTTGTGATCTTGTCCACAATCTTCAGCTCAGGCCCGACCTTCTTCAGGTTCGCAATTCCATCACCGATCGCTATGATGCTCTTTATATCCTTGTCGTTTATAAAGAGATTCCTGAACTCCTCTATGAAATTCGACACGAACTCTTCCATGATATTCTCAAGGGCAACCGTATCGGCACCATATTTTGCAAGATAATCCCTGATTCTCACTGCTCCTATCGGAAGATTCTGTGTCTGTATGAGATTCTGCTTGTCAAATATGGATATCTGGAGACTTCCCGCACCGATATCGAGCAGGGCTCTGTTCTTGGTCTCCTCCTGTCCAAATCTGTACTTTGCAGCGCAGGCCTTGTAATTCATAAACCTCTGTTCCGAATTGCTGAGCACCGTAACGTCGATGCCTGTGTGCTGTTTTATCCTCTCAAGAACCATGACTGAGTTCTCCGCCTCACGCACGGCAGAAGATGCATACGCCTTATAATCACGCACATCATACTCTTTCATCTTTCTGCGGAACTTGTTCAGTATCTCGCACACCTTCACTGTTGATTTCTCTGTGATCTTGCCACTGTTGTATGTATCGCTTCCGAGTTCAACTGTACTGTTGACATAATCGATCTCCTTCGCCCCTTTTTTCGGAGTTATCTCATATATCTTCATTGACAACTCGTTGGATCCCACATCGATGGCAGCAAATATTTTATTTGCCATTTTCCCCACCTCCTGTTAAATAATATATCAATACGTTCCTATGATCTTAAAATCCATTGAATCCTTTGCTATTCTTTCAAGTGCATCTATCGCAGCCGCATCCATCAGACTTCCCTCAAGAGTTATAAAGAATGAATATTCCCATTTTCTGCCCCTGAGAGGTCTCGACTCTATGCTTGTCATGTTGAGTCCGTCATGCTTTATATGTCCAAGTATGCTGTAGAGTGTTCCACTCTCATGCGGCAACGAAAAGCATATGGATATATTCTTCGACGTTTTCACATATTCTTTTCTCTTCGAGAGTATGATGAATCTGGTCGTATTGTTCTCATTGTTGACTATGTCATCCCTGAGTATCTTAAGCCCATATATATCCGCTGCCAGCGCGCTGGCTATCGCCGCCTGTGATCTGTCCCCGTCATCCCTCACCTTCACTGCACCGACCGCAGTGTTGGCAACGGGGCACTGGGTGTACCCGCAAGTCTCTAGGAACTCACTGCACTGCATAAGTCCCTGTGGATGGGAGTACACAGTCTTTATATCTGATATCTCTGCATCCGGAAGTCCCATCAGCATATGGGCAACCTTGACCTCATCGCCTCCGACTATGGTAAGACCGCTGCTGCCGACCATATCATATATTCCATTTACAAATCCGGCTGAAGAATTCTCTATAGGCAGAACTCCGTAGTCTGCATCCCCATCCTTCACAGCTTTCACAACACCCTCAAACTTTGCCACATTTATATTTTTGATATCCTTGCCAAAATAATCATGCATCGCCTGATGACTGTACGCTCCGGGAACCCCCTGATACACGACAACCGTATCACCATCCACCTTCAACTTGTCAACGAGGTGAAATTCTCGTACTATATCCGAGCTGCTGTGATCCGCCAGCATTTGCCTATCCTCATCGCCTATCTCTTTTATCAACTGATTCTTTCTGTCTATCAGTTTCTGTATCTGATCCTCAAGATCATTTATCTCTTCCAAAGTGCCCATGTATATACCTTTCCATCAACTCCAGTCTGCTTTTCAACTGTTTTTGTCAAGTTTACTTGCCAGTTCATCAACAGTGCTGCCGAGCAGAGGATGCCTCTTGTAGCCCGCTATCGCCGACAGGGGCTGCAACACAAATGCCCTTTTGTGCATCTCTGCATGAGGTATGTGCAGATCTTCGCTGTCATACACTAGATCATCAAAAAGCAGTATATCTATATCCAGGGTTCTAGGTCCCCAGTGTATTATCCGCTTTCTTCCCGCATCCTTCTCTATTGCATTGACAAGATTAAGCAGCTCCTCCGGCTCCCTGAGAGTCTCTATCTCGAGACATCCATTCAGGAAATCGTCCTGTTCAACCCCGCCATATGGCTCTGTCTCTATAAAATCCGACACCTTAGTTACCTTAGTGTATCTGTCCTTGTTGAGTTCATCTATCGCCATATCGAGGTATGATTCTCTATCTCCCATATTGGAACCAAGTCCCAGATATGCGACATGCTTTTTCCTGCTTATAGACACCGATACATTGTCGACATGTACCAAAACTGGTGCCCACGGCTTTTTGACAGTCACGTCAACACCTCGCACATCATCGTATTTCAAGAGTATCGTATCCGCAATCTCCTCCGCCACAGTCTCGATCAGCTTATAATTCTTATTCTTCATGATATCCTGGATATCATTACACACCAATCCATAATTCACCGACTTATCAAGGTCGTCCGATCTTCCCGCGGCTCTTGTAGACACATGCATCGACACGTCAACTATGAACTTCTGTCCAAGCACAGTCTCCTCGCGGTACACTCCATGATGGGCGAATATCTCAAGTCCCTTTATATTTATTTTGTCCATATCTGTCACCTTCTATCTGACTGACGTCTTCTTTCTAGCAGCTTTTATCTGTCGCCTTACAACTGGCATCTTTTATCTGGCATCTTCTATCTGGCATCTTTTATCTGGCATTCAGCATTGCATATGTCATCTTGAGTGCCCTGTAGTTGCTCTTTACATTATGTACTCTGAAGAAATCACAGCCCTTTACAAGTCCTAGAACAGATGTCGCCACCGTTCCCTCCTCACGCTCTGTGACGGGAAGATCAAGTGTGAGACCTATCATGGACTTTCTCGAAGTTCCAAGTAATATAGGAAGCTGCCACTTGTGGAGCAGCTCCAGATTGTTCATCAGGAGAAGATTCTGGTTCAAGTCCTTTGCAAATCCAATTCCGGGATCTACCATGATCTTATTTCTATCTATTCCTGCCGCAAGTGCCATATTCACAGACTCATCCAAGTCTGCCACAACATCGGCAAGATAATCAGTGTAATCTGTGTTATCTCTGTTGTGCATGAGACAGCAGGACTTGTCGTACTTTGCGATGACTCCTGCCATCTTGTCGTCGTACTTGAGTCCCCATATGTCATTTATCAGATCTGCACCTGCATGTATACCCGCCTCTGCAACGGCTGACTTGTATGTGTCAAGTGACACTGCAACGTCAAATCTGCTCTTTATCGCCTCTATGATCGGGGCTGTTCTCCATGTCTCCTCCTCATCTGAGATCTTTGTATATCCAGGTCTTGTGGATTCTCCGCCTACATCGATGATAACCGCCCCCTCGGCTATCATCTTCTCGGTCGTCTCAAGTGCTGTATCCATGGTATTGTGCTGACCGCCATCCGAAAACGAATCCGGCGTGACATTCAATATTCCCATAACATACGGCGCTTCCCCTGTCTCAAAACTTTTGTTGCCTATTATCATCCTTTTACCCTCCAATCGCTGTGTTTATTCACAGACGTATTTTCCCTTGTTATAGAACATCTGCCATTTTAATTCTAATATATTATTCCCTTATTCCTCTCAGAATCCGGCCAGTAACACTCATCTGCGGCTGCACAATCGAAACAATTTCTAGATAACTTGTCCGCCTTGTACAGAAAATATGCCAGTCCGTGTCTGTCTGCTCCGTCCGTGTTATGTGAGCCTATCGCGTCACAGATAATTTCCGTCTCATCTTCTTCAAACCCGCACTGTCTGAGTATATCACCGGCATAACGCACACTCAGGATATGATGCTCCATTCCCGTATTATCCGGGTCTGCCCGTCCCACATCGTGAAGCAATGCCGCAGCATATATAAGCTCTCTGTCTATACCTGCGCCTTCATCCATATCTAACATATAGGCGATCCTGGCAACATCCAGGCAGTGATCCAGCCCATGACAGCAGAATATCCTGGCAAGCTCCCGTTCTCTTATCATACCCATAAGGAAAAGGTAGGTCTCATTTTTCAGTATATTGTCAATTCTCTGCATAGGTGCCTTAGTCATTTTCCCGTCCAGCCTCCATATCACTTCAATGATGATAGTCTTTTTTATAGCATCCGTGTTCCGCCCTGTCGATGATCGGTCCGATAAATGACAATGAGCCAAATATAATCACGACCGGATCTTCAACTTCTGATGATATCCGAAGTGCCTGTTCCACTGCATCATCCACGTCATCCTGCACATAAACCGAATCAATATACATTTTTGCAAGTTCTCCAAGTTCACGGTTGCTGAGTGCTCTCGGATTATCTGGCTGAACAGCTATAAAGCTTCCAGCCCCAGGCATCATGATCTCAAGCATCTGTCTGTAGTCCTTATCCCTGAACACACCACATATATATATAAGATCCCTGCCGGGAAAGTATGTGTCTATATTCTTTCTGAGCGCTCTCCATCCTCCCGGATTATGCGCTCCATCCACATATACCGGCGGCACATCCATCAGCTTCTGAAATCTGCCCTTCCACCTTGTCGCGGCAAGCCCGTCTGATATATTCACATTTTTCAAGTCATATCCTTCTTTTTGAAGCATATAAGCAGTCTCCACAGCAACTACGCTGTTGTATATCTGATAGATTCCCGGGACAGCCAGATTGTAGGTATTCCCCTTATATATATAGCTACTTCCGTCAAGCCCACTGTGCAATATACCTATATCAGACGGATTCACCATGACTGAAGAGCCTGTTGTTGCATTTTCGTCACATTTCTCGATCCATTGTGTCATAAGATCTTCGTTTACGGGATATGCCACACAAGGCACATCCTTCTTCATTATCCCCAGCTTCTGACTGTATATCTTCTGCAGAGTATCACCAAGAAACTGTGTATGATCCATACTTATACTTGCAATTATAGTACAAAGTGGACTTTTGCAGACATTCGTTGCATCCAGAAGTCCACCCATACCGGTCTCCAGCAGAAGTATATCCACATTCTTATCCATAAAATAGCAGAATGCGATGGCCGTCTCCGTTTCAAACGATGTCGGTCTGTTAAGGCCATCGGCAGCCATAGCATCTGCCACATTCTTAACACGCTCAAGATACACAGCAAATGTATCCTCATCCATGTATGTTCCGTTTATCTGAAATCTCTCAAGATAAGTGAATATCGTCGGTGATATGTATCGTCCGACCACATACCCTGCATTCTCAAGTATTCCATCGAGAAAAGCGCATATAGATCCCTTGCCGTTCGTGCCGGCTATGTGGACTACCTTCACTCTATTCTGCGGATCTCCAAGACGTCTCAGCAGCTCTTTAATACTGTCAAGTCCCAGCACACTGCCAAGCGTATCTGTATATTCTATATATTTTCTTGCCTCTTCATATGTCATATATGGGTATATCCCCTTCCTGTCCCTATCGGTGTCTGACAAGCGGAGCATTCTCATCTATAGGCAAAAGTGTGAACCCTTCCGCCCGCAGTTCATCTATGAGCATCTGCAGCGACTCCACTGTACAATGTCTGGCATCCAGATCATGCATAAGTATCACGACATCATCATGGCAGACTGCATCCTTCATGATATTGTCCACCAGCTGTTCCGGCGTGTAACTACCGCACACCGCGTCATTGTTAAGCGCATTCCAGTCATAATATATCAGCCCCTGAGACTCCACATAGTCTATGAGTGTATCCATATCCACCTTCGACACAGTGTTGGAACTGCCTCCTGGAAATCTATAATAAACGCAATTGACACCTGTTACATCATACAATAAATTTCGCAATTTCTCAATATCTTCAGCGAAATCATCCAGGCTTGCGTATATTTTGTCATAATCATGGGTGTATGAGTGAAGGGCCAGCGTGTGGCCTCTTCCAACTATATCCCTGTATGTATCATAATACTCATCGCCCCTGCCAACGACAAAGAAAGTCGCTTTCACGTCATTTGCATCAAGAATGTCCAGTATCTCTCCGGTATTTCCGGACGGGCCATCGTCAAATGTAAGGTACGCTCTCTTAGTCTCCGCCTCCTTATCGCCATCTGTGACCACCTCTTTCAGCGGGCTGAATACCGGATTCTCAACATCGTGGATACCTCCGGATGTATAGAAGCCCCATCTCGACTGACTGACGATATAATAACAACAAAAAATGATTGCTATAAAAATCGCAACAGCCAGCATGACGTACTGCCATGAATCAAACAATCTGTGCAGCGAGTCTCTATTCTTCAATTTTTTCCCCGTCTAACTTCCTTTTTTCTATTATATTATTCTTATTCTTTCTTTATGAACAGATTTATATTCACTGCATAATCCTGTTTCCATCGGGAACAATAATAGCAAAATCTAAATACAAGGAGAATGTAAACCATGAAAAAATTCACGAAGAAATATCCAGATCCAAAGCGAATCCTGCTCACAGCCGGTATGGCTCTCACAATGATCGCCTTCTGCGGATGCGGCAATTCATCTGATGCAGGAACCACCGGAAGCTCTTCCTCCTCTTCAACTACTCAGACATCAAACGCCAACTCAGAGACATCATCAGAAGCTGAGAAGGACAATACAGGCTCAGGCGATGACAAAGGAATTATCGGCGGAGCTGCCGACGCTGTGAAGGATGTAACCGACGGCGTGGCTGACGGTGTGAAGGATGTCGCTGACGGTGTGGAAAACACTGTATCAGGAGCATTCGGTTCATTCGATGATGCCCAGGACTGGTTCATGAACCAGCTTCCAAATGAAAATGGAAGATTTGAGGTAGCCAACAGTGACAAAGATCTCACAAGCTTCTCAGGCGACCGCACAGGCTACCACATCGAACTCCACGACAACAACAGGGACGGCGATACTAAAGTCGGCGATTTCTATATCGACTCCAACAACGGCAAAGTCTACAAGTCAGACGAGCACGGAAAGACATTTGCCGAGTACGATTTCTCTGATTTCAAGTAATCAAAAACTCACAGACAGAAAATGCTGCCGCGGAAATACATCCGAAGCAGCATTACATACCTTATTCCTGTGTTTCATTGTCCATTATCTGTTGCTGTGGCTGATCCTTGGCATCCTTAATGACCTCTCCTGTCACAGGATTGATCTTTACCCCCATCTGCTCAGCTATCATGGTGTACATATCAAACTCACGGTCCCGGGCTTCTTTCTTTCGCTTTTTCATGCCCCTTGATCTTACCATCTCTACGATCCCGAAGCCTATCATAAGCACGCCGAAGAATATATATCCCGCCATCCGGTTAGTAAAAAAGGCTCTGGTGACACTCAGAACACCGATGCCGACCATGACTATTCCCATAACAAAGTTAAACAATCTTCTCACACCACCTATCTGTTTATGAATACATCTTCCCCGGATTTTTCAAGCATCCTGTCATACTGTTCGTACATATACTGGACGCTGTTCTCCAGGAGGTGATAATGCTTGATGTATGGTACGAGAAGAACCATGAATGCCAGCGCCAGGATGAGGAGTGAAATATTTGCTGTCACAACAAATGCTATGCATGTGATGACCGTCAGCACCGCAAACAGAGCCAACACTATCAAGTGTATAAGCCTCTCATGCATAAAGAAACCTATCTGCACAAGATGTCTGTCCATCTCTTTTTTCACATCTATATCATCCCGCTCTAAAAGGGCGTCAACATATGCTATGTATCTCTTTATTCTCTTCGCCATATCTATCCCTCACAAGAAACCTGTCAGTTCATCACCTTGTTCATAAAATGTTCCCACTGGGCTATGACCTTGTCATAATAAAAACTGAGAACATATGACTCTTCTTCGACATCTATTATCATCTGGAAACACTTTCTTTCACTGGACTTTTCCCTAGGTGTTGCGGCAAAAAATATAACTTTGCCCTCAAAACTCTTCATGACCTCGTCATAGCGGGACTCATCCACCGGTCTGTCCGGAACGGTCTCCACGAGAACATCATTTGCATCATAATACTTGTGTCCCTCAAGGAGTATAGCCTCCACCTCCGGGTTTACAAATCTCACCTGCATATCTCTGACATATCTGTCACTGAACAGTTCATTTGCCGAATTGTTCTCCCTTACCATCGCTCCATCCAGCTCAAATTCCAGTATTCCCTGCTTGGCGGAAAATACGCATCTCACTATGGCAGCATCACGAAATGATATCGTATCTATTTCATCAACGCTATTGTACTTCATATCTACATCCTCTTACACAAATTAGTCCATAGCCTTCTTTATCGCTGCAAGAAGTTCATCATATGTCTCAAATGCCTCGAGATCAGGATTGTCAGCCTTTATCTGATCTGTGCTCTTGAACAGGAAACCTGCCTTACTTGCATATATCATGCCAAGGTCGTTATGGCTGTCGCCGCTCGCTATCGTATCGTATCCGATCGACTGAAGAGCCTTGACCGTTGTCAGCTTGGACTGTGGACATCTCATCTTGAATCCTGTTATCTCACCGTCATCTGCCACGATAAGCTCATTGCAGAATATTGTAGGATAACCCAGCTTCTTCATGAGAGGTCCTGCAAACTGTGAAAATGTATCACTGATGATTATTACCTGTCCTATCTCTCTGAGCTCGTCCAGAAACTCCTTTGCTCCAGGTATCGGATCTATCTTGGCGATGGTCTCCTGTATCTCCTTGAGACCGAGGCCATGCTCTTTGAGTATTCCAAGTCTCCAGTTCATGAGCTTATCGTAGTCAGGCTCATCTCTTGTCGTCCTCTTGAGCTCAGGTATTCCGCTTGCCTCAGCAAAAGCTATCCATATCTCTGGCACCAGTACTCCCTCTAAATCAAGACATGTTATATACATACTTCTTCCTCCATCTTCTTGTCTGTATTTTTTATGATCATGTTCTGCATATCAGGTCACCCATATCATATGGGAAACCACTCACAGTTTTTTCATTATAACACGAACCATGTGCTCTAACAATCACGAATGTCCTTGTATCGTGTATAACAGTATCTGTAGTCCGCAACGACCTGTCCAAGCTGTTCCTCCGTGGATATCCGCATATGTCCCGGTTTCAGATACACGCCTCCCATAACTCCATTTCTGATCAGCATGCCCCTGCTTCCCACAGTATTTACTAGTTGCTTTCCTGAGTTTTTTCTGATATCCATATACGCATTCCAGTTGTCCTGCAAAGCTTCTATATATCCCGGAATATCCCTGCCGGATATCATCAGCCTGCTGCCTCCATAGCGCCGATCCGGTCCTGGGAAAAAATACTCTATCCTCACATCGCCTCCACATATCACCAGTTCACCGCCAGATCTCAGTTTTTCCCTGACAGCCGTTTCATTTTCCATATTGCATCAAACTCCGTTATCATTTGTATTTTTACTCTATATCCTACACATTTCTGAGACTTTCAAATGTGTTGTATATATTCAGCAGGCCATATCCCCACTCCGGATTTGGATAGCTCCTTATATCGAGCAGTCCGCCGGAAGCTCCAGGTCTTACCGCGCCCCTTATGAGATAATGTCTTATCTGATTTCCATTTATGGTCCTCACATCCATTCTGTCATAGGACCATTCCAGAAGCAATATACTGCATCCGGCTGCATATGCCGCCGCTATGGAAGTCCCGCTCCTTATGACAGTCTCATTTCCAGGTCCATCCCCGCTTATGTTGACACCAGGAGCAAGAAAATCTGGTTTGACGCGTCTGTCCGCAGTGTAGCCTCTGCTGTTGTCTATATACAGATTACCATTTGTATAGTCATATGCGCAAGCACATATCGCTGTCTCCGCACTGGCGGGGCTTGTTATCGTGGTTCGCGGATCGCTCTTCACAAATTTTGTCTGGGGACTTACAAATGCGCTGATCGGAAGCCACGCGTTGAAGCTCAGCTCCGTTTCTCCAACACCGTACACCCTTATTCCCCATATACCATTTGCAGGTCTGATAAAGCGGAGCATTATGAGTTCCTGCCCCGCCGCATCCTCTATGAGAAAATAATCCACATACACGGTTCCACCGCCAAATATAGGTTTGATGACGGTGCTTTTGTCATATCTGGGAGATACCCGTTCTACATACTCTCCCCCTGGAACTTCGAGCGCAACTGAGTACGTGTTTGCAGCGCTCCCCCATATCTCAAGCGTGAGACTGTCGTTGTTTGCGATATCTATCTCTACTCTATCATATCCTGTACCGACGCCGGTGTCATCATCCGCAGTGAGACTCCCCGGAATGATACTGTCTGTCTTCAGCCCGATCACCCCCCGGTAGTGATGTCCCGCTCTCCCCTCATTTCCGCCAGGAACAGCAACAGCAAGTCCCTTCAGATCTCCTATATTGTTGATATACTTCTCCAAAGCGCCAGCTCCAGTATGACTTCCACTGTTTGACCCCCATGCCACCAGCACACACATTGGCCGTTTGAGCATATGCTGAATTCTCAGCAAATACGCTATAGCCGTCATTATGTCAACTTCACTGCAGGCAACCGGCTCTTGGGGTATACCGTACAATTCGCGCAGATTTTGTTTTGCCTGTTTTAATTTCACCATTATAATGTCCGCATCCACCGCAACACTCATCGCCGTTTCGCCGCAGAAAGTGCCATGTCCCGTCACATCGGTAATAATCCTTCGTTCCTCATCTATGGCAGCCTGTATCTCCTCCGCACTATACTCCAAGCCATAGCCGTATGTAGCGGCGTCAGTACCCTCTATCGTCTGATCCCATGCCGCAAGTATCCTGCTTTTTCTGCCCTCACGCAAAAATGCGCCGTTATAGATATCCAGGCCGCAGTCAACTATACCGAGAAGCATGCCCTCTCCGGTAAGTCCAAGTATACTCTGCTGCTGAATGTTTACTGCCCCTATAGCTTCCAGCGCACCTACATCATCCATAGGTCCATATACTTTTGGAAACAAGGTATACTCCAGTCTTGAAAAACTCTCCATGTGATCAGCAGGTTTTCTCTGAAACACAACAGCGTACCTGCTGTCTATAAGTCTTATCTGATCCGGGGTGTAAAATGCCATCAGTGCACTGCTATCCCCATTGTACTCCACTATATATTCTACATAATCCTCTGAATAGGCAGCATCCGCTATCATCACGCACCTCGCCCATAAGACAGTTATTATAATATATGATAAAATTTTAAAAAAATTCCCACGAAATGTAGCTGAAAAATATTTCCATGTCAAGCACACATCGCGGGAATTTACACTGCATCGTCACACCTAATACAGCTTCATATTTTTATTTCTTTGTACTTATATACTTGTCAACCTGCTCTTTGAGTATATTAAACTGACATGGTCCGGTCTCCAGTATAACAGTATTGAACTCCTTGAGATCAAACTTTGATCCCAGCTCCTTCTCTGCATAATTCCTGATGGACTGCATCTCATAGTAACCTGTTGAATAACTCTGATATACCGCAGGATCTCCAACCATTGTCGTGTACAGTTCCTCTGCGGCGTCTCCGTTCAGTCCCTTGCCATTCAGATAATCCTTTGCATCCTGAACACTCCAGCCCTCATAATTGATCCCTATATCAATTCGTCCACACACAAGGTAGTTCAGCTCGTCATTTATCTGGTACAGTCTCGCAACATCCTCTGAATTGTCCACACCATCAAATGTATAATAGCTTATCGCATCGTAACACGCGTACATAGCCCATCCCTCTTTGTATCCAAGGAAACTGAGCACAGTCCTTATCGGCTCCGGATCAGTTGACATATAATATGCATTTTGTAGCATGTGTCCCGGATATCCTTCGTGGGCAAGTGTCGTCCACATTCCATCCGTATGCTTACCATTTACCCTTATAAGATTGTTGTCCTGATCATCTATGGCAGGGGACATATAATACGCAAGTGTGTTCTCCTGTATGTCCTCAAGGCTCTTGTCAAGCTTCTTTGCCGTGTAGCTTATCTTCCCCATATCGGGATAATGATCTGTGGCGGTTCCCATGAGTTTATTGATTATCTCCGTAGGATCCGCATCATTGTACTCTGAGAACAGATTGTCATAATTGCTGTACAGATATTCATATGCCGAATAGTCCGTCATGGCTATGGATGTCATCTCGGTTATAAGCTGTGAAAGGTTCTCATCCAGCATCTCTGCCACTTCGTCAGGAGTCTTATCTGTTCCCGCGGCATCCTGCAAAAGGTAAGTATAGTATTCCTTTCCGCCCTCATAATTGCACAGACCACCATCGTTCTTTCCAGTTCCCTTGAGAGATGTCAACACGTCTATGACATCCTGGAATGCCGGAAGCAGGCTCTCTGCAACTGCCTTCTTGTTCTGCTCCTCAAAGTCCTGGATCTCATCCTCAGTCAGGAAACTCAGGGACTCGATATTATCGTTGAAAGTCTGTATCATAAAGTGATTGTCCTTATTTTTCAAGAAATCTTCGCACTGCTTTATGACCTCATCACACACATCATCACTCATAAAGTACCCCTTTTCCGACTTGACCTTTTCAAATTCAAGATAGTCGTCAAAGTAATCTCTTATCATACCAAGCACTTCTATATATCGCTCCACGTCTCCTTTGTCGTCAAATCTATAATCTGTGAAATATGTAGAAATGTTCGACTGCAATCCCTTCATCGGAGAAAATGGCTCACTGAGATATATATTGAGAAATCCCTGTTCCTCATTCTCCATATACTGTTTGAGAATATCATAAGTCAGCTGCTGGTTCTCTGTGAGATCATCCCGATCAAATGATTTCAATTTCTCATATGTATCATCAAATTCAGACTTCTGTTTGCGGATTCCCTCCTCCGTCATATCGTTATCTCCAAGGGAAACCTCTGGCTCCAGGATTCCAAGTGCCTCTCCGTCCTTTATCTCATAGTTGTATGTGAGTGTATCCGATGTCACGCTGTCAACATACTCATCATGAAGGAACTCCTCAAACCTGTTCTGCTCATCAGTATAGTCATCCGCATTGTCCTTTGTCACCCCAAATATATCTTTCACATCAAACATGTGTGAACTGCACGCAGTTGACGATGCAAGCAGCGCTGCCGCCGCAAGTATGACTGCCACTCTCTTTATTTTCTTTGCTATTTTGATCTTAAACATATTATCTCCTTACTATGTATTTCCCCACTTATGCTATCTGAATATTGTATGACATATCGCCCCCAATTGTCCATTAATTTGGATTAAATTTTATAACTGTTAAGAGCCGGTCTCCAAAATGACTTGCATTTCAGATACCGGTTTCCTCGCTCTTTAAGTTTATCTTTATGCTTATCTCTATGATTATTATAGATTTTTCAGATATTACAGAATTCCAAGTCCGTCCAGAACAACCTTTATTCCTATGAGTATCAGTATGATACCTCCAGCAAGCTCCGCTTTCGACTTATATTTCGTTCCAAATATACTTCCTATCTTCACTCCAGCAGCCGAGAATATGAATGTGATACATCCTATGAATATGACCGCAAGCACAATATATAATGTAGAGAGTTTTAGGAATGCAAATGACACTCCAACTGCAAGTGCATCTATACTTGTCGCAACTGCAAGTAGGAACATCACCTTTGCACTCATATCGGCATTTACTTCTTCCTCTCCGCCAAATGATTCCTTTATCATACTGCCGCCTATAAAAAGCAGGAGCACAAATGCTATCCAGTGTGACCATTTGCTTACAAGGTCGGCAAAGAAACTTCCAAGTACGTATCCAAGTGTTGGCATAAGCGCCTGGAATCCTCCAAACCACACACCGGCAATCACCATATGTTTCACCTTTATGTCTCTTAGGGAAAGTCCCTTACATATGGACACCGCAAACGCGTCCATTGATAAACCTACGGCCAGCATAAACAGTTCGACAATGCTCATAAATTTTCCTCCAACTCATTTCAACGTCTCTTTAGATACAAAAAGAGACTTCCGGGACAGCGCTATGCTGTCCAGAAAGTCTCACCATCTACAGTAATACCAGATTCACGCCGCCATTTGACCGGCTTGCTGTAAATCATTATGTTGATATCACAACGCATATATACACCATGCGCTGACTACTCCCTTAATGAACGCTGGTATTCTATCATACTGATAATTTTTTATCAAGTATTATTTACCCCCCATATTATTTTTCTTCCAAGGCCGGAGTTCCCCTGAGTTCTATGATTGGGCTACCTTTTCCGCGAATGTAATCACCAGTTATGGTGACCCTTCCTATGGTGTCATCCCTCGGTATCTGATACATGATATCAAGCATAAACTTCTCAATGATGGCTCTAAGCGCTCTGGCTCCAGTCTTTCGCTTCACCGCCTCGCTCGCTATCGCCTCATATGCGCTGTCATCAAATCTGAGGTCAACCTCATCAAGAGCAAGCAGCTTCTTGTACTGCTTGAGGATCGCGTTCTTTGGCTCCTTCAGTATCTTGATATACATATCTTTGTCAAGCGCATCCAGCGTGAACACTACCGGAAGACGTCCCAGGAACTCAGGTATCATTCCAAAGTCTCTGAGATCTTCAGTCGTCACCTGTCTGAGGAGGTTTGGCTCATCATCGTACTTATCCTTGAGCTCGGCCTTAAATCCCATCGATGCCTGCTTGCTTATCCTTCTCTTTATTATATCCTCAAGATCCGGGAAAGCACCTCCGCAGATAAATAGGATATTTCTCGTGTTGATGGTCGTCATAGGCACCATGGCATTCTTGCTGCCCGATCCAACCGGAACCTCAACATCCGCTCCTTCGAGGAGCTTCAGAAGTCCCTGCTGAACCGACTCACCGCTCACATCTCTGCTGTTGCTGTTCTGCTTCTTTGCGATCTTGTCTATCTCGTCTATGAACACGATTCCACGCTCAGCCTTCTCCACATCATTGTCCGCAGCCGCAAGAAGCTTTGAGAGAACACTCTCCACGTCATCGCCGATGTAGCCCGCCTCAGTGAGTGTAGTTGCATCTGTTATGGCAAGCGGAACCTGAAGAAGCTTTGCTATGGTCTTTACTATATAAGTCTTACCGCATCCTGTAGGTCCAACCATGAGCATATTTGACTTCTCGATCTCTATATCATCCATGGTATCCGTAAGGACCCTCTTATAATGGTTGTACACGGCTACGGATATTACCTTTTTCGCATACTCCTGTCCAACGACATACTCATCAAGCATGGCTTTTATTTTGTGCGGTGCAGGTATGGTCTTAAGTGACAGCTCCTCCTGCTTTTTCTTCTCCTTTGGCGCTTTCTTTTTGACCTTCTGTGACTTCGGAATATCATTCTGCGCCTTGAACTTTGACATATCGATGTTGCCAAATGGCATATTAGTAAGATCTATGAACTGCATGTTGCCAAGCCCAGGCATATTGCCAAAACCTGAACTTGTGAAGCTGTCAAATGATCTCTGCATACAGTCAGGACATATATTTATATCTCCCGGCATATGTATGAGTTTGCCTGCAACGCTCTCAGGTCTGCGGCAGAGATAACAATATTTTTCATAGTCGTCATCACTATTGTCAGATGTCTCACCACCCGTTTTTTTTGTTTTATCATCCTTGGTTGCATCATCCTCGTTGTTTGCATCATCCTCGGACTCATCTGCCGAATCAACAATATCATATGCTGAATCAGTATCATCATATTTATTGTCAGCAGACTCGTCGTATTCATCTGTATATTTATCCGTCATTATCTTCTTTATCCTCCACAATTAAAAATCTATACTTTTTTGATATAATACCATATACTCGATGTATTTACCAACCCATTGAAATATGAAATTCCTGTAAACTCCGCGCCCGCAGCGCGGAAATATTCCCCAAATACTTTTCGTATACTTAATAAAATAAAGCGCTGCAGCATGGAAGTCTGTTATTTTATCCATTACCTCTTTAAAATTCTTTTAATATTTTTGCATTTGCCCAACAGTATAGAATTGATTTTTTTGCTATGCTATAATTTGACTAAGCAAATGCAATAGACCGACGTAAATAAAAGGAGGACTGTAAAATGAAAAAACTTGAAATTGTAGTTCGTTCAGAAAAGCTTGACGATGTGAAAGCCATCCTCGACGAGTGCGAGTCAACAGGTGCTATGGTTTCCAATATCATGGGTTATGGTAATCAGAAGGGATATAAGACAACCTACAGGGGTAGCGAATATGTTGTAAATCTTATTCCCAAAGTAAAGATCGAGACGATCGCCGCTGATGATGTGGCCGACAAAATAATCTTTAAGGTATGCGAGAGGATCTCCACTGGCAAAATCGGTGATGGTAAGATTTTTGTATACGATGTTGCAGATGTTGTCCGTATCCGTACCGGTGAGCGCGGAGAGACAGCACTCTAAAATTCGATATCCAGTATCATTCCTTTTCTAACTTTTGCAGCCGGCCGACTATGATCAGCCGGCTGTCTTTATTTACGCGAAGCAACGAGCCAAAGCCTGTGCTTACATGATGCTTTGGAGGCTGCCGTGATGACTTGAGAACCACGCAGAGCGTGTTTCTCATAGTTTTCGCAGACTTTTATATTGGATTTTTACATTGAACTTTTAACGCTCCTATTCAGTCTTATAAAATTTCCAGGCGTATACCCTGTATACCACTTGAATTCACGCTGGAAATGTGCCTGGTCTGAATACGCCATTTCTTCCATATAGTTTGTTATGCTCTCATACGGATCCTCAAATATCCTTTCTGTCGTCTTTCTTATCCTTACTATCTTTGAAAATTTCTTCGGTCCCTTTCCAATATTTTTCGAAAATATCCGATGAACATGGCGCACTGTGCAGCCTGCGGCATCCGAGAGTTCAGGCAGTGACATCCTGCCATTGCTGCCATACACTAGATCTGCCAGTTCCGCCACTCTATGTGCTGTCTTTTTCTCCTGCGACCACAGCAATTCATCAGCTTCTATCACCCCGGCAGCTTCACGTATAAGATTTTCAACACCAGAGACATCTATCCCTTTTCTCCCACATCGGGTAAATAGCCGCTCCAGTTTTCGGCGCAGACTTCCACCTACTGCCATTTTTCCAAAACTTATGTCAGGCTGAACTACCACAAATGCACAGCCCCCCTCTATGATATCTGCATGCTCGATATCCTGAAGCTTCACCTCGCGCACATTTCCCGCTATATATAGAAGACATACACCGGCAATTTCCTGAGGTACGAGCCTGATCCCCGCAAGGCTATACCCTGCCGCTATAGCCACTTTCCTTCCATCTTTCCGCACTTCGCAGTGTCTGATCTCGTCACAAAAATTAACATTCAATAAAATCTGCTGCACAATTTTGATCCTCCGGATTATTCTTTTATCTTTGTCGCCTGTTTACCTTTATTAAATTAAGCATGTGGTAAATAAAATAAGGTATATCAATTAATGTCCGATTTTTTCAATATTTTACCATATCTCAATACTATACTCAACCCAAGTTAGTAATTGAGGTGTGGCACTGAGATACAGATATCAGTCAGATATCAGTCATATCTCAGTGACGTACGATCAGATATTGTGTACACAAAGATGTGTTTTGCTGGGAATATCCCGGTGGGACGCATCTTTTTTATTATCTGATCACTTCCACAACAATGCAATGTATTAAAAGGAGGAATGATTATGGAAGACGTAAGCACAATTGTTTTTGGAGTATGGTTCCTTGTCGGAGCCGCATTGGTATTCTGGATGCAGGCCGGATTTGCAATGGTTGAGGCCGGTTTCACAAGAGCAAAGAATGCCGGAAATATCATTATGAAAAACCTCATGGATTTCTGTCTAGGTACAGTTTCATTCATGATCCTCGGTTCATCGCTTCTCATCGGAAGCAGTGACTGGGCTCTCGGAGGTTTCATCGGAAAACCTTCACTCGCCCTCTTCCTTGACTACAAAAATTATGACTGGTCAAGCTTCGTATTCAACCTTGTGTTCTGTGCAACAGCAGCAACCATCGTATCCGGAGCCATGGCTGAAAGAACTAAGTTCTCAGCATATTGTATATACTCAGCTATCATCTCACTGCTGATATATCCTATTGAAGCTCATTGGATCTGGAATCCCGGCGGCTGGCTTGTAAAGCTTGGCTTCCACGACTTCGCCGGTTCATGTGCCATTCACATGGTAGGTGGTATATCAGCTCTGATAGGAGCAGCATTACTTGGATCTCGTATTGGAAAGTTCAAGAAGGATGAGACAGGTAAGGTAGTAAAGGTTCACACCTTTCCTGGTCATAACCTTCCACTCGGTGCACTCGGTGTATTCATCCTGTGGTTTGGCTGGTATGGATTCAACGGCGCAGCAGCTACATCTGTTGAGCAGTTAGGTTCTATCTTCCTCACTACTACTATCGCGCCTGCACTTGCAACAGTTTCATGTATGATATTTACATGGCTCAAATATGGCAAGCCTGATGTATCAATGTGTCTCAACGCTTCACTTGCAGGTCTTGTAGCCATCACAGCTCCTTGTGATACAGTCGATGCTTTCGGCGCAGCTATCATCGGTATCATTGCCGGACTTCTCGTAGTATTCGGAGTATGGCTCTGTGACCACGCATTACATGTTGATGATCCTGTTGGTGCCGTAGCTGTACATGGTATAAATGGTATTTGGGGAACAATCGCTGTAGGTCTCTTCTCCACAACATCTGTTCCTGGAAATGATACATTAAACGGTCTGTTCTACGGCGGTGGTGTTCATCCACTTCTCATCCAGTTACTTGGATTTGTAGCAGTTGCAGCATGGACAGCCGTTACTATCACTATCGTATTCCTTATCATCAAGAAGACCATCGGTCTCAGAGTTTCTGAGGAAGAGGAGATCAAGGGTCTTGATCCTACAGAGCACGGTCTTCCAACAGCATACGCTGACTTTGTAACAACAAAGTAATAAGGAAATATAACGGAATATCAAATATATGAATAAAAACAGTCGCCAAAGTCCTGTGCAAGTACAGACTTTGGCGGCTGTTTTTTCAACACGTTTTGACATATAACCCTATTTCTTTCATATAACCTCTATTTGCTTTCATATATGCACAAAAGGGCACTACGATACCATAATTACAGTATCATAACGCCCTTTGAAATATTTTATATAAATGTCCGATCTGCTCTCTCCATGTAATTTCTCAATATATCACTGTATTCTTCCTGATGCTTGAACATATACACACAATGTCCGTATCCTTTGCGGACCGTTATAACAGATTTCGGATAGAATTTCTGGATGAGTTTTCTGCATACAATATGGGAATCAGAACACGCAAAAGGGCACCCAGTCATATATTGACCGGGTGCCCCGTCTCAAAACAAACATCTATAGATTAAAGACTGTAAGAACCTGATTCTCCATCAGCTGTATAATATACCATGCCTGTTTCTGGCTGATAATATACGTTCAATTCCTTAACTGTCTTATTGCCAAGAGCTTCCTTTGCCTTGTCAACGATTACTGACATCTCTATCTGTCCACCAGCGAACTCTACGAATACCTTCTCAGTTGTCTTAACTGGAGCTGCCTTCTTTGCAGGTGCTTTCTTAGTTGCTGCTGCCTTTGGCTCCTCTTTCTTAACTGGAGCTGCCTTCTTTGCAGGTGCTGTCTTAACCTCAGCTGCCTTTGGCTCTTCCTTCTTTACTTCTTCTTTCTTTACTGAAGCCTTAACAGGTGCTGCTTTTGCTGCTGTAGCTGCTGTCTTCTTTGCGGCTTCCTCTTTCTTAGCTGCCTCAACCTTAGCAAGTGCTGCTGCAGGTGTTGCCTTTGTTACCTTCTTTGTCTCATCTGCCTTCTTTGCTGTAGCCATGATCTTTTCCTCCCAAATAAAAAGTATCTATATAATCTTATGTATTTATTTTCAAGCTAGGTTGATATTACTCCATTTTTGTGTGTTTTTCAATATAACCAAATTCTTTTCTCCCTTTTGTAGTGTTTTGAGAATTGATTTTCCACAAATTGCAACACATTGCACAAAAAAGCGATCACTGATTGTTATAAATCCGTGATCGCTTTTGTCATTTTACACAAATGCTTGTGTTAATTAGTGAGAATATTAACCACTTCACTCAAATTCATTCCGTTTGACGCCTTCAAAAGTACTATATCTTCAGGCTTCATGAGCGCCATGAGGTATATGGCGATCTCCTCGGTATCGGTAAACGATACCGTCTTGGCATACTTTGTATCACACTCATCGAGAGCCTCTTTTATCTTCTGAGCATGCTCTCCTATGACTATAACCTCATCGATCTTCTTGTCCCTGAGATACTCTCCGACTTCACGGTGATATTCATCGCTCCTGTCGCCAAGCTCAAGCATATCGCCGAGTACGATGTATTTTCTGCCCTCACACTTCATGTCACAGAGCACATCGGTACTTGCCTTCATAGAATCAGGGCTTGCATTGTATGTATCGTCTATGATCGTGTATTTGCCAGGCAGCTTTATAACCTTCTGTCTGAGTCCTCTGAAGTTCTCAAATGCCTTTGAAGACTTCTCATAAGGCACGCCCAGCTGATGTGACACAGCCATGGCAACCAGCGAGTTGCGGACATTGTGAAGTCCCATGACTCCGACCTTTACAGTTACCACATCGTCTCCGTGAACCATGTCATATATGGAGTAACCGTCCTCCATACGGATATTTGTCGCTCTGAAATCCATTCCCTCGCCGCAGCCGTATGTGTATACCTTGCAAGGTATCTCATCCTTCACCGCATAGAGCATAGGATCATCGCCATTAATATATAATGTTCCGTTCTTACCCATACCCTTGATGATGCTGAGCTTTTCCTTGCGTGTATTCTCAAGTGATCCCATATATTCGATATGGGCAACACCTATAGTCGTGACAACACATATGTCTGGCTGCGCGATATCCGTCAGAATATCCATCTCTCCCGGCTCACCGATGCCAAGCTCAAGCACTGCTGCATCGTATTCATCAGTCATTCTCGACACCGTGATAGGCTCGCCGTATACTGAATTATAATTGCCCTCAGTGTGGAAACACTTCATTCCGGCGCTCACCGCCGCCGTGATCATCTCTCTGGTAGTTGTCTTACCGACACTTCCTGTGACTGCCACAACAGGCATATCGTATCTGTTTCTTATATACTTTCCGATAGCCTGAAGAGCTTTAACAGTGTCATCAACACGTATATAAGCCTTGTCTGACACAACAACATTGTCATGCTCCGATGTGAGCGTAGCCGCTGCCACCTGAAGTGCAGACTCTATAAACCTGTGTCCGTCTGTTCTTGAACCGATGATTGGAACAAACAAGTCTCCTTCCTTAGCTTCTTTTGAATTGATACAGATATCTGTGAGTACGGTATTCTCATCTCCACACAGCAAAACACCGCCAGTGGCTTCCAGTATATTCTTTACAGTTATATCTACCATCATTATCCCCTTTTTATTCTCAGCAGGCTTCCCTGCGATAGTTGGAACGGACTCAATCGCCGACATTTCCACGGCATCCGCAGCATCACCAAGACATAGTCGTCTCATGATATTGCCCATTATAGCACTGTATATTATTTTTGTACATTAATTCTCTTTACTTTTATCTTTCCAGAAATCCTCCAACAGACCGGCAACATTTTTCCTGTTGCATATCTCATAATCGTTCCACTCCACAGGAAACAGTTCACTGTATCTTCTGGAATTGAATCTCTCGTCCAGCAAAAGTATGACTCCCCGGTCCGTCTCGGTCCTTATGACCCTGCCTGCTGCCTGAAATACCTTATTTATACCGGGATACTGATATGCATACCTGAAGCCATCACTGTCGCCCCTGACTCCCGCGCTCCCGCCTCTGGCGTCAAAATAGTCCATCATGAGCTTTCTCTCCGTACACACCTGGGGAAGTCCCGGTCCCACCACTATGGCTCCGACCAGCTTATCACCCGTCAGATCTATCCCCTCAGAAAATATTCCGCCCATAATACAGAATGCGAGCACACCATTTTCCGTCTCAAATGTGTTCAAGAACTCTTCACGGTCCGCCTCATTCATATACGGTGTCTGGACGATCACCTTTACGTGATGCAGTCTTTCCATCTCCCCCGCAAATGCCTGTACATGCTCCAGCATAGCATACGACGGGAAGAACACCATATAATTGCCCTTCTTTGCGCTTACCACGCTCTCAATATAGCTGTATATATTCCCGTACTGCTCATCATTTCTCCTCGTGTATCTGGTAGTCACGTCATTTGCTATGAGTATCCTGCGGTTTTCCTGTGCAAACGGCGACCTGATATATATAGCCTGGTCATCCGGGCAGTCAGACAGCATCTCCATGTAATACCTGATGGGCAGTATCGTAGCAGAGAAAAATACCGTTGTAAGCCCCTTGTCAAGGCAGGCACTTATATTTGCCGCAGGCTTCACACAGTAGAGCTTCACCATAAATCTTCCATCGGGAAGTATCTCATCATACATGACATAATTCTCATCCACAATCTCCGCAATGTTAAGAAATGACGTCAGATTGAAATAGAAATTCAGCACCTCTTTGCGCTCCGGTATCTGCCCATGTTCCTCCAGAAAGAGATCCAGAGCGTCGTGCAGCCCAAGCAATTTCAAATGCAGCCCCGCAATACTCGGCAACACCTCATACCCTTCAGCCGGCACATTTTTCTTCAGGGCAAGCAGTTCCCTGTTACAGCTACTTAGATATCTGGTAAGTCTGCCTCCATACTGAGCTGTAAGCTTTCTGAGTTCCAGAAAGTCCTCCTTTATGATATGGGCACTGTACATCGATGAGGCCCTATCCACCAGATTGTGAGCCTCATCTACCAAAAACACATAATTTCCCGGTGCATTACCATCACCTGCAAAGAACCTCTTGAGGCTCGCCCTCGGATCAAATACATAATTGTAATCGCCTATCACCGCATCGGCAAACAGACTGGCATCAAGGCTGAGCTCAAATGGGCACACCTGATATCTTTCAGCATAGCGCCTCACAATTTCACGGTCTATTATGCTTTCATTTGACACAAGATCATACAGAGCCTCATTTACCCTGTCAAAATGTCCATTTGCGTAGGGACAGAGTGCCGGATTGCAGTCCATCTCGTCCTGCAAACATATCTTCTCCTTCGCTGTCAGGATAACCGTCTTAAACTCCAGTCCCCTGTCCATGAGCTTTTGTATGGCCCCCCTGGCAACCGTGTGGGCAATTGTCTTGGCCGTCAGATAGAACAGCTTGCTCACATCTCCCTGGACAAATGATTTTATCGTCGGATAGACAGCCGCCATAGTCTTTCCTATGCCAGTAGGTGCCTGAACGTACAGATTCCCCTTCTTCTCTATCGCCTTGTACACATAGAGTGCCATCTCTTTCTGGCCTTTTCTATACTCAAACGGAAACTCCATATCCACAATGGACTCATCCCTGAGACATATGTGCTTCTCTACCATATCAAGCCATATGGCAAGTTTCCCAGTCATTGACGCGAACCACTCCTCAAGGTACCCAAATCTATAGTTTCTCCTGAAGAACTTCTCCTTTTCGCTATCAAGGTTGACATAACTTATTCTCACATCTATATCATTATATCGCTTTTCCCTGGCATATATATATGCATAACACATGGCCTGTGCAACATGAACTCTGAGCGGCTCCTCCACATCATCGAGATTTCTGTAGACACCTTTGATCTCATCTATCATCACATCGCTCTCGCCAAAGTTGACCTCATATCCACGCACCATATCCATGACATGTCCTTCATCCTCATTCTCCGCCAGCACATCCGGCTCATGCACAGCAGGCGCGATCTGTATTTTATTTTCATCAGGCTGCTCTCCGCCTTTGTCGGCGGCTATCCCATCAGCCTCCCGGGCAGTCCCGCGCCTGTCTATTATCCCATCAGCCCTGCCTTCCACAGTTATGACATGTCCGCCACACTCCGAGGTGATCTTCAATGGTACCTCAGAAGCATAATAAGACCCTGCCCGTTTCTGAAGCTTTCTGTGAATCCTGCTTCCCGCATTCATCGCTTCTACAGGCAGAGCCCCGCTGCTGCTATCACTTATATCACCGCTGCGAAATATAAATTCCACAAGGCTTCTAACTGATATTCTTATATTCATTGTTTGTTCCTGTATATACCATTTATCTTATACTATCTATGTATAATCTATCTTTTATATACGATCTTTTCAGCAAGATCATCGGCAATCGTCTTGTCAATCATGACCTCAACTATCTTAAGGCCAAAATCTATGGCTGTTCCCACTCCTCTGCTGGTTATGACATTGCCGTCCACAACCACAGAATCTGTGCTGTGTGTCTTTGCCATGAGCTGTCCCTCGCATCCAGGATAGCATGTAGCTTTCTTATCTGCAAGCACACCAAATGCTCCGAGAGCTGTAGGTCCTGCACATATAGCTGCAACATACGCACCTCTGTCATTCTGTTTCTTCACAAGAGCCTCTACCTTTGGATTCGCCTTAAGGTTTGGAACTCCAGGTATTCCTCCCGGAAGTATGACTATATCACACTCACCACTTATCTCTGACAGCTTCTCATCCATGCTGACACAAATTCCATGTGCCCCTGTGACGGCTTCAGAATCGTCTGCTGCCACCATTGCACACTCTATTCCCGCTCTCCTGAGTATATCCACAACAGTGAGCGCCTCGACCTCCTCATATCCGGTTGCAAATAACATTCTCGCCTTCATGATACTTTCCTCCTTTTGATCTTCCTATAATCTATACGCATCTTCTATAAACCTTTCTATATCGCTCTCATCCATGCTGCTGAGCGCACTGTTCTGATACATGCCCTCACCTGTGACATCCCTCAGAAACCATTTTGGAGCGGTAAATGCCTCAGCTGCCTCCTCTGACGGGAATTCTACCTCAGCATACACCAGTCCCTGAAATATGCCGTGGAACACATCAAGCTCTATGCAAAGCTTCTCGTCCACCGACCAATCCCCGCAGGTACCCTCTGTGTCTGTGACAGGTATTATATATCTGTCCTTCTCTATCACATTGCCCTCAGCCTTTAATCTGAGATTCTGATACTCATTCTCATCTATCTCCATCTCAAATTCCTGTCTAGACAGCAGTCCCTTCGACTTCACCGTGAGTACCCTCTTGTCATTGCTTCTCCGTATCCTTATGACCGGTCTCGTTGAAACATATAGCTGCTCCATGTGCTTTACCTGATATCTGTCCAGTTCAAGCGGAATATCCGCCACAAGAAATTTTCTCTCTATCTCCATGCATTTACACCTCTTTAACTAAGATCTTCAACTAAGATCTTCAATCAATATCTGTTTTCCAGCTTGTACGCATACTCCTGTCAGAATATATCTCCGGGTGGTATGTCACCGCTCACATGTGCCATGATTGCTCTGTTCATAAATACCATCGATATCATCATCGCCGCCATCCACAGGATAAATGAAGATATCATGTAATCTACAGCAGTATTCACCGACAGCAGCAGCATTGCCAGAGTCTGTGCATACACGCATATCGTAAACACTTTTCCATACGTCAACCGTGTATTCAAATGCTTCGCAAATGAGTTGCCAACGATACTAAACAACAGTGCCAAAAGCAGCTGCCTTCCAGCACATCCTATCATCACAAACATGAACATAACAAACATATACACATAAAATAGCGGTGCACAGGCAGCCAGAGAAGCATTATTAAAACCATTAGGCAGCATAAAATACTTTATAGGAGTCACCATGTACTCATAGCCTTTTCCGCCACTCACAACTCCTACAGTGACATTTTCACTGCCTATAGCGACATATGCTCCATCTGTCGTCATTTCGTTCAAATCTACCTCTGCATTCTCCGTATTGATATACAGATTTCCATTTCCAACCGCAACCTGTATATCCCTCTCTATGCTCATCTTCCCATCTTCATAGGAAAACGCCGGTATCACATTCTCCGCAAGATTTCTGAATCCTCCAACCTTGGCTGTCCAGAATATTGCGTCAATTCCAAATTCAATGAACGCAAGCAGAAACGAAAGTATCACAACGAACCAGACCAGTCTGCCGGTCTTCAGCTTTGTGAGATGTTTGTAATTCTTAGGGCTGCTTACCGCGATCGCCAACTGGTCTATCAGCGTGACCTTCTTGTACTCTTCCTGTTCTTCCATCAATCTCTAATCTCCTAAATCTCTTAAACTATATTATTCCCAGTTTAACCATGGCATTGTATATTCCATCGTTCTCCGCATCGTCCGTCACCATCATGACCTGCTTTTTGAGTTCCTCCGGACCTTTCATCATGATTATACTGTTCGGACAATATAATAACATAGGTGCATCATTGTTGCCATCACCAAATGCATAAGCATTCTCCAGCGGGATGTCAAAATAATCGAGCAGATACTTTATTCCGGTAGCCTTGCTGAATCCCTTCGGCACGATCTCACAGAAATCGCGTCCCCTGTCTATATAGTCAAAGTTTCCCGAAACATACTCGCGAAATTCAGGAACTTTCTTGTTGTCCTCGGGGATCCAGCAGCAGAACTTGTCAAATTCAAAATCATCCGAATCTACATCCTCCCCTACAAATATTCCATTTGAACGGAAATATCTTACCATCTCGGCAAGAAGCTCATTGTCCATCTTCTGTCCGTCAACATACACCTTATCCCGGTGTTCATACATTCCATACATATCGTATCTACGGCATGCATATGCTATATCCCGGCACACATCCTTGCTCACATCATTGTGAAACAATTCCTTTCCATCATAATATATGGACGTTCCACATCCACACACGAATCCGTCAAATCCCGCAGACTTTATCTCCTCCGTGATATTGCAGTACACTCTTCCTGTGTTTATAAACACCAGATGTCCATTTACTCTGGCCTGGGCTAGGGCGCGCTTTGCACTATCCGGAAAGTATCTGCGTCCATCTTCGGTTATAAGTGTTCCATCTACATCAAAGAATAATATCTTCCTGTCTGTGTTCTTCATATATTATATCCATCCTGTCATATATTTACAGGCACATGTATTATAACTACACGTGCCTGTATATTCTGTACGCATTAAGTTTTCGCGCTTTGACTTGCGCGTAAACGCAATAACCTACACACGCATCAGCATGCTGCATTGTACCGCATTTTTAACCGTCCGCATTACAACTGCTTTAAAAGGTCAATCATCTCAAGTGCTCCCATAGCGCAGTCGTAGCCCTTGTTGCCTGCCTTTGTTCCTGCACGCTCGATAGCCTGCTCTATGTTCTCTGTTGTTACAACGCCGAACATTACAGGTACGCCTGTCTCAAGTGATACAGATGCAACCCCCTTTGAAACCTCGTTGCACACATAATCATAGTGACTTGTCGCACCGCGGATAACAGCGCCAAGACATATAACCGCATCATACTTTCCGCTTACCGCCATCTTCTTTGCAACTACAGGTATCTCAAATGCACCCGGTACCCAAGCTACTGTGATATCGTCTGCATTTACGTCGTGACGGAGAAGTGCATCCTCTGCACCGCTGACAAGCTTTGAAACTATGAACTCATTAAATCTAGCTGCTACTATGCCTATCTTTGCTCCATTTGCTACTAATTTTCCTTCTACCTTATTCATCTAATTCATCCTCCTTATTATATGGAACAGACGCATGAAAAGGCGCTTGCGCGCAGCGTCTGCGTGATATGTCGTCAAGCACCGCTTGATGACCTGCGCGCACATCAGTGCGCTTCCATTCTTCACAAGGAATCCTCCCGCTTACGCGGGCCCCTCCTTGTGAAATATTATACATCATTTAACATATGACCCATCTTCTCTTTCTTGGTCTTGAGATAAAATGCGTCGAACTTGGTTGGCTCTATCTCTATCGGAACTCTCTCGACAATCTCAAGATTGTAGCCCGCAAGACCATATACCTTGAGAGGGTTGTTGGTGAGCAGCCTGATCTGTCTGATTCCGAGATCCACGAGTATCTGTGTTCCTATGGTATAATCTCTAGCATCATCAGGGAAACCGAGCTTGAGATTTGCCTCAACGGTGTCAAGTCCCTGATCCTGAAGCGCATATGCCTTTATCTTGTTGATAAGGCCTATTCCTCTGCCCTCCTGTCTCATATACAGAAGCACACCTCTGCCTTCCTTGGCGATAGCCTTCATGGCTGCATCAAGCTGCTGACCGCAATCACACTTCTGTGAACCGAAACAGTCACCTGTGAGACACTCGCTGTGCACACGGCAGAGAACAGGCTCGCCATCCGCAATATCCCCCATTGTGAGTGCCACGTGATGTTCACCGTTCAGCTTGTTGATATATCCGCAGATCGTAAACTCACCATACTTTGTAGGAAGCTTTGCCTTAGCCACACACTCAACAAATACTTCATGCTCTTTTCTGTACTGGACAAGTTTCTCTATGGTCGATATCTTAAGGCCGTGAACCTTTGCAAACTCCACAAGGTCATCCTTTCTCGCCATGGTTCCGTCGTCCTTCATGATCTCGCAGCAAAGTCCGCAAGGCTTGAGTCCTGCAACCTTCATGAGGTCCACTGTCGCCTCTGTGTGTCCATTTCTCTCTATGACTCCGCCTGCAACAGCCTGGAGTGGGAACATGTGTCCCGGTCTTCTGAAGTCATCCGGTTTTGCATTCTCATCCACAAATTTTCTGGCTGTGTAGCCTCTCTCCTCTGCTGAGATTCCTGTGGTTGTGTCCACATGATCCACCGACACCGAAAATGCTGTACAGTGGTTATCTGTATTTGTTATGCACATCTGTGGGAGATTCAGCTTATCCGCATACGAGGCATCCATAGGCATGCATATGAGACCTCTCGCCCACTTTGCCATGAAGTTGACATTCTCTGTTGTAGCAAATTCTGACGCACAGATGACATCGCCCTCATTCTCTCTGTCCTCGTTGTCAAGCATGACAACCGGCTTGCCTGCCGCAAGATCAGCGGCTATCTCCTCTATCGAGTTGAATTCAAAACTCATCACTCTACCTCCTTAAAATATCTGTCTACATAAATCCATTTTCTACCAGGAACTTCATATCAAGTCCTGATCTATTTGAAGCCTTTCCATTTGAAAGCTTTCCATCCACATCGTCACCTTTGTATGGCGCAAGCAATTTCTCAACATACTTTCCAACCACATCATTTTCAAGGTTAACCACCTTTCCAGGCTTGCCGTCGAGCAGTGTCGTCTCCCCCGCCGTGTGCGGAATGATCGACACCTTAAAGCAAGTATCGTCGACGTATGCAACCGTAAGACTTATTCCATCTATCGCTATCGAGCCCTTTTCAATGATGTATCTGAGTATCTTCGGAGAACAGTCTATAGTCACCCACACTGCATTGTCCTCCCTCTTGAGTTCCCTAATCGTTCCGGTTCCATCTATATGCCCCGACACGATATGTCCACCAAATCTTCCTCCGGCCGCCATAGCGCGCTCAAGATTCACTCTGCTGCCACCAGTAAGCTGTCCGAGTCCGCTTCGCCTCAGCGTCTCCGGCATAACGTCCGCAGTAAAGATATTGCCAGATATGCTGGTTGCAGTGAGGCATACACCATTTACCGCTATACTGTCTCCAACCTGACTTCCCTGGAGCACCTTGCCCGCCTGCACCGTGATACTGCAGGAGCTTACACCTTTATCTATCTTTCTTATAGTACCTATTTCTTCAACTATTCCTGTGAACATGTATGACCTCTTTTCTATATCATGTAACGGACCTCAGAATTCTTTTTCTAATCCGGTCCGTAACAGATTCATTCACTTGATCCATTTTCGGGAGTTCCTAAACCTTTTTGTATCTGAGCATCACATCTTCATCAAATCTTCTGACCTCTTCAAGTCTGAACATATGCGCATCAGCAGGCACATCAACACCCGTTCCTGATACAGGACTGTATTTGCCCTCACCGCCAAATATCTTTGGAGCAATGAACACACATGCCTCATCCACAAGTCCTTCTGATACCATGCTGTAGTTGAGCTCTCCGCCGCCCTCAAGCAGTATTCCGTCTATGCCCTTTCCGCCAAGTATATCCATGAGCTGTCCGAGATCCACATTCCCGTCTGTGCTGTCCGTCTCTATGATGCTTACACTTTTTTCTCTCAGCCTGTCACATTTTGCTGTATCCGCTGCACCATCAGGCGTTGTCGCCACTATTGTTTCGATCTCTACGGCAGTCTGTACGATATTGGAATCCTCCGGGATCCTGAGTTTACTGTCACATATTATCCTGATCGGATTTCTGACATTATCAGTATCCCTGTCTATGCCATTCTCTATTCTGCATGTAAGCATCGGATCATCCGCAAGCACTGTTCCTATGCCCGCCATTATGCCCTTATGCCTGTTCCTGAGCTCCATCACATATGCCCTTGAAGCTTCGCCTGTTATCCATTTGCTTGCCCCAATATGTGTAGCTATCCTGCCATCCATCGTCATGGCATACTTCATTGTCACATACGGCTTCTTAGCTATGATATACTTGAAAAATATATCATTTAACGCATCGCACTCATCCTTCAAGCAATGCGTATACACCTCTATTCCGGCATCACGTAGTCTCCTAAATCCCTTTCCTGCTACCATCGCATTTGGATCATCAGAGCCACAATACACTTTTCTGATCTTATGTTCTATAATCGCATCTACACAAGGCGGCTGTTTGCCGAAGTGGCAGCACGGCTCAAGCGTCACATACATGACAGCTCCCTCTGCCTCCGCAGGATCAGCCAAGCTGGCAAATGCAGCGCGCTCTGCATGAAGCTCACCGTATCTCACATGATAGCCTTCGCCTATGATTCTCCCAGCCTTCACGATAACCGCGCCCACAAGCGGATTCGGATTCACCGCGCCGGTTCCCTTTTTCGCAAGTTCAATTGCGCGTCTCATGTATGCCAGATTAAACTCATCATCTATATGATTGTCTATCATTCGCTCACCTTCCCAACAAAAAAACCTCGAAGAATATCTCCGAGGTTTTTTCGCACCATGTCACATAAAAATCACATCACAGATGCTGTTTAACAAAATATATAATACTTCTCTCATCCAGACTATACTGTCGGTTCCGGAATCACACCGGATCATGCCTTACGGCTCACGGACTTATGGGCTACCCCAAACACCGTCGGTGGAGAATTGCACTCACCCCCGAAGATCATCATCGTATTAAGTTGTCATAAATTCCAGCAGTTTTAAAACAATTACCTGAAAGTCCGTTTTAAAACGTCTATATTGTAGTCCATCTATATCAGGAATGCAACTATTTTTTAAAGCTGTGAATTAAATAAACTCTTTATCTTGTAAATAATATCATCGCTGTCGGCGTTGATTGACGCAGCCTCATTTATACCTGACAGCCTTGCAAGCTCACCTGTATCCGCGTCATCTCCATAACCTATGGTGTAAACCGGTATTCCAGATGTCCTGAGTGCTGAGGTTATCTCGTCCATTGAATATCCGTTGTTTGCATATCCATCACTAAGAAGAAACAGCATGCACTTGGCATCCGGATGCTGAGCCTTTGCCTCTGTTATCATCTTCACGGCAACCACCACCGCATCATATGAGGCAGTTCCGCCAGAAGCAATCAGATTGTTCACTGCGCCCTGGAAATACGATCTCTGGTTGAGATCGAACTGTGCTATTGGAACCTCGATCGTAACTGAATTTGAATAGCTAACCAAACCGACATAATTATTATCATTGATATACTGCGCTCCATTTGTCAGACTGTTCTTGAGCTGGTTCATAGGATCTCCGTCCATGGAACCACTGCAGTCAGCCACAAACACAGCAATTATATCCTTTCCATTATCCTTTGTCTTCTTGTAAGTCTTAAGACCCTGTGTGACCTGCGCACCCGAAAACTCCTCTGCTGATGTGTAATCGTCATTGGCATTAAATCCCTTCTGGGCTGCTATCTTCTGCATCTCATCGCTCTTGCAATAATCTACCACAAGCTTAACACCCTCAAGCTCTGCAGCAGTCTTTCCCGACTTATTGCATATATACACCGGATTGTCATGTCGCACTCCAAATGCGATAAAGTCATACATCGATGTGAGATTGTTATCATTGATATATGCCTGGTATTCTGACAGCATGGCGTCGAGAGTTCCGTTTGATGCACTGTCTCTCATCTGCTGTGTCGTATATGCAACGTATGGTATATTTGCATTGAACTTAGTAAAATTGTCATCTCCGCCCCGAAGCAGTGTGAGGAGCAGGTTGAGTCCTGTAGCACTGGTCTGAGGGTTTGTGTATCCCATAGTTATCTTGTTGTCCTGTACAGCCTTTATAACTTCGTCGGCTGTGGTGTAGCCACTGTCCTTCTTAACAAGGATCCCGGCAGTATTTCCTACCAGCCTGTCAGCATAGAGTTCAAGGCTACCGTTGTTTGATATTGCATACTCGCCGAACAGCGTATTGCTCGGTGTATAGAGATCCGGCAGATATTTGCCTGATATGATATAGTCTGCAGCCGTTCCGGACGGCACCGAACGTACGCTCATGGACACCGTCTTTCCATCTGATGTCTTCACATCTGATGAGTTGAACGATGAAGCCACATCTATAAGCCACGAATCATTGTCCTTTCCGGCCTTCTCTCCCGATGTGAATATCTCTATATCGACATCTCCACTTCCCTCAACTGACAATGGATACTTGTCAATCTCTGGAAGCTCATCATAGAGATCCGGCGTATCCAGGGTAACTGTGCCCTTTACAGGAGTTGCCTGCTCCACATCCAGCTCATTATACATCTCATCAAGTGTCATGTCCTGTTTTGTACCGGATATACCGCCACCTCCAGACGATATGTTACCCGCACGTTTTACAACAACACCGATGATCACCGCCACCATGACTATGATCATCAGCACTCCAACTGTCACTATCCCTTTTGTCCTCTTATCCATTTCTTCCTCCTTTTTATGTGTGTCAACTCATGCCCTGACTGCCTGTATTCTGTCTCATATTGTTCATGCACTCTATTACATCGTCAACATACTTCATATCCAGCGTACTGAGATTGGTGTCTATATCCACCATCTTTTCAACTAGAATATTAAACTTTCTCACCAACTCATCCCCCTGTCTGCACAGGTTATCCAGATACACAGGCTGAGGTCTTGTATAATAATCATACGTCTGTATAAATCCTATCGCACTGTCCATATTACTCTGCGCCTGCTCCTTTATATCCTCATACAGATTGCGGACTCCGCTACCCTCCTCAACATTCTCATGGAAGTATTCTTCTCTAGACATTATACTCTCATACTGTCTGTTGAGCCTCTCTATCTGGGCATCAAACATGTGCCCCCTGGCACTGTCCTTAAGCTTCTCCGTTGACCGTCTTCCCTTGAGTATATGTATATTTGCCGCAATGGTAAACACCAGCCATATCAGACTGAGTCCGATACCTATCGCTATACCTCCTATGCTGTCTGCCAGAACGAACATCACGATGACCAGGCCAAACATGATCAGGCTTACTATATTGACCACAACCAATCCCATTTTCGTTATTCCTCCTTTTTTATCGCCACACTACACCGCATCCGCCGGTGTGTCATCCGCCATTAACTTACCCATAGTCTGAAGCTTATTCCGTGCAGCTTCCGTCACTGTAAGTCCAGCAAAATCCGCGAACTCCCTCTTCGCATTTCTTATGAGCATGACTGCGAATTCCCTGTCCACAGCCTCTGCACTTGACAGGAGCTCATGATAATCCACCGGATCGTCGTCGCAGATCTGCCGCGCGGCATCAGGCGGAACCACCACAAAAGTCATCGATGCGTGCGTCCTGTCTGCGATATACACCTCGGCCTTGTCTGCAAATTTGGAGAACTCTTCAGCCTGCATATCAAAACCCGCATCCAAAAGTCCGCGGTATATATCCTCCCTATCGTCCACAAGGCTTCCAAGATACAGATATCCATGCAAGAGCAAAAGTCCCATGAGACTGTCTGGTATATTGAAATCCAATATGCATCCATGCCCCTCCTCACTGTCAGTCAGAACATGGTACACACACTCTGCCACATCCTCATCGCTCAGGCCACTGTACTTATATGCCTGCTCCACGCCATCCTGCGATATGAGCACGGTCTCTATATTTCCCCTCTGAGTTCTTTTCTTTCTGATGCTCTCCACTGGCTTTGCCGATATCTTGAACTCTCTCAGAGCCTTTATGGTCTCATCTATATTCTTCTTTCCCGCAAATATGGCTTCAAATCTGTCACCGCCCGGTTCAGCCGCAGGAACATTCCTATACACCCTTTTCACAGAAATGTTGTTTCTCTTCATCACAGCAGTTATATAATCTATATCTGTGTTCTGCCCCGAAAGATATCTGAGTATCTCAGTCTGAAGCTTCCCCTTGTAATCCAGCTCATTCTCTGTGTTCGTAATGTCATTTCCAGAGTACCATCTCTTCTCCAGATATATGTAGTTATCCGGATCCCTAAGCCTTCCCAGAGCGCTGTCCTTAAGCCTATCAACCTCATCGGTATCGCACTCAAGTTCTGCCGCTATATCTGATATACTTCGTCTTTCACGGCCGTAACCGTACAGTTCGCTTATAACCGTACGCTCTCTGTAGTTGAGCTTTTCGATAAGCTCATCAAACATACGCCTGCACATGCCATCCTGAGAATACGACAGAGTGTCAGCCTGTACCCCAAACACAGAGCAGTATAAAGCCTCATACGGGCTGATAACGTCCAGCAAATATTTATTTTTCTCTTTTCTTATTACATATGCCACGTGTATTGTAATCCCCCTCCAATCCATGTCTATGACACAGTTATCTATTGTCATATGTTTTCGATATGATCATAATAATATTTTCTTATACCAGAAACTTATTATTTTCATTATACATGTTTTGCAGGAAATTAAAAACATGAAAGTGCGCGGATAAGGCATTTTATAATTTTATTAAGTGCTTATACACGCGCCACTCCACTTATGGTATAATGTTTCACGATTGATTCCAACACTTAAACTGGAGGATTGTATATGATAAGATTTCTGCCGGATGAATATTACTCATCCACCTACAAAATAGATTTCAAAAAATACTACGATATGGGCTACAGGGGTATTCTGTTTGACATTGACAACACACTCGTGCGGCACAATGAACCGGCAACCTCACGAGCCATACAGCTCATGGAACGGCTGAAAGCCATCGGTTTCAAGGTCTGCCTAGTCTCAAACAACAAGGAACCAAGAGTTGCCACATTTAACAAAAAGATGAAGGTAAATTACATATACAAGGCAGGAAAGCCTTCCAAGAAGGGTTACATACGCGCTATGGACGAGATTGGCTGCACCGTAGAAAACACCCTAGCTGTAGGCGACCAGATATATACAGATATAATCGGAAGCGCTAGTCTTGGCATACACACAATACTCGTAAAACCTATAGACACCAGCCATGAAGAGATTCAGATAACTCTGAAAAGGATCATTGAAAAACCGTTTATAGCCTACTTCAAAAAGAAACACGGCATTGTAAGATAAAAGACAAAATAAAAATGGGCTGTGACTAAACGATCAACCGGTCATTTAAGTGTCAGCCCATTTTTATATTATCACCCGACTGCTCTCAGAATCAGTCGTTATACACCTTCTTGAACTCAGTGTATCCCTCTGCCTCAAGCATGTTTATCTGTTGCTTCATGTTCTTTCTCATCATCTGTATTGTGACTGTCCTGCCAGCCTGGCGAAGCTCCTTCGCCTCCTTGAATATCTCAAGCTTCTTGTCAAGAGTTACATCCTTGTGGATGAGGATTGCAACATTGTCAGCATCTATCTTATATCCGTTGTCCAGCTTGTCCTTAAGAATAGTGATGATTCGCTCAAATCCAATTGAGAATCCCGTTGCGGGAACATCCTGTCCACAGAAATTTCCCACCATCTTGTCATATCTTCCGCCACCTGCGATGGAGAAATTGTAATCATCAATAGTAACCTCAAATATAGGACCTGTGTAATATCCCATTCCTCTTACAAGAGTAGGATCAAATACGATCTTAACGCCATCTGCAACCATTGTTCTGGCACTTGAGATGATCTCATCCATGTTTGAAACCACCTTTGGATCAAGACAGTTCTCATTGATGTCCTTACAGAAAGCTGCACAGCTGACATCTCCAAGATTCTGATATATCTCGAGATACTTGTCTACCATGGCAGCATCGTATCCATTTTCTGTAAGCTCTGCTCTTATTCCGTCGAGGCCAATCTTGTCATACTTATCAAGACTTATAAGTATCGATGCTATGTCGTCTTCAGCAAAGCCTGCGTTTTTTGCTGCTCCGCGGAGTATCTGCCTGTCGTTGATGTGGATCGTGAAATCTGTTATACCAACCTCTGAGAATATCCCTGAGAGCATATCTGATGTGGCTGCCACAAGCTCTATCTCTGCAAGGTTTGTGTTGTCTCCAAGAATATCTATGTCACACTGTGTAAACATTCTGAATCTGCCCTTCTGAGGCTGATCCGCACGAAATACCGGTCCGATCTGGAGTGCCTTAAAAGGACTTGGAAGCTGTTCCTTGTTGTTTGCATAGTATCTCGAAAGAGGGAGTGTCAGATCATATCTGAGTCCGCTGTCCGCCAGTTCTCCTTTACCTGCATCTATAGCTCTGGCAAGATCCGCTCCTCTCTTCATAACCTTGAAGATAAGCTTCTCGTTGTCGCCGCCCTGCTTGCTCGTCAGGTTCTCTATATGTTCCATAACAGGAGTCTCTATCTGTGTAAATCCAAATCTGGAATAACTTGTCTTTATCATTGAAAGCACATGCTCTCTCAGCCTCATATCAGCCGGAAGCTGATCACACATACCTTTTACTGGTGTCTTAATGAATTTTGCCATTTCTAATCCTCCTGATCTTATCTTTTTTCAAATCCAATCTATTCTAGCATATAGTGTTGACTTTTTCCAGTACTAACAGACATTCACGGAACAAACCCGTGGTATTATATATTTTTTTCGCTGCCTGCAAAACAAAAACCACCAGAACGGCTGATCTGATCAGACAATGCCATTCCGGTGGTTTTATTGTATGCTATATATTATTATCTGAGAAGATCATAGTTGAGCTTCTTGATAACTGTGAACGCCTTGTTTCTGAGTTCCTCACCTGAGAACTCGTCAAGCTGTACATTCATATCCCAATTATACTTCATAAGAGTATTCAGAAGATCCTCAATGTAATCTTTGACATACTTCACATTGCTCTCGCTCTTGTCCTTAAGCTGAACAACTATGTTCTCTATAGCCTCGATGATTCCTGACTCCTGCTTATCTGGTGCCTGTCCTGACTCATCATTGAGCTCTATAACCTTACCTGTCTTTGTGATTATGACCTTCTTGTTAGGTGCAGCTGCTGCCTTGCTCTTCTTATTTATCATGTGGTTTATACACTTGATAAGACATGCAACGGAATATGTCATCTCCTCTGCGGTTGGCTTGTCAAGCCCCTTGAGTGTATGCTGATGATACAGGAACTCTGATTTACAAAGCATCTCCTCAACCACAGCTGCTTTGCACAATGATACAAGATCCGCTGGCATAGCCTGCTGCTTCTTGCCGAACAATCCGCCGCCACCCTGCTCATTCTCCTCCTTGTACTTCTCTGGAAGAGTTGTTCTAACATATGTATCGTGAAGGTACTTCTTTGCTGTGTTGATATCATAGCTTGATGCAAGTACCATCTTCTTTGTGCTGTTGAGTCCGTTGACAACCATATCCTCTGCTGCCATGAAGAGCAGTATCTTCTGTCTGTTGTCAAGCATTGAGTAAACTTCTTTGTTCTTGTTGTTCTTCTCTACAATTGACTTCTTTCTTACATCGAATACCTTGATCTTCTCTTTTACGCTAAAGAATGCCTTGAGCATTGCAGGGTTGGCATTCAGGAAGTTGCAACACCATGTAAGCTCTATGTACTGATCCTCTATCTTGTTGGATACCTCGTAAAGGCTGTATCCCTCGAACAGAACATTGAGTGCCTTTGAGAGAATCTCCAGGCTCTCATACTTCTCCTCATATGACTTCTGTGTTATATCAGAGTTGACATATGCCTTTATTCCACACTCAATGAAGAGCTTGTTGTACTCGTATGCTCCCTCTGGTATGTTCTGGCGTCCACTGAGCTGCGCTCCTGAACCAAGTGTCTGAAGTACCTTCTTGACCTCTGGCTCATTCTCGATAGCCTGATATACCTTCTTTGTAAATGCGCAGGTCTCATTGAGTAATGAATCTATTCTCTTATTGTATACTTCCTGCTTGGATATCTCTGAAGCCACCTTGCTGCTAAGTATCTTGGCAGCCTCTGTGCTTGTAACATTCTTAATGAGCTCCTTGAAATTAGAGTATACCGACAGGTTATCTATAGGTATGTACTCTGCATTCAATCCATAGAACTGGAATGCCTTCTCATACTGCTTGTTTGCAATATATATTGAAAACAGATTGATAGACAGCTGTATCTTATAATCGTTAGGTGCATGTGCATCCTCTATAACATAATCATAAAGGACTTCAAGGTTGTTGATATATGAATCTGAACCGATATCGTCAGCGGATATATCCATCTCCATAACTACATTGATGAGATCAAGGTAGCCAAGAAGTGCCTTGTCGAAGTTCTTTGGTCTGTCATCATCCTCAAGTATCTGATATGAAATGTTGATGAGAAGTGGTGCGATTTTGTCTCCTATGAGCTTCATACACTCCGGGATCTTCTCTAGCTGCAACAAATAGAGCAGCCACACACTGTATCTGTACACACCAGTAGCTGATACAGGTGTATCGATATCAGTTGGATCTATATCGCCATATACAAATCTGAACAGTGGCTCTATCCACTCCTCAATCGCATAGTGACCAGTCGCCTTTATATTGAAGTCCACGAACTCAGCAAGCTCATACAGCTTTGTACACTGGGCACGTACCTCATCGTCAACTGTCATAGTTGACAGATCAAAATTGGAATCCTTTAAGCTGTCTATAACCAGTGTATAAAATCCGTCTTCTACCTGATCATTCAGATAACGAATAAGAGTTCCCTTATTGCTGGATGCAGCAATAGATAATGCATTATCCCCCGCCTGTCCTATATTTGCTGGTAACATAATATGTCAACCTCCTTTGTTCGTTGCGTTTGTTGTTGTTGTGTAAGTTGTTTAACGCATCTTTTCACGTCTGTTGTTATTTCTTTTTATATCTAACGAAATATTCCTATGGCATTCCCCATAAAATCACTACTCCAAATATATCATATTTGGTAAAATCATTCAACAAAGTTTTTGGTTATTACTGATAATTGTCATTGTGCATAATTACTCAAAAATATAGTCACTAATATTTTTCGCATTTTTGTGCATTTTTACCGTGCTTTTCGTCAGGCAAGTCCAGCCATATGAAGTATCGCCATGGCATTTGTCGTGGTACACCTTCCATCCTTCTTCTTGTAGTCGAACTTTAACTGGTCACCCTCGTAATACTCCTCAAAGTGATAGTTCACCGCAGGTGTTCCATCCTCCGCCTTGAGATCGCACAGTTCAAAATCATGGGTGGACACCAGTGTCATTGAATTTGCCGCAGCAAGCTTCCTGATGACCTGTGTTGCTCCAACTATCCTGTCCGCCGAGTTAGTACCCTTGAATATCTCATCTATCAGGCACAGCATCGGCTTATTCTCTTTGCGGTACTCCACCATAGTCTTTATTCTAAGAATCTCCGCATAAAATGTAGAGATACCATTGCTTACATCATCCGTCACTCTCATCGAAGTAAATATCTTCATGACATCAGTCTCCATGTATTCAGCGCACACCGGCGCCCCAGCATATGCGAGCACAAGGTTGATTCCCAGTGTTCTGAGGAATGTAGTCTTTCCGGACATATTGCTTCCCGTTATTATCGCCGCGCCACCCTTAAAGCTTGCATCATTTTCAACAACCACCTCAGGCGCTATGAGTGGGTGTCTCATCCCCTTCGCCTCAACATGCACATTTGCACTGTCTCCGACCTGTGGATACACCACATCCCTTGTTCTGGTGAGGACTGTAAATGACATAAGTTCCTCCATGTCAGAAACAGCCTTTATCCATCCTGCGACATCCTGACCATTGTCCTTCTTCCATCTGTCCATCATCCTGCCGATATGGAAGTCCCACATCGTAAGTCCGCAGAGGAGCTGATGAACTATAGGATTGTATCTGATATTGAACGCTGCACTTATGGATCTGAGTTTCTTTATCGCTGCCAGCGCTCCTGAATCCTGAGAAAGATTTTCTCTGATATCGCAGAGAAGCTCACTTTCAAACTGCTCTCTGGATATAAGTTCAAACATGTTGATGTAGTCATCAAGGACATATCCAAATGATATCATCGGCATTACCGCCTGTCCCGCAACGCCTGAAAACAGCCACGAAAACAGCAGTACGGCAAAGAATGACACAAGCGTCCATCCGATATTTATCCTGTTCATGATGCCGAGCACAAAAAGTGCCACAGTTATAAGTGGGAACACAAATCTAAGCACATTGAATATCCCCGGTATATGGTCATCACTGCTGCAGTATGCGACAAACTCGTCTGCTGTATATTTCTTCTTTTTTCCCATTCCGGTCTTCACACCAAGAGTCTCAAAGGCAAGTGAAAAATCATCCTTTTCACCAAGCTCCTTTATCGCCTCCTGACGCTTTCCTATCATCGCAATATCATATCCAGGATCTTTGATACTCTTTGCAAGGCTGCGTCGTCCTTCCTCTGTTCCGGCCGTACATATGAACTGAAACAGTGAGTTTTGTCCGAGAAGATCCATATCCTTAGCAGAAAGATCATCCTTACCCAAATATTCGCTTCCGTTCTCACAAAACTTCTTCCAGTCATCACCGAACCTGGCAACATACCTTCTCAGCACCTCAGCCTCAGCCTTCTTATATTCAAGCTTTTCGCTGAGTTTACCATGTACAAACACCATGGCTATGAACGCCACTGCAAGCACTATACCTATGGCAATAAACACGCTCCTGCTGTCGTATATTCCTATGATAAGTCCTGCCACAGCTACAATGAAGCTCACAAATCTCACGCCTGAATATGTCGTGGATCTTCCTTCAAGTTCTTTTATTTCTTTTTTCAGATCATCCAACTGTTCTCTGTATTTCTCCATACGATCAAACACCCTTTCGTTTTTAGTTTTAAGCACTATGTTTGAATATAGCATATACTATATATAATGCGCAAATATTAAATGTCTATGAACTTCCTGAAAAACATCTATAAACTCTGAAATTTTATACAATCTTCACGTTATTTACACACTATATTAATATCTGAATTATTGCATTTGAGGCGAATACATATTAAAATAAATGGATAAGTTATATACATTAGTAGAAAGGGGATATATACTATGAAGAATTTAACTAAATTAGCTCTTACCCTCGCAGCCGCAGGCGGCGTTTGCTACCTTTTTAAGGACAAGCTCAAGGCCACAAAAGCATACCAGACTGTTGAATCAAACGACACCATAAAGAAAGCAAAAGCAGCAGCTTCAGATTCTTATCACAAGGTTAAGGATTCCGAAGCCGTCAGAAAGATAAAAGAAAATGAGAATGTCCAAAAGGCCACATCAGCAGCCTCAGAAACATATCATAAAGTAAAGAATTCTGAGTCTGTCCAGAAGGCAAAGGAAACACTGAAGGATACTTACCATAAGGTAAAGGATTCAGACACAGTAAAAAAAGCAAAGGATACCGTATCTGACAAATATGACAAGCTCAAGGATACTATAAAGGACAAGATGGATCATCCGGAGGATGCAGACCGTGAGTATTTCACACTTCACGGTGAGAGTGAAGACGAATCTTCCGCATCGGACGTCACCATCTCAGGCAATGATGCTTCAATCAGTGCCGCTTCAGAGGCAACTGACGAGGAGACAGCCAAGGCTGTGACCGAGGCCGTTGCAGAGACTGAGGACGTCATCGCAGAGGCAACCGGTGCTGTTGCCCAGGCGGCAGACTCAAAGAGTGCCGATGTAATCGGTGATGAGTATATGGGACTTTCCGATACATCAGAGGATCCTGCAGTTCTTGAGGAACAGGACAAGCTAGACGTATAAATCCGTATTATCAGAAAATGCGCTTTATGCATAAAAGGTGCCGCATGCAATTCAGATCTTAATCGATCTATATATCGCATGCGGCGCCTTTTGTTCTATAGGTTAGGTATTGTTCTATAGGTATTGTTCTATGCCCAATTTAAAATTGACTTTTATACTGGCTTTTATATTATCTTGCAAGTTACATTTTGACTGCTATCTCTTAACTCTCTTATCGTCCGACAGATATGAAAGAGCTTCATTGATGTCTTTTTCCGAACGGAAATCCTGTTCATATGTAACTCCATCCACATCGACCATGAGAAGCTTATATATCTTCTTTTTGCCTGATCCTATGTTTGAGGATGTCCTGAGCTTCTTGAATGTCTCTATGTTGTCCAACGCAACCACATCCGTGTGCCACATTCCATGGCAAACAAAGTATTTGTCCGTTATAGCTATTCCATACTGATCGTAATACATCTCATACCTGAGCTGGGAGTCTATATCTCTGATAGTCTGCCTGTCAGCCCGCTTTCCAAGAACATCTCTGACACTGCGTACCTTCCACGGGCAACTCACCTCGTATATGCATCTGACGATCACATATACAGACCAAAGCACTGTCACTATCAGCACCAGGAGCATCATGTTGTAATATATCCTTGGGAAATCCACCTCGCTTATTATGAGGGGATACATTCTCGTCTCAAGCTGTGCTGCGGCAATCCCCATATCTGATGTTATCCCATCTATGATCGATGAGTACTCACTTCCTCCGGATATCATTCTTCCCTTTATAGTATAATTGAGTACTACGTCATCATTGCTCTTTAACAGGAGTATCGCATACCGCCCATCCTGCTGACAAATGTAATAGCTTCCCTGTCTCTCCGAGTCAACAAAATAATCATATCCGAGGTAGTCCGCCCTATCAACTGTGATCTTAACATCACTGCCATATGGATTTGATATGCTCTCTATCTCATTGAGTGTCCTGTATGTCTTGCTGTCAAGTCTGTTAAGCAGTTCAAATCGCCCTGCCATCATCAACATGAACACTGTCATAAGGACAGCCAGCACTACTCCAGGTATTCTGTTTTTTAAAAGATAACATTCAAACTTTTTGTTCTTAAACATATTGTCTCCAGGTTATTTAGAAATGTCCACTGGCACCGCCGTGTTCACCGCCTCCGCCTCCAGAACCGCCAGAGCTGTCAGATGACGACTGAATCTTGACACTGTGAACTTCCTTTCTTATAAATATATCTCTTCTGTCAATGATCTGTGCATTTCCGTCACTGTATGTGGACGCTGTCGTCGTGTCCTTTCCAGCCTTCTTTGAATAGTTGATGCAGAAGAAGATTATAGAAAGCACAAGAGAAACAACAAAGCATATAAATGGTGACAGGAAGTTGATTCCATGACCACTTCCAGCCATAGCCTTCTGTGTCTTGCTTATCATTCTCTCAAATCCTCCCACAGGATCATCGCGAAGAATCTTGCATCCATAATCAACTATCTTCTGTGCCTTTGAGTTGCTGATTCTGTCCCTTGCCTTTCCGCCTGTGGAATATCCAAGATCTCCAGTATCCCAATTTGCAACTATCACGACACTTGTGCTCGTATCATATCCATCAAGATAAGATCCCTGAGGCCATGCCTCCCAGCCAAATCTGTAATAGTCACACAGATCACTTGCCAGCTGCCAGCTGTCACCTATGTACATGCCAATGTCTGACAGATCTGTGCTGCTGTCTACTATAAATATAACGAAATCCATACCTACTTTTTCCTGTATGGCTTCTATATCCGCCCTGATGGTGGATTCCTGTGAATCCGTGAGTTTGTCTGCATAATCAAACAGACGTTCATTTGTCTTGCAAGCCTCGTTGTTTCTAGCATCATGCTTCAGATTTGCACTGGACTTCACAAAATACATAATAATAAACACGATACCGATGCCCATTATTATAAACATAGTTATCAGGAATTTCTTTAATGTTTTATTCATTTACAGCACCCCCAATAACAATGATAATCCGTCAAGTCCGATAAATACTGATGCCATAACAAGGGCTGTCAGTCCGACCGCCTTACCTATGCTTCTAGGCGGTGTCCCGATACATTTACCCGTCTGGCCGTTCACGTAGAACTTATAGTTCTGATTCTGAAATCTGTACTCATACACCCATACCGGCATGAGTGCAAACTTTGTTCCGGTCTGCCTGTTGTTGCTTGTGAATCTCTCGCTTGTGAGCGTGTCATAACCGCTGGTATACTCACGTATCCAGCCCCTGTTCGCCTTGTCAGCTTTTTCCTGTGCTCTGGATGCAAGCTGATCTGGCGGCATATTGTATGTCTCAGCCTCAAATCCCGAAAGAAACTTATTGTCATGCTTTATAAGCTCCGCATAATCATATGGTTCCATGAGATCCATGATGCCATCCTCCATGGCTATGGAAGCATCAACCGGGATTCCCTGGTAATTGACATGTATCTTTCTTGCTACATCAAAATATGAAGTCTCTGTGTACCTCTTGTCTCCGGATGTCCAGGTTCTCACCTTCGTTCCAACCGCCTGATAGTCCACATTTGAGTCGTAATCATACATCCAAAATGGAACATATACTCCCTTGAGATGTTCCAGTGTCTTCTGGGAAAGGAACGATCCCGGCAGGAACAACTTCTTTCCAAATTCTTCTTTGAGTTTTTCCTCTGCCTCGTGCTTTGATATCTTAAATGGAAGCACCGCATCCGCGCCATACGGATAACTGACCTTATCGTCCCTGAGCTGATATGTACCACATGCCGGACATCGGCCCGCAGACTGAAACTCTGTGTATGGAATCTGTGAACCACAATTCACACAGACCATAGGTTCCTTTGACGGAACTACTTCCTGACACTCACTGCCACCACAGCTCATGCAGATCATCTTCTTCTTCGATGGCTCATACACAACATTGCCGCCACAATTTACACAGCGATATAACAACTTATTATTCCCCCTGTCCTTTTTCTGATATATTTTCTTGTTACCTGTCATCAACTGCCCCTTAAAATACACTTGATGATATTCGTGCACATTCAGCGCACGGCTCCGTTTTTTCACCGGGATTCGCCTGATTCCCCCTTATTGCGAGTTCGCTATATCATGATTCGCACCTACGGTGCTTTCCGTTGCTGTCGCAACTATCATGATCCAATTCGCCGCTCACCAATCATGCAAGCATGTTGGCTCACTTGCGCTCATTATACCATACCGTCCCATTTTTTAGAACATTGAATTGACTGCATTAAGATTGATTTATATCTCAGTTTTAAAACGATATTTTTTCATAATTTTTTGTAACACATTTCATGCCTCAGAATATGGTATACCATGAACAAAATCATTGGAGGCTTACCATGAGTGACTTATCAGCAACACAGTGTGCTTGTGGAAGAAACGGACTTTCTTGCGGAGGTTCCTGCGGATGCAACAGTTGCACACTTATCATCATTCTTCTTCTCTTCTGCGGTGGCTGCGGCGACAACGGATTCGGAGGCGGCTGCGGTAACGACAACAGCTGTATATGGATAATTCTTCTCCTGTTATGCTGCGGAGGTTGCGGTAACAGCAACAACGGCTGTGGCTGCGGTGGCTGCGGAAATGACTGCGGCTGCTGCTAACAGCCCGGAGTCAGTCACAGCTAAAGACGAAGCATAAACTTTTGTTTTGTGCTCTTAATCTATGCCAGCAGGAGCAATTCTGCTGGTATTTTTTTATTACCTCGCACATAGATTATAGTATAACTGCAAAGGTCTGCCGACATCTGAGTATGCATAATGGAGAGGCACATGTTTAGTGGTAATTTTCGTCATCCCCTCGACAACTTAATACGTGATGACAGTCTTTTCATGCTCGAGGCAATTCTTCCATTTGTGTCTGACAACATGAAAGCACCACTTGCCATGTACATAAAGATCATGGAGCTCCAGTCTATCCTCTCCTGTCTTCAGGACAGAAACTACATGGAAAGCTGCGGTCTCCACAAGGACATCAATAACCAGGATGACATCCTGTCCTCTCTTGCCGCATGCGGTTTTCCTGATGTCCAGGGACAATTTGCAAATATCAAAAAAATGATGGATATGATGAAGGTGATGGAGGCATCAAAGGAAATGTCTGGCAAAGGATCCAGGGGCAGCGGTCTGTTCTCCGATCTGTTTGGCACCTCTTCATCATCAGGAAATGATACTGAACCCCTGTACGAACACTACAGACCGAACGGTTGTGAAAACCAGAATAGCTCTTATGCAGATGAGGCTCAAGATAACCCGTATTCAAATGATCCCCAGGCTGCACATGACATTCATACATCCGACGACCTATACGGTTCCATCCAGGATCTGTTCGATGAATATGATCGGAATAATCTATAGATCTGAATGAATTATTTCCAGAAAGGACTTTTAATATGAATCTTCAAAACGACCCAAGACTTAAAAATATGCACCCGCTTAAAAGGGAGATCCTATTTCGTCTTTCCCACACCGCAACGGCCATGTCTCCAGAACAGATTCTCCCGCAGCTCATGGAGATCAACAACGAGCTGAAGAAACGTGATCTGTCATTTAGCAAAGCAGAATCCGAGATTGTGATCGATATCCTGTCCGAGGGAATGTCTCCCCAAGAAAAGCAGAAGATCAATATGCTCCGAAGTTTTCTGTAGCCAGCAGCCACGTATACCCTATCCCGTAGATATATTTCATTTTTATATATCTACAGGATATACTTGTACATGTTTTGTCGCCTATAGCCAGTGCCGTTATGTCTGACCTCTTTTTATATTTGTTTTATGGGAACTCTTCCACATAAGGGTTCTCGTATACTTCTTACATCGAAAGGGTTTTATAATGGATATATTTGAAGCAGGCAAGCGCATAAAGAAAATAAGGAAATCACTCAAACTTACTCAGGAGCAACTTGCAGAGAAGGCTGGCATATCTGCCCACTTTGTCTACGAGATAGAACACGGTCAGAAAACCATGAGTCTGTACACTCTGACTGATATCGCTCTAGCTCTCGGCACCTCCACTGACTATATTCTGTTCGGCAGAACTCCAGATATCTCTTCCGGCGCCCGTGATGTCATGATAAATGACGACCTCAGCCACATCATTGAGACTGTTCCTCTGTCAAAGAGAGACGCTATCAAGAATATTGTGAAGAGTGTGCTGCCATATATTAAGTAGTCACAATAATGATAAAATAATTTGCTACCTGCACCATAATATCGCAGTAACCATCTCCGGACTCCTTATTGGATACAACCACCTGCTCACCATAGTGTTTATGTAACATTCTGCTCAATGTAAGAATGCTGTAAACCAGATTCGGAATAGTGAGAGTTCCTGTTATCAGGTCCATATACTACCTCTTGTCTTCCGAATCAAGCACATCGCTATCCTTTAAAATGCTGAACCTTATGGCCTCGTTTGCGATGATCCTGCTAAACATTTCACATGCAGTATTGTAATCCTCCCTTCTTAACCACTTTAGCTAAGCATCTACTATATTCTACCTTGTAAGGCAAAAAAACAAAGAGAAAAAGGTTGTGCAGGAATATATTTCTCCGCACAACCTTTTTCTATCTCTTTATTATCTACTCATTTCTGAATAAACATATAGCTTTATTTCATAACTATATTCACAATACGTCCAGGAACATAAATCTCTTTGATAACGTTACCTGTAAGCTTGTCGGCAATTACTTCCTTAGCCTTTGCGATAACCTCATCCTTAGGATCTTCCTTGCCGATTGCAAGTGTTGCCTTTGTCTTACCGTTGATCTGTACTGCAATCTCAACTGTTGACTCAACTGTCTTTGTCTCATCGAACTCTGGCCATGTCTGCTGATATACATATCCGCCGTAGTTCTTTACTGACCACAGCTCCTCTGTGATATGAGGTGCAACAGGGTTTAACAGAATGAGCAGTGTCTTGAACTCATCTGCTGTTACGCTTCCCTTCTTGTAGAAGTCGTTGAGAAGTGCCATCATGGCTGCGATAGCTGTGTTGTACTTCAGGTTCTCGAAGTCATTTGAAACCTTCTTGATGACCTGATGCATCTTGGTCTCCATATCCTTGGAGTAGCCCTTCTCATCTGTAACGCTGTCCTGAAGCTTCCATACTCTGTCGAGGAATCTTCTACAGCCCTTGACACCGTCCTCTGACCATGAAGCTGCAAGGTCAAATGCTCCGATGAACATCTCGTAGGTACGAAGTGTATCTGCACCGTATACATCTACGATGTCGTCAGGATTTACAACGTTGCCTCTTGACTTACTCATCTTCTCGCCGTTCTCACCGAGGATCATACCATGTGATGTTCTCTTCTGGTATGGCTCTGGTGTAGGAACTACGCCCTGATCGTACAGGAACTTGTGCCAGAATCTTGAATACAGAAGGTGAAGTGTTGTATGCTCCATTCCTCCATTGTACCAGTCAACAGGAAGCCAGTACTTGAGTGCCTCCTTGCTTGCAAGAGCCTCTGTGTTGTGAGGATCTGTATATCTGAGGAAATACCATGATGATCCAGCCCACTGTGGCATGGTATCCGTCTCTCTCTTTGCAGGGCCACCACAGCATGGACATGTGGTGTTTACCCAGTCTGTCATAGCTGCAAGTGGTGACTCGCCATTGTCTGTCGGCATGTAGCTGTCTACCTCTGGAAGAAGCAGCGGAAGCTGGCTCTCGTCGATAGGTACATAACCACACTTATCGCAGTGAACGATAGGAATTGGCTCGCCCCAGTATCTCTGACGTGAGAATACCCAGTCACGGAGCTTGTAGTTGGTCTTTGCCTGACCGATACCCTTCTCCTCAAGGAACTTGATCATCTTCTCCTTTGCATCCTTTACCTCAAGTCCGTTGAGGAAATCTGAGTTGATGAGCACTCCTGTTGCCACGTCTGTAAATGCAGCCTCATTTATATCCACTTCCTCGCCATCCTTTGCAACAACCTGGATGAGTGGAAGTCCGAACTTCTTTGCAAATTCCCAATCTCTGTCATCATGTGCAGGAACCGCCATGATAGCACCTGTTCCGTAGCTCATAAGTACATAGTCTGAAACATAGATTGGGATCTCCTTGCCATTTACAGGGTTGATGGCTGTGAGTCCATCTATACATACACCAGTCTTATCCTTTGCAAGCTCTGAACGCTCAAAGTCACTCTTCTTTGCTGCCTGCTCACGATATGCCTCGATGTCTGACCAGTTGCCGATCTCATCCTTGTACTTGTCAAGGATTGGATGCTCTGGTGAAACTACCATATATGTTACTCCGAACAGTGTGTCGCATCTTGTTGTATATATGCGGAGCTTGTCCTCTTTGCCCTTTACTGAGAAATCTACCTCAGCTCCTGTTGATCGTCCGATCCAGTTCTTCTGTGAAACCTTTACACGCTCGATGTAATCCACGCCGTCAAGTCCCTCGATGAGCTTGTCTGCGTAATCTGTGATCTTGAGCATCCACTCAGACTTAACCTTGCGGACAACCTCGCTGCCGCAGCGCTCACATACGCCGTTGACAACTTCCTCATTTGCAAGACCAACCTTACATGATGTACACCAGTTGATAGGCATCTCCTTCTTGTATGCGAGACCTGCCTTGAAAAGCTTAAGGAATATCCACTGTGTCCACTTGTAGTACTCAGGATCTGTCGTGTTGATCTCTCTGTCCCAGTCAAATGAGTATCCAAGTGAGTGGAGCTGTTTCTTGAATCTTGCAACATTGGTCTTGGTTACTTCCTTTGGATGGATCTTGTTCTTGATCGCATAGTTCTCTGTAGGGAGGCCAAATGCATCCCAGCCCATTGGATACAGAACGTTGTAGCCCTGCATTCTTCTCTTTCTTGCCACTATATCCAGCGCTGTGTATGGTCTTGGGTGACCTACGTGAAGTCCCTGTCCTGATGGGTATGGGAATTCAACTAACGCATAGTACTTTGGTTTTGAATAATCATCTGTAGCAGCAAATGCCTTGTTGTCATCCCAGACCTTCTGCCACTTTCCTTCAACGACTTTGTGGTTGTATGTCTCAGCCATTTTTGAAAATGCCTCCTTGAAATTATTCTTTGATATCTTTAATATCAATCAATTTTTGATAATTCTGATGCTTTATGCTTTGATCATTATCTACTCAGGCTGCAGCGTATTTTCAGCCTTATTCTCTCTAATCTTAACTATATTAGCATATAAGCTGTGTTTTTCAAACTATTTTTTAGTATATACCTTGCATATTCTTTGTTCACCATGATATGCCAGTTTTTGCTTTTCTCTCACTTTCTGCATATCACAACTGCAGCTCTTATTCAAATACTTTCTTGATGCTGTCATAGTGAAGGAATATCCCCTGCTCTGCATATTCCTTTATCTCATCCAGAGTTGCCAGCTTGAAACCATCGGTCTCCGCCTCCTGAGGTCTGACATCCTTTTCTTCAAAGTCACCTGTGAATTTGTACACATCCACAAAGTAGTTGTCCTTCTCATCCGGGTTATCTCTTCTATATGTAAACTGCAGACCTCCATCGAAATCGCTTATGTCTATACCAGTCTCCTCAATCACCTCTCGTCTGACAGCCTCTATGGATGATTCTCCCGCCTGCACTCCGCCGCCGGATACCTCCCACCAGCCTGCTGCCCACGCCTTTGTCATGATACGCTTGGTTATCAGATATTTTCCCTCTCTGTTCTGAAGCACACCGAGCACTGTGAGGTGATAATCCCCCGGCTTCATATTCCAGTCATTTCTCTTCATAGTGCGCCCTGTCGGCTGCTTGTTCACATCGTAAATATCCCAGTATTCCATCTCTGCTTGTCCTCTTTCTTCCTTCTATAATTGCTCATATTTTTTCCTTATGCTACAATATATTATATGTGAATTATTGAAATTCACAAGTAGCTGACAAGTTTTTTTACGAAATATGGGGGTATACATATATGAAAAAAGGATTATCTTTTCTTGCCGTTGCTGCATTTGCAGCTGCCATCACACTGACCGGATCTATCCCTGCATTTGCACGGGACTCATACGATGCACCTTCTGGTTATCACAGTGGCACTTCTGAATCATCCAGTTCCGATGAACAAGACTCTTCTCTGAGTGAGATTGAAAAGGATTTTTCTGCGGATCTTGCAGATATCGCATCTACTCAGACTTATATAAGTTTATATGCTCTTGACTCGTCATACGCAGATATGCTGACTATCCCTGCGTCCTATAACCAGAACTACCAGTTAGGCAAATATGGTCTCACCGGTGCTTTGACATACGAAGTCATAAGTGGTGAATCTGTAAAGGTATCTGACTCTGGTCTGGTTGAGCCCAATTGCGAAATATGGTACTGGCTGAATGGTTTTGGTTCATCATCTCCTATGGAAGGAGCTACCAAAACATATGAATATATAACGGGCAAATCTGTTGTAAGAATCTCAAATGGTAAGAAGTCAACAGATATAACCTTCAATGTTGTGAATTATGCTTACCACTATGCAGATGAAATCCAGAAAACTTTCATTGCAAATAGCATCTCAGATTCCATGACAGAATACCAAAAACTTGAAGCTATAACCAATTATGTAGCAGATACATACAACTACAGCCCAGATTATTCCTCAGGAATATCCATGATAATATCTGGCGGCGGTGACTGCTGGGCAAGCTGTGACCTTATCATGAGTCTCTGCGATCTGGTTGGAATCAAAAATCATGTACGCATAGCTAACAGAGATCCAGGTGCCGGAGGCGGACACCGGAATGTAGTTGCCCTGTGTGATGGTAAACTATACATAGCGGATGCAGGATATGTTGGCGATGCTCCAAGGGGGCGTGACCTGTATGAGACGACTGCATTTTCTAACGACAACGGCGTACTCTACCAGTATGATGGCTTTGACGATGATATAGTCATTCCAGATGGTATCACCGCAATTGGTGAGGAAAGCAATAACGTATTTTACTACTCAGCAAACTATGATTCCATCACAGCAATATCCATCCCTTCAAGCGTATCGTATATATCAAATGTTGCATTTGCCGGAACAAAAAAGCTTAAGAATCTATATGTGGACGATGCCAATAAATTCTATAAAAGTATAGATGGCGTTTTGTATACCAAAGATGGCAAGACCATATACACGGTTCCGAATGGCAAGAGCAAAGTCAGCATACCTCGTGGGGTTACCACCATTGGAGATTACTGCTTCTATTACAGTTCATCAATTTCATCAGTATCTATTCCAGATACAGTGACCTCTATTGGTGTAGGCGCATTTGGCGATTGTCTTTCACTTTCGTCAATAAAAATTCCAAAGTCAGTCAAAACCATAGGTGACTTCGCCTTCTATAACGACTCCTGCAGAGTCATTATTCTTTCAAAGGACGTGGTGTTTGGCAAAAATGTGGCACCTTATTGCACTCTTGTTGGCTATTCAGGAAGCAGTACAGAAAAATACGCAAAAGAAAACAATATTGGTTTTATTGCCCTTGAATCAGACGGACGCTACATAGGCACAGTCAACGGGAAAACATGTATCAGGGATGCATACGGTAAGATCGTGAACTTCACCGGACTCAGAAATGTAAAAGGTGTTTTAACTTATTTCAAAAACGGCATTAAATGCAATGACAAAACCCTTGTAAAATACAAAAACAAATACTACTTTGTAAAGAATGGCACTATATGCAGAGCCAGATCTCTTGTAAAATACAAAAACAGATATTACTATGTAAAAAATGGTACCATATTCAAGAAAACCCTTATAACCGAACTAAACAAAAAGAAATATTATATCAAGAATGGTATCTGGTGTAGCAAGACCACTGCTCTCGTCAAATATAACAAAAAAATATATTATATAAGAAAGGGCGCAGTCTATACCAAATTTACAGGACTGAAGAAATACAAAGGACATGTATATTCTATTCGAAAGGGCATCGTTGTAAAGAAGGTCAGATGATATATTTTATAATTACCGGAGGCTGATATGAACACTTATGAAATATTCGCCAGCGTCTATGATGAATTGATGGACAACATTCCATACGATGACTGGTGCGCATATATAATAGAAGTTTTAAAAAAATACGGAGTAAACAACGGTCTGGTCTGTGAACTTGGCTGCGGCACCGGTGAAGTCACGGAAAGGCTGGCGGACGCAGGATATGACATGATCGGCATTGACAATTCATACGAGATGCTTGAAGTGGCCAATGAAAAAAAGCTCGATACTGGTCACGAATCCATTTTATATCTCATGCAGGACATGAGGGAGTTTGAGCTGTTTGGCACGGTAAATGCGATAGTATGTGTGTGCGACAGTATCAACTATCTCACCGAGCTTTCAGATATCACACATGTATTCAGGCTGGCAAATAACTATCTTGAGTCAAAGGGGGTTTTCATCTGCGACTTCAAGACACGACATTACTTTAGGGACGTAGTAGCTGACAGCACTATAGCTGAGGACAGGGATGATGTGAGCTTCATATGGGATAACTACTATGATGCAGAAACCGACATCAATGAGCTTGCCCTCAGTCTGTTTCTCCCTGAAGAACCTGATGACGAGTGTCCACTATACCGGAAATACCAGGAATTCCATTACCAGCGCGGTCTCACTCTTGAGGACATGAGAAAATGCGTAGCCGATTCGGGTATGGAACTTGTCGCCATGTATGATGCATTTACATTTGAGCCCGCCACAGATTTAAGCGAGCGTGTATATGTGGTTGCAAGGGAGACGCATCAGGATAACAAACACTATGAATAGGCTTGTCTTATCGTCATTAGTAATATAAAATAGTGAAGATTGTCCTATATACATCATTATTATAATGAGATTACCACCGAGGTGACAGGACAGATCTCAAAATATAATAACACTAACCAACATAGAACAGAGAGGTATATAACATGAGTGATCATATAATAAGAGGTATGGCAGCGAACAATCAGGTAAGATTCTTCGCCGGTACAACAAGAGATATCGTGGAGACCGCAAGGTCTATTCACAACACAAGCCCTGTGGCAACGGCTGCACTGGGAAGACTGCTCACAGCAGGAGCACTTATGGGCGCACAGTGCAAGAATGAATCCGATGTACTTACACTTCAGATCCAGTGCAATGGTCCAATAGGCGGACTGACCGTAACTGCAGATGCACACTCCAGAGTCAAAGGCTATGTCAACAATCCCAATGTGATACTTCACGCAAATGACAAGGGCAAGCTGGATGTTGCAAAAGCCCTCGATCTGGGTGTTTTGTCAGTCATCAAGGATATCGGCCTCAAGGAGCCTTATGTCGGTCAGACACAGCTCGTATCCGGTGAGATCGCCGAGGATCTGACATATTACTTTGCAACATCAGAGCAGATCCCTACTTCTGTCGCCCTTGGCGTACTTATGGAGAAAGACAACACAGTAAAACAGGCTGGCGGATTCATCATCCAGCTCATGCCATTTGCATCGGATGAACTCATCGACGTTCTCGAAAAGAGACTGAACGAGTTCTCATCCATCACAAGTTTACTTGATGAAGGCAAGACTCCTCTCGACATCATCAAGGATGTATTTGAGGGATATGATGTGGTCGTGACGGATGAACTCCCTACAGAGTGGCACTGCAACTGCAGCAAGGAGAGATACTACAATGCGGTACTCAGCCTCGGGAAGAAAGAGATCGCAAGTCTCCTTGAGGAGGGCGAACCTATAGAGGTCAACTGCCAGTTCTGCAACTCACATTACAAGTTCTCACCAGACGAACTTAAAGAGATGCTTCTTAAGGCGGCTGCCAGATAAACAAGCATCCCGCCATAAAACCCCGGATGGCTTCGCACCACATGCAAAACCATCCGGGGTTATTTAATATCAGGTTATCACCAAAACCTTATACTATTTCCTAAGCCAGTTTTCCGGCATCAAGATGATAACATCTATCACACAGAAGATCGATATCATCCGAGTTATGGGATGACAGTAAAATAGTCGTTTCCTTTTCTTTCTCTTTGATAAGGATCTGCCTTATATCTTTTACCATTTCCTTATCAAGGCCATTAAATGGTTCATCCAAAATGAGTAATTGCGGCTGCTCCATGAGCGCCTGGGCAAGTCCCAGTCTCTGACGCATTCCAAGGGAATACTTTCTGACTGAGCGTCTGAGTTTCGGATCAAGACCGACCAGTTCCATATATGAACATATATCCTCTTCCGTTATTTTCCCGCGCAGATCAGCCAATATTTTTAAATTCTTAAAACCACTGTAGTAGGGGATAAATCCGGGATTCTCTATAATTATTCCTACATTCTCAGGGAAATCAATATCTTTTCCTATCTCCTTTCCCCCCACTTCTATCGTTCCGCTGTAGTCATTGTAAAATCCGCAGATACACTTCATAAGCATAGTCTTTCCTGAACCGTTTCCTCCTACAAGTCCTACTATCTCTCCCTTATCAACCTTTATGGATACATTATCCAATATTGTATATTCCTTCGTCTTTAACGTTACGTTATTTACTTCTATCATCTATTCCTGTTCCCCCCTTAATCTGTCAACATTTAACTTCTTTGAAAAATGCATAACAAGTAAATATCCCACCACAAGTAACACCCCAAATATCAATATGGATATCCAAGGCGACATGACATATTTCCTATAATAGTTCTGGAAATGTATCCATAATATGGAATGACTTACAGGGAAAACCCACATCCACTTTGACTTCACTGCACAAAATACTATTCCTACTGCTATGGATATCATCACCACCCAGAATGTCAAAGTCTTTTTTCCATATATAGATGCTAATAACATGGCTAAACTACAGGATAACAGGAACATAAACAGCAACAGATAGCTAATTGCAAATGCCTCATACGGCGACATCTGGTTGTACAAATTCATAGGTATCAGATCGTACATTGCACTGCTCTTATCACTTTCTGTAACCACAAGACTCCACCCATTTATCAGGAATGAAAATGAAACGGTCTGTACCAGTGTTGATATTATGACAAATAACAGATATGTGAGAAGACTTACTATCTGAAAAACAATCTGTCCCATGATCCAGTTAATTCGGCCTGTCCTTGTAAGATAAAAATATGTATTCCCACTTACTCTGGGGAAATCTGCCATTATAACCAGATAAACCAGAGGCATAAGCAGAAGCAATACTCCTGAATTTGCTACTGCTATAACCGGCTCCATCGCGTTTATCGGCTGCCCCATCCCCATTGATAGATTCCGCATTGGGAGAAGTACGATTTCTCTAACCATCACAACCAGTACCACACACATCAGCATCCTGGGATTTGTAATCCACTCTATATATTCTCTTCTGAAAACACACGTGATCTGTCTTGGAGAGATCTTTCTGTTCATGCACGCACCCCCCTATACTTTTTTATCCACAGCTTGTATCCCATATAATAGAAAATAACCGCCAATATAATAAACATATATATCTTTAAATTGAACAGAACATGTGCTGCAACATAGTTCAATAAAAACGGCACACACAATACAATATATATATTCTGGGTAATACTCACTAGCCCACATGATATTATGCTTAACAAGGCTCCCCAGCAGATCATGTTAAGGCTGTATTTTACCACCTGCCATAACATTCCAAATATATTTTGGTCTTCCAGTCCTACAACCTGACTCTGTCCAAAATCATAATAAGAGGGAAAGAACACACATACAATCGATGCAAATAATAAGAACCCCATAAGCAATGCAGCCACACCACCAATCAGGCTGCTGCAATATTTACTATGAATATATTTTTTTACTCCTATCCTGCTAAAATGGAAATAATTATTATTCGTTCTAAGTTCATCACATATGATCGGAAGGGATGCCACAGAAGTGATGAGTGGAAGTGCAAGATACAGATTACCATAAAGCACAACCGAAAAAGCATCTGCCCAGGTGGTGATCCTCCTGATATCATCATATCCATACACGATAACCTCTATTATAGAGACCGTCTTTTCCCCACTCACTCCAATTCCACTGCAAAGACACATAGACAAAATAACAAACACATTTATCAGCACAAAATAACCATTAATGTTGTTAATCAATCTCCGCATTAATATTTTACCTCCAGTTAATTTCTGTACATTAACCTCTAATTTCCATGGAAACTGTTTGCAGCAAAATCATCAGTGACCGTTCCATCGATCATGTCTACGTTGATATACACCAGACCATTTTCCTCGTCTGAAAATGAATAAGAAAAATCATCTTCCTGATAACCATTTGGTATAAGGAACGAATAAACCGGTCTTGCCTCCATGATTATTCCCTCATCTTCTACTGACTCTTTCTCCGGATCATATAGTGGTCTGAGTACATATTCGATCCGCACTTCCACCACATTAAGCCTGTTAAAGCCTGACATTTTCTCCTCAACGAGTTTTAACGCACTATTGAAATCAATTACTTTATCAGCCATATCCTCACTTTCTACATCTACATTGAGCTGTGTTACACAATCTGATACCGTATCAGGCTTTTCCACATCCAGATCAACGCCTGATGTCATAGCCACTATAACCACGCCACCACCTGAAATATTATTATCCATGGGATACGTCAAATAAGACAAACCGACACCTTTATACATCGGCTGGTAAAACAATCCAACATAGTCGTTTCCCTGATCGTCCGTTCTGACATACACGGTCTTGGCTTTATATGTAAGATCACCTTTCAAATACTTGAATTCATTCACCCACCTATCTGTTCCTGCGATCACATCCTTCAGGCTTACGGATGTTCCATCCAGATTACAGACCAAATCCGGACAATCTTCTCTGCCTAAATACACACGATTGGTTATCTTCAAATAATTATCCGATCTCACATACTGATTATAACGCCCTAACCAAAATCCAAATGTACCATTGTCCTGTATCCATCCTTCACTGTCTTTGTCATAAAAATTCCATCCGCCTCCAGCGGTTTCTGATCTTTCCCAGTCCACATCGCCTTTCCCAATAAGATCAGCGAATTCATCTCTGTTATCAGTGAACTTTTCTTTGGCCTTAAAATATACCACGCCAACATCTTCTACATCAGAAAAGTCTATCTTAGATGGCAGCTCCAGATTATCCGGCTTGTACGTTATATCCTCGATATCAACATTCTTTAACTCCTGCGGGCTGCAGTAATCCACCCCTTCAAGATCTATCTGCTTGCTTTCGCCGTAGCCGTTCATATTTTTCTTTACCTGATCCGGTGCTTCCTGACATCCGGATAGTATGCATACACATCCCAGAAAAGCCAACAGTAATTTTTTCATTGTAAATTCCCCCTTCACGTCAAATAGCCAGACAGTATTTTGATTACAATCTGGCTATTCTATGTTTATATTACCATTATATCTTTTTCCTTTATAATTTAGAAAATAAAATATCCCGAACTGTAAAGAGAATTTAATATACTTGGGTTTGTTATTGCGGCCCTACCTGTTACACTTGTTCCTTTTTTTACCTTATCTGGTGAATCAACAGACTTACAGGTATTTAAAAATACACTCAAGCCACCTGAAGATGATTGAACATATACCCATCCGTTACCACTGCAACTGAAGCTTGAAATTACAGCACTCACTACCTTAGTTGAACTCATAGTTCCCGATACAGTCTTACTTGTGATCACATCACTTGATGGCGCTCCCTTAGTATATCTCAAAGACCATCCAGCCGTTGCAGCCTTAGTGGAAATTGCAGTTATCATTATTGCAGCCACTACCAATATTACGATCTTCCCCATATTTAATATCGACTTTTTACTATTCATATACACTTGCTCCCTTCTGATTTATTTGTGTTACTTTCTTTTACCGTTTTCCTGCTTCTGTGTTTATCAATACTTCTGGCCGCTTGGGTTCATACAGGAGCCCCCAACAATTATGACCGGCTTTCTCTCTTGCAACCCACTCAACAACTTTTGCAAGACCTGTATAAATCATCTTTTTCCTGTCATTCACTCCCCCTGTCCTCCTTTCACTAAAATCTTATTATGCCCTTATATTTAGTATATCTTTATACTAACATTATTTTTGTTACTTACAAGTACATTGGTCATGAACGACATATTTCTGGTCGCAATCGACATTTTTCACACTTATCTTTCATCACTTATTTTATTTATATATGCTATAATATATTTATATAATTAATTGAAAGGAAAACACTTATATGGAATATATATGGGAATTATTTATAAATTTACTTGGCACATCCCTTTTTTTTATATTTGCAAATGGCAAACTGGACAGAAAAGAAATACGATATATCTACGCTAAACAGACCATTGCCTGCATTATCATTTCTATAGTATTGTGGATTATGAATATATACAACATGCCTACCATATTAACAATACTTTTTGTTCTCATTTTATTTCATTACATATATGTGGAAATCTTTTTTTCGGCTTCACATATAGAGAAGTTCTTTTGGGTAATCGTCTTTGCAATGACATCCATATTTGCGGAAGCACTTACCACAATAATTCCCACACAGCTTTTTCACATAGACCTGTCCGAAGAACTAATGGGGGGAACTCTGAGAATTCCATTCACATTACTTTACATGCTGCTCATCGCAGTGTTTGTCATCACACTATTATGTTTTTCATCCAGAACATTTAAACTTAACTTCATAGAAAAGATCAGTTTTATTTTTATATCCGTACTATGTATAATAATCGAAAATCTAATTGTCGTAACACAGACAGTTAAGTACAAATCTCATATAAGATTACTTACAAACACCTTGTATATGGTGTTCTTCCTTGTACTAGCTTTATTTGTGGCACTCACTATATATGTATATCAACTTGGGATTCAAAGAGAAAGATTTCTCCAATTGTCTAAAGAACAAATTATTTCTGATATGGAAAACAAGCAATACGAACAGATTATAAGTTCAATAGCTGAACTCAGATATTTAAAGCATGATATTTATAACCATCTTAATGCTTTAAATACATTGTTATCCAATCAGGATTATATCGAAGCCCAACATTATATACATGAATTGTCCGACTCAATAGAATCCGACCATTATATATTAACTAGTGGTAATTCTACCATGGACAGTATTCTCACAAACAAGTTCATACAATGCAAATCATCTGGAATTAAAGTCAACTACTCTGTTTTTTTACCAGAATGTATACCTCTTTCCGACATCGAGATATGCTCAATTATCGGCAATCTATTTGACAATGCCATTGAGGCCTGCTTAAGAATATCTAGTGACGACGAAAAATGCATAGACCTAAATATAAAACCTTTTCAACAAATGTTATCAATTGTGATATTAAATACCTCTGACGGTATATATATCCCACACAAGTCACACACATTTGCATCAAGAAAAACCGAATTGTCTAATATAAATCACGGACTTGGTTTATCACGTATAGAAACCATCGTGAAAAAACATAACGGAATGATGGACATCACTCCATCAAAAAAGGATTTCACTGTATCAATACTGCTACCATTATCTGAAAGCGAGGTATAGGTTGATGAATATTAAAATTGCTATATTAGAAGATAACAACATACAAGCTGGACAATTGATTAAAATTATAAATAATTGGGGAAATAATAAATTGCACGCTATTTCAATTACACACTACAAAACATCAAGTGATATTCTTAATGATGAAAATGCGATAAATTGTAATCTGCTTTTCTCTGATATAGAACTAGAAAAAAATCTACGCAAAACGGACACAATAGAACCTTGTGACCAAAACGGAATTGAAATTTGTATTCAACTTCGAAAAAATGGTTTCAAAGGCGATATAATTTTTCTCACAGCTTTTAAAGACTATGTTTTTGATGGTTATCATGTACAGGCAACAAACTATCTTCTAAAACCTGTAACTTACGAGACCATAGAAAAATGTCTTAACAACTATACAGCCTTACATCAAGCCGATTATTATTATATACATAAAGATAAAAACATAAAGCAAATTCCATACAATTCTATAATTTCTATAAGCAGATTGGGACATGATTGCTGTATTAATACTACGTCCGGACTTTATACAGAACGTACCTCTCTTCAAACTATAGAAAAACATATGCCTGTCCAATTTGTCAGATGTCATAAATCATGCATTATAAACATGAATTACGTTACATCCCTTTCAGGTTCCACTATACATCTTTCAAATAAACAGACGCAACTTGTCGGTAGAACTTATTACGAAAGTATAAAAAATGCACTATTAAAAATGGTTCGGAATTCGTACTAAGGAGATACAAATGATTGAAAAAATTTCTTCCAAACTTGCTATTAATTTATTAAATAAAATTCATGTGGATGATCATGATACACAATACGAGATACTGGAATATGGAATAGAATGTATTATAAATATGCTTATTCCTATATCCTTTTATACTATACTTGCTGTTTACATAAAATTTTTACCCCAAATGCTAATATGGCTTTTCTTTTTTCTCTTTTATCGTAATTTGATAGGCGGTTACCATGCCGACTCGCACATAAAATGTATTTTTTTTAGTTCTCTTTATGGTTTAACAGCTATATATTCAATTCAATTATTATCATGTATAAATCTCTATCTCCAAATAATTACACTTTTTTTACTTTTTATAATTCACATATTAACAAAACCTATCATTCATCATTTAGATGATGATACTCCAGAATATATAAGAAAATATAGAATTAAAATCTTCGTATTCTTTGTTATTTCATGTGTTTTGATTCTTATTTGCAACAGTCCTATGACATCAATCAGTACTGCCATATTTACTGGTCTAATCAGTGCTGAAATATTATATGTAATTGCGTGTTTTAAACATAGATACCACTAATATTTCTAATATGTCATCTGTTTAACTATTCCTACCTTGCATCCCTCACTCATGCCATCAAATTTTCGCCATTTGCCCTTATTTTTACTATATTTTTGTACATTATAATTATTGCATTGGTTTTTTCACTATGCTAGAATGTTAAACGTTGTAAAGTAGACTAAATTAGAAAGAAAGAGTGAAAATTATGAAGATAACAAGAGATGATATCAGAAATGTGGCTATCATCGCCCACGTTGACCATGGTAAGACAACACTTGTAGACGAGCTCTTAAAGCAGAGCGGTGTGTTCCGTGACAACCAGGAGGTCGCTGAGCGTGTCATGGATTCCAACGATATCGAGCGTGAAAGAGGTATTACTATCCTCTCCAAGAACACTGCCGTAACATATGGAAGCACCAAGATCAACATCATTGATACTCCGGGTCATGCAGACTTCGGCGGTGAGGTTGAGCGAGTTCTTAAGATGGTAAACGGAGTAATCCTCGTTGTTGATGCATTTGAGGGTCCTATGCCACAGACCAAGTTCGTTCTGAAGAAGGCTCTTGAGCTTAATCTTGCAGTTATCGTATGTGTAAATAAATGTGATCGTCCTGAGGCACGTCCTGACGAGGTAGTTGACGAAGTTCTTGAGCTCCTCATCGAGCTCGATGCAAATGAGGATCAGCTTGACTGCCCATTTGTATTTGCTTCTGCCAAGTCCGGTTATGCAACACTTGACTCATCCAAGCCAGGCACAGACATGAAGCCTCTGTTCGACACTATAATTGATTACATTCCTGCTCCTACAGGCGATCCTGAGGCAGGTGTACAGATGCTTGTCAGCACAATCGACTACAACGAGTACGTTGGACGTATCGGTGTCGGCAAGGTCGACAATGGTGTCCTCAAGGTAAATGAGGATCTTGTCATAGTAAATGAGCATGACCCGGACAAGCTCGAGAGGGTTCGTATCGGAAAGCTTTTCGAGTATGAGGGTCTTAACAAGATAGAGGTTAAGGAAGCACAGATAGGTTCTATCGTTGCTGTTTCAGGCATCGCAGATGTACAGATAGGTGATACTCTCTGCTCCCCTGAGAATCCTGACCCAATTCCTTTCCAGAAGATTTCTGAGCCAACCATCGCCATGACATTCATGGTAAATGACTCTCCTCTCGCAGGCAAGGAAGGTAAGTTCGTAACATCAAGACATCTCCGTGAGAGACTTTTCAGAGAGCTGAACACAGATGTCAGCCTCCGAGTTGAGGAGACTGACACAACTGAGGCTTTCAAGGTTTCAGGCCGTGGTGAGCTTCACCTGTCAGTCCTCATCGAGAACATGAGACGTGAAGGTTATGAATTTGCAGTAAGTAAGGCTGAGGTTATCTACAAGGAAGATGAGCTCGGACATAAGCTTGAGCCATTTGAGATCGCTTATATAGATGTTCCTGACGAATTTGCAGGTACTATCATCAACATGCTGAACCAGAGAAAGGGGGAGCTTCAGGGAATGGCTCCTACAGGAAATGGAACCACAAGACTTGAGTTCTCTGTTCCATCCCGTGGACTTATCGGATTCCGTGGTGACTTCATGACAGCTACCAAGGGTACAGGTATCATCAACACAACATTTGACGAGTATCTTCCATACAAGGGTGACATGAGCTACCGTTCAAAGGGATCACTCATCGCATTCGAGTCAGGTACTTCGATCACATATGGTCTTTTCAACGCACAGGAGCGTGGAACACTGTTCATCGGACCTGGTGAGCAGGTTTACGCCGGTATGGTTGTAGGTGAGAATCCTCGTGCTGAGGACATGGAGGTCAATGTCTGCAAGAAGAAGCAGCTTACCAACACACGTTCTTCAGGATCAGATGATGCTCTCAAGCTTTCACCTCCAAAGGTGATGAGTCTTGAGCAGGCTCTTGACTTCATCGACACTGATGAGCTTCTGGAGATCACACCAAAGTCATTCAGAATCCGTAAGAAGATTCTTGACCATACTCTCCGTTACAGAGCCAACAGGAAATAAGGACGGACGAAAAGTCCTTTGAGATAGTGAAGCCCGTACACTGTAATGATGTGGATCCATCACGCTCGACTTCCTGAACTTTGACTTGCTTCTATATGCACTCGGCTTCGGCAGCGATAAGGTCGTTGCCGCCTCCGTCTCGGCAAGAAGCGTCAAAGATCAGGAGTCTTCGCTAACGATGGCCCCACACCCTTACAGGGTACGAGCTAATTTACTTTCTTATAGGGCTTTTCTGTTCGTGGTTGGATATACAACAAAAGCAGAGACAGTTCACACATTCTTTGTGTTTTGTGTGAGTTGTCTCTGCTTTTTTTGTGCGTAAAACTGTATCTTTTTTGCTTATTTTCCTCTGAATGATACAACTTTTCTGTTTTTTGTATCTTTCTGGCTTTTTCTTTATGTTTGCGATAATTTTGTGACCTTTTACCTCCTTGTCACGGCGTCTATTGGTCTTAGTTTTGAGGCCCATCTTGCTGGGAAATAGCCTGCTGCCACTCCGAGGATCACGGAGCCGATGACTCCGGCCAGTGCAAGCCACCATGGGATCATGGCTATCTGGGTTCCTTTTGCAAGGTTGAACATGGAGACGGCGGCTTTATTCACCACTATTCTCACTCCGTAGGAGGATAATACTCCGAGGACGCCTCCGACAAGTCCTATCACTGAGGCCTCCATGAGGAACAGAAGTCTGAGCTCGTCTATGTCGCAGCCGAGGACCTTCAATATACCGATCTCGTTTACCCGGTCGAATACAGAGGTCGTCATGGTGTTGCTTATTCCTATGACAGCCACAATAAGTGCTATCATTCCGATTCCGCCGAGAAGAAGCTGTATCATCTTGAGGTACTTCTGTATCGTGTCCAGATATTCCTTGGAATTCTCTGTCTGATACCCCATGTCCTGAAGCTTTTTTACCATCGCATCGACGTTATTTATATCATCTACGATCACCACCGCTGATGTGTAGACAAATTCACGGTAGCTGTTGCCATTGCCATCCACCGGCTGACCGTAAAGCTTGCCATCGGCGCTGACCTTTCTGAGCAGGCTTTTCAGTGAATCCATATCACAGTATATCGTCTGAGACTTCTCGCTGTAGCTGTCAGAGATGTCCAGCGATTCGTCAGACTCTTCATCCTGAACTGCACTGTCATAAGAAGTGTCAGCAGAAGCATTGTCAAAGCTGTTATCCGTATCTCCATCAGATAAAACCCCGGCGAGTTTCAGTTTGAATATCCTGTCACTTTCACCGCTCCATCCGACGGTCGTGTCAAATCTCTTTCCGACAAGGGATGCAATACTCTTCTTCTCTCTCTTCTCGTAACTGTCAAATGTCTTTTGATTGAAGAACATTTTGCCCACACTGCCGCCCGAGATCAGTTCAGGTGTCCCATGTGAAGAATTGCTGTTTTCCCCATAGGCCAGACTCCAGCCATCAAGCTCATTTCCCGGCACACCCACAAGATTGCCAAAGTATTCATACTCCCCATACTTCATACTCACAGGCACCTCATACAGAGGATAACAACCATCCACATTTGCAAGATCTGTCAATGTAGATATCGTTCTGTCCGTTATCATTCGATCCTTATGCTTACTTCCGGTCTCACTGTATATCGTTATCTGGTTGACACTTCCACTTGCAACCGCAGAATCTATCATCTCGTTCTTGACTCCGATTCCCACAGCCAGAAGTGCTACAACCGATATAACACCTATCATCACGCCGAGAACGGTGAGAAATGTTCTGATCTTTCTTCTCTTCATATTCATAAGACACAAATGCCATATCCACCCCATACAATCTATCTCCTTATAAACTCTCTCCCCGTGACCGGAATCTAAAATTCATCAAGAATCTCCTTTTTTCTCCTGTGCTTTTTTATCGCACATATACAGAACAGAGCTATCACTATAACCACAGCAATTACACCATATAACACCTTTTTATCACTGCTTTTTGTGCTGTCCTTTATCTTCTCTACATTGTCATACACCGGAGATTCCACAGTCGCCTTGAAATTCCCCTCAATCGTCGTCTCATCCCCTCTTTGTCCTCATATGTAACTATCACCTTTGACATATCACCGCTCGCAGCAGTCGTCGCCACGGCATTCGTGAGGATATCTATGCTTCCGCTCTTTCCAGACTCTATATTGCCTATATACGTCTCAATCTCCTCCACACTTCCCAACAAGCAATTTTCAACCGACGCACCGCAGGACGGGAGGGCGAAAATACGGAAAAGGGTACTCTTTTCCTATGCTTGCTAAGAAAGTTTTTTATCTTTTATGTCCTTATTTCCCTCTACGGAGAAAAAACCATTTTGCCGAACTTATGCAAAAGAAAAACGCTGCAATCTCAAAAAAGATTACAACGCTTCCGAAAATCCATATTCAATTTTGCCGGACGTTTCTATTTGTCCTCTTTTTCGACTTCTGAAATTTCCTTTGCGGTTGCTGTTACAATCCGTATGCCGTTATCGCTCATATCATCAAGGAGAGCGTCGAGCTGCCGCCGCTTTGTATCTTTTCCGACGGGCGTATCTAAAAGAAACTGGTCTACGGATATATTGTAACGGAGCATAAGCTCAAAAAAGATTTGCAGACTGGGGTGCTGTCCTTTATTCTCAATATTCGCAAGGTAGCGAGGGGAAATATACATTTCATCACTTACCTGTTTGCGGCTTTCCTTGCGTCCTGTCCGCGCAGCTTTTATCGCTTCTCCAAAGGCTTTGAAGTCATATTTTTCTACTGGTCTTTTTGCCATATTTATTCACCCAGTTACATTTTACTGTTCCCCTTTCTTCTTGGATATGTCTATACAGTTCCACTAATTAGCCATAATAATTCATATTTATATACTTGCTATTATTCGTATGTCCGACTATAATTATACTGATATGATTTGTAGAAAGGACTTGGGTGTTATGGAATATATGTCTTGCCCCGAAGCAGCGAAGAAATGGGGAATTTCTGAAAGGCGGGTACAGGTACTTTGCAGAGAAAACCGCATACCGGGTGTTTCAAAACTTGGATATATGTGGCTGATACCAAAGGACGCTGAAAAACCGATTGACGGGAGAACAAAACGAGGAAAGGAGCTGCACCATGAATAAAGTTTTGATTATAGATGATGATAAAGAGCTTTGCGCTCTTATGAAAAAGTGTATAGAGCAGGAAAAATTATCAGCCGTAACTGTATATAACGGTATTGAGGGGGTTCGTCTAATTGATGAAAATAAAGATAGCTATTCCCTTATTATTTTGGACGTAATGCTGCCGGATATAGACGGGTTTCAGATTCTCCAAAAAATTAGAGATACAAGCAATATCCCGGTGCTTATGCTTACTGCAAAAAGCAGCGAAGAAGATAAGGTTTTCGGTCTGCGACTGGGAGCAGACGACTACTTGACAAAGCCATTTGGTATTAACGAGCTTTTGGCGCGTGTCAATTCCCTTATCCGGCGATATACCACCTTAAACCCCTTTACGGCAGACATAGACAGCATATCGTTGAAAGATATGGTAATTGACAAATTAAATCGTACAGTTACGGTCAAAGATATTCCCGTTTTGCTTACAGGAAAAGAATTTGATTTACTTCTCTTTCTTGCTTCCAACAAAGGACGAGTATTTACCAAAAAACAAATTTATTCACAGGTATGGGAGGAAGAATACGCTTTTGATGATAGCAATATTATGTCTTTTATTAGCAAATTAAGGAAAAAGATTGAGCCAGACCCCGACCACCCCTTTTACATTTTAACTGTCCGGGGTGTCGGCTACCGTTTTAACAAGGAGGCGTAACATGGATATAAATGTTTATCTTTTCATAGTGATAGCCCTTATGCTGCTTATTATTATGTATCTCCTTTTTGTCTTACGGCGTGTGCGGACACAGCTTGCGCTGATAAAAGACGCCTTAGAGGATATAAAGGGCGGGAATTTGAACCGACGTATTTTAGCAGGCGAAAACGATATGACAAAAACAATTTGCTATGACATTAACAAAATAGCAGTAAACAGTCAGGCGCAGCTTATACGGCAAAGACAATCTGAACAGGCATATAAACGGCTGATGACAAGTCTTTCACATGATGTAAAGACCCCGCTTGCTTCTCTTGTAGGTTATCTGGAAGCGGTTGAAAACAAAATTGTTATTGGAGAGGAAAAGGACGAATATATCCATGTCGCACATGAAAAAGCCCACTATATGAAATCCTTTGTGGAAAATTTGTTTGAATGGGTAAAACTGGATTCCGGAGAGCAGATTTTTCATTTTGAAAAATTTGACCTTAACGAGTTATCCCGCAACATTATAGCGGATTGGATTCCCGTCTTAGAAAGCAATCATTTTGAATATGAGTTTGTCATACCCGAAACAGAGTATTTTATTCACATAGATGTAAACGCATATACCCGCGTACTTAACAATCTTTTTCAAAATATTATTATCCATAGTGCGGGAGATAAAATGGCACTGCATATTTGTGAAGATATACAACAAGCTAAAATTATAATTTCAGATAATGGAAAAGGAATAGCTCCCGATAAGCTGCCACATATTTTTGAAAGAATGTACCAGTGCGACCAGTCGCGGTCTGCAAAGGGAAATGGTTTAGGACTGGCGATTGCTAAAGAGCTTATCAGTGTTCACAAAGGAACCATTACCGCTGAAAACAGCTCTGATAAAGGGACTGTATTTACTATATTGCTTCCCAAAGCCCTGTAAATAATGCGGGGCTTTCCTGCTATAAAACAAGAAAAAAGCAAGGTTTCGGCAAGGTTATGGCAAGGTTGATACTATATAATGGGAGGTAGAAAGGAGGAAAAGACAATGACTATCATTTCTACTGAAATGCTGAAATGGAAACGCAATAAGACAGTCTTAGGTATCTTTATTCTAACTGCAATTTTAGGAATATTCGCAGTTGAACGTGCTTTCAGTATATCAAGAAGTAGCTCACTAATGAATAGTTTTAGTGATTTATACACATTGGCATTTAAGAACCTTACAAGTTTGTTTCTGCCTATTGTGTTGAGTATGTTTGCAACCACATTGTTCTTTGATGAACAGAAAAATGATACCTTAAAAGGACTTCTGATTATTCCGATTTCCAAAACGCAACTTTATTTTTCAAAGATAGCAGTGGTAATTTTTATGTCATTAGCACTATGTCTGCTTACTTTTGCAATCTGTATTCTTGGCGGCTTTCTTGCAGGCGGCTTTACAGATTTGAATACGGAAACAATTTTACAGGCGGGATTATTATTTTTAGCCGGTGGCGTGTTAGTTCCACTTGCAATGCTCCCCGTTATTTTTTTAGCAACATTGGCAAAGGGATATGTTCTACCGATTGGGGCTGCATTACTTTATCTTGTGCCTGTCGTGCTTATTCCGTCGGGGATTATGGGACTGCACCCACTGGCGAGTGTTATGGGAATTTATCCCTATATTTCATCTGACGCAGCAGAAATGGTTAAGAAATGGGCGGGAGGAATAGAAATAACTATATCTCCGAATATCTGTTTAATTTCTCTTTTGGTAATTGGAAGTATTTCAGCCATTGTTTCCGTACTTGCATTGCGGAAACAGACCTATTGAAAGTGAGGATATATGATGAATAAATATGTAATTGAAACAAAACAACTGACAAAAACTTATGGAGAGCAAACGGTAGTCAATTCTGTTAATATCCATGTGAAACAAGGACAGATATATGGGCTGTTGGGGCGTAATGGGGCGGGTAAAACCACAATTATGAAAATGATTTTGGGGTTGACCGATATTACTTCCGGCGAAGTAGACGTATTCGGTCAAAATATCAAAGGGAGGGAAAAAAGAGTATATCCCCGGATTGGTGCTATTATTGAAACACCCGGCTTTTATCCGAATTTAACAGGTACGGAAAACTTGGAGATATTTGCAAAACTGCGCGGTACTGCTGCGCCAAATGCAGTAAAAAACGCCTTGGAGATTGTCGGTCTGCCTTATCGGGACAAAAAATTGTTTAGCAAGTATTCTCTTGGAATGAAGCAGCGTCTTGGAATAGCAAATGCTATTTTACATGACCCTGAACTGCTAATCTTAGATGAACCCACAAACGGTCTTGACCCGATAGGCATTGCAGAAGTAAGGGACTTTATTAAGACTTTAAGTATCGAGCGCGGAAAAACAATTCTTATTTCCAGTCATATTCTGTCCGAAATTGCACTACTGGCTGATGACATCGGCATTATTGACCATGGTGTACTACTGGAAGAAAACAGCATGAATGAGCTACAAAAGAAAAACAGTAAGTATATACTTCTGCAAGTTTCTGATATACCGAAAACTTCTCTTGTTTTGGAAAGGCAGTTTGGGGTTACCGAATATTCCGTACAGGACGAACACACCCTGCGGATTTATGACACTTCGTTGGATATGGCTGCTGTCAATAAAGCTCTTGTGGTACAGGATATAGCTGTTATCAGTTCTCAGCTATGCAATGATACATTAGAGGACTATTTCAAAAAAATCACAGGAGGAGAAGGAATTGCTTAGGCTGATACAGGCAGAGTTTCTTAAACTGCGTCGAAAAAAATTTATTGTGTTAATGCTGTTATCCGCTCTTTTCATGCCACTTCTTGCAGTTTTTTATTTCAGAAGTGCTGATAAAACAGTTATTGAACCATTACAATTTTATAAGTGGACTACATTCAGCTATACAGCTTGGATTATACTTCCTGTTGTATTGGGTTTGGTTTCTACTATGCTCATGTATGACGAAAATCAAAACGATATGCTCAAACAGTTGTGGATTATACCGATTAGCAAGACAGGATATTTTTTTAGCAAATTTATTGTTGTACTGTCTTATTCCGTTTGTTTTATGTTGCTTACAGCCATAGCGTCTGTATTTTTCGGTATGCTTCCCGGTTATATAACCTTTGAATGGAATAGTATCAGTTATCTATTTAAGAAATGTATTGAAATCGCCATACTTACCGCATTTTCCATATTACCACTTTTAGCGGTTGCAGCTGCCGGGAAGAACTATATACTCCCTGTATGTGTGACACTGGTTTACACCTTTCTTAGCTTTATTTTGCTTATGGTTAATATGTACCTACACCCTCTATCCAGTGCAACAGCAATTATCATGCGAGATATTCCCGGTGTTATTTTGGCACAGGAAGTCAATATTCCGGCTGCACTTTTTTGTATCGGTATATGGACTATTGTTTCTATCGTATTTGCGTACATTTCCTTAAAGCATAGAAAGTGAGTGATTGAATGATGAAAGAATTGATTTGGGCAGAACATCAAAAACTCCGACGTTCAAAAATTGTGTTGGTCGCCATATTCGCAGTTATTATGGTTGCAATTATTGTTTTTACTCAAGGGCAGTTTTCTTTTGGGGAAAAACGCTATATAGATGACGCAGGGTGGTTTATGAACGCAGCACAGTCTTTAGCAACTTTTTTTGTTCTTCCTGCGGTTATTGCACTTTTGGGGAGCTATATGATTTGTCGTGAGGAACAAGAAGATACTATTAAATCATTACGTTTAATTCCTATAAGTGAAGCTAAAATGACGATTGCAAAATTACTTATTACTTTTGCATTTAGCGTACTCTTTTATTTGCTGCTTTTCGGCATTACATTTTTAGTTGAAGTTATTTTGCATTTTAGGGGCTTGTCTATCAAAATGATTTTAAGTTTTTTCAAAATCTATTTACTTGACGGCATTGGGATTTTCTTTGCTATTGCACCTGTTATTGCGGTTGTATCAAGAATAAAGAAAGGCTATTGGCTTGCTTTGATTTTTACAGTAATTTATTCTTTTGCAGGATTATTCACAAGTATATCCGATGTTCTTTCGGCTTGCTATCCTATTACTGCTACATTCAATATTTCCGGCTATTATTCTGCCACCTTTGGAGAAATCATTATTAGCCTTATGAGTTTGTTCTTTTGTGGATTGTTTTCTGTCTTGATTTTAATATCTAAAAAAACAATCAAAAATAAGTAATGATACAACCAACATCTGCCGGACGACGGCAAAGAAAAAAAGCCGTCGCAGAGCAGCCATATTTTCACGCGCCTATTCTATTTCGGCGGCTTTGATTTTCAGAGCCGCCGTTTCTTTTTGTCTGTACGACGACCCTTAACCATGTAGACATGGCGGCTTTAGGAGGTGCCGCCATGAGTTATAAACCACATCAACAAATTCTTACATTCTTTGATTTATCAAAAAAAGCCCGACCGCCACCGGGGATATTCCTACCCTTAGATATGAACTATTAAATCATCTAAATACTTTTTATTATTCCTATGCGCCTGTCCGCGTTTTTTTGCGGACGGGCGCATTTTGTATGCTTAAAAAATTTTTTGAAAAAATTTCCGAAAATATTTGGCATTTTTTCAAGGCTCCGTATTACCCCGCGAAAAGGGGGAAGCACCACCAACTTTCAACAAGAAAGGAGGTGAGAATGTGGAACCTAATAGCAGGGAGTTTTATAAGCAATGTTCTTTTCAGAAGTATTGCAATGCGGTATTGCACAATGAAGCGTGCGACGCTCATAGAGAGCTTCGTACACATAAGGCAAAGGAAGTAACCTTTTCTGACATGACCTTAGATGAAGCGCGACAGCTACATACCTTTGATGAATATTTCAAACGGGAAACTGCTGAAACCGTCTTTGAAAAAGCCGGAAAGAAAATCACGCCGAAGCTGCTTCTTGAAGCAATCCGTACTTTGCCGGAAGAAAAGCGCAAAGCCATATTGCTGTATTATTTCGAGGGAATGAGCGATACAGAAATTGCAGAGTTGCTCAATACACCGAGAAGCACAATACAGTACAGACGGACAAGCTCTTTTGAACAATTAAGAAAATATTTGGAGGAAAATGCTGATGAATGGGACGAATGGTAATCAACCCGGCTACCCTGAAAATGCCCTTGTTCCTTATCCTGTCATTGTGGCAGCGACAAAGGGCGACCCGGACGCTATGAAAATGGTCTTGCAGCATTTCAGCGGTTATATAGCCCGTTTATCCATGCGAAAGTTATATGACGAGCGTGGAAATGTTTATTTTGGTATAGACAACGACATTCGGGAACGGTTGCAAGCCAAACTGATGATGGCTGTCCTCAATTTTAGAACAGAGAAATAACCGCAATCGGCGGTGGAACGTCTTTACTCCCCCTTTTCCGTTCCGCTGCTAATGCGGCAACACAGCCATTTTGAACCTTGACAAAGAAAGCGGCGCAATAGAACGGCGACGCAGCATAAGGCAAATCGGATACGTTC
>ERZ1106941.139-NODE-139-length-112189-cov-4.537375_pt1 | contig 112189 bp, 111 predicted proteins | sample MGYA00403670_ERZ1106941 | MGnify/ENA primary metagenome ERZ1106941 (study PRJEB35170, sample SAMEA104062400) | human gut metagenome | biome: human gut; feature: human-associated habitat; material: faeces | place: Denmark | collected 2012-06-04 ...
TTAATTTTGATGCTTCCCACGGATTGCTACGCAGCTTCGCCGCTCTCGCAATCCTACTCTCATTCGGATTCGCTGCCATCCTCTTTTTAATTTTGATGCTTCCCACGGATTGCTACGCAGCTTCGCCGCTCTCGCAATCCTACTCTCATTCGGATTCGCTGCCATCCTCTTTTTAATTTTGATGCTTCCCACGGATTGCTACGCAGCTTCGCCGCTCTCGCAATCCTGCTTTCATTCGGATTCGCGGATTTACTTCGTAAATCGCTGCCATCCTCATGAAAGGGCAGGTTCCAAACTGAGCGCTGTTTTCCTGCAAGCAGGAAACATCGCTCAGTTTTTCACCTTGGAAGCATCAAATGCGATTTTTTAGTGTTGCCTGCATACGATACAGCGTATTAAGTGCATCAAGCGGCGTCATATTTGCAATTTCTAGTTTTTTGATTTCTTCTATTATAGAATCATCTTTTACTGTATCAAAAAGTGTCAGCTGATTTGCATCTACTTCATCTGGGCGCGATACGCGCTTTTTAGATGGTGTTGACTGCATCTGGGCAATCTCTCTTGCACGAGCTGCAATGTCAGCATCAGTCAGTTCCTCAACCAGTTCCTTTGCACGGTTTATAACACGGTCTGGAACACCTGCCAGTTTTGCAACCTGGATTCCATAGCTTCTATCTGCACCACCTTTAACAATTTTTCGCAAAAAGACAATATCGTCACCCTGCTCCTTCACGGCAATGCAATAATTATTTACACCATTTAATGCGCCTTCAAGCTCTGTCAGCTCATGGTAATGCGTTGCAAAGAGCGTTTTTGCACCAAGCTGTCTGGCATCCGCGATATATTCAACAACGGCCCACGCAATACTCATACCATCATATGTACTAGTTCCGCGTCCGATTTCATCAAGAATAATCAGACTCTTTTTTGTCGCATGACGAAGAATGTTCGCCACCTCATTCATCTCTACCATAAAGGTACTCTGACCAGATGCCAAATCATCAGAAGCACCTACTCTTGTAAAAATGCGATCACTTATACAGATATTAGCCGATTTTGCAGGAACAAAGCTTCCAATCTGTGCCATAAGCGCAATCAATGCGACCTGACGCATATAAGTCGACTTTCCAGCCATATTCGGACCTGTAATAATTGAAATGCGGTTCTTTCCATTATCAAGCAGCACATCATTTGCTACAAACATATCATTTGGAATCATCTGCTCAACAACAGGATGACGACCATTTTTAATATCAAGAATTCCTCTTTCATTGATCTGTGGTTTAACATAATTCTGACGTTCCGCAACAAAAGAAAGAGATGCGATAACGTCAAGAAGCGCAACTGCACGCGCTGTTTTCTGAATACGTTCTACCTGCGATGCCACACGATCTCGCACATCACAGAACAATTCATACTCAAGCGCTGCCAGCTTATCCTCAGCACCAAGAATTAAATCCTCAAGTTCTTTTAACTCCTGCGTGATAAAGCGTTCTGCATTTGTAAGTGTCTGCTTTCTTGTATAATCATCAGGAACCATATCCTTAAAGGAATTGGTTACTTCAATATAATAACCAAACACCTTATTGTAACGCACTCGCAATGTCTTAATTCCTGTGCGTTCACGCTCCTTTGCCTCTAGCTCTGCCAGCCAGTTCTTTCCCTCTGTCTTTGAGCGGCGAAGCTTATCTACATCCTCATTATAGCCATCCTTAATGATTCCTCCCTCTCTGATAACAAGCGGCGGATCCTCTATAATGGCACTGCTGATTAATGCTTCCAAATCGTCCAGCGTATCTAGTTCATCATACAATTCTTTCAGCAGTGATCCTTTAAAATCAGCTAACTGCTGTTTAATCGGCGGCAGCATGCGAAGTGATGCCGCAAATGCCAAAAGATCTCTTGGATTTGCTGTCTTATAACTGATACGACCTGCCAAACGCTCCAGATCATAAACTGGCTGCAAATACTCGCGAATTTCTTCTCTTGTCACATATTCGTTTAGCAGTTCTTCAATCGCTTCCTGTCTTTTTAAAATTCTCGCACGATCAATAAGTGGCTGCTCAATAAAGCTTCGAAGAAGCCTTGCTCCCATCGCTGTCTTTGTCTTATCAAGCACCCAAAGCAAACTTCCGCGTTTTTCTTTTTCTCTAAGTGTCTCTGTCAGTTCCAAATTGCGGCGTGTCGATGTATCCACAATCATATAACAGCCTGTCGTATATGGCTGAATATTTGTAATATGTGGCATTGTACTTTTCTGAGTATCATACAAATACTGCATCAATGCACCTGCCGATATCATTCCAGAATCATAATCCTCCAGACCAATTCCAAGAAGTGAAGTTGTATGAAAATGCTCCATTAAAATCTTCTTTGCATTGTCTTCCTTATAATACCAGGAATCTGGTGTTGATACAGTAAAATGCAGCCTGTCTTTTAATTCATCCAGATTTTCTCCACTTAATTCAAACAAATCATTGCATATTACCTCTGCCGGTGTAAACTTAAACAGCTCATCCTCTAACTGTTCTTTTGTCTTTAATTCTGTCAGATAAAATTCACCTGTTGATACATCACACGTACTCACTCCGTAAATGCCACCCACATAGGCAATTGACATAAGGTAATTGTTCTTTGTTTCATCAAGTGCCTTATTATCACAAATTGTTCCTGGTGTCACCACACGGATAACCTCACGCTTTACAAGACCCTTTGCAAGCTTCGGATCTTCCATCTGCTCTGCAATAGCGACACGATAGCCTTTTTTTACCAAACGATCTATGTAATTGTCGGCTGCATGAAAAGGAACTCCGCACATAGGTGCCCGTTCCTCTAGTCCGCATTCTTTTCCTGTTAACGTAATCTCCAGTGCCTTTGACGCAGTAATCGCATCATCAAAAAACATTTCATAAAAATCACCCAATCTGTAAAATAAAATACAGCCAGGATATTGATCCTTTGTCTCAAAGTACTTCTGCATCATCGGCGACAGTTTCGCCCTGTTGATTTCCATTTACTTATGCCTCTCTTACTGTAAATTGTTGCTGTCCATTTGCAAAACTGCACACAGTCTGATAGCGGCTATCGTAACCGTCAGCCGCTATCTCCTCTTATCTTATGCGTTATTCCACAAGCTCTCCCAAATAGTAAAAGCCTTTGGACTCTATCATTTTTACTTTGCAGATCGTTCCGATCAATGAACTATCTCCCTTAAAATGAACCACTGTGTTATTGCTGAGACGTCCTGATACCATAGATGGATCTTTCTCATTAACCTCTTCTACCAACACCTCAAGTGTTTTTCCAGTATCGCGGCTGCACTGAGTTGTCGCAATAGACTGAACAAGCTTTAACAGGCGGTCAAAACGATCCTTTACCACTTCCTCTGGTATCTGATCATCCATTGCAGCAGCTGGTGTTCCTGTACGCTTTGAATAAATAAAAGTAAATGCACTGTCATACTGCACCTTGCGTACTACATCCATTGTATCTTCAAAATCTTCCTCAGTCTCACCTGGGAAGCCAACAATAATATCTGTAGTCAAAGAAAGGTCTGGAATTTCACGGCGAAGCTTTGCTGCCAACTCCAAATATTGCTCCTTATCATACTTTCGGTTCATGAGCTTTAAAATACGACTGCTTCCAGACTGAAGCGGCAAATGTAAGTGACGACAAATCTTTTTGGAATTTTTCATCACTTCAATTAATTCATCTGACAGGTCCTTCGGATGTGAGGTCATAAAACGGATCCAACGAAGTCCTTCGATCTGCTCTACCTGCTGTAAAAGCTGTGCAAATGTAATCGGATTATCAAGTGTCTTTCCATATGAATTTACATTCTGACCAAGAAGCATAACTTCTACTACACCATCAGCTACTAACTGCTTAATCTCCTTTATGATATCCTCTGGCTGTCTGCTTCTCTCTCTTCCGCGCACATATGGAACGATACAGTAGCTGCAGAAATTGTTACAGCCATACATGATGTTAACACCACACTTAAAGGAATATTTGCGGACAGCAGGAAGATCCTCTACGATTTGATCAGTTCCTTCCCATACATCAATTACCTGTTCTTTTTTAGTAAATGCCTGATATAACAACTCTGCAAGCTTAAATATGTTATGAGTTCCAAATACAATATCAACAAAACGGTAGCTACTGCGAATCTTTGCAACCTCATCTGGCTCCTGCATCATACAGCCGCAGATAGCAATCATACGGTGAGGTGCTTTCTTCTTTCTGCTCTGGTACATTCCTAAATGACCGTATACCTTCTGGTTTGCATTCTCACGCACAGTGCAGGTATTCATGATCAAAAAATCAGCAGCCTTTTCATCATCAGTTTCCTCATATCCGATTTTTTCAAGAATACCAAGCAGTTTTTCAGAATCTTTCGCATTCATCTGGCAGCCAAAGGTAGTAATATGAACTGTTAAGTTTCTTCCTAACTCTTCTGACTTTCTTTTCACATACTCTCTGCTTTTTGCCATAAAATAGAGCTGTCTGTTTGGTTCCATCTCCGGTGCCAAGGTGTTTGTATCTACCATATTGATGTCAATTCCGGTTAAATCGGAAACGTTTCTCAAATCTATTAAATCCATGTTATTCCTTTCAAGGGTTGGTTGTTTTGACTTTTTTGCCCTTCAAATGGCAGAAAAAGATATATTGTATATTACACTCAGCAATTTAAAATGTCAAGGGGATTTCCTTTGTGACCAGGTTGGCTGTTACAGTCGCAAAGATATGTTACGAAAACCCTTCGGTGCAATGGTTTCGCCGGCGGACCTTGTTCCCACGGCGCCTTCTGCATAATTTTTATCTCATCGCCTGTTTAGCTCTCTGGTACTCTTTCTCTAACTGACTCTTAAATGCTTCAATTTCAGCCGGTTTCATGCCTGGTTCAGCTGTAGCGCAAATATATGGAACATTACTTGCCAGAAGCTCCATAGCCTCTGGCTGTTCTTCATACATCTCATAATAATCATCCACCAACATATCTTCAAGGATGATTGAAAACTCGTAGATATCTTTCGGGGTGTTCTCAAGAAATTCCTCGATCTGCTCCATCATCTCTTTAAACACTTTCCCAAACCTCCTTCTATAAAAACTTTAATTTTTTACAACTATTCAGATCCGCGCAATATTATTTACATCTAAATAATAACGCAATATTTAATTGATGTTGCGCGCAACCTTCATTTCAATTCGTACCTCTACATGAGAGGCGACATAGATTTCAATACACACCTTCTTTGCAAAAGGTATTTCAATTCACGCCTCTACACGAGAGGCGACACATTATCATCTACACCATTGATATATTTATAACTATTTCAATTCACGCCTCTACACGAGAGGCAACACATTTGCAAACACATCAACTTTAGTCGTAAATATTTCAATTCATGCCTCTACATGAGAGGCAACTTCCAGAGCCAGTAACTGTTCCGGTTGCATTTTCATTTCAATTCATGCCTCTACACGAGAGGCGACGTACTTCGCCCTGTTTGTATTTGTAATCAAAATTTCAATTCACGCCTCTACATGAGAGGCAGCGTTTTTCCTCCTCCGGCAGCTCCTCCATAGATAACATTTCAATTCACGCCTCTACATGAGAGGCAGCGCATAGGCCAGACCGCCGTTCACCATCATTCCTATTTCAATTCACGCCTCTACATGAGAGGCAGCCGATTCTGGATGAGGCTTTTCGGGGCCTCTATCCAATTTCAATTCACGCCTCTACATGAGAGGCAGCCTGCGGATTGTGTAGAAGCACCCATCCTCTTCTATTTCAATTCACGCCTCTACATGAGAGGCAGCGACACTCGTGCGATTTAAGAACCGGGCAGGCAATTTCAATTCACGCCTCTACATGAGAGGCAGCATGGACAAGCGGACGAGTGAGAGCGAAGCAACGTATTTCAATTCACGCCTCTACATGAGAGGCAGCCGGTCTTATTGTTCCGGTTGATCCGGTTCATCAGTATTTCAATTCACGCCTCTACATGAGAGGCAGCACAACCTTGCCGCGGGTCCATTTCCCATCTATAATTTCAATTCACGCCTCTACATGAGAGGCAGCGGGAACATCAATAAATCTTTTTGCAGGTCTGCATTTCAATTCACGCCTCTACATGAGAGGCAGCGATTGTTCTTCAACCAAATAAGATATTGCTTTTCTATTTCAATTCACGCCTCTACATGAGAGGCAGCCAGAAACGCCTCCGTGCAGGTTAAAGTACAACAATTTCAATTCACGCCTCTACATGAGAGGCAGCTGCAAAAATACACAATTTTTTCAATAAAATCGACACAATTTTCTACCAAACCTTGTTTTTTTATAGTAACTTCTCGGAAGGTAGTCTTTTTTTCAATTCCAGTTCAATATTTCTTATAAATTGTATATTTTTACCTGCGCCAATGTCTCACAAAAAAATGTATGAGAGTCATCAGCGCACACATTTTTAAAGCAATAATGGTTCACCAGCTTGAAGTACTGATGTTTTTCCCATTACTTCTATTTTGTTTTTATAACTGTTGCCAAGACGATAAATTCGAATTGAATCCACATCTGGCTCAATTATTTTTTCAAGTTCACATTTTAAAGTAGTCAGTTGAGCTGCATCTAATAAAACTTCAAACACTGAATTTTGTACACGCATTCCATAGCGTTCACATAACTGTGCCACTTTGCGCAAACGATGTTCTCCTTCTTTATTAGTCGTGTCAACGTCATATGTAACTACTAATAACACGTTAATAATCACCTCCAAACAAAAGGCGGATATTCATCCAAATCACCTCGCAAAACACGTGCAAATAACATGCATTGAGCATATGGTATCATACCAATCTGAATTTTCTCCTCCAGAAAAGGATGCAATATTTCTTCACTCTTTCGTTTTTGCCAGCTTGAAAGAAGTGTTCTCCTTCCTCGCTCATTCAAATATACAGCATCTTCATTTTTATCGAAATCTTTCTGTGATAATTGTCCCTTGTTAAAAAGTGAAATTACAAAACGATCACACAATGGCGCTCTCAGTTCTTCCAGCATATCAAGTGCAAATGATGCCCGCCCTGGGCGCAATGTATGAAGATAGCCTGCAGCTGGATCAAGCCCAACTGTTTCCATAGCTGATTGCATCTCTCGTGTTAATAGCATATAAGTAAATGATAATGCTGCATTTACCTCATTACGAGGAGGTCTTCTGCTTCTTGTTTCAAAACAAAATCCGTTAGGATTATCCGCTATCATCTGATCGAATCGGGCAAAATAAACCGTTGCTGCTGCTCCCTCAACACCTCTTAACGAATCAATGTTCTCACACAAAGCTAATTTCTTTGCAGCTTCGTTTAATTGTGTAACACCCTTCTGTAAATTTTCTTTTCCAGATTCTGTTTTGCAAACTCTGGCTGCACGCATTAAAACCAGCTTACTGTTGCGAATTTTTGCATATAAAATCGTCTGAACAAACTCTCTGCAAAACTTCTCATCATTCATTTCTTCATATTGTTTTTTCCTTAACAAAACATTTCCACTCACAGGTCCGTAAAACCGTCCCATAAAATGTCCATGCTCGCTCAAAAATGTTACGCTGATTCCATGTTCTCCACAATATTGAATAAGTGGTGTAGAGACTGTCATCTTTCCAAAACAAACAATTGAATCAATCGTCAGTGCTGGAACTGCAAGCTTTTCCTCACCTCCCACTTGAACACAAACATTATCATTTCGGCAAAACAAATAGCTCTCTGGAGTTAACACATACAATGTATTCAATAGCTTCTTCACAGTGTCTCCTCCTCTATTTCTCCGCTTGCTTCGTTGCGCAAAGCTTCGCAATATTTTCTTGCAGTTCTTTTTACTTTTGGCATACAAAGCTCCTTCAGTGAACATTTACGGCATTTTGCACTATACACAGCATCTGGAACAAAAAGTTTTGTACGAATCTCATGCAGTTCATTTGCTAATTCTCGTGTCTGCTGACGAAGTGATTCGTCAAGAACTATTTCAAGCCTTCGATGTGACGATATAAAGAATAAGGCACCTTCGGGTATTTCAGTGTCAAACATTTCTTCCAAGCACATCGCCTGTGCACAAAGCTGAATTTTATATTCCTCTTCATCCCGGACAATTCCATGCTTGTATTCAATCGGATATAATTGTACTGGAAAATCAACTGCCGGGATATGACATCCATTTTCACTTTTGTTTGCTTCAATGCAATCACATTTTCCCAACAGTTCCAATGAATCTGAGTAGACGGTAAAATCATACAATTTTACACAGCCCCCTCTTTTCTCAATTCTCTGTGTATGAACTCGCTCATGTTCCGCCCGCCCTTTTGCGGTATCACTGCTTTCTTCCCATACTCTTTCATTTAATAGCAGACCTGCTCGTCTCGGACAATAGCTAATCTGTGAAAGCCATGATAGCGGCAGATATTCAGGCTCATCCATGAATAAACCAGCTTTCGCTTTCAGGTAGCTCATTCCAAACAATTGGACTAAACGCGTCCTCTTTAAATCCGATTTCAACACCTGCTGGCATCTTATTAAAATTAACAGTTGCATCATAGTCATGATAACTGCGTGGAGATTCTACTTCTGGTTTTTTGGTTACATTAACCAGCTCAAATAGTTTATGAGCCGGTGCACATCCTAACTTTGCCTGACGAACACGCTGCACTTCATCCGTATCTGTTCCAACATGCTTAAAAATAATCAATGGAGAAACTACCGCCATCTCTCCCTTACTTGCACTATGATCATGCTCATACATGTTCATAATGGCCTCAAACAAGATATTCAAATCATTTTCATCAAAACCTGTCTCTGCTGCAAGATTCGCACTGATAAATCCACGAACCTCATATAATCCAAATGGAATTAATTGCTTGCGTCCCATGGTACGCAATTTATCTTCTGGTGTGTTTTTCTCAAGTTCTAAATACGCTTCCACGGTATCTTCTTTTACATTCTCAGTTACAGCCATACGGGTAATTGAAATATCCATTGGTAAAATCGGATCTAAACTTGTTCCAAATGTAATTTGAACTGGTCCGCGCACCTGTCCCGCATTTGGTCCAGTAGACATTACAGCGCCAAATGCACGAACATCATAAAATAGCTCACATGCCTTTTTACGTCCAGCATAAACACTGTTTTTATCCTTCGCGCCTTCCATTCCTGCTGCTCTCTTCGCCTCTGCAATATGGCGATTAATATTTGTTGCCTGCTGAATAATAAGATTCATACCAGGTTCTTCACCATGTGCCAGCTGAACATAATTACGAATACGGCGTTTTGTTGCCACATCGGTAATGTATCCTTTCATCGTCTCTGGATCCATACGCGGTGTATTTCCCATATCCGGATCTCCATTGGGATTTGCATTCGTACATGCCACATAATACATAAATTCATAACGATTCTGAATAGCCATTTTTATTCCTCCTCAATTGTCTTTATTTCGCTCTGTTCTTTTTCCTTTTTTGCTGCTGCCGCTGCTCTTCGATCTGCATTTATTTTCGCGCACATTTGACGATATCCAATTGCAAAATAACTTTGCTGTTCAAGATCCAATGTTCTTGGTAGCTCATGCCCTTTCTCTTTTCCAAAAAAAGTAGATACCTGATTCAAACGTTCCTCATAAATTCTTACAAGACCTTCATTCTCTATCTTCTCCAAATGATGTTGTGACATTACTGCTAATCTCCCTAATACCATTGCCGGTGTTCGACTAGCAGATGCATAATAACGTTGTACAATACTTGCCTTTACATCCGGCATCGCTTTATGCTGTATATCCGCATAAACTGCCACTAACGCACCACAATGATACGCGGCATTTTCAAATTCTGGATCATAATAAGCCATTAACTTTACCTCCTCATTCTTCATACGTTTCCTACGCAGCAACCAAACCTTCAGCCACTGACAACAGATTCCGTTTGGCATATATGAAAATTTATTGTTTTCATCTGGGTCAAGCATTTCAGAACGAATAGTAGCTAGCGCCTTTACTGCCACTTCATTCGGCAATGATGTTCCATTCATAATCGCCATTACAATAGAAGGTGCCAATCCTGCAAGTTCCTTCTTCATTCGCTCTAAAGGTTTTCTATCATTTTTCTGGCGTGCTAATAAACGGATCAAACGAACTGTCAATTTGCAAGGACGCATTACTTCAGTGCCTATATCATTGCACATTTTCAAATCATCTTCCCATTGAATCAAATTTTTCTGTAAGTCTGCATAGTTTCCATTTTCGTATCTACGCACCAAAACACGTCCATTTGCCCCAGAAAGCAGCAGAATATGATATCGGCAGTTGAGTGGAACCTGTTTTCCACCATCCTGAATACTCTTGATCAAATCATCCGCATTTCTTTTTACCTGCTGCGCTTTCGCCCTCTGCTCTTCCTCGTATAATGCCTCCTGCATTTCCTCATCTAATGCTTCATCCTCATCATCTTCTTCATCAGCAAAATCGCTAAAATCTTCAGGATTAAAGACCAATGATATCGGATCTTCCATTGGCTCAACTTGGCAATCATACCAATGTACAAATTTCATGCCTGCAAAAACAGGAGCTGTTGGGTTAAATTTTCTATCTTTATCTCGTTTGTACATAGCTATAGAACCAGCTAAAAGATCATCTAATGCTGCTTTTACCACTGCAAATGCTTCTTCTGAAACTGGTGCATTTGCTGCCTGTTTCAAGTTATATGAACAAAATGCACTCTTGTCAAAACAAATTAATGCATCACCTCGTGCGTGACCACCCACCAGCTGAAGTCCATTTACTGTTGGCACGGTTGCCAGGGGAACTGTTTGTTCCCCTGTAATAATACAGCGTGCAAAATTGGAATCATCTGATTTCGTAAACTGAAGTCGATACTGCTCCCACCAATGCTGTACAAACGGATTTAAAACAATTGGTTGACCATCTATCTTAAAAGAAATACGATCTATACCTTTTATTTTCCGCTGATTTGCCTCTGCTTGTATTGCTCTAAGTGTCTGTTCATCCTCTAACACCTTAAGACATAATGAAAATTCCGGGACTTCTTCTGCTCCATCCGCAAGTGCCTTCTTAAAGAACTCATTTTTTGCTGAACGATCCTCTTCATTTTTGGGTACAAATAAAATTACACTAGATTTTTCTGCCAAAACATTACACTTGTCTTTACCATTTGCTAAACTTCCAATATCTGGACATGGCTGCGTCTCATTTTCGCATTTTTCAACAGTTAGATACTCTCCATCTTTTGACAGCACTATATATCCTCGTATCTGCTTCTTAATCAATCCAGGCGGCAGTGTAAGATGGTTGCTAATTCCATAATCATATAATGCTTTTAGCATAGGCTGCCTCCTTTCAACACTTCATCACTGTCATATGGCGGTACCTGAATCACGCCATGCTCCATAATAGCATGATATAATGATACTTTTGGCTGTGTCTTCTTACGAACGATGTAATCATGTAAATCAAATACATCATATAACATCAGCCCCAAATCCATGCTGTCTTCAATCGGTTTTCGAGTCAAATCACTCTCCTCAAAATAGCATACAAACTCACGAAGCCCTAATGATGGCTGATAAAAAGTTTTGCCAGAACGAATCCGGCGTAAAGCCTGACTATATAGCTGCTCGATTGTCCCCGTATATGTTGGCTGAGGTTTGATCACTGCCACAATCCGATAACGTACATCTCGAAGTGCCTGAGTCATCCTCTGAGTTCGATCTTCGTCTGTATAAAGAATAGAATCTTCCACTTTTGTTTTTATGTTAACAGTTGATTTTACCTCATTTCGTTTGAAACTGATGTAACGTATGGGATTTAATACTTCTATTCGTGTTATCTGCCAATAGAACTCTGCGGGTTTGCTATAAATTGCAGAGTAGATCCCTCTTGCCGCTGACGGAGTCGGTACTGGCGAAGTCAGTCGTTCTACTTTTGCATATGATGGACAAAAGCATGCGAAATCCCCCCATACCTCCAATGCAATCTCACGTTCCATTTTTTCACCTCCATTTTTGTATGCATTCCCAATCATTATACTTTGCTTGTTTTTGGGAATGCCACCAAAATTATAATAAACTTGTTTCAATTCTCACCAAATTTCAAAGTAAACTATTTCAGTTTATTTTTTGGTGTTAAGTTAATTATAATTTAAAGCCAATATTTTGTCAATCTCATCTACACATTTTTCAGACTAAATCATATAATCCGTTGCCTCTACATCTTCCATCTTCAATCCCATTTTTTCATCATAATATTTTTCATGGCCCACGTTTAAAATATAATATCCACTTTCTAATTTTACTCTTGTTCCGTTTACTCTTTTCCAAAAGTACAATGGTTCTGCATGTTGTTCTACCCACTCTTTTTCAAAACAAGAAACTGTGATTGGTGCTACTTCACGCATAATTTCAGTTGTCAATCCTTTTTCTTCAAGTCTTAAACGAATATTGTTAAACAACTCTTTTTTTCCACTCCATGGAACAATCAGCTGTATACCTTGATTTGTAATCAACTGATACTTTCGCCACATCAGAATAATTTTTCTTATTTAATGCATCATTTAATGACGCTTTTCCCTTTTCTTTCTGAAACAACCTATTATAATAAGATTGGATCGTTTCTGGATTATCAAGATCCACTCCTAATTTTTCATTCTCTTTCCATAAATATCTTACTTCATTTGCAGCTTTTTCATAAAAAGCCCCTGGATACCCGCCATCCTCCATCACTTCAAATACAATTAACTTACCACCATCCGGCAAACTACCATTTCGATTGCAACGTCCTGCTGCTTGAATAATTGCCTCTAACGGTGCTAATGCACGATACATTACATTAAAATCAAGATCAACTCCAGCTTCTATACACTGCGTTGCCACTACTCTACATGGTTTTTTCGGTTCTGATTTCAATCGTTCTTTTATTTCTTCTACAACCGCCAAACGATGTGCCGGACAAAGATCTGTTGTCAGTAAAAATACTTCTTCATCACTTTCGCATCTGTCTTTTAGTTCATTAAACAATTTTCTTGCATGACGTCTCAAATTTACAATTGTACATACACTTGGTTCCAATGCCATTTGATCTGCAATCTGTTCTAACGATGCTCTATTATTAGATCGCTCCTCATTTTTACAAAGTCTCCATTCAACATGAACACGACGCATCTGATCGTAGAGTTTTTTATTTTCAGGAATAATTTCCACTGGTTTCCATTCTGTATCTGGCAACGCATCAAAACTTGGCTGTGTAGCAGTTGAAAATACCATCGAACAATTATATCTCTTACACAATGCATTTACTGCTTTCACAGTTGCCGGTGCTAATTCAGTTGGTAGGCTTTGTGCCTCATCAAAAACTATCACACTATTTGCAATGCTATGCAGTTTTCTGCAATCACCCGGCTTGTCTGCAAACAAGCTCTCAAAAAACTTAACAGATGTTGTAATAATCATCGGCGCATCCCATCTTGAATCAAGCTCTCTAATTTCCTTTGGCAAATTTTTCTGGCTATGATCTACCAATATGTTTGGAACAATCTTGCAATATTCCTTTTCGCTCTGTTCTGCTAATGACAAAAATGGGAGTACGATAATAATTCTTCTCATTTTATTTTTTTGACAATGACGCAATGCGAAATGAAGCATTGCCAATGTTTTACCTACTCCAGTCGGTGCCGTTAATGTAAAAAGTCCCGGCTGCTTTTCCCCTGCATCACCACAAATATCAAATACCTGATTTCGGATTTTGTTTATTTTTGAATCCGCTTTCGAATTTTTTCTAAGTTCTTCACAATATTCATACAATACCTTTAATGCTTCGTCTGCATTTAATTGGCTTCCACTATTTTTCTCAAGATAATCTGCTTCATTATCACTTGCTGAAACACTGTAATCAGCATCAACCAAACACGAAAACAGCATCCGAGTATCCAACATATTTTCAACTTGATTCTCAAATTTCCTTTCAGGAAGCTTTGGCAAATGATATGTCGGGAAATCATTCTTAAAAGCTTTCATTGCCTCTCGAAATTCTTCTTGACCTCGCAGAGAAGGAATCAACTTACTAGAGCAACAATCCATTTTTGGATCTTTTATGGCCTCATAAAATTCTTGTTCCAGTTTTCCTTCTATGAGAACTAACCCATCATGATGTCCCCGAATTGCTTCAATAACAGGTTCATACTTTCTCCACACTGAGCTAGTATGATCTTTTTGCGTCAATCCTCTTATCAAATACAATAATGCCGCACTAGAGAAAGCATGATCTACTCCCTTGTTGACTCCTGAAAGCACACCTTGAAAACGTTCCCCATATTTTCCTGTGTCATGAAAAAGTCCTGCAACTTTTGCTTCCTCTGGTCTTCTAATCTCCATCCCAAATTTGTACGCCAAATCTGCAACTTTTGAAAGATGTTCTTTATTTGTTATCATTTTCTTACTAGATTTTGCATAATATACCTTCATACGCATCTTCCTTCATTTTTTTCATTTTGTTCAGTATTCTTTTATCCCATAGCATCTTTTGTTTTATTTTATCACCGTTTATAACTATTGTCAACAATTGTTTATTTTAGAAAACAGCACAAAAAAAGAGCATATGCCACATCTCTATAGCATATGCCCTTTACCTTTTTACAGCACCCCTTGACACTTCCAAAGCATAATCAAAAAGCGAATAGACGCTATTAACTGGAAAATAGCCACTACAATAAGTGCCAATGATCCAATTGCTGCGACGATAAATCCTAATATCGGAATAATTGAAAATACAAATATAGCTGCACTGATCGCCAGTGAAATTACCATGCAGGTAACATACCAATTGCATACACTGTGGCAATAATCTGCTACCTCGTAAGATACCGTACTTACACATTCCTCTGTTGCTGTGCAAATGTAGTAGGTTGCACCCAATGTTGCAAGGCCATGGAGAATTGATATCGCTGTTCCCCATAATCCATCTCCACCGGCGAAGAGCCCAAGCACAATTCCGGCAATTGTAAACCAAAATGCATTGTTATAATTTTCACTTTGTTTTCTCAGATTTACAATCGCAATCAATTCCATAATTCCGCCAACAAGAGCTGCAATTACTCCCAGAATTGGAATTACTGCAAATAATGCCACAATATTTCCCCAGAACATTAATCCCAGTCCTGACTTTACCTTTTGTCTATCCATTCTTCTTCCTCCCTCAAGTGTTTTGTAGCCATTCTGCTAATTACTGCTTTACCCCTGCGGATAACACTCCTTACAGCACTGTGCCGCAAATTGAATATCACTGTGCGGTGTCTTAATGCCGTTTTCTTCCTGATAGCTTTCATGTCCCAATCCAAGAATGGTAATCATATCGCCCTCCTGTGCATGTTCAATCGCATAACGAATTGCTTCCTTGCGGTTCGGAATGACCAAATACGAAACAGGTTCTGCCTTTTCTTTCTGTGCCTTGTCGATTCCAATTTTGATATCGGCAAAAATTTGATCAAATGTCTCATAGCGGTTGTGACCAGCAGTAACAATACTCAAATCGGCTAACAGTGCACTCGCCTCTCCCATCTCGTAGCGGCGATACTTGGAACGGTTTCCGTCAGCACCAAATACGCAGACAATACGCTTTGGATGATATTCACGAAGTGCTTCAAGATGATTTCTTGTGCTGTAACCATTATGGGCAAAATCGACACAGACTGCAAAATGACCATTATTGAACACAATATCAAAACGGCCGCGAATCTTTAAATGAGTTAATCCTTTATTGATGATATCAGTTGAAATTCCCATATCATGCGCAATGGCAACTGCTGCTGCCGCATTGTACATATTGAAATCGCCTGGCAGATTGACCCGAATGTCTGCATCCAACGCACCACTCATCGTAAACTCGATTCCTGGAGCCTCAAGCACACCATTTTGGCTCTTCTTTAAATTGCCAATGCGATAATCGGCCTTTTCGCCTTCTCCATAATAGAATACCTGCTTTGTGCGACCATCAGAACCATCGCTTAAGGTTACATACTTCATAAAAGCATCCAGATGACGATCATCACAGTTTACATAAGCACGGCGGCTCTGGTTTAACAACATCGCCTTGCAATATAGATATTCCTCGAAATCCTTGTGCTCATTCGGTCCAATGTGATCACCAGTCTCGATATTGGTCCACACACCATAAGCAAAATCTACTGTTGCCACTCGTTTTTGTTTCATGCCCTGAGAAGAAACCTCTAAAACAACATGCGTGCAGCCAGCCTTTACCATCATTGCCAGATACATCTGCAATTCCATCGGATCAGGTGTCGTATTATTTAATTCATAGCAGTCATAGCCTGGTGTCTCATTACACGGTGCACAGCTATATTTATCGGATCCCCATACAGCATGATCGCATCCTGCAGGCATTATGGCACCGTTTGTACCTATTGTTCCAGTAAGATAACCAGCTGCACGCAAAATATCAGCCATCATATGAGTGCATGTTGTCTTGCCCTTTGATCCTGTAATTCCGATACAAACCACCTTTTCAGATGGATATCCATAAAAGGCTGCTGCAAGTGCTGCAACTATATCTCTTGTAGATGCGACCTGCACAACTGCTGTTTTGCAGCCATCTTCTAACTCAACTGGCTTTTCAACAACAAGAAGTGCTGCCTTTTTTGCCAATTCCTTTGCCATCGTATGTGTATCAAAACGTGCGCCTGAGATACAGATAAAGGCATCCCCTTCCTGAATCATACGGTTATCATGACAAATGCCCGTCACTTCATCTGAAAGATTGCCCTGCAATACCATATAGTCAATGCGCTGCAGTAATTCACTGATTTTCATAATCTTTACTCTAAGCCTCTCATATCATCTATATTGTCTGTCAGCAACAATCCAAATCCGTGTTTCTTTCATATAAGTTTGAATAAATACTGACTTTTTTAATTAGTATTAGAAAAGAGGCATCTTCTTTTTTAGAAGATACCTCTTAAACTATACTATCAATCAATAAAAATTGCAAGTGATATTCATGAACTGTAACAAAGACCCTTTTATGCCTTCTTAGGTGTATGAACAACTTCTGCCTTCAAACCACCATCACCGACATCAATTTCAATAACATCCTGTGCGTGAACTTCTCCAGAAAGAATGATTCTTGCTGCAAGTGTCTCAACATTCTTCTGCAGGTAACGCTTCAGCGGTCTTGCACCATATACTGGATCATAGCCATGCTCAACAATATACTGCTCTGCATCCTTTGTCAGAGAAATCGACAGCTCACGATCTTCAAGACGATTATTGACATCTGCTACCATTAGATGAATGATATTGCCAATATTGTCCTTTGTTAATGGCTTAAAGAGGATTATCTCATCAAGACGATTCAAAAACTCTGGACGGAAATGACCGCGAAGATCATTCATAACAGCTGACTCTGCCTCTGATCTGATATTGCCCTGCTCATCAATGCCATCAAGCAAATATGAGGATCCAATATTAGATGTCATGATCAAAATCGTATTCTTAAAGTCTACGGTACGACCCTGAGAATCAGTGATTCGACCATCGTCAAGTACCTGAAGTAAGATGTTAAATACATCAGGATGAGCCTTTTCTACCTCGTCAAATAAAACAACACTGTATGGTTTACGACGTACTGCCTCTGTCAGCTGACCGCCTTCATCGTATCCAACATATCCCGGAGGCGCTCCGATCAGACGAGATACAGAATGCTTCTCCATGTACTCCGACATATCAATACGAACCATGTTGTTTTCATCATCGAACAGATTCTGAGCAAGCGCCTTTGCAAGCTCTGTCTTACCAACACCAGTTGGTCCAAGGAAAAGGAACGAACCAATCGGCTTTGAAGGATCCTTAATTCCTGCCTTAGAACGAAGAATCGCCTCTGTTACCTTCTCAACAGCCTCATCCTGACCAACGACTCTCTTATGAAGCTCATCAGCCAGATGAAGTGTTTTCTCGCGCTCACCCTCTGTAAGTCTGGCAACAGGAATACCTGTCCATTTTGAAATAATTTTACAGATTTCATCATCTGTAACAGCCTCATGAACAAGAGAAAGATCCTTTGACTTTACAGATTCTTCCTCTGCTGCCAGCTGTTTTTCAAGCTGTGGCAGCTTGCCATACTGTAACTCAGCTGCCTTGTTAAGATCATACTTCTGCTGTGCCTGAGCAATCTGCTGATGAACTTGCTCTATTTCCTCACGCAGCTTGCTTAAGTGATCTACTGACTTTTTCTCATTGTCCCACTGTGCCTTCATGCCTGCAAACTCTTCACGCAGACTTGAAAGCTCCTGCTTGAGTGTCTCAAGACGCTCCTGTGACAAGTGATCAGTTTCCTTCTTTAATGCAGCCTCCTCAATTTCAAGCTGCATAATCTTACGACTTAGCTCATCCATTTCAGCCGGCATGGAATCCATCTCGGTCTTTACAAGCGCACATGCCTCATCGACAAGATCAATTGCCTTATCTGGAAGGAAACGATCTGAGATATAACGATTAGAGAGTGTTGCTGCTGTTACAAGCGCAGCATCGGTAATCTTTACACCATGATAAACCTCATAACGATCCTTCAGACCTCTCAGGATGGAAATGGTATCTTCTACCGTTGGCTCATCAACTAAAACTGGCTGAAAACGACGCTCTAGTGCTGGATCCTTTTCAATATATTTGCGATACTCATCAAGTGTTGTCGCACCAATACAATGAAGCTCACCTCTTGCAAGCATCGGCTTTAACATGTTGCCGGCATCCATTGCGCCATCAGTTTTACCTGCACCAACAATCAAATGAAGCTCATCGATGAAGAGGATAATCTTACCTTCGCTCTTTTTAACTTCATCTAGAACAGCTTTCAGACGCTCCTCAAATTCACCACGATACTTTGCACCAGCTACCAGTGCACCCATATCAAGTGAAAAGATCTTTTTATCCTTCAAACCTTCTGGAACATCACCGCGGACAATACGCTGTGCAAGACCCTCTACAACTGCAGTCTTACCAACACCCGGCTCACCAATTAAAACAGGGTTATTCTTTGTTTTACGTGAAAGAATACGTACAACATTTCTAATCTCGCTATCTCGTCCGATTACTGGATCAAGCTTATGATCTCTTGCCTTATCAACAAGATCACTGCCATACTTGTTTAATGTATCGTAAGTGGCTTCTGGATTATCAGATGTCACTCTCTGATTTCCTCTAATAGTAGATAATACCTGAAGAAAACGTTCTCTGGTAATACCAAACTCGCGAAACAGTTCTTTTACATCATTATTTGGATAACGAATCAATGCCAAGACAAGATGCTCAACGGAAACATATTCGTCTCCCATTGCCTTTGCTTCATCCTCTGCGCTGACAAGTACCTTATTCAGTGCATTGCTGACATAAAGCTGTCCGTTTCCACCAGACACCTTCACCTTTTTCTCAAGTGTCTGAACTGCTCTGTTTTCAAAATATTCAAGCTGAATATCCATCTTGGTGATCAGTTTTGCAAACAAACTATCCTCTTGATGTAACAGCGCAACGATCAGATGCTCCTGATCAATTTCCTGATTTCCATATTGATACGCAAGCTTTTCACAATCCTGAACTGCCTGCATTGATTTTTGTGTAAATTTATTAATATTCATAGCCCCTCCTTATCTGCCACTGCACGACATCATTTGGTATATTTTGTCTATGATGTCTTGAGAACAATCGCTTAGTGGCTGCGAGTTATGTGTGTTTCGTTTGTTCTATAAGAAGTATAACATAATTTCAAAATCTGTCAAGCACTTTTTTATTTTTTTTGCAAAAAAATTCGCCCTATCAAGAAGATAAGACGAATTTTGCTTTTATTTAATTTCCATAAATTGTTTGATGCAGACGATTAATTGTTGCCTCAAAATCTGGAACAAGCTCCTCACCTAAATTTGAATACAGACCATCATATGGTATACGATCCGTCTGAATATCATAATTTATATAGGAAGGTGCGTTAGCAATCAAGGTTGTCAATGTTCCCGCATCAATATTGTGAGTAATAAGCGGAAGCATATTATTTACAACAGCGAGCAAAGTTGTTGCATCCAGAGATCTTGCTTTTTGCATCAGCTGTACAAGAATCTCTCTCTGTCTTGAAGTACGGCCATAATCGGAATGCTCATTTCCACGGCTTGTGTAACGGATTCTTGCAAATCCAACTGCCTGATTTCCATTCAAATGTGTAATTCCACCACCTGTAACATAGTAATCAGAAGCATTTAATCCCTGCAGTCTGCACTGTTCATCCAGATACATATTGATATAACCAGCCTCCTGTGTTGAAACTTCCAGATCAACACCACCTACAAGATCTATGATATTAGCCATCGAACTAAAGTCAACTGAAGCATAATTATCAATATCAACTCGATAATTACTTTCGATTGTAGAAACAAGAAGCGGACCACCGCCAACTGCATAGGCACTGTTTAGCTTTCTTATACCAACATTTGGAATGTTAGCATACAAATCTCGCATAAAGCTTGTCATATAAATTGTCTTTGTCTGCGAATTGATGGAAGCTAAGATCATGGAATCGGAATTTCCATACCATCCATTTCTAGTATCAGAACCAATCAGCAGGATATTATAAACATCGCCATCAGAAGCAATATCAATATTTTGACCTACATTTACTTCCTTAGCAAAAGCTGCTGCTGCCTCTGAATCCAGCGTCTCCATCTCAGTAAAGCCTTCCACATCATCTTCATCTGCTGTTAACAAACCATAATTAATGGTAACTTCACTATCATCTACATAATTCGTTTTTCCAAGATAATGCTTTAATCCAAAATAAAATACACAAAGTCCCGCAAAAACAATAATCAACAATACAAGCACCACAATTAAAAGCGGTGTCTTGGCCGACTTCTTCTTTCCCTTGGCCATACCGGGTTCTCCTCTCTGTCTTCCAGACTCTAAAGCCCATCCTATTACAGACAAACTCTTGTCCTAATTTGATTTATGGCTATTGTTTAACCACACAATCTTTAATAGTATAGCATATTTTAGACAAATTACCAGACTTTTTTTTACAAAATCTTTGCCTGAACTGACCTTTTGACCCTGATATCATTCTATCAAGATATAAAATCATGATTAGGGCATTCTTTATCATAAAACTGTTCCATTACACTGCTTATCGATGTCGTAATTTTCTCATCCATACAGCCTGTGTTTACTCCGTTTTGAATAGCACGCGAAAAAGCAGCTATCTCATAGCGAAGCCCTTCTCCTTCCAACTTATAGAAATAACGTCTGTTCTGTGTAAAGTCCTCATAACGAACTTCAAAATAATCTGTTTTCCACCACGGTGACGGTACATAAATATATCCTTTTGTCCCTGTTATGATAAGCTCACCTTCTGACTTTACACCGATTCCTGTTTTAACAGATGCTGCTGCATTTGCGTACAAAAAATTTATCTTTGAAAAAAGATCTTGATCATTTTTTGTCTGATATGTCACCATATCACATTTTTTATAATCTGTTCCCAAAATTGAAAATACAGACAATAATCCAAATGGTCCCCATACTGCCATACTGCCAAAGCCACCCTTTTGGTAACCTACAGGTGGCGGTGTCATCTGTGTACAGGTTGCTTCAACTGCCTTGATATTTCCAACCTCTCCACTCTTTGCCATAAGAACAAGACGGTTAAATGCCATAAAATATGCGGTTTTAATAGCTTCTAAGAAAACACAGCCTTTTTCTTTTGCAAGTCTTGTCAGAAAAAGTGCACCCTCCTTTTCTAGTGCCACTGGTGATTCGCAAAGAACATGTTTTTTTTGCTCTAATGCCTTTTGGCTGTACCAAGCCCGTTTATCCGGCGATGTTACCACATAGACTGCATCACTCTCATCAAGCAATTCCTGCAGCGTTTCATAAACTGTAAGGCTTCCTGCATACTTTTTTTCATGTAATAACAAACCTTCTGACAATTGTTCTTGCTTTATTGGCGGCTGAAAAATCCCCGACAGCTCTACATTTCCTACATACCTGGATTCCTGAATAAATTTTTCAACCATCGGCTCATAGCCAATAATGCCAAGACGTATACCACTATTTTCCTGACGAAGCTTTGTACTGGAAATATTAGCAGTGCGCGGAAGATAAACCACCTCACAATATTCCTTCAGGTAATCAAATTTGCCTTCCCAATCTGAACCAATTGCAAAAACATCAATATGATATCGACGAATATCATCTATTTTTTGACCAATGTACTCCTCTGGTATAACCTCATCTGCAAGTCCAGTATCTTTTACTGCCTGAATACGCTCCATTAGAGACTGCTGAACATTCAGTTTTCCTCTGCTGATATCAAAACTATCTGTTGTCACACCCACAATTAAATAGTCTCCCAGCGCCTTCGCACGTTTGAGCAAGTTTATATGGCCATAATGCAGCAGATCAAACGTACCATACGTAATGACTTTTTTCAAATCGTTCTCCTTGTACTCGTATTTTTCATTCAAACGTCTGCTAAATCTATATTATGCTCTTTCATCAATCTCAAAAAATGCAGTCAGGAAACGTTCCATTGCATCTTTTGAACCAACTGAAATACGCAGATATTTTTTCAGCATTTCATTGCCATATGATTTTACTAAAATCTTTTTTTCTGTCTCTAATTTCTGCGCAACCTCGATCGCCTGATGTTTTGGCGTCACGAAAATAAAATTTCCACGGCAGTCTCTTGTCTCGTATCCATGCTTTGTGAGTTCTGCAAGAGTATATGCCTTTCCCTCTTTTTCCGTTTCTATTAGCTGCTCAATCATCTCTGGATGATCTAAAATGCGTTCTGCAAACAATAGCGCAATCGCATTTGCATCAAATGTCAGCTTCGCATTTTTCACATAATGAATAATCTGAGGATTGCTGATTACAACGCCAAGACGACATGCAGCAATCGAAAACAACTTTGAAAATGTACGCAAAAGCACAACATTTTCTTCATTCAGTGCATATTTTAAGAAAGTATTTGGATAAAAATAATGATACGCTTCATCAATAATAACGATTGCACCGACTTTCTTTGTTTTTTCGATTACCTTTTCCAATTCATCTTCAGTGTAAACATTGCCGATCGGATTGTTTGGATTTAATAGCACTACAATTCTAGTATTTTCTGTAATGGCATCTAAAATTTTATCAATCGAAATCGTCATATCCGGCTCATATGCAACTGGAACATGATGAAGGCCAAGAATGCTGCAGTTTACCCAATACATTTCAAAGCTTGGTGCAACTGTGACAACATCTTTTCCTTTTTCACCAAATGTCTCTAACAGATAACGTATTCCCATATCAGAACCATTTACTGCTACTACATTTTCATATGATGCGCCAATATAGGCTGCATACTTATTCAAGAAGCGATCCGGCTCTGGATATATCGAAAGAAATTCTGGTGTAATCTCTTTTAATACGCTGTCTACAAATTCCTTTGGCAGTCCCTCCGGATTTTCATTCATATCATAGCGCAGATAATCATAACGGCCCTGCTGCGGAAAAACGCGATTTGTATTTTTAATATGTTCATCTACATAATACATAATTTGAAAACCATCCTCTCATAATGTAACAATTTTTTCTCTTGTTTTTATTGTACTACAGATAATCAAAACATACAATAAGAAAAATCATCATGAATCCCACCTTCTTTACATATCAGTTATTAAAAAGGTATCGGGTGTCCTTCCATGTTCAATTTTCAAAAAGGTGTCTTTCATCCATTTTCTTTCAAAACTCTTTTAATTTCTGCTGCTTTTTTGCTTCTTCTGCTTACCGCTTTTACACTTCCCGCCGCCGTAATGGTAAGCACTACCCAAGGTTCACGAGAATTGCCAATTTATTGTGTTCAGACTGATCAAAAGAAAATTGCGCTTACATTTGACGCAGCCTGGGGCAATGAAGATACAGCTGATCTTTTGTCAATTCTGGCACGAAATCAAATTCATGCTACCTTTTTCTTAACAGGAAGCTGGGTAGATGCCTATCCTGATGATGTCAAGGCAATTGCTGCTGCCGGACACGATATAGGAAATCATTCACAGACACATCCAGAGATGAGCACACTTTCAAAAGAACAGATCCGCGATGAGTTAATGCAGGTACACAAAAATGTAAAGGAGCTGACTGGTCAAAATATGTGCTTTTTCAGACCACCTTACGGCGACTATAACAATCTTTTAATACAAACAGCAACAGAATGTGGATATCTTAGTATTCAGTGGGATATTGATATACTTGTATCGTAAAGAAGTGCAATTTTCTCACTTACCTTTGGTCACATAATCAAGGCTAATCCAACCAGCGCCGGACTTGAGCTTGCCCCACTTTGATGCCCCAGTGCCGGACGCTTCATCAACAATGGTCAGTGACATCGTCTCTGTGATCTTGCCGGTAACTGGGCTGTTGATGGATGGCTGCTCGCGGATGTTGAGGACGTGATCTGGGATGGAGGCAACATCTACTTTCACCATATATGGGGTGATTGCCTTCGTATAGTTAAGACCAAATCCCTGCTGGATACCGGCAATGATTGCCTGTGCAATCTTGCTCTTATTGACTAAGTACCAGTCCATGTCGTCCTGATCGGTCACAAAGCAAGTTTCCAGCACCACGTGGGACACGCCCTGCGCACGTACCTTTGACTGCACCATAAGACCATTCTTATAAGATTCCTGCCTTTGAGTGACTACCACACCATCCCATGCCTGCCTGCTGCCGATGGAGTAGAGGTTGTTCAAGATCGCGTCCTCGACAGAGTGGCCAGTCTCGGATTTATCAATGTAGACCATGGAACCTTTCATCTTGCCGTCACCGGCGAAATCAGCAGTGGCAGATGCATTGAAATGGACCTCAAGTACATAGGTGTATTGTGTAAAGTCGTACTGGCCGCCATTTTTGAAATAGCTGTAGTGGTTGCGATCCGGAGCCACATCACACGGTACACCCGCTCGATCAGCTGCAGCTTTGATAAGATCTCGCAGTTCTCGTGTAAGTGCTGCCTCCTGATATCCGTTTCCTACGGCTCCTGGATCCCATGATCCGTCTACATTTCTGCCGTGTCCGGCCATTACTAATAATCTAAAACTCATCTTCTTTTCCTCCTTCTTTTTGCCAAAATAAAAGTGTCCCCACTCTTGTGATATGGAATCACTACCCAAATAGTCATAAGCTCTGAACAGATCAGCAAGCTTTTCCTTGTTTGGCTGACCGTTTCCGTCCGAATACTTGGCGAAACTCCGGAACTGCAAGATCTCTGCATCCTGAAAGCGTCGCTCTCTCTGCTCAAAAACAGCCTGTGCCGCCTGAAGGCACTGTGGATCGTACTGATCTGATGGAACCGTAAAGGCAGATGCCAGGCAAGTGTTCAGATCTTTGTAGGACGGTAGTAAATCATGGATGCACTGGGCGATGGCCAGTAAGGCATTGTAGTTTTTTCCTGAGAAAATTCCGCCCTCTGCGTAAATCACTTTTGCAATCTTTATTAGTTCTGATGTTGTCATTTGACTGTTCCTTTCTTGCGTTATTTATGCGCCGGCGCAAAAAAGGAGAGCCGAAGCCCTCCCATAAAAATATTATTCATCATCCTGACTTTGGTTGATTGCCTTGTCCGCAACTTCGAGACCTTGGGTTAAAATGCGAGGTACCTTATACCCCATTTCCACAAAATTTTCCAAAATTGATCGGATCTCATTAACGATCAATGAGGCCAGAACAAACCAACCAAGCAAAACTGTGATCTCTAAGTTAATGCCCAGCGTCGCTCCGATCTCTACAAAAACAGTTGACGCGCCAAAAGCCACAGCGATCATTAGCCAATAGCCAAGCTTTTTGAGTACGCCCTTCCATCCTGCAGAAGAGCTTTCTTTATGTGCCAGGCGTGATTTTGCCCAGCCGGTAATCCAGTCGGCCACATTGAATGCCAAGAACAAAGCGAATAATGCCCAGTGTTCTCCAAAAATGTAAGTAAGCACTGCAATTACCGCACCTGCAGCTGCGTTATATGTATCTAATATTTTCATGACTTTTTATCCTTCCTTTCTGTTTCGAATCTAATTTTACAGCAAAAAATAACCCCTGATGGGGCTGCTCTAATATAAATCATATTTTCTCCTAACAAAAATACCGTGGGCATTTTACCCACGGTATCACTGTTTATTTCCCTCTTATCTAATTTCAACGAGCACATTATATTTTAATAAGATTGTATATAGCTGAGAAATTGTAAAATTTCCATCTACATTTGCCTTATTCACAAAACTGCACTTATAATCAATCTTATTACTTTTTAAAAAGTCATTAATTTTATCTATAAATACTCTTTTGATCGTTAACTGCCTGACTTCTTCCATAATATTTTCAATATCTGTTACATCAAATGTGCTTAATTTATGAAGTCTAAGTTCATCTTTGCTCATATCAATCACTCCATTTTCGTTTTCTTTTTTGAACTTTTTCTCCATTTCATTAAGCAATCTAATTTGATTCACCAGCATGTACTTAGTATCCGATGAAATTTTTTCAGCATCCTTGTTATACATCCATGATTGATATATAGCTCCGCTTCCAAGGATTACTGTTACTATAAAAGAAATCAATGATAAAATATTCCAAATCATTTTTGTTTACTCCTTTCCCAATAATTATACAACTGCCAAAGAAACTTTTCAAGAATATTAGAATGCTTTTGTTTGTGTTTACTTACATAATATCGCCCTGCTCAAGATTTAACGTATGGTAGAATGAGCAAAAGATAAGCCCGTTAGGGCATTGAAACACGCCCTAATTTAGTTAATTAGTTCTTATAGTATTTCCCCATGCAATAACTTCCATGTTGTCTGCCCTTTCCACAGTTATTACTCTTTCAAGTTTTGGTTCTACTCTTAGTGAGCATCCACAGACAAACATTTGAGAAATTTCTTTCGATGTACCATAATTAGCACATAATGTAGTTCCATCTATGTAGACCCCCCGAATTACAACTTTTGATTTTGCTTTGCTATCTTCTGCGAAAAGCGTATTATGGTATGATATATTATCAACATTCCCTACCGCCTTGTAATATCCATCCTCAATTAGCACGTCTCCGTATTGTCCAAGCCCTCCTCCGATAGCCTGATGCGCTCCCCAAGAACAGCCCGATGAATCATGGATCATAGTGCATCTAATATATTTATTGTGATATGGATCTGACGCAATGCCCCGTTCATCATGTACAGAGTAACGGCAATTTGTTGATTCAATCCATGCGTTTTCAAGAGTGAAGCCATATTCCCCACTGTTAAAAGGTGAAAAACATTCGTGTACTTTTGTGTTGCTTCCTTTGTAATTGAACAATACTTTTGATCCATTCGCGAAAATAACATGTACTCTATTTTTTAAGAAAATGCCAATCATCCAAGTACCGCTATACGAATCCAAATATTCTTCTCCAAATTCTTCTACGAGATCAAACGTTTCTGCGTCAACATATACGATAGAATCCATAAATTTTGTTGCTTCTTCGATTACTCCCTTAAGAGTTTTATACTCTCGACTGGAACCACAATAATATATTTTTTCTTTTGGCTTTAAAGTATTTGAATTGATATCATATAAGCCTTCTTTATACTCTTGCGGAAGTTCTCCATTCGCCCACATAGGATAAACAGTTGTCGGTACCTCATTCAAAGTAAGATATAAATTAAAATTATAATCTATTGTTATGGTAGTTTCTTTTCCATTAACATCAGAGTATCCCAAATCTGATGCTTTGCTGACTGCTCCAGTATCAACGTTTTTGATATACGTAAATGGTGCAGACATTCTATTAAAGTGATATGTTCCTTTAGGGAGATTTTCTATTTTTTGTGTAAAGTAATTGTTAGCCACGGTTATACTATCTGCCCCAGTATAAAAAGTATTATCAACCCACTCCGAAATTAAAAGATACTGCTTTACTGGCTCCATAAAGTTGTATAACCCATTAAAATCGTCTGTCTTGGCTATTATAGGCAGTATTTTTTGATCAATATATTTCCCTACAAGTGATTTTTCTAGGTTTAGTGAATACACACCATATACATACTCTTGCGGAAGTTCTCCATTCGCCCACATTTTATATTTTGCCCAATTCGTGTTAGTTAAGCATACATCAAAATCAAACTTCACAGTAATTGTACCTAATTCTTTTGATGCATTTCCAACTTCTTCAAATCCTAATTGCTTAGCAGAACTTACTTCTCCTGTCTGGAGATTCTTGAAATATGTGAAGGGGACAGATAGAGAATTTACATAGTATGTTCCTGCTTTCATGTTAGCTAGTTTGATGCAAGTGTATTCATCGTTAGCGATTCGATTGTCAAACCCACCATAATATCCTTTTATAATTTTGTTATTATCTATATATTGCTTAACAGCATTCCCTAAGTCGCTATCTATATCTGACTTTAATCCAGAGACATCCTCATTCAGCTTCACGTAATCTTGTGGAATACTTTCAGCTACCTGATCGACAATCTTCTGCGTTGCTTTTGCAACCGCATCAACTACATCTGATTTGGACATGTCAGCATTAACTGGCATACTCTTTGGATTTACCACAAAATAAAATGGAGCAGATTCTATCGTCTCCGCTCCAGATACCATTTTTATTTTACATCGTACCTTTCCGGCCACCGCAACCATCTGCTGCTGTACAATAACTGTGACTTCTCCATTTGAATATGTACATGCAAAAGAGAAAAATTTTCCATCATCTTTTCTGCCTTCTATTGTTGCAGTTGCAGATGCAGGTGCTGTCCAGCTGCCATCTGAAGAATACAGCTTAAAAATAAAAGTCCTGCACTTATCATCATTCTGCGATACATTAATATGTATTGGTGAACCCTTATCTGGCACCATGTTCAAATTATATCTTACTTCAATCATGATTATTCCTTTCCAGTTTCTCTACTCGAGCTGTAAGCGCCTTTACTGCCCCGATCAGATCTGATATCAGCTCGATGTAACCCAATGCTCCATACTCAATCTGCTTTGATTTTCCATCTGGCTGCTTCTCCCACCGCAAGAATTTTCCGAGCAATGCGCAGTTTTTGCTCTTGATAATAGGCTCAACATCCTGATAGATAAGACCATAGTGATACATCTCGTCCTGATCAGCACTATATCGATACGCTGCTGGGCGAAGCTTATTGATAAATGCCAGGCTTGTCTCCTCATCCAGATACTGTACCTTGTCCTTCAGACGTGCATCCGATGCCGTGTTGACTACAGCAACATTAAGTGTACAACTCTGCGGCGTATCTCCATCCCCTTGTCTCTTACCATACATACTTATCACGTTAGAGCTGCTTTGCTCAATACGTGTTGTATAATCAGCAGTTTGCTGATCTTCTATGCTTTCAGCTAAGTGAAAATCTATGTACGGTGTGTGGGCCGCCGAGTCGTTATTGCCGAAAAGCTCTACTCCATAATCAACAAAAATCGCCTTGTCGAAGTACACGTCTTGATCGACATATACTCCATTTACAAGCTTTCCGTTTCGGGATGACATAGGACCCAGCTGAAAACGGCCATTCGTGCTGATGAAGCCACTTCCGACTTTTAAGATACCCTTGTTGATCAAGACCTCACCTGTCTTCATATCTACACAAAATATTATATTGCCATCCCCATCCTCGACCAACAGCTTTCCTGTTTTGATATAAGTCGCATTTAAGCCAATAACATAAATCTTATTCAGTATCGCCATTCCAGTTGCATCAATTCCAGTAGGATATGTTTTTCCACCATCCGTACTGATACCTATCGCTTCTGCTGTCATTTTCCATATAATCATTGATTCAGACAGCTTAGCTTTGTCATGCATATAATAAATTGTACTTCCATCTGGCTGCTCATCCTTCGTACAATACAGTCCCGAACTACTCTCCAACTTTCTTGCCAGATTTTCAATTGCAGTATCTCTTGCCTTACGCTCATTCGTTATCAGATTTCTTGCCTCTTCATACGTCTTAGAAGCCTCTGATGAAAACTTACTGCTATTTCTTATTGCAGAAACAGCACTATTTTTTAATGTCGTGATTCCGAAAAAAGTAAAATCAATATCGGTCAATACTGACGGATATTTTCGTCCTTTCCTGTCCTCCACATATACCGGATCCATAAATTCTGCCAACGGATACGCAATGTGATCACCACTAAAATCACGTAAATGTACTCCAATCAGCCTCTGCCCAATTGAATCCACCAGTTGCTGCTCCTGTCCTGCAACCAGCGGATTCTCAACTTCAATAAGATATCCTTCTTTCCCACATAAAAATGTCTGATCCTCTTCGGCTGTTTTTCCTTTTACTTTCATTCGGATTCCAGTGATTACTACATCTTCGGTTCCAATCTTCAAGGAATTGAAGTTTCGAAGTTCCTGTATATGCACCCCTTCTTGATCGAATACTGAAAAATCATAGGACAAAATTTCTAGCGTACCCTGTCGACTAATCCGCGCATTTCCAGCAGCCAACATTGCCAGATATCCAAACACAGCACGAAATGTCAGGTCACTTCCGGATGGCTTTTCCTTGATTGTAAAGTCATTATTGCGGAACAATGGATTGCCAGGCTGAATGCCGCAATGTTCACACATCTCAATAAATAGTTCAGATGCAGATACAGGGAAAATCAGATCACTATAGAACGCTTTATCCGCCCGATACATATCGTCCACTGCTGCTACAATCACTGTCTGTCCGTAAGTTTCCGGCTTTGTTACAGTAAAATATCCGCACTCAATCTTTTCAATTCGTTCTTTCAGTTCTTTTGTTTTGGGCAGCCAAAATGTCATGTACAACCGAATTTGTGCTCCAACAAAATCATATTTTTCGAGGTGATCATCATCATTCATTAGTTCAATCTGAATCTGCCGTTGAATAGCAGCTCCTAGAGGCAGGCCATTACTCCCAGCTCCATCCGTAATCGAATTATTCGATACTGTAAAGTCATTCTCTGTTAATGAAAGCTTCGTTCCATCTAAAAATGTCACCTCTGCCTGTTCTTTAAAATCAGTTCGCATTTCCATTTGCTCACGAAATTCACTGGACACATGAATCATTTATCATCACCTCACTTTCTTGCTGGTTTAACCGGATTAATTCCAGTCATATTAAAGCTCAAAGAACTAAATTTCTCTTCATTTTCTTTTAAAGTGCCAATTTTACAGTCACCTTTTCCCACATAAAATGTATCATCACGCCAGCAACCATAATATGGACTAAAATAATGCAGCGTGAAATTGCGTTGAATTACTAATTGTAGAATCTCTGATACCTTCTCTGCCGGAACATTTGTAGCTGTATAGCTTTCCTGCTCAGCTGTAAAAAGCGGAGTGAAATGCCCCACTCCGCTCTGTACTCTTACACTGTCTTCTGAATAGGTTGTGACAAAGCTATGCTGCAGATCTTTATCTGGCTGATGAATTACAATCCCATCAATCATTATCACTTCGTCCTGCATGATTCCTCCTTACGCTAACTCAAATGGATTATTACCTGACTGATCCTGTCTTGCCCGAGCTTCTTCCATCATCTCATCAAACAGCACTCGTCGATTGACCTGCGCGGTAAAACGGTATGTCCGACTTCCACCACTATCCCTACTTTGCAATTCTTCTCGCATGATCTGGCGCAGTAGACTTTCTGGAGTCTCAATGTTCGTTCCACGTTTCTGATCGCCCAGGACTGCAAGGAATTCACTTTGCGGTGGAATGACAGCTCCGGTTGCCAATCGTGGGATTCTTCCCCAACTTACTGTGCCAACATTCGGATGCCAGCCAGTTCCGCCCAATCCCGGAACCCAATCTGGAACCGTGAAACCAATCTTATTGATTCCACCGATTACCCAATTCAATCCGCTTTCGACCGTGCTGATCATACCATTAACCAAATCAATTACGGCATTAATTGGTGTTTTTGCCAATCCAACAATCATGTCAAAAAAGCCTCCGAAAATTGTAACAATTCCACTCCAAGCCTTACTCCAATTTCCCGTAAATACTCCAGTTAAGAAATCAATTAAACCACTAAAGATCTTCTTTATTCCTCCAAAAAACTGTGATACTCCGCTGAAAAAATCATTAATGACCTGCCCGGCTGAGCCAAAAACTGTGGTCCAATCTGTAAGGAATAATGATTTTAACCATTCTACAAAGCCTGCCATCCATTCTTTCACTTCGTCCCAATGCATGATAATCAGCGCAACTGCACCGGCTACAACCGCAACTATCGCCACTATAGCAAGCGTTGTCGGTCCACCAATCATCGCTACAACCGCTTTCAGTGCTGAAATTAGTCCTCCAGCGCCCTGAATCGTAGTTATTATGGTTTTAATTGCTGATACTGCAGATGCTATCGCCGGTCCCATCTTTATCGCTGCCAAAAATGCAAGAATCAATGTTGTTGCAAGAATCACAGGTGCTGGTAACTCACTAAATGCAGTCAAAAGTCCATCAATCAAAGCTTTTCCGGCCTCATATAGCTGTGATGCCAAACCAATCCAGTCAATGGCATTTAGCATATCTGCGATTGTCTGACCAACTGCATGCCAATCTGTATTTTGAGCTGCTGTAGTAATCATTGTCAGCAATCCCAACACAAACGCTGAAATACTCGCACCAATCGTTTCACCATCAATTGCTGCAATTGCTCCATTAATTCCATTTGCCAGTGCAAATCCTACTTGTGACCAATTAAGCGTTGTCACAAAACCATAGAACATATTCCATGCAATCATAAATTTCTGTCCGATAAGATTTCCCAGATTCCACCAATTGACCGTATCCACCAAGCTGTTCATTCCTCTGGCGAAGGAAGATCCTAACAATTTCCAGTCTATTCCAGTGATCAACAGTAACAGTGTATTAACGATTGTATTGATTCCATCTCCAACGGTCTTTCCCATCAATTCCCAATTGATATTTCGAACCAGGCTATTAAAAGTTTGAGTAAATGCATTGACAAAATATGTTATCTTGGGTCCGACTTTTTCCCAGGATATTGCATCATCTACTTTTGCCAGTACGGAATTGATCTTAGAAGCCAATAACTCACCAAGGCCATCCCAATCTTGAGCAGCAATTAGTGCCTTTATCTTGTCTGCAAAGTCTTTAATCGCTGAATCAATCGGAACTTCTTCAAACATCTCTGATGCACTCGGCGGCTTATATCCAGGAATGGAACTTCCACCATTTTCTCCTACATCTCCTGCCCCTGAGTCCTTATTGGATTCATACCTATCAATCTCATCCAGAGGGCTTAGGTAACTATCTGCTGCTTTTGCCGCATCCTTTAATCCCTTAGCTGCATCTCCTGCTCCTGATGCAGTATCTTGTAATCCCGCTGCAAAATCTTCCTGCACTGGAATCGCTTTTTTAAACGATTTTGCACTAGTCAGCGTAGCAAAAAACATTCCAACATATGTTGCCGCTCTAGCCAACATATTGATGAAACCACTAAGAATCGGGGCCACTACTGTCAAAATCGGTGAAAATGCTGTTGCAAACGCATTCTTCAAATACGTTAATGCCGTCAATAACATCGAAATAGATGTGTTGGTTTGAACTGATGCCTGTGCTAAATTCTGAAAGCCACCAGTTACGCCAGATGTCAGCATCTGTAAAAGACGCGATACACCCCCAAACAGGATCGTTGTTTGAATAACACGTAAAAGAGACATTCCTGTTTGATCAGAATGTCTCCCAAGATTTTTCATAGCTGCAATACCTTTTCCAGACATCGCAGCCATTCTCTTTACTGCTGATGATGCTTTATCAAACTTTCCACTTAACGTATTGGTCAGACGGTTTAATACAGATTCCTGTTTATTGACTTTTGACAGACTTTTTTCATACTCCTGCAGCTGTGCATTTAATTGTTGAATTTTAGCAGCATTTTGATCATATTCTTTATAACCTAGCCCTACTCCAGCTTTTGACAGTTCTTCCTGTCTTGCCTTTAGCCTTGCCAGATCTTGATTCAGTTCAACAATCTTCTGATCTCCGACTTCTGCATTCTCTGCAATTGCCCGCAAGCGATTTGCTTCCTCTGCCGCAGCTGATTCCTTCTGCTTCAGCTCATCCAGTCTTGTATTTAAAATATCATATGAGCTTGATACATGATTTCCCATCTGTGCAAGCTTTTGCTGCTCTACTGCAATTTTCTCTTCCAACTTACTGGTATCCGCTGTCTGATACGCCTTTCCTTCCTCGTCCATCTGGAAAAAATCTGTTTTTAATAAGCGCAGCTTTCTTTCAAGATCTTTTATATCAAGATCAAGTTTTGGCGACACATCTTTACCAAGCGCTACACGAGAATCGCGTCTATCGTACAACCTTTCAAGTGCTGTCTGAGCCTTATCTATTTCCGTTGCAAGATCTGTAAATTCTTTTGTCTGTACCTTCTGTTGTGACAGTTTCTTTAATTCATCTCTTAATCTTTCAACCTTTTGCTGTTGTTTTTCGTACTTATCACATAGTTCTGAAACTGCATTGTACTGTCGTTTGAGTGATGCAGAAGCCTGATCGCCAATATCAGATATCTTACCAGCTGTCCTTTTAGCAGCAGCTTCCAGATCTTTCGCGCCAATTTTAAAACCTTTCGTATCAAGATCTACTTGTATTTTCAAACTACCATCTGACTCTGCCACTGGCGTCTCACCTCCTTAATCAAATAGTGCAAGCAGTTCCTTCTGTTTCTGCTTTTCTTCCTCTGAATAACGTTTTTTCAGATCGATCATGCTGCGATTTTTCTGGTAAAATTCCTGCTCCCACTTTTCCAGTTTCTGATGCTTCTGCTTTTTCTGGCGGATACTCAATACTTGTGAAAAAAGGCTCTCACCAATTTCCATATATGCACCAGCAAATGTCCACCAATGCATATATGAAATGGCTCGAACCTCTTTTCCGATTACTTTATTTACCGCTGGGATAATCAGTCCAGCGTCCTGTTCCCAGTTCATGAGTGCAGGAGATTGTGTCTCCTCTGCCTTTTTTTCTCCAAGATCAAGGAACCAGCGTGCTTTCCCACAAGCTTCCTGGTAAAGTTTAGGCGACATTGATGCAAAATCCTCAAATAAAATATCAAGACAAATCATCCACTGCTCATCTTCTTCATAATTGGGATCATCGAAATATTTCAAAATATCCAATGCCACCCGAAAATCACTACGAATAGTCCAATCTTTATTACCTACAGTCAATGACTGAGGAAGCTCCCACGCACTCATTTCACAACATGATATTTTGCAGTGGCTTTCCTGATCTTCTTCATCTTCTTTTCTATACGCTCATTCGTCACTTTTTCGATAATACTTCGAATGCCATCAAGTACGACCTCAAAGAAGAAATCACCATTCTGAACCGGGGTAAGCGGACCGCATTTGCTGAAAATACTGTCTGACACCGGGTAATTAAATAAATGATCAAACTGCTCTCTGATCTGACTAGAAAACTTCTTTACAATCTCTTCATTCCCCTCATTTTCATTAAATGACACATTATTAAAGAATTCAACCACAGAGCCATATCTGTTTACAATATCGGTATCAGTCGGTACAAACTCGAACTCTCCTATCTTCTTGCCGTTTTCGTTTTCTACATCGACTGTAACGGCACCAGTATCAACTTTTAATGTTAATTTTTCCATTAGCTCTCCTTTTCATTACTCTTCCGGTGTAAACTTCTTTGTTCCCGGAACATAAAGACCCTTTACTCTGTTCCCTGTATAATCCACCTGATACGGAATCTGATATCCTGCCACAGAACCGCCATAGCTCTTAGGAGTTACATAACAGTCTTCCTTCCAAGCAACAAATCCAGCTGTTGCATCACCTTCCCACATATGCACTTCAAGAACTTCTGTCTTACAATGCGTGTCATCCTTATATCGGTGATCAACAATCTCCTGAAGCTTCTCAAAAAGTGGATCTCCAACAACCGCATAAAATGTATCTGCATCAATTGCTGGACTATATCCGCTATTTGTAAAGGAAACTGCTCCTGTTACATCTTCTTTTGTTTCTGTATCTGGATTCATTTCAATATTTAACTCTTCCAAATCCTTTCCCAGACGTACCCAGTTAGGTGTTTCTTCTCCAATTGCAGTATTAAGCAGATGTGCCATATATTTTCGCTCAATTTTGCCTGTTATTTTCTCACTTGCGTGTAACTGTAAATTTAACTTAATCATTCTTTCCCTCCAATCTACAATCCAAGCGGATCTGATTCTATTTCTTTATAAGTGATCTGGCACTGCACCATATACCTTGCCAATCCTGACTCCGTATTTACCCCAGCCAGATTCGGCATGTTCTGTAAGACTTCCATCTTTTCAATCTTGCAGTTATCCGGAAACACAGGATACCTCTTATGGCGATCTTGTGTTTCTAACCATTCCATAAAGCTCTGAACAAAATTCATGCACTGCAGGTTCAGATCATCGCCATCTGTTGAATAATTTTTTACTATGACAATGGCAAATCCGTAAGCTTTCTTCTTATCACCATTTACATACTCGCTGATGATTTTCCCCGAGTAATTGGTGACAAGCGCAAAGCTGTCTCGTGATTCTGGGGAAAAATTAAAGCTTAGGATATCGCCAACAAGTTCCCCCACTTTAGGCTCGAAGTACGCCTTTACGGCTTCATGAATCGTCATGCTTTTCCCCTTTCCAGATACGCGGCATAACTAGTAACCAGATCCTGTTTTCTAGCAGTCATCATTGCTTTATCCCAATGCGAAGTTGCCAATGGATGAACTGTTTTCTTATGCTTCAGCGGCCGATCAGTAGGCTTTTTTGCCACACCAGGGCGAGACCAGAAAAGACCTTCTCCATTAGTAAACGCACCTTTTTTAGTAATTGGATCGACATATAACTTGCCCTCCCACTGATAATGCGCATATGGAGATAAATAATGGATTACTGCATGATTGTCTTCTTGATAAACTGCTAAATTTTGTGCCAACACCTCTGCCTGTGATGCTGGCACATATGGATCCATCAGTCGTGCTGCTTCATTTGCCAAAAACAGGAGGCCATCTGATCCTCCTGTTTTCTCACTCACTAAAGTTGAAAAATCTTTTTCCCATTCAAATTCAACTTTCATGTCAGCCTCCTAACCGATAGTGCTTATTTGTCAAATGATTTGTATTGTCTGAAAACGCTGTAACCTTAAAAGCATTCGGTTTGTTACGAGTTAAAAGCTGCGTTGCTGTGTATCCGTCCGTTCCGGTTATTTCTTCCTGACAAATACCTACTACCACAATATCATCCATAGACACAGTAAAATGACCTGCCGGATTTTTCAAAAATTCTAGATATGACAGATATCTGGAATCTTTTGGTATGCGAACCGTATATGTATTTGACACTGTAGCTTGTGTAGTCAAAACAGTATTAACCTGCGCCTTATAGAAGCATCCTGAAATTACAGTTCGAATCCACTTTTCTTTTCTGTCTTTCGTATCTGCCGCACGAATCCGGTTATACAACGTAATCGTATGGACATAGTTCGGATTCATTTTAGCCCCCTGTACATCAATCCTGTGTTACAGAGGTACTGCGCGATCAGGCGCCGCACTTCCTTCATTTTGCCTGTTTCAGTCAGCGTTGAATTTGACAGATCTACCGTTCCACTCTGACCATCATTTGACCAGGATGACAATGGACCTGCCAGACCGCTTTCCTGCTGCTCGGCCTTAGCCTTATCTGCCTGATACAACACCTCTGCCACTGCACAAGTACACAGTTTGACCTCTTCTGGCGACTCCGGTAAAGACCCAATTCTTCCAAATGTATACGAATCAATCTGCATCCGGGCCTCGCGTTCCCAGTACGGAAAGCTTTCCTCTGGTACTGTTGGAGCCTTGCCCAGCAGATATTCAGAAGTATAAAACTCATAGTCTGCGTACATTGCTCACCTCTCTTTACTTTGACTTCAGCACTGAGAACGGGCATCTCTTAGTCTTGTCCGTCTGCACGCTGTTGATCGGATTTGGAATCTCCCATCCCATTCTCATGACGGCTCGGAGTGCAACCATGTCATTCTGCATCAGGTTATATGCAATAGAACCATCTGTGTTCTGAACAACGCCTTCCGTAAATAACTTAAAGGTGATATCCTGTCGAATAGAGTAAACCAGCTGAGAAAAATCACCTGAAATCATCAGTGCCTTGCTCTTATCAAAAGAGCCATTGTTTGGGAAGTTCATAGGGCTGCCATCCAGAGAATATGTAGTGCCGCTCTGAATGTCACTTTTGAACAGCGGATCGCCGTTGGCATTCTTCAAGCCTCTCAACTTTGCTCTCATAGAAATATCAGCCATGTGGCCATTTACAAAGTAACCACTATTTTCAACCATGGCAATAGATCCCTCTTCTCCCATGATCTTATCATACAAATTGTCTTCGGCCGCCAATGTTACTACTGTCTTAGCTGTAGTTGCTGTGGACACAACATCAGCTCTCCAAGAAGTCGGCTTATCATCGCCGAACAGAATGGCGCCGTCAATCTTCTTGCCAAATGCTTCAATAATTCTTGGCTTTGTCTCAGCCCAGATATCATACTCCGCATCATCAAGAACCGCCTCTGGAATCGGAACAATAACTGCAATCTCCTCTGCAACAATGAATTTCTTATCCCATGCCATTTTTGTTGTCTTTTTCTGTCCGGAATCACCGTTCACAAAATAAGCAATTGGCAGCATATCAAGTACAGGCATCTTATACTGTCTTGATGTCATATTAGGAAGCTTACGTCCTCTCTGAAGCACTGCAGACTGTGTAACAATTCCCTGAATGATTTCGTTAGCCTCCTGCACTGGAATCAAAGACTCAGCGCCAGTACGATCAATAATGTTTGTGTCATTCTCAAAAATGTGTAAATCCATTACATATTTACTTTTCATATTTCACTTTCCTCCGTCATCTTTTTGCGGCAGCACGAATCCGGTCATTGATTGTCATATTCATATTTCCCCCGGAATTCTGGTTATCAGATCCTGTAGAAGTTGATACTCTATATGTACCAGCTCCTGTATATCTTGGATTTTCTTTTAAAAATTTCTCTGCTGCCTTTGCAAAATCAGTTTTCTCATCAACCAATTTGCTTACTTTAAACATTACATAGTCCAGATCCGCGTTCTTTACACCCTTATTGATAAGCGTTTTCTCCTGCTCATACTGTTGTAACTTCTCTCGTGCTTCATCACGCTCTCTGGTAAGCAATTCTACATCAGGCTGCTGTGCCTTCTGCTTTGCCTTAAAATCTGCGATTGCCGTTGTAATCTGCTCTTCACTAAGTCCCTGTTTTCTGTAAAAGTCTGCAAGTGCTGCTCGTGTTGCTTTCTCAGCTCTACTGGTGGCAATCTCTTCTGCCTGTTCAAATGTATACCCAGCGCTGCCGCCGTTATTATTCCCACTTTTTCCCCCAGCGTTTCCAGATGCGCCTTCCGCGCCAGAAGCACCTTCATCAAAAATGTGTAAATTCATTAATTTTTTCATATTTACCTCCGTTTTGCCTCGACAGGCTCCCACAGCTTTTTCTGCCTTCATGTTTTGGGCATAAAGAAAACCGGCTATTTGCAGCCGGTTAAACAAATTCTATGCAATTATATTTCTGGTTAATTGATGCAAGTCCCAAGAACCATGAATTGACAAGAAGTTTTCCTTTCTCGTCCAGACCATCCCACTCAATTACCGTCTTCCCTGAAGCAGTTTCTGCGCGAATCCGATTATCCGTAAGCTCTTCCAGCGAATTTATCAAATTGCAAGTCAGTGCCGAGATAGCAGAACAAACAATGTCCTGACCATTTACAGATCTACAAGCATGTCCTTGCATTTTGATTCCTGCTGGAGATACTTTCACCACTATCATCGTTTCATCCTCCATTTTTTCTAATAAGCATTAAAAATACCACCAGCCTCTCGACTGGTGGTATCAATCAATATTCATTTACATGCCCTCTACATTCCCGATCTGGTCAATGATATCCTGCAATGCTTTGCCCTCAAAGAAAGGCTCCTGCATTACTTCCTCAATGCTGTGTGCCTCCATGAAGTCCTCTCCACACCACATATCGAAATGACCAGCATCAAACGGATCTACTCCACATGCTTTTCCATTATAATCAAAAAGAACGTGTGTACACAAACTTTCAATTCGGTCTCGAAGTTTTTTTGCCGTCATAATATATCTGCATTCTCCTTTCTTTCATTTTCCGTCAGTTCTCTAGTTGGTCTTCCAATAAGTTTTCCATTCACATCATACTTATAGTCATGAGCATGTTCTCCATTTTTGCCATATGGATGCATTTTGGCATTCCCATGATTATTGTTGCTGATCTGCTTGAACTGCTTTCCCTTTTCATCGTAATAATTTCTGTCAATTCCACCTTTCTTGCCAGTCAGCTGAGTAATACTATTCGGTTTTCCTGTCAAAGTGGTCTTTTCAACTTCAATTATATCGTGTCCGGCCGCATTTTTCAATGTTGTTGGCATTGTTTTTTTTAGCTCTGCCTTAGTCGGTGTGAACTTGCCTCGTAAGCCATCCTGATACACTCGCTCCATCTGTTCTGGCAGTTCCATAGCTTTTGAAAAGTCCTTATAAGTTTGCATCTGGCCCTGATACTTGGCTTTTTTTAGCACGATGTCATTCTGATCCGCGCCACCATCCTGCATTAAACGGATATCTTGACGCGTTTTGCGCATATGAGTTTCCATTCTTCGCTGTGCCTGAAGCGCCTCATAGGTGGTATATTGCTTCCCCAAATATTCTTTCGGGGTGTTTTCCTCTTTGATCATCTGGTCAAGTTGCTCATCTGTGTAGGTGCGGACGGATACGCCAGGAATGAACGGCTTGTAATCATGGTAACAATTCCAGCCATGAAGACCCGGCCCCGTTCCCAGTCCGCAGACATCTTTCATCTGCTGCATCGACCAAACACGGCCTTGCCACGGTTGATGAGTCGGACGCGCTCCAACGTGGTACGAGACTTCGTAATAGTCTGTTTTAAGTTCCTCTGCCACCTGCTCGTTGATTTTTCCTTGCACCTGACGGAAACCTGTCATAATGGCTCGTCTGGCTGCCACATCCACTCGATTATGCCAACCGGAATCGTAATCAATCCACCTGAGTCCCGATGTGGTCATCGTGTTGATTGTACGCTGGAGCACTGTGTTGTAGGAGAAGGCACCTGACTTGATGTCCATTATAGCAGCATCAAGCGTCTGCTGGTAGAACTTCATTGTAGGCGAATATACAATATTTTTTGTTACAGGGTCACGAATTGCAAATCCCATCGAGCCTGTAAGATTTCGGAACGTGTCCTTAGTCTGCCTTTTGGATGCCTCAATCGCTTGTAACAGCTGGATATTCTGTTCAAGAGGAATCTGTTCAAAGCCAGACACCTGATACTCTCGGTCGTGCCCGTAGTATTCACGATACACGTCATCCGAGAAGATCTTGTCTACCTCATCGTCCGTCTTTTCAAGCATTTCCTTAATCCATTTTCGGATCTGCTCTTCCGATTCACCCAACTGACGCAATCTGGAGATCTCCCAGTCGGCAGAGACAGGCAGGAAGCCATTCACCTTAATGCGCTCGATAATATCTTTCATGATACGCTTTTCCAACTCTGACATTAACTCCACAAATGGCTGCGGAATCTGCTCAAGTTCGCCCTGCGTCATTCAATCACCTCTGCTGGCTGTTGAACAGCTGCTTTTGCCTGCTCTTCGGATTCACCGTAATACTTGGCACGGTACTCCCATAATGGCATAGCTCCCATACTGACATCTTGTCGATCAGACTGTCTCTCAGCTTCTTTATCCTCGATGATTGAATCATCAAAATCAATTGTTACCTCTGTCTCAAGGTTCAATTGATTTCCCAACACGATTCCTAAGCGTATAATAATCTTCACAAGCTCTTTCAGAACATCTTCAAGAATAACCTCGTGTTTTTTGATCATTCGATACATATCTGAGTTTTCTGAAATAACTTCTGTAGCAGTCTTTATGCCCGAGCAATCAAATTTATATCTTTCAGTGCCAAATCCGCACTTCAAAGAAAGATAATTCAAATCGTCATTGATTGCTTTTGAATGCTGTTCTGTTCTAAGGTCCATATTTATTTCTTTTATCAGGCCTTCTTTGTCCTTGTCGTAGTTGTCTGGAAGCTGATAGAATACCGTATCTTCTGGATCAAATGCAGGAGTGCCATCTGCATTTTTGACCATCTCAGGAGCGACAAATATTCTTTTGCGCCCTAAGTCAAACTCATTAGTATAAGAGTCATACTCAATATCCAGTTTTTTCAATACATCAATAGCATTTGCATAGATCGCAATTCCCATAGGATTGCTCTCGTCCTCATCTGCATTGTTCACGATGTTCAGCCGATCAATCACATATTGTGGATCTGGAGAGCCAGTCTCAATTCTGGCAGAAAGATAACGAAATGGACTCAGCCGTTTCCACTCCTCTTCCGTCAGCTCCTTGCCTTCCTGGCTTCCTTGCCGACATTCCAGAACATTATTTTCAATCACATATTGCATTCCCGTTTCAGTTTCTTCCAGTCTATGAAACTGCACTTGCACATACTTCTTTCTGGCTACAGTCTTATAGAAAGTGAATGCGCATTCCGTAATTTTGCCATTGCTCCAGCTGATTGGAAAAATATTCGCTGCGCTTACATAATCAATTCCGATCTTGCCGGTTCCTGGAACAATGTGTCCGTCATCTGCTGCTGTTGCATCATACAGATATGGAATATATGCAACAGTTCCGGAATATGCTTTTCTTTCCTGGTAGTCATTTCCTAACACCAGAAAGTGATTTTGTTGAAGAATTTCTTCTACAAAGTTGCCTGTAGCCTCATCTGATAAGGTAATCTGTACACGCTCGTTCAAAAGCAGGTCCGCAATATCTTCAGAAAGCTTCTTTGCCATTCCAAGGCTTTTTCTTTTCTTTCTGGAGTATGTTCCTTTTCCGGAATAAATGCGGTAAAAAGTGAAATTTCTCACTTTCCCCTTATACCAACTCTCCCACAAAGCAATCATCCTATAGAAAGATCTATCCACAGTATCAATTCCTTTTTTCTGAAAATAACTAAATATATCCATCCTCTTCGACCTCCTTTCTCGCAATATCTGCGCTATATTCTCTTTTTTCTGCTTCTATTGGAAGCCATTGCTTTATATAACGCCAAGCCGTCATCACTGCGTATCTTAACGCATCACAGCCGTGATCATTTTCCTTTATCGGCACCTCCTTGCCTTTTTCAATGGACTTCTTATCATACTCATAGGTTCCAAGCTCTCTGTCTAAGTTCTCCTGCTTAGGCGAGATGCTCAAAATGTCAAATACAAATGCTTTCTGTACACGGCTAATACCAAGTGCAACATCATTGTCTGCGTCTCTGATCAGAACACCATATTCCTGAATAGATCCGGTTGCTCTTCGTATCTCCTCTTGGAGGCCCTTTGCTGATGGGTCTAAGCATATATAAAAGACTTTGATTTCATATTCTTCATGCAGCTCATTCATGAACTCCACAAGATCCTGTGCGTATTCAGAAGGGCTTCTCTGCGTTCCTGAATCGCGTCCACTGTGATAATATTCTCCCAGCCCTGGAAGCTTCTGCCGATACACATCAAGCCCAAACGCCTGATAGGTCGTTGCGTTCTGCTGTCCGTAATCGCCACCAATATACGCCCTCTCATAAGTTCGACCTTTCTCAGGCCTCTTTCTGTTTCGGTCGGAATACATGTAGTAAATCAGCTCGTCAACTCCCACCGACTCTCCAAGCCATGTCCAACGATACATCTTTGGGTCTACCGCTTTCATGGCCTCTGCGGAACTGATCAAATCTTGTCCGAGCCAATCAACAGGGACGTCTCTGTAATCGGTATGTATGTGAATGCAGTCAGGTCTCTGCTCCATCTTCTTGCACCAGAGGTTTACAGCTGCATTTGGATTCTTCGGAGGATTATAGAGGTAGATCATCTGGAATCCTGCCTTATTTCCACGAACGAACGTCGCCTCTATATTGGCAAGTTCATCTTCACCTTCGCCATCGTCAAAGAACTCTGTTAGCTCATCCAGGATAACTAGCTTAATCGGCTTATCTTCGTCGATGATACCTTTTGTATCATCAATGCCATCTGAACCAGAGAAGTAGATTGTGGTGTTGTACTTCTTGTAAGTGATCTCCATTGGGCTTTTTGTTATATAGAACCGATTCTTCGGAATCTGCAAGCGATTGATTCCGCGGAGCATTTCTTTGTAAACGGTCTTCCGAAGCTTGTTATGATGTTTACGAAGCACCACTACAGATCCATGCCGATCTGATACAATTTGGTAGTCTGTTCGGATCGCAGCAAAGCTAGATTTCGTGCCAGCTCGGCCAGAAGTCAAAATTATATGTTTATACATTTTATTGTTGAACACCGGAAGATACTTCGGTATTACTATCTCCGATATCCTAACTTGTTTTTTCATCCGCATCATTTATAATCTCAACTCCATCATCTTCATTTTCAACTGGCTGCGTAGATAACCTCTCTGTTTGGGCTTTGATCTGGGCAATCCGCGCTCGCTGCTCATCTGTTGCCAGATCCATGTGTGCTGCAAGCCAATCAAGGGCCTTCATTCGATCTGCAAGTTTAATGCTTGCTCCATCACGGCCTGACTTCACCTCTGCCACAATGGTGCCATCTACCTCAGCGGAAGATCTGAATCGAACAGTATTTACTGTCTTGGTAAGCTCTTTTTCTTCGCCAGTATCAGGATCTTTGACCTTTACTGGCCCATACAGCGCCATGACAGGGACCTCTTCAGTGCCAAATTCGAGATAGTCTGTGATGTCAGCAAAAGCAATGTCGATATATTTTTGAAAGATATCAGACTCATCCAGCAATTCCCGACTCAATCGGGTCTGCTTCAAGCGCCGAATTTCTTCCCGAATGTTATCAAATGTTATCATTCGAGAACCATTTGTGCGGGCTGAATATTCATCGCATTGATATGCTTTTTGGTATGCTTTGGTCGCGTTGAAGCAGCGAACGTAAAGCAAGCAGAAAAGCCGCTGTTTATCAGTTAAATCCGGAGCTTCAATTATCTGCTCAACCTCTTTTTCTGCCGTTACCTTTTCCTTTTGTTTTCCTTCTTTTTTTCTTTTGGAGCGTTCCGTATTTTTACGGAGCGTTCCATTCAATTGATCATCCCAAGAATCTTTTGATTTCCATCCTCTAATTGTTCCTGGCGAAACATTTAGTTGACTTGCAATCTCAACTAAATCAATATTTCCAGCATTCTTTTTATAGATCTCGAAAGCTTTCCCCCTGTTCGGGTCTCTCACTCTTGCCAAACCTCACCACCTCTCATTCGTGTTGTTTTTGGTATAAGAAAAGCAGTCCCGAAGGACTGCCTTTTAATTTTATTTTACATTTAATCTTTAATCATAATGATCTTCAAAATCATCTTCTTCAAAGTCATCTTCTTCATCGATATCATTTAATAACTCTGCTTGTTCCATTTGTTCTTCTAAACTCGGTTCGGCTTCTTCTTCCGATTTTTCTCTCATCTTTTCAAATGCTGCAGTTTCTTCCGCTGTAAATTCTTTACTATAACCACACCATGGAGTACTACAGACATATTTTTCTTCAAAAAGATCTACTTCTAATACTCCTTCCTTACATTTGGGACAAATTCTTTTATCAAAATCACCAACTCCACCTTTTGCCAATAATTTTGAACTCATATCATCCTCTCCTTTCGAATAATGGACATACTTGCAAGATCTTATTCGAAGATATCACATTTACAATAGAAAATCAAGTAATAGCCGGTATTTTATTAAACTTTCGCATTATTGTATTATAACAAAAACACATGCCGCCAGTATGTTTGCTGGCGGCTCCAAGGGAGAAATATACCGGAGGCCTATGACCTCTATTGTTATTATAAATGTGTTTTTTGTGTTTTGTGTGCAAATTTCAAATATGAATCAATTTTTCTGCTTACAACACTCCTATCCATATTCATCTTTCTTCCGACCTTCTCTTGTGTCAATCCTTCAAGAAAGTACATCTGGAAAATCCTTCGTGTCCTGCTGTCCCGGATTCCGAAGACCCACTCCTCAATACAATCCTGTTCAGCTTCAAGCTTCACAATCTGAGTCTTATACCGTTTACGACGTTTTGCTCCAAGCTCGTAATCATATCCAACAACTGCCTGTGGCATCGGATATCCTTTCCGGTAATCGAAGATCACATCATTTCCGATCAGGCTGTCACCCTCACCCAGATGATCTAGCTTGTACTTCAGCTCCTTGATCTCGTCCCGATTGCTTCGGTACATTTCCAAGCGTTCCTTTGTCATCTCCATCGGTATCACCTCCTCTCACAATAGCTACTGCTTCTTCTCAACATCATTTCCTTTCTTGATCCATTTGTGCAACATCCATGCAAAATATGGTGCAAACAACCATCCACAAAAGATTGCCATAATAAACAGCGATATTGAACGATCATCTCCATATTTGTCCCACTCTGGAAGAACTTCTTTAAATGCATTCTGTGTGTACATAACTGCATAAATTGCAATGGATACCAACTCGGCTCCTATCACTATCATCAATAATAAAATCATTTCGTTTTTCTCCACCACTTTCTTTTACTTTGATTTCTCTGTTTAATATTCTCCAGAAAACTAGAATAGGCAACTCTCGCACATTCTTTCTTCACCTCTGCAGGACGTCGATCTGCATATTCGACCATATCTCTAATCATCTGCTGAACACGGTCTTCCTCATTGGAGTTATAGCCGTATTTCTGGCAATATGCTTTCTTTCTCTGACGCTTATTCATAGCAGCCATCCTTCCTACGTTTCTCCTGACGCTCATATTCTTCCTTTGTCTTATAAAACTTGCATTCCTCTGTTGCACAATACAACTTTGTCAGCGCTGTGCAGCGATCTGTCTTTCTCGCTCCGCAACGAGCGTCAAAGCCGAAGCAATCTCTCCTTACCATGTCTCTCCTCCTCTGATTAAAAATATTGTGATTTTATGGATTTTGGCAGCCTCTGCCACCTTCTGCCACAGATCGGCATTGGCTACTGGATTTCCGTTTGACTTTTTCCAGTCTGCCTTTTGCCAGGTATTCAAATACTGAAAGCCCGTTTTTATGTAGCCGCTTCCCTTGATCGTGATCTCAGAGGGCTTCACCATGCGGCTTAGACCTGCCAAAACTGCCAGCAGTTCCAAGCGTTGGCGCGAATCTTTTGGTTCACCGCTCCCTTTTGTCTGCACGATATGTTCTTGTCCTTTAAGCACGCAACGGAGAATCTGCACTGGTATCATCTTTCTCCCTCATCCAAGTAGTTGCGTCCGAAGATCTCCATAAAGTATCCTCTTGTGCCCCAGTGGGCTTCAAAGGCTTTCTGAGCATCTTCGTGCAGAACCTTTCGATTCTCATTGCCATTCATGCTGTCGTGTACCGCATTTGGTCCTGTTCGGTGGCAGGGGATGCAAAGATATACTTTTAATCCGTACTTCTCTGAAAGCTTGCGGTTGGGACCGCCAAAGCAATGATGTTCCTCTGTCTGGCCAATTACTCCACACAGATAGCACTCACCTTTTCTTGTCATCATTCGTGTCTTTGCCATGTTTCCTCCTTAGTTCATGTCCATGCTGATCTGTCCCGGAATCTCTTTGTCTTCCTGAGCCTTGCGCATCACGTTAGCTACGTTCTTTGCCTGCATCATATGTCCTTCCCATGCTACCCAGCGTCCTTCCTCTGCTGATTGAAGTGCTCTCTCGAAACACTCTTTCATTCGCTCCAACCACTCTTGTGCTGGCGCAATTTCTGATTTCTCTAGCGTGGCATCTTCTGCCTTTTCTGGCATTCGTTCACATTTTTCTGGGATTTTCCCCGGTTTTTCCGGAAATCGTTCACGTTTTTCTGTATTTTTCTCTGGTTTTGTGGTTGTACGTTCAGATTTTTCGGGTTTTCGTTCTCGCTCTGATGGTCTTTCGTCCATCTTTTCTGCTTTCTGTGGCGCAACCTTTGGCGGTTTACCCTTTGTCAGAATCTCCACAGTTTTGGGCTTTGATGGTTCGGCCTCGCCCTGTTCCATTGGGCGACCATATAAGGCAAACCATGCCTGTTCCGGAGTCTTGTCGATTGGGCATAACACCCGGATTTCTCTAACCATTTCTTCCGGTGTATACTGTGTGCGAAGCTGCGTTCGGACGTTGGTGATCGTGATATCTTTCTCCTCGATGGAAAGCATCAACTTTCCTCTGCCCTCTACGCGTATCATTGTCATACCAATTCCGGTCGGTGCCAGCGTTTCAAGCAGCGCTTCCTCTGCATCCGGCTGATACACTGCTGTGAAAGCTTGAGGATATCGCTCTGGTGCCTTGTCGAAGTACTGATACATAACTTCCTGTGCCAGCGTATCAAGTTTTATTTTCGGCTCTTCCATCATCACTTCTAAGTCCGTTTTTTGCATCTCCTCTGCGATCTCTGCCTTGATCTCGCGAATCTCCTGACGCGTTGCTGTTGTCGGAACCGCCGCGATGACCTCATCTGGCAGAGTAAGCATCTCGGCCAGCTTAGTAACTCCAAAGGCTTGATATCGTTCTGCCAGACGGTCAGAATAACCGCCTTCAGAGAATCTGTCATTGATCGCTATGTAACGAGACACGATGTCTGCTGTCAGACCGTAACGCGAAGATGCAAATTCGGTTACACTCTTGAATCCTGATTCGTTAAGGATCTCCGTATCTCTTGCCACCTTCAACAGATAGCCGATTCGCACAAATCCTTCTGATGCTTCTCTTATTTCGTGATCCATTGCATTCTGAAATGCCTGAAATCCTTTAATTTCTGTTAATGCTGTCATGTTTTTATGCTCCCACCTCCATTAAATCTGCCATTAACAATGCCCGTAACTGGCGGTTTCTCTCTGTTCCTTTTTGCAGCTGATCCATTTCCTCTGCCCTCTGCTGTGCGGACTGTGCGGCCAGCTGCTTGTCTCTCTCTTTTAGGCGCTTGCGAATCGCCACCTGCCATTCCCTCAAGTATTGATTCACAACCTCAATATCAGGCTGACGGTTATACTCAGAGCGCTTCTGGCGGACTGTACCGCCTGGTTCGACTTCGAGTGTGTACCAAGCGGTCTTTGGATCGCGGCGCAGGAACAGGATATAGGTTTCTTCCGTCTGGATGCGCTCGTAATATCTATCCGATGCGCCGGCGCAATGATGCAGTTGGTGGGAATCATCTACGATATCCATCAGCGTACGTGGCGTAATTATCTGCCACCCATCGCCCTGGTAATCATAAATTCCTTTGATTCGGTCTAAGACTGCCTGCGCCTTTGGCCACTTTCGATTCATCGCTTCTGTCTCGTACTCAGCTTTTCTGAGTTCAAATTCTTGGACGAGCTGGTCATGTCGAAGCTTTAAATCTTTAGGGTTGTACACAATTTCATCTTGTGCATCCATCCCCATTCCCTTCGCCATTGATATATAATCCGTATACAGTTCGATTACTGAGTAAGGGACATTCTTGTTCAGAAGCTTCATCTGCCGTTTGATGAAGTTTAGGCACTTTTGAGGTGTCATATAGTCAAGCATCTCTTTGACTGAATTGGGTGTAATGTGTGCTGTTTCTAGTTCCTTTAGGGTTTCTGTCTTCAATGGTTCGTTTGGGTGCTCCATTCGCCATTGTAGCCACTCATGAATAATTGATCCTCCGTTTAACTGCTTGAGTCTCCCGATCGCATTTCGATCCAGCCCTAATACCTCCTCCGGTGTCTCGCCATGCAGATTCAGATTTTCATTATAGCCATAGTAAGCAAGCTTCGCTTTTGAATTCTGTTCGGCCAGTTTCTGCAATCCCGCCAGAACCAGTTGTGTGTAGACCGGTGTTCGCTTCTCCATAATCCAGTTGATTGGAAGTTTTGCCTTTCCGATATCCCACAATCTTGTCTCTTCATAGCCTGAAGTTTGCAGGACTTCCTCTGCCCCCACCGGATACAGGTAAGATGGCATCCAGCGACGGTTCCACGGGTTTCGATCCCACCAGTTATATAAATCGCGATAGTAAACCTTTCCTTCCTTGTAGGGCATCCATGTCCATCTAAGGATTTCTGTAAGGTCTACCATTTTCCCAGTCTTATCCCACCGAACGTTGATTTGATAAAGACGTTCTGCCAAGCTGCCGTCTGACTGTCTCGAGAAGGCAGTGATATAGTCTTTCTGTTCCTTGCTCCATGTACGTGTGCTTACGATCACGGTCTTTCCCTCACACTGGAAGCGTTCTGAATGCTTGAATTTTCCAGTGTGCGGCTTTCCGCAAGCTGTACAATAATATTGTCCGTCTATGCGAAAAGCATATTCCTGAGGGGCAATTTCTTTTAGATACCAGTTTTTAATTTCATCCTGCTGATCATTAAAGAGAGACATGTAGTTGTGAATTTTCTCAGCCTTTATCTCTTGCTTTCTGTAATATCGTGTCTTATCATAATAGGCTTCTGCATGTTCAATCAGACTCGCTACGCTTCCTCTGCGTCCAAAAAAACTTTCTATCATCTCCTCATCTTCTGGCGAAACGGTTAGATCAAGTGGCCATAAGCCACTTGAGTATCTGCCCGTGCTGCTCATCTGACTTACAAGCTTTCTTATGCAGCGCTCTCCTTTAAGTTCTGATACATGCTTTCCTGTCTTGTCGATAAAGTATTTTCCCTTGAAGGTCTCGGCATCCCATAAATGGAGCATCAACACATCTTTCTCTGTGTAAACACTAGCATATGCATCACATCCCTCGTACATCTCAACCGGAATTGCCATCAGATGCTTTTTAGCTGTTCTGTCCATGGTATTACCCCTTCCTCTGTAATGTGATACCAGCCGGGAGCTGCATCCCTGATTCCTCTCAAATTACCATTTTTCAAATCTACCAGTATAACAATACCCGTTTGCTGTGTTACTTTTGCCTTTGGATCATCCCCAACTACAATGAGAACTATACAGTTCATCGACTGCATTCCAACGTTCCTGCACACGGTAAAGCTTCCGTGTCTTTCCTGAACGCGTGTTGGATGATCATACATATACAATGCGCACTCCATAGCATATTCCATCAAAGTTAACTGCTGTGCTGGAATCAGTTTAGTTGTGGAGATCTTGCTATCTACGCTGTCCTCATCAATATCGCCTACGGCTTCGCATCTCCAAAACTCATTTTTTCCGTCCCAAGAATAATAAGACAGGCAGTCCAACGGATCCTCTGCTGCATGGATCCCATTACGTGCACAATTAGCAATTGCCTCTGCGTTAACCTGACCTGGCTTATAATGATACTCCTTGCAGACCATACCCGGTCCAAATGCTTTATATACCGTCATAGCTTATCACCTCCATAGTATGCCTTGATAATTTCTCGTGCACGCTCTTTGCTGATATCTCCCATGTACACTGTTGGAATACCTGCTGCAGCTGCGATCTCATCTGGAAGCTTATAGCGTGTTCTTGATGCCTCTGCTACCAGTTTTCCCAGACACTCTGCCAGACTCTTCTTAGGATCGTGTGCTGCTGTCTGCAGCTTCTCATTTTGCGTGACCGTGTAGACAATCAGATCACGCATTCCGCTAAGTGTCGTGGAATGCGCAAGGTTAAGATGCTCAGACTCTACCTTGATCTTTCCTATTGCTGCTTCCACTGGAGTTGTAAACGTGTCCACTACTTCGTCTGCGTAATCTTCTGCATCTTCCTTCTCCAAGCCATTCTCCTCTGCTAAGAGGATGAGGGACTCAATGTCCCCCTCCATTTTCAATCCCTCTGCTGTCTTATTCAGCTCCTCATAGGTCAATGGACCAAACTTATCAAACATGGTGTCTCCTTCCCTAATGTTCAGTTATTTTTTGCTATTCTTACTATCTTGCCTACTTCGCTTCGCCACCATAGTAATTTGCTATGATTTTATATATCTTCTTTTCCGGCAGATCCCCGATATAGATAATTGGAGCCGGAAGGTCAGCAGCTTCTACAAGAACATCTGGCAGTCTATAACTGTCTCTAGCAGCTTCTTTGATAATCTGTCCATAGCACTCAATCAAATGCTTGTCTGGATTGTGTACGGGGATTCTCAACTTGCTATTCTCGATAAGTGCCTGAGTAACCAGATTCTTCAAGCCATTCAAAATTTCAGATGACTCTGGTGATTTTGCAATCAAAGCCTCTGATTCCACACTAATCTTTCCGAATGCCGCCATAAATGGAGTTGCAAGCTTTCCCTCGATCGCATTCAGATAGCTGTCTACATCCAACTCATTTAATCCATTCTCCTTTGCCAGAAGGGTAAGTGATTTAATATCTCCCTTATCCTTCAGCTGTTCTGCTGTACTCAGCAGCTCGTCAAAGGTCATTGCTCCGAACTTATCAAACATTCTCTTGTACCTCCTCTAAGTAATACTCTTCAACGATTTCTCTTACTGACTTTTGTGATAAATCTGGAATTGCAAGCTTTCCCCATGGTGTCAGATCTGCCGGCATCCGATCAGGAGCCTGCACAAGCGCCTCCATCAGCTTGCATACACAATCTACAGACGACTTGTCTGATCTCATTACTGCTTTCTGCAATTCTGTGTTATCTCTCACTACCTGGCGAAGCATGCCAATCATTCCGCAGATCATGATAGAGTCTCTTGAATCAATTCCATCCAGTTCTGCACGGAGTCTTCCCATCGCTGCATCATCAAGATATGCTAACTGCGACTTTCTTCCCTCCATGTACCATTCTGCATCTACCATACACAAGCCATTTTCCTTGGCCAGTGTTACCAGACCCTCAAGATTTCCTTCCTGTCTGAGCAATGCTGCCTTTTCGTTCAGCTGCTCTAATGATGTCATTTTTCCATATGTATTGAACATCGTGTTCTCCTTCCCTGAAGCAGGATCCATGCACCGTGATACAGTGTCTTTGTATTTGGTTCCTCTATGCCATAAAAGGCATTGAAGCGGCCAATCAGATGCACTATCTCCCTCTGCTCCTCATTTAGTTTTGATTCAAAACGTTCCCATGTGCTTTTTCTCACAATTTCTTTCAGTTCTTCCCAGCTGTCCAGCCACGGCATTCCATTCTCAGCTTTATCCAGCTCATGCTCAGTGGTCTCCATTTGCCACCCCTTCCTTTGTACTCCATATAAACCACGTGAGGAAATTTTTCACGGACAACCGCTGTCACCTCCAGCATTTCCGACTCTCCGATATCAAGATCGAATTTCATTTTGTCACCGATCTGTGTCTGTTCCTGCATCTTTTCTGCGCCTTCTTTCAGGTGACTTCTTTTTCTTGTTGTCTCCTGATAAAACTTTGTCTCCATCTGTGTCCTCCATACTGTCTGTTGTTATTAACTTGTAATACTGATACAGATATCCGCTCACCTCGGATACTCCTGATACCAGCGTTCCTTCCACGATTTTGTAGCCCTTTGGCGGTTTTGGTGTCTGCCGGAATGACTTTGCCTTTATCTTCTTTCTTTCTGGTTCAGGGTTAAGCAAATTACGGCTACAGGTGTACCTCTGCTTTCTCGCGCTCTCTGAATCCCGGAATGTCTTCTCAGTCTCCTTGATCAGATACTCGGCAAGTGCTTCATAATCTCCTGACTCGTCTAACAGCTTCATATCCGGTCGTCCATGTGGCCAGTGCTTTTTGAGCAGCTTTGGTGTCTCTGGCAATCCGTTCATGACAATGTGGTGATGGATACGCTTTCCCTGCCATTCTGTCACCACTATGTATTTCAGCTCACTTCCAAGCTTGCGGTAATCCTCTCTCATCCCTCGGATGAACTTGTCCAGCCGTCTCTTTGCCTCTTCCTGATTTGGCGCATCCCCTTTATAGGTCAGCGTAACAAAGTAATCATCCTCTCCGAAGTTTGCCTCCAGCTTTCTGGCTAACAGCCTCTTTGCCTGAAGGTCATTCTCCTTCTTTTTTTGTTCAGGAGTCGGAGCTTTTCTCTCTGATCGCTTTTCCCCTTTGGCATACACCCTCCTTTGGTACTTCTCCACCCATACCGTTTTCCTGCAGCGGTATATCTTTTGATAGTACATATACTTCTCCCTAAAGTTAGTGCCCTAATCAAGTCTCAACGGGAGGAAAAACCTCCCGTTTTTGCTTGCCTTTTCCGGCAGCTTCTGTTATACTTATATTGTATTTTTACTTGTGCCGCTGACTGGGTTTCCCGACCCGCAGCGGCTTTTTCAATGTACTGCTTATTCCATCGCCGCGACTGATGATATGTAGCTCTTCATCGGATTCCGACAATACCAACCAGTCCGACCAGATCAGTCCGGCAGCCACGATAACTGCCTTCTGATCACGTGTCGGCTTTATCGCTTTGCTCTTTCCCATTGTGATTCTCCTTTCGTTAAATCAGCGCAATAATCCATCCGATCATCACGCAGACCACCGACCATGCGATCATATTGACAGTGTTCGCGATCGGCTGTTCCTCCTCTGCCGCTCTCTGCTCTTCCTCCTGCATCAGGCGACGCAGACGCTTGGCATTGCGTGCTGGATCACTCATAAAACTTGGAACCTGTGGTGCACGGCTCTGATCCACCTCGTCCATTACAAATTCACCATTTACCTTTACAATTTCAAACATGATATTTTCCCTTTCTTCTTTAGCCTGAGAGAACATCTAATATCAGCTGCTTAAGCCTACTTTAGAAGCATTGGCAGCGATAAGTTCCTCAGCTCTGTCTGCATACCATAGAAAAAATTCTGCTACTTTTGTAGCTCTCTTTTCCAACTCAACACCAAAATACTCTGGTGTTGAATCATACATCTTGACACCATTCATGATGCCCATAAAACTCAGTCTCGGTCTTATCTGAGACTGATCTGGCTCGGGATTTCGTTCTACATACATATACTTTGTCTCCCTTTCAAGTTGTTACATCTTATGTCTTACTACTTGTCCTTTAAGACATTGTTTTAAGTTACGGTCGGCCAACCGATTCCCCCCTGCCGGAATCGGACCGGCAGTACACCATAGGGGATAAATTTCAATAATATTTACATCTTGAATACACTCTGACGTACTGATCGTTATATGCATCAGCTGCTTTCTTACATGTCTCTTCATCCGCATGATCTTAGATACCTGCACTCTGATGTCTACGCTTAACACGTATTGCTTCTTGCAGCTGTTGATCTAACTCACAAAGTTTTTCATACTCGGTCTTGGTTTTTGCCATAGCATCCTCGCTTTCTATAATTTATAATTAGCTTCAAAATGATGCTTTAGCGCGTACATACATGCATCATGGGCTATTTCAGGCGTTCTATCCAATGAATACTTTTTTAAAACAGCTGATAGCTCAACTACTACTGCTGAAAGTTTTCCATTCAACATCTGATCTAGCCTTTTCTCATCTGTTTCTCTTTTGGAAGCATCTTTTTGTTGGCATTTGCTTATCATGGATTCTGTGCTCTGAACGAAGTCTTTCGTCTTGTTGCAAATACCGTCTACATAGCCATTCACTATATCAAAATAGTGAGTGGCTAATATTTTTGTCGTAATCACGGATGCTACTACAGAGCATCCGATACAAACTAATACCTGCATCATTCACCTCCTACGCCGTCTTCTGGGGCTTCACCATCATCTGTTCCTTTTCTGTCATTTCCTTACCTAGCAATAAACTACCACTTCCAAGCCAGATTGCTCTCGAAAGCTTATCCATACCTGAGTATAGTTTTATCAACTCCTTAAGTTCCTCTTTGGATACTTTCATGTTTTTTGCCTCCTTTCTTTAAGCTGCTTTAATTATAATTCAAGTAGCTTAAAAAGTCAAGTATGTTTTTTGAAGCCACTTAAATTTTCTGCTTTACTTTTTATATCTTTGTAGTTATAATAGGCAATAAAAGGAGGTTCCCATGAAAGATAGAATCAAAAAAATCAGAAAAGAATCCACAGAAAAAACTCTTGAAAAATTCGGTGCTAAAATTGGTATATCGGCCGCCGCTCTTTCGCAAATTGAAAATGGAAAAACAGAAGCATCCAAACAAACCATAAATACAATTTGTGATAAATTTGGTGTAAATGAAGTTTGGCTTCGAACTGGTGAAGGAGATGCATATACTAAAATGCCAGAAGATGATTTGATAAAACGTACAACAGAACTACTTGGAAAACATGATCCTTTTTTTGAATCGTTAGTTTACATGTATAGTGAATTATCAGATGAAAGCCGAAAAATATTTCTTGAAAAAGGTGCAGCACTTTTCAATGATGCGCTTCGTAGACAAAAAGAAAAGGAGTAGCAAACGCTACTCCTTTTCTTCCTTCTTTGAGCGTGGATAATTTTTTGCAAAAGTGTATACCGCTCTTAAATATGCTTCATCTCTTTCCTCTTTGATGAACTTTATTATTTCCTCTTTATATTTTTCCTCGTTCGTATGTACCGCCCCTTTCTCTTTTGTGAACATGTGTTTGTTTATATAATAGTAGCAAACACATGTTTTGTCAATACTTTTTATATTTTTTTGATATATTTACAATATCATTTATTTTCATAAATGTCCCCGATCGTGGACTTTGGCATCCCACACAGCTCTGCAGCTTGTCGGATTGTCAGACATCTCTGCTCCAATATTTCTTTTACTTTGATCTTCACAATCTATACACCTCCTATTTTTCAATAGTTTGCGTATTCCACTTGAATTAATACGTTTTATGTTGTATTTTATATTTATAAATTATTGGAGGTCACCAAATGTCTGAACAATCTGAACAAACTTACCCTAAATTGCATACAAAGAAGATCATTATTATCACAGCCGTTATTCTCAATCTATTATTTGGCAATGCTATTAAATCCGGAACATTTAATGGTCAGCCTGTTACTATCACCATATTTCTATCCTTAATGCTCATTGTAAACATTATTTGTGTTCTTCCTATATCCTTTATAATTCTTATATATTGTAAAGAAAAAAATAGGGCAAGAGAACGTATGGCATCTAAAGTTGAGAATTCTCAGCATAATAGAAACAATGGCTTGCACCCCCTAAAAATCACTTTAGTTACTTTATTAATTTTAAATTTTTTATTAGGTGTCTTTTTAAGTAATGGGAATTTAGATGATCACCCACTAACCCCTTCAGAATTGGTAATGTTAATGGGAGTTATAAATCTTTTTCTTATTCTTCCTATATGCATTATAGTCTTTTTGTGTTGTTTTTTTCATGAAAAAGATTTACGGAATCAGTCAAGAAAAGCCATCGTCTCAGATTCACGGTCAACTAAATCATCTAAGAAAAATGTTATCATTACCTTAATAGTCATGAATTGTTTATTTGGAATTCTTACAGCTACTGGACATACAGATGGTCATGGTGTCACTCCTCTTGAATGGTTACAAATAATGCTACTTATAAACATCGTTTGTATCATTTCTATATGCGGAATAGTTTTTTTACGTTGCAATTTACATCATAAACGGATAAAAAAAGATACAGAAAGTTTGGAATCTTCGATAAATTCAACTGCTCAAAAATCAATTCCATCTAATAATGCCATAAAAGCTGTTTCAGAAAATATTGATATTCAAGAGCCTTTGCCTTCATCAAGCTCAGAGAAAGAACAGATTTCTATTTCTTTAACGCCTATAGTCGATGCAGAACCGCAAATAGAATCTCCTACCTCTGTTAATTCCGCCCATCAAGAGCTGCTGAAAAAATATGCAATTATTACTCCGCTTGATACTACAGACTTTACATACTTTGATTTCTTCGTAGAAGCAGGACGATTGAGTATAGAGCATTTTTCTGATCCCGATAAAATCAAGCTGCTTCAACGCCATCTTGGAATTGGATTCAATCGCGCCAGTAGACTATGCGACCAGTTAGTTTATTATAAAGTCTTAAGTTCAAAAGGAAGCCATTACGATGTAATTATGGATCTGGATTCTTTTTACACACTTGTAACCACTTTTCATGGACAGTTGCCTGAAAAGCAATTTCGTCCTTTTACAACCTCAACCAGTGAAAACGTAATTACTCCTATTAATACAACTGACTTCACTGACTTTGATTTTTTCTTACACGCTGGTATAGTAAGTATAACAGACCCAGATCACGACAAACTCAGACTAATTCAACGTCATCTCGGGATCGGATTTAGCCATGCCGCCAGATTGTGTGACATATTATATTATTATAAGGTTTTAAAATCAGATATGGAAAAACAATGCGGTTATAGTTATTATAATGTAATCATGGACCTAGATTCTTTTCTTAAGCTTACAGGCAGCTTTCATGGACATATGCCAGAGGAATCTACATCAAAAGAACTCGATTATATGATGAACGATCATATCCCTTCAAGTAAACGCGGTCAGCACTTTGAAACTCAATGCGCAGAACTCTTGAAGAAAAATGGGTTTATAAATGTTATTGTTACTAAAAAAAGTGGAGATCACGGTGCTGACGTTCTTGCTGAAAAAGATGGTATTTCCTATGCAATTCAATGCAAGTATTATTCTAGCGCTGTAGGCAATTCAGCAGTGCAGGAAGCCTTCTCTGCAAAGGCTTTCTACGGAAAAGATATTGCTGTTGTTATGACAAACTCATATTTTACACGCCCAGCTCAGGAAGAAGCTGCTAAAATTCACGTAAAGCTTTGGGACAAAGATACGCTTCGAAGCCTTCTAAAAAGCAGTCATTCAAATGATGATTCTTTATCTGCTAAGGAAAAGCTTAATCAAGAAGTAGACTCTTACCGTGCTGATCTGGAGCTAGAAGCAAGACAGGAATCATCAGCCTCAGACATGCCAAACGCAAAAGAGGCTTAAAACCATAATTGGAGGTATAATCTATGAATCACAAACTTGATACCGCACTATCTGTTGTTCGTATACTTCGCGCTGTTCTTGCGCTTGTCACAATTTTTCTGATTATTTCTAAGTGGAGATGCGAAAAATTAGAAGCATCCGATATGCACAGAGACTGATCGTCTTAAGAAAGGAGCTTTTTTATTATGATTTATCCATTTATGACTCTGAATGATAATACGGAGATCGTTCACTCTGAGATGTATCCAGACGGTAAAGTAAAGGTGTATATCGAGACACCTGACGAGCAATATTGTTTCCGTCACGCTACTTGCTGGCTTCCAGATTATAAGTGGGAAGATATTTATCACTACTCAGACGAAGAAATTGATAAGTTCGATGAAATAATCCACTCAATGGAGCATCTAATCATGAAAAAGTGAAATTCGATACTATATTTAAATTCTTTTACACCGCCCCGACACATTTGTGCCGGGGCAATTTGTTTTATAGCACACAAAAGCCCTTGCATTTCTGCAAGGGTTCTTCAATACGACTTCCAATAAAGAAAGCAATGGCTTATATAAAGGCCGGTAAACGGCAATGTTTTTGCATCTTCGATTAAACCGTCCATTCATTTTACTCCTGTTAAAAGTTGCTGTCAAGATTTTTCCCAAAAAATTGTTATGAATACTTGACATTTTTTTTGCATATGATATAATGTAACATGATTAGCGAATGACTGCTGGGCGGTCGCAAAGAGGCCTTGGAATTTTATTCCAAGGCCTCTTTTGCATATGGAGGTACTTATGAGCAAAGAAATATTATATACAGATGTCAATAACCAAATTGAAAAATTAAAACAGCAAGGTCTTATTATTGATAATCTAAATTTTGCCAAAACAGAACTTCAATGTTATGGTTATTCAAATCTGATAAAAAGCTATCGTGATCCTTATACAATTATGAGCGATGGCAAAAAAATTTATAGATCTGGAATTACTTTTGAGCAAATATGGTCTTTATTCATATTAGATAAAAATCTACGTTATGCAGTAATGGGTTCCATGTTAGATTTAGAAGAAAGGGTCAAAGAAGCTGCTGCTGATACAATTGCTGGTGCCTTTGGAATATTAGAAAGTGATTATTTACAATTTAGGAATTATCAGAATAGAAAAACAAATGCTTATCGTTTTTCCTTAGGTGGAATTTTAGACTCTTTAAAAAAGACTTTACAAACAAATAAAAATCCCATCTATCACTATGCGCAAAAATACAATAATGTTCCACCATGGATTTTATTTAAGAGCATTTATTTCAGTACTCTTGTAAATTACATAGCATTATTTAAGAAGTCTGAGCAGCATGTATTGGTCAGCAAACTCTACAATCCTACTGAGCTTGGACTAAGCATAGATGATCTTACACCTATAATGTTGGATTCTTTATTTATTTTTCTTGAATATCGTAATCTTGCGGCTCATGGAGGTCGCATTTATAATTACAGCTCTGATAAACGGTTGCGCCTTCCTAATAATGCAAGCTCACAGGTTCATGGTTTTAGTCAGCTATTGTATCTTTTAAATATCATGGATTATCCTGGTCCATTTCGACATATGAAAAAGGTATTAGAAGCTGAACTTAGCAGACATTGTTCCCTTTTTCCAGAAGATGTTACTTATCTCAGCCAAATTTTACAAGTAGACATTACAGAATCCCATCCTGTATGGATAAGTCCTCAAAGTGGTAAATATCATTATGACAACCATTGCTGTGGTATGAAAAATCCTTTGCAATTTGAACTTCGTGAAGCAAAAGCCAAAGGATTTCTTCCTTGCAAGCGTTGTGTTAACTCTCAAGACACGCTAATTTAATTATTCCTCAAAACCCCGACACATTTGTGCCGGGGCAATTTGCTTTATAGTACATATAAAAATATTTGTTAAATCAATTGACAAATATTTTTATATGTGTTACCATATATTTGTCGGGAGGTGAACTATGAAAAGTTACTCTTCACGAGAGGTTATCAAAATGCTGAAGGACGATGGCTGGTACGAAGTCAATGTCGTTGGAAGCCATCATCAGTATAAACATCCTTTTAAAAAGGGGCGTGTTACTGTAAAGCATCCAGATAAAGACATACCTCTCAAAACGCTGAAAAGCATTGAAGCACAGTCGGGGTTAAGTTTTAACTGAGCCCCGGCTCCTTCCGACACTATTTATGAGGAGGTTTCGCATGAAAAAAATTGATCGTTATTTTTATCCTGCTGTTTTTACCTATGAACCTGGTCAAGAAATCGCCGTTGTATTTCCTGATTTAAACTGTGCTACCAGTGGAACCAATGACGATGATGCTCTTCTGTCTGCAAGAGAATTATTAGGATGTGTTCTTTTTGGTATGGAAGAGGACGGTGAAGAAATTCCTGCACCCACCCCACTATCAGAAGTAAAAATGGAAACAAACGAACGTGTTGTACTGATTGATGTCTATATGCCATCAATCCGACAGGCACAGGTTAATCGTTCTGTAAACCGCACTGTCACACTTCCTGCATGGCTTAATGCTGCAGCTATTGAGCGAAATATCAATTTCTCTCAGGTACTGCAAGATGCTCTTAAAACTCAATTTCACCTTTCTCAAAAAGAAGCTTAGTCTTTACAATGCAGGAGGGTTATCATGCCATGTTGACAGTGTTCCTGTCTAATGGAAAAGGAGATTCTATGATTGCTATCTACACCCGACAGAGCATTGAAAAGAAAGATTCTCTGTCTATTGATGCGCAGGTGAAGGCCTGCGCAGACTACTGCAAGGCACAAGGCTGGGAATATGAGATCTACACTCAGGATCACGGATTTTCTGGAAAGTCCCTTGATCGGCCAGGCTTTCAAGCGATGATGAGCGCCGTGCGTTCTGGTCAGGTTGATAAGATTGTCTGCTATAAGCTTGACCGAATCAGCCGCAGCGTCTCCGACTTTGCGCAGCTTTTGCAGGAGCTTGAACAATATAAATGTGATTTCATCAGTGTAACCGAAAATTTTGATACATCCTCTCCGATCGGCCGCGCGATGGTCTATATCTGTATGGTATTTGCGCAGATGGAACGTGAAAACATTCAGGAGCGCGTGAAGTCTAATTACTACTATCGCTCTGGTCTGGGATTCTGGGGCGGCGGTCCTGCTCCGTATGGATATCAGCTGAAGCGTCAGCAGATCGCCGGGAAGGTTCATACCGTGCTTGAGCCTGATCCAAATGAGGCGCCTTGGGTGAAAAAGATGTATGAATGGTATCTGGAACCCGGTGGATCGGCGATGAAGATTCTTCGCCTTCTGACTGAAAATCAAGTTCCAACAAAACGAGGATATAAATGGACCAGCCGTGTTTTAATGGATGTTCTGTCAAAGCCACTATACACACAAAATTCAATGGATGTATACAACTATTTGACACAGTCTGGAGCCGTGATATCGAATCCACCAGAAGACTTTGACGGTACATTATCAGTTGATCTATATGGAAAGAAAGATTCTTCTCAGTCTAAGCATAAACGCTGTCGGAAGGGTTCTGACATGTACTGCAACATCAGTCTGCATGAAGCAATCATTGACAGTGACACATGGCTGCAGGTTCAGTACAAAATTCTTGCCCGCCCGAAGATCGGCGGACGTACCGGAACTAGTAAGAATAGCTGGTTTACTGGTCTTATGATCTGTGGTGTCTGTGGCCGCCATGTCTCGTTTACACATTCTGCAAGAACAGCTGGCTATTATATCTGCAGTTCCCGTAAGAACTGTGGTTGGAACAGCTGCAGCTCAAAACCTGCTTCAAAGAAAAAATTTGATCCGATCATTGTAAAATTTATCCGTGACCATTATGATTCCCCAAAAACAAAAGCTGCCATTCAACAGGCAAAGCTCGCAGCGAAGACACCACAGGTATCTATCGAGCGAAATAACCTGCAGATGGAGCTTGCCACTATAAATAATCAAATTGACAATTTACTCACTTCTCTGGCATCCGGAAATGCTGTAATGAGTAAATATATTAATGACAAGATCACAGAGCTTGATGCTAAGCGCACTCCTCTGCAGGCGAAGCTCTTACAGCTTGACGCCACATCATCCGTCAATGATGAGCTTAAACGGCTTGAACGTATTGAATGGGCTATGGAACAGCTTCCTCTTGTCTACACAGAAGATACCTTTGATCTGTCTGTACAGGTCTCTCAGGCACTCGTCAACAATATTGTTTTTAATGCGGATGGCGAAGTCACTATTTCATTTGCCATTTAACTCTTTTCTTTTTACTTTCTGCACTTCTTTACTGTTCAAGTGATGACAGCTTAGATTGGAAAAACTACGGTGTTCAATCTATCATTGACAAAACTGCGTTAAATCCTGAACTTTCAAACGGATCCATCATTTTGATGCATAATGGTGCCAAATATACAAAAGATGCACTTGAAACTGTTATTTCAACACTTCAGTCAAAGGGTTATGAATTTGTCACGCTTTCTGAGCTTGTTTATAAAGATCATTTTCACATGGATCCTTCAGGCAAACAAATTCCTGATTAATTACATCTTTTTTCCACTTTTTTCAATAATTATGCTATACTGAAAACAAAATTTAAATGCTTCAGAAAAGGAGATTTTATGAGTACACTAACGAAATTAAAAGAAAACATTGAATCCGTGATCGTTGGAAAGGGAAAGGTGATCGATATGGTCATGACTTCCTTAATTGCCGGCGGTCATATCCTATTGGAGGACGTTCCTGGAACGGGCAAGACAGTTATGGCCAAGTCACTTGCCCGCTCTTTGGATGCCTCCTTTTCCCGTGTACAGTTTACACCAGATTTGCTGCCATCTGATGTAACTGGATTAAACTATTACAATCAGAAGCAGGGTGAGTTCGTATTTAAATCCGGTCCTGTTTTCTGCAATATTTTATTGGCAGACGAAATTAACCGCGCTACACCAAGAACACAGTCTGCGCTTTTAGAGTGCATGGAAGAGCGTCAGGTTACTGTTGATGGAAAGACTAGACCTCTTCCTGCTCCTTTTATTGTTATCGCAACACAAAATCCTGTTGAGACAACTGGAACATTTCCTCTGCCTGAGGCACAGCTTGACCGTTTCTTTATGAAGCTTTCTATGGGACTTCCATCTAAAGAAGAGGAGCTTTCTATCCTGACACGTTTTGAACATGCCCAGCCGCTTGCTGAACTGTCTGCTGTATGCACTACTGAGGAAATTGTTGCAGCACAAAGGGATTATAAAAAGGTTTTTGTTCATCCGCTTCTTCTTGATTACATGACAGAACTTTCACAGCAAAGCAGACGTCATCCTTATGTAGTTACTGGCGTAAGCCCACGAGGAACACTTGCGCTTTTAAATGCATCAAAGGCATATGCCTTTTTACATGAACGAAGCTTTGTCGTTCCAGAAGATATCAAGGCTGTAGCAGTCTTTGTTCTTGCACACCGCCTTGTCTTAAGCCGCGGCGTTGGCAGCCAGTCAACAGGTACTGAAATTATTGAAAAACTGCTGTCTGATGTTGCCGTTCCTACTGAAAACTGGGGAAAACACGAATAAGACTGAGGATTTGCCATGAAAATACTTCTTTTATTAGCCGCAGCAGGTCTTTTATACATATTGCAGGATTTGATCTACAAAACTTTTTGGGACAAAAATCTCTCTGTCTCAATCCACTTTCAAGACAAGGCAGTTCTAGAAGGTGAACAAGCCACACTGACAGAGGTTATTGAAAACAGAAAACTTCTTCCGCTTGCCTACCTTAACGTCAAGTTTCAGGTCAGCCGCAATCTTGTATTTCAAAATATGGAAAATACAAGCGTTTCAGATTTCAACTATAAAAACGATGTTTTTTCTGTTTTATTTCACCAGCGAATACGCAGAACACTTGTTTTTTCCTGTCAAAAGCGCGGATACTATGAGATTACACAATCTGATATTATCTCATCCAATCTGCTTATGACAAGTGAATATATCGGCACATTGGATCAAAATACCTATTTGTATGTTTATCCTAAATATCTAAATATTGATTGTCTTGACGTACCGTTTCGAAAAATGATAGGAACCATGACAAGCCGTCAATTTTTATATGAGGATCCTTTTGAGTTTCGCGGCATACGAGATTATACAGTTACCGACCCAATGAATAGCGTAAACTGGACTGCCAGTGCACGAACTGGTGAGCTTATGGTTAATGTTCACGACTCTACATCTTCTCAGGAAGCCATTATTATTTTAAATCTGGAAACAGAAACTGTGTGGGTATATGAACAGCTTCACGAAATTGCAATCCGGCTTGCCGCATCAATCAGCTACTACTTTCTTAATACTGGTGTTCCCACCAGAATGATATGCAACGGAAGTGACTGTATTACCGATCAGGTTGCCGTAATTCCTACAGGAAGCGGCCTTCGTCATGTGAATGCCATTGCTGAGGTTCTTGCAAGAATTGATCTTACACGAACAGTTGTATCCTGTACAGACCAACTGCATGAACTCACAAATAAAATGGCAAACTCAACTTCTGCTCCGCTTTATATTATGATCTCTAACTCAATGAGCAATTCCCTGCAGGATGCATTTGAACAGCTGATCAAAACTGGCAGCAGTGCTATGTGGATTGCTCCTCTCTATGAGGACATGGAACTTCGCGTACGGAAAGTGCCAAATATGGAAATTATACGATGGGAGGTAAACAAATATGAGAATTAAGCTTCAGGCTCTGACAGAGCACATCCATGGATTTTTGTTAATTCTTGGAATTACTGCATTTCTCTCTTGTCTTATTTTTCCTTCTCATTACTTATTCTACTTTTTTCACAGTTTTCTTTTGCTGATTCCATTTGCAGTTACTGCTTATGGTCAGGAAAAAATCAAACATTTTGTCAGCTATTTCGTTGTTGGTATTGCATGTGCTATTTTGCTGTTTTTTATTGGAAGCAACTTTTGGGAGCAACTGTACTTTTTGATTCTTTCAGTAGTTATCATGCTAATCCGTATTCCTTCTCGTCTTCAAAAAACAGATGACTATGAAATTGTGGATGAAAACGTAATTGAATCAGGTGGTCTTTTTGATTCGCCAAGTGCCGGCTTTTTAGGGTATTTTGTTCTTCTCTTTTTTATCGCCTTGCTGCTAAAAAGAAATGATCTTCAAACAATACTCTACTGGATTACATTTGCCTGGCTGACTGATTTTCTTGTATACATGAATCTAAAAAGCCTTAACCGCTATCTTTACAGCAGACGCAGTATAGCAAACCTTCCCGGCAAACAGATTATTTCTACGAACCGTGCACTTATGATTGTCTTTTCAATGCTGGCTCTTGTAGTCATGCTTGTTGTTCCACTTCTTCCACTAGATCATATTGTTTATTCCATCGGTATCGCTATACGTGATTTTTTGCGATGGATTTTCTCTCATTTTTCCAGTGAAGAACAGACAGTCGTAGAAACAGCAGCTGAGTCACTTGCCGCCTCTGGACAATATGCTATGTTTGGCGATGTTAAACCTACACCTGCCTGGCTTAAAATGCTTTATGATATTTTATTTGCTGCCATTTTATTTGTTGTCAGCGCAGGTGCGCTTGTAGGAATTGGCTATGCAATCCTGATGCTTGTACATCGCTTCTACAAGCCATCTGCAGTAACTGGCGATATACAAGAATTTATTAATGAGGAAACTGAATCTACCTTTCTTCAGGATTCTGAAAAAAAGGAACGTGATTCTCTTTTTTCTATGCTGTTTAATCCAAATGTCACGATTCGAAAGAAATTTAAAAAGCAGATTCAGCAGGGAAGCCATTTGAACAAAAAGGCTAGCAATTCAATACCTGTATCACTGACTCCCTTGGAACTTGAACAATATGCAAAACTGCCAGATGATGAGCGCACACAACTTCTGCATGCCCTTTATGAAAAAGCGCGATATTCAAAAGAGGGCTGCACAAAAGAAGATATTGCTTCATTAAAGAAATCATAACACTATAGTAATAAGCATAGATAAAACGTCAGGAGCTATTGTATTTCCAATTGCTTCCTGACGTTTTTCTCTGTACATTTTCTTATATTTTATAAATTTTTTTGTGTAGGATTAATTCTAATCATTTTTCTTTTGCTACACCCCAAGTAACCGTATATGTCTTTCCCTGACTGGTACACTCACCATTATATCCCCAGTTTAGCCATCCTTTTTGGATATAATAAAGCCGTCCATAGTATAAAAATACACCTGTATATGACCAATCAATCATTCCGTTTTTAACATAATACCAGCTTCCCTGATGCTTTACAAGATTTGTATACTTCCAATCCAACACACCGCTTCGTATCATATACCACTTATTCTGGAAGAAACATAAACCAGTATACTTCCAGTTTAGTGCGCCGTTTTGAATATAATACCATGTTCCGTAATACTGACACAATCCCGTATAATTCCAATTTAGTGCACCTTTTTGAATATAATACCACGTTTTATTATACTGACATAAACCAGTGTAGTTCCAGTTCAATGCACCATTTTGGATGTAATACCATGTTCCATTGTACTGACATAGTCCCGTATAATTCCAGTTTAATGCACCTTTTTGGATGTAATACCATGTTCCATAATACTGACACAGTCCCGTATAATTCCAGTTTAAAATGCCTTTTTGAATGTAGTACCAAGTTCCATTATATTGATATAATCCTGTATATGTCCAGTCAATAACACCATTTTTTACATAATACCAGGTTTCGTTATAATAAACCAGATTCATATAATACGATGCAAACACACCATTCTGATAATATTTCCAGATACCATCCTGACATATTAATCCCGTATAACCGCTATTCGATGATGTATCAATAATAACATCAGTTCCTTCCAGCGCAAAATCTCCATCCTCATCATATATATAAATATGTGTAATATAGGTTCCATATTCATTTTTATGATCTGACGTGCGGATATAACATGTTGCAGTATTCTGTGAAACGCTTGCCTGATGCCAAACTAAATCATCCTGACCATTTGCCTCTGTCCATGTCGGCATCAGCACTTTTGATACTCCTATTGAAGCCTCGAACTGAGCTGTTACACGATATCCAGTACTGCTCACTTCTGATACTGTAATCTTAACAATTTTTGGCATTTTAGAAGGTGTATTCGTAATAACACGATACATACTAAACTGTCCTGCATAATCCCATATGTACACATCATTAATATATGGGCCTCCCTTTTTATCTCTCGCTGGAAGGTCAATATATCCTGACATTGTGGATGAATTATAATTTATATCTCTCCAAACAAGATCATCCTGACCATTTTCTGCTGTCCATGTCGCAACACGAATCGCATTTACGCCAAAAAACGTACTATACTGGAACGAAATTCGATAATGATCAGCACTTGTCTGTGTGCATGAAGCTGTAATTTTCGGCTTTCCACTCACTTTCTCCAAATCCTCTGGAATTTGAACATCAAGTGTTCGCGTTACACAATTTCCTGCTTTATCATACAAATAAATAACAGAATGATACGTTCCACTTTTATTTTGATGAGCAGAAGTCATTACGTATGACATTACACTTGATCCATTGACCGTCATATTCGTTGTCACTGCAGCGCCTAAGCCAAGTTTGTCTGTCCATGTTTTCATCTCTGCCTTTGACACACCATTCGGACAATCAAAGTTTGCATTCACCTGATATCCCAAAGCACTAACTTCCGTTACAGATGCTGATGTAATCTTAGGAACTGGCGTAGGAACAGATGCTGTTAATGCATACAGCTTTTTTGTTCCCCTATTATCAGTAACATACGCATGACAATTGTATTCACCTCTATAATTTCCATGATTTGAAATATTTACGCGAACACTTGCCCGTCCATTCACAAACTGAAGCGGATACCAGATAAGAGTCTTTGCCTGTCCTGCTGTACTGCTCCATACTGCTACAGAAGAATTTCCAGAAAGACCATAATCACTGGCTGCTTCTACTGTAAGTGTAAATCCATTATAAGAAATATCTGTTGTATAGACATTGTAAATAACAAGTGCCTCTGCCGCACCCTTCACTGTAACACTAACCAGCACTGGCTTTGAAGCTACATTGTCCGTATCATATGCCACAATTCTAACACCATATGCACCTGTTCTCCATCCAAACTCAGAAATTGAGAAACTGCACTGAGAATATCCGCCAGAAATGCTTCCCGTCTTCGTAACAGTTTTCTCTGTGCTGAATGCAATATTCCATGCACTATATTCTACTCTTGCAACCGGCTTTGTTCCGCTCACTTTGCAGTATGCTGTAAATGCATCTTGAGTTACTCCTGTGTATCCCGATTCTGTAATTGTAAGTGACGGTGCTGATGTTGTATTTATACTGCTGCTTTGGCAGACATTCTGAATTGTAAAACTTCCATTCTGCCATTTTTCAGTTCCATCCTGCTGCACCCAAATCTGAATCTTAGAGACATTGCCTTTTCCCTTCCAGTTTCCAAGATCAGCATATATCATCTGATTTACATTCTTTTTCAGTGCAAGCTCCGTTTCAAGCGTGTCCTGACCGCTTGTAAAACGCATACGCACTCTCAAATTTTGATTATCTCCAGCCGTTCCTGAAATATTAAAGCAAAAATAGCGCTGTGAAGAAAAGTCAACATTTCCTGTGCGTGCAATTCCTGCATATGTGAATGGACTGTTTACTCCTGCATTTACAGCAATCTTCTGGCTGTCTGCACTACAGGAAGTTAATCCGTACTCACCATACCAGCCATTCATAAGAGATGTTCCAACATTATATGACGCGGCATATCCGCCAGTACCCAAATCTACACCCCTGTTTTTTGCTGCCATTACAGAACCATATACGGATGAGAATGACGACAAACCGACAAGCGATGCAAGTGAATCTGTATATGCAAATGACTGATTTGTATCAATGTATTTCCATACCGTCCACGCAGGCTTCTTTGCAAATGTACACCATGCTTTATTTTCATCATTATACCATAGGCCCTGATGTATCCCTGCATCTGCCTCCGGCTTCGCATCTACTTCTCTCATTGCAATAAATGCATCAATATAAGGATTGGCTTCAGTCACATAATACGCATAAGCAAGTGCCGCCGCCTGCTTCCACTCTACATTTCCCTGATTAAAAGAATGTGAGGTATACCCCTGCTCTGCCAATATCACATGCTTTACGGAGCCATCTGGATTTCGCAGTCCATTTTTGCACAAATATCCAGTTAAAACTGAAATATTCTCCATTGAGATAAAAATCGCATTTTCATTAAAGGTTGCATTATCATTCCACCACTCTGCCTCCGTAAGTGGATTTCCATATGGATGGAATGCTACTCCCCATTCAATATCACCCTCTGCCTTCATGTAAGTGTTGACATAGTCAATCAGCTCTTTTCCATCATAACGTGTTCCTCCAGACACACCATGCCAATACATGTCTAATGACATAAAAATTCGCGCATGTGCACAGCTGCTTTTCACTGCCTGGCTTGTAATTCTCATCATATTGGTATAAATATATGCATAATCCGGCGCTGACTGGTGACCTGTATAATTCCACGAGGTATCTGCATTAACCTCATTTCCAACTGTCCAGCTTGCAATATGTCCATATGCATGATCACTTCTGCCATATCGCTCACCAAGAAAATGAAGTGCTGCTGAAATGCATTCAATTCCTTCCTTCGAGACAACGTTCCATCCATGATATGCACCAATTGATGCATTTGCACCAGGATAGCCAAAGCTATGTGGGTTTTGATCTGGCTGCCATAATAAAATCGCATTCACAATAATATTATTTCGGTCATACATAAGAAGTGTTTGATCCAACTTAGCAATACAATTTGACGAATACTGATATGTTTTTCCATTATATGTATAAGAATATCCGCTGCCATTAATTAGCTCATTCATTATAATATTTACATTTGTATAACTAAGGCCTAATTCTTCAATATCTGTTCCAAAAACAGTATCTGTGAGCAGTCCTTTTTTGCTTCTTGCCTGCGGATATGATGACTGATTTTCTGCCAATGCTTCTGGATTTGTAATAAAGTAGCCATCACTGAGTGCTTGATACGTACCATCCCTAAATTTCATTCCAACAAAAAATTTGGAATACAATTTTGACTGTGCTGTATTATTATTCAGCGGAACAGAAAATTCAAACGTATCTTCTTTTTTCACATCTGCAATCGGACTGCCTGTAATGTCTTTTTGATACATTGGCTCCTCAAACAGATACAATTTCTCATCTGCTGTCTTAAACTTGTGATTAAGCTTTCCCTTGACAATTACTTGACTTCCCTCTATCCGACATGACGAAATCTGAATAATCTGAGTCACATCTCCAAGATCCAGAAAATCAATTCCATATTCAAACTCAGTAGTTTCCTCTTCTATTTCCTCAGTCGACTCTTCTTCAGTTAACTCCTCTGTCATTTCTTCCGACGATACTTCCTCAGAAGATTCTTCTGCAAATATATCTTCTACAGATGATTCTTCTACTGTTGTTTCAATAGCTGTTTCAGTTATTGTTTCACTTACATCTTCTCCCACTGTTGTTTCTTCATGTTCAGAAGCTGTTTCTATCGTTGACTCAGTCTCTAACGATGTGCTTTCTGGTTGTGTACTTTCTGGTTGTGTACTTTCTGGTTGTGTGCTCTCTGGCTGTGTACTTTCTGGCTGTATGCTTTCCGACTGTGGACTTTCTGTTATTGCTGCTGAAGTTTCTAGCTGTGGACTAGTCTCAGTCTGCACTTCGATTTTCTCTTGCGTCTGATTCTCTTCCTGATACAAGCTAATGTCGGTTGTGCTCATTTCTTCTGCTGCTGGTATTGTTTTTACTCCAGCAAAGCTTCCCACTACAGAAAGTGAAACAGCCATAAGAAGTGCACTTATTCTTGTTTTTAACTGCTGCCTTCTCATTTATTTCTCCCATTTTTTAAAAGAATAGGCAGGTTACTACCTGCCCATTCAATTATACTAGTTTTATTCTGTTATGTGTAGACAAATTTTGCTGTCTGCAATACCAATTTTGCTGTTTTGAGGTTCATCACAGCAAACTTCCCAGCGAATAACATTAATATTCTCCAAGATACCTTGATGGTTAGAATGTTCTACTGTTTTGATTTTAAATTCACCCTTGCGTCCCTCTGCATGTAAAACAACACAATGCTTTTCTCCATGAATTACGACACTATCATTTTCAACACTTACAGGCAGTCTGGTAACAAGATTTTCATGAACTTCAACACCCGGTCTGCACTGAATATAATCACATACAGTAAGTTTTCCCGTATTTTCATCTAGCCAAATCTCACGGTATACCTTCTGTGCTTCAATTCCATATGCCTTTGCAAATGAAATCAAAATATTACGATCTTTCGTTAATTCAAATCTGTCGGCACAATATTCCTTTCCTGCCTTTTGATCAACATCTCCAATGATCGGAATATTGTGGCTTTCGCCTCTATTACAGAAAACCTCATAACGTTTTTCAGAAAAATAATCCTTTGTATATTCTCCAGCGCCTAAATCATCCAAAAAGGCTTCTCCGTCTACCAGGTAATGAAAACTTCCAACATCATTATGATTATGTGGTTCACCATTATTTCCACCCTTTGCAATAACAGCTGTTTGTTTTGCACCTCTTAAAATACACCACTGCGCATCCTGTAAAACACAAGCACCGCTTTGTTCTAACGGCTTTGGTTCTTCTGCCTTTTTATTTTGTACATCGTCTAAATAGCGATGCGTCCAATACCAACTCCAGTAAATGCCAACCCATCTCCAACAGCTGTCTCCATCCAGCTTTTGTACATATGATGTATCTGGGAAACGAATATCACTGTACTGATCTGCCAGACAACATGTAAGTCCCATCGGATATGTTCCTCTTGAATCACCATCTGAAAAGCTGACAGTACGACCACCGGCAAAATAACACTTCTGTTGAAAATGAGCTATCGCATTTACCTTTTCAGATGCCATCAGATCCTTTGATGGATCGTATTCTCTTTGTGCTAATGCAAATAATGTAAAATACGTAAAACCATATACCCAATAACCAAGGCCCTCCTGACATGCACCATCCATGCCAAAGCCTTCTAAATAATAATTTTCCAGTGCATAATTAAGTCGTTCTAACAGTTTTTTCTTTTCTGTTCCTTCCTTCATAAGAAGAAGAGCTGCACTTCCCACATTACCACAGCAAACAGCATTCCAATTATTCGTTGCCTGTTCCCAGCTTGCATATGGCACCTTCGACTCTATAAATGGCTTAAGAATACGAGCCTTCACTTCGTTTTGCGCAAGCGCAATCACATCTTCTGAAAGCTCATCCTTTAAAAGAGTTATAATATGTGCAAGTGTCTGACCTGTTTCACTTGCAAAAAGATCGATTACACCTCTCCAATTAGGATTTTCCTTTCTTTTCACGTGTGCCGGAAGTGCCCAACACTCCTCTGCACAAATTTCTCGTATTACTTCTTCTAACTTTTGAATATCTTCTTTTTCACGCCATATCACACTTGCAAGACCAAGTACTGATAAAAACTTTCTTCTTCCAAAGTATACAGCCTCATAGCGTATACGGTTTCCATTTGTTTCAAATTCGCTAAAAAGTTCCTCTGTCGGCTGTGGCATGCACTCATTTCTTAACTGATCTGCCAGTTTTCGAACTTCCTTTTCATATTGTGCCACATATTCCTTTATCTGATTCTGCATCTCCATATTGATTTTCTCCTTTCATCCCTTTCGTCTGATGCATAATAATTTTTCTTTTTAACAGATTTTTCGCCATTTTTACCGAAATATCTATTAACATTATACCTCTTTTTCTCGAATCTGTACAGTATTTTTTTACTAGAATTCAGGTTACAGTTCACATTACGCGTGAATTATAACGACTTCAAAAAATCTGCGTCTGAAGATTTCTAAAAACACCATACAAATCAAGCGTTCCAAATCCCCATTCCCTATTAGGATATGTTCTCGATGAATCCCTTTTTGCACCTCTTATAAAATACGTCTTTACGTCTGTACTGCTAAAATAGCGAATCCCACTTTCTCTTGTCCACTGACAAAATAATGCCGCTGCACCCGCCATATGTGCTGCTGCGACACTTGAACCACTTCTTTGCACACGACGAAGTTCATTTCCCACACCTGATAATGACGATGTAAAGCCTTCAATTCCAACGCCAGGCGCCGCCAAATCCGGACAAATCCTTCCATCTGTAGTATAGCCACGCCCTGAATACAAGTAAACACTATTATTTTGATAATTGTAATTGCTGACTGAAATCACATTTGCTGCATCAGACGGCGAAGTAAGCGTTATAAATTCTGAAGGACGAAGGAATACAGTATCCTGCCTCAAAAATGATTCTATCGGAAGCCACATATGATAATGACCTGTTATAAAAAGATCATTATATACACGTACTGTCCAGACACCTGGTGTAATATTGATAAAACGAAGCAGTGCAAGAAACTCACCTGTTCCCGTAACAGAGAGTCTGTAAGAAACCTCTACTCTTGTCTGTGCCAGTGCAAAATTTAAAATTTCAATGCGCCCTGGCCTCACATATATTCTTGGAATTACTTCTCCATTCGGAGAACGTATCGCAATTGAATATGTTTCTGGTGCACTTGCCCACAATTCAAGAAAGAAGCCATTCTCTCCCTCTGCCACACGGATCTCTACATCCTCATATCCGCTTTCTGATGAAATTTGTCCTTCAAAATGATGACCTCTTGATGTCTCATTTCCTGTTCCTGCCACAATTGTGATGCCAACTGAACTTCCAAGCTCTTCAAGCATTCTTGCAAGCGGCAAGCCGCCTCGATGTGATCCAGCATTCGTTCCCAGTCCCAGACAAATCACAAGTGGCTGTTGACGCTTCTTTGCCAGCGATACAAGATAAAGAACACCTGCCATAATATCATTTTCCTGATAGGCCACCGCATCCTCTTTAATCTGATAATAAGCTCGCAAACGATTCTTAGCAGGCTTTAACTTTACCATTGCAATATCTGCTTTTGGCGCTGCACCAGTAAAACTTCCATCTGGCATCTCATTTCCTGCCGCTATAGAAGCCAAAAAAGTTCCATGACCATTTTCATCCCTTGACGAAATTCCTTCATAAGCATCTGCCATTTTTACTGCTACGTTTAACTGCTCATGCGTAAATTCGCTTCCATATAAAAATCCTTCCGGCGTTCTTGTAATGTTCTCTGGCGTCTCTGGAAGCTCTGGCTGCGCAGGCAGTCTGATTGGGCTTCCGGCCGGTATTGTCTGATCCCAGATTGCTGTTACTCTAGTTGTTCCATCTTGTTTTAGAAAAATGGAACCTGCATAATCAATTCCCGTATCCACAAATCCAATCAAAACACCACTTCCATCAAGCTTAAGATATGGATTTTCCCTTACCTGCAAAATACCAGATGATTCCATACTTCCTGTATCCTGCAAACCAAACAGCTTTGGAATGTTATAATAGCCATAGACAGTTCCATCTTCATATCCATCCGAAAGCTTCAGGTAAAGAGATGCAAACCTAGCACCTAATGGCTGTTTGCAATCAAGCGTATACTTTGACTCAATAAGACTTCGATTCCCAATAAAATCAATATATTCCTCTGAATAAATCTGATCCTGACAGTTCAAAAAAGACTCCCTAAAACAAATCTCGTCATACTAGCATATGTACGTTATGATTGTTTTAGAAAGTCTTTTTATTATTTTGTTAAATCATGTACCACTTAATCTCATTCGGCGCCATTTCCAACTCAAAGCTGCTTTTGTCACCGCGGTAAACAGTAGTCTTCTGTGGCTCATAAGTATTATTCACCACGCAAAATTTTCCATTCTTTACATAAGCATGGACTTCTACATTAAAGTTTGTGCTAAACCACTGATTTAAAATAGCCTCACCATGCGCACTCCACAAAATGCTTCGATATAAGATACGGCTGTTCTCAAAATTATATGGCAGACCGCTAATATATACGCTTCGACCCTTACCAAACTCATTTACAGCCATCTGTACTTCCTTTTCACGCTGTACAAGAATTTCTGTACCGGCATATGCGTACATACTCTTCTTTCCCTCTCCAAAGTCTACCGGCTTTGTTGTATCGGCAAGAATGAAATGATCCTGATGTTCTTCCCAGTTATACTTATCGTAATTCAAAGTAAATCCTGTCTCTTTCTCAACACCAATCAAATCCGCCAGCTGTAAGAAATGACCCTGGAATTGATGACCAGATGGTTCACCAACACCAATAAATCCACCTCCATTGTAAACAAATTCACGAATTGCAGATGAGATTTGGGGATTTTCCCAAACACTTCCACCAGTATGAGCTGTGTCACCATCTCCAACATTGATAATAACATCAATATCCTTTAATATATGCGGATTTTGAAGAATATCATCAAATGAAATGAAGCAAACATCAAATGGTGCTCCGCTAAGTGCCTCAATAATTCCAGCATAGCTATAATTTTGCTTCTGATACAGCGCATGATGTACCATATGACATCCCCAGCTACGAATCTTGCCCCAGCTATTGAGCACTGCCACCTTTTTCACACAATATGGTGTCGTTCCCTTTGCATTTTCATATAACTCACGAAACTCATTACATACATCCTCAACATACTGTAAAAATTCAGGGAAATCGAGTGTCAGTTTTAAGTAGCCGCCATATCCGATGCGATCAATCGGTTTTCTTAAAATCGCACGCCTTGCTGTAATCCAGTTTTCCTTTGCTTCCTTCACTGGATCTCCATTCTCATGGAATGTATCTGGAAAGAAGTAAGGCAGGAAACGGCCTTCTGTATATTTTACGCCCTTAATATCAGAAATCAGACGCAATGTACTTCCATTTCCAACGCTTCCTACAACTGCATCGAGTCCAATTGTAGCAAACTCTTCCATAAACGGTTCTGTTCCAATCCAATGATCGCCTAAAAACATCATGGCTTCTTTACCGCACTCGTGAGTAATATCTACCATTTCCTTTGCCAGCTTTGCGACTTCTCTGCGCTGGAATGCCTGGAAATCTTTAAATTCCTTGCTCGGAATGCGATACTGGTTATTATAATATCCCTGATCGATTATATACTCCGGACGGAATGGATAACCCACCTCTTTTTCAAACTGCTCTAAAATATAAGGACTGACTGATGCAGAATAACCATACCAATCCACATATTTTTCTCTCTTTAACTCGTCAAACATAAGAGTAAACTGATGGAAAAATGTTGTATAACGAATAACATTCACATATGGATGTTCTTCACAATACTTGCGAAGACGCTCTAATGAATACTTATGTGTCTTTGGCTGGCGCACATCAAAAGTAATCTGATGCTCAAAATCCTTCCATTCATTTGTTACTGCATTATACATATGAACTGGGTCCCAGATAATATATGCTAAAAAGCTAACTGTATATTCATGGAATGGCACAGCGTCGCAGATCACCACACAGCCAGTCTCTTCCTGATAATTCCAATTCGTTGTCGGCACGATCTCACCTGTTGAACGATCAATAACTTCCCACCATCTTTTGATATCATCTCTTGTATTGACCTTCATCAGTTCATCTGATATTCCCTTCATAAGCGGGATGGAAAGTTCTTTGTCAACCGCTGTATAAAAGGCTGTCATCACATAGCACTGCTGCACCTCATCTGGATTTGCCTTTGCCCACTCATTATCTTTTCTTGTTGTATAATAAGTCGCATAAATTTTTGCACCCGTTTTTGTCAATTCCTCTGGAAATTCAGTTCCATCACAGTCACGTATTGCATCCGCTCCCCAGCGTTTCATTAGTTCAATTGTTTCTGGTACAACGTCTAGATTGGTCGGAATCGTAACTCTTCCCTTTGTCTGGCTCATCTTACGTTATCCTCCTATCGAAAATTTTCTCATTCTCTTTTTGTTTTACTGCTCTTATTTCAACACAATAATCTGGTTTTCTTCCTCAATATAGTTTCCGCCGCCCATCTGATTTCTCACAAATGGAACACCTTCTCTGACATAGAAAATATTATGAGAAAGCAATGCATCAGGATTCAAGGATGGACTTATTGTTCCTCCAAGATCATCATAACTTACATTGTGACTGAAAGTATTATGAATTGCTTCATCAAGACAAAACATCACACATCCGCCTTCATTTTGTCTGCTGTAATTATATTCATATGTCGTTCCATCTCCAGAATCTGCATCATAAGCCATTCCATCCTGATTTAATCTCGTATCCGCTGCTTCATTGTAACGAAACAGCGCATCCTTACATTTCCATGGCCAAATGGCTGCCGCTACCTTTCCTGCACGATTTTTTGGACAACAATAAATACGATCATTAATTTCCTGTGCTACACAATCCGTCATATTGTGTTCCACAAGCGGACGAAGCGCATACATAGCTGTAATGCCATCTCCGCCTGCTTCCTTGACATAATTATTGCGAATCACCACATGTTCATGACCATACTTAAGAAATGCTTCTTCGTCCAATATAGCTCCCTGAAATTTATCATGTGCATATGTATATCCAACTGCAATTCCCCAGCGGCTTGTCCGGTAGACAAAGCAGCTTTCTACTGTAATATCACAAAAACGAGCTGCGCCTGTAATATCTTCATTTGCCGGCTTTAATGCTGTCATGTAAATGCCGCCATTATTCATATGCTTATCGTAAACATTTCCATTAACGTCATGAACATAAAGATTCTGCAGGTGAATACCACTTCTTACTCCCTTGTCCCTTGCAGTAACAGCAACTCCTGTGCGATTCATCTTATAAGGTGCACTATATGTTTCTCCAATGATGTTCTCTGCACTGTTTGTAATCTCAATATCATGAATCCAGATATATTCTGCATCGTACAGCAGCACTGCTGATGACACATATCCCTGATACACATGTGTTGGCGAATCTAATTCTGTGCCATAATCCTGATACCAGATTCCCTGTCCATTTGCTGCAATCACCGGCAATACTTCCTCATAAAATTTCTCGCCGCTCTCTGGCAAATATGCACCAATCTCAATCGGAGATTCTTTTGTTCCACTGTCTTTGATCTGTAAAAACTGTCCTTCAAAAACAGATCCCCTAGCTAAAAGCACACGATCTCCTGGCTTCAGCGTCAAACGGTTAATGGCAAACAAAGTTGCAAATGCAGATGATTTGCTCAAACCATCATTTGTATCATTTCCGTCAATCTGACTGACATAATATGTTTTGAATGAGTTTGTCATATGCTTCCTCTCTCAATCTTTTCTCAATGATCTGCTCTACATCCTCAAATGGGAAATAATCTCCATGGTAACGTCCAAAAAGATCATGATTATTTTCATAAAAATTCAGTCTTTCTTCCCGTGTAAAGGATGGACAAACACCCAGCTGTTTGATTTTTTCAGATGGCTGTACAAAATCTAGGCGAAATCTTGTCAGCTCATATTGAAGATACATCGGCGGCGTATAAAAACATGGCCCATAAAACAGTTCCCCTTTTTCCTGCTTATGCCTGTTCTCTTCATTTTTTTCTTTGCGGCGCTCTTCTAACGCTTCTAAACTGTCGTCAAGAATCAGACCAAAGTTTTTTGCCAGCAAAAGCACAGCCTTTGCCTTTTGCCAATCTTTTTCATACAGACAATACTTATTTTTCATTATTTTACTGCTCCTGCAATTCCATTTGCAAAGCTCTTCTGCAGACAAAGGAAAATAATCGCTGTCGGCAGTGTACAGATCAGTACACCTAACATCAGCATTCCGTAATCTACACTATAGCCACTCTTTAAATTTGCTACTAACATCGGCATTGTGACCTCATTTTTATCCTGAAGGATAATTGTTGGCCACAGATAATTGTTCCATGCATTCATAAATGTTACCGTCATAGCTGCACCATAGGTAGATTTCATAACAGGAATAAACATCGTAAAGAAAATCTTAATCTCGCTTAATCCCTCTAATCGTGCAGCCTCAATAATATCATGAGGGAAAGATCTTGCTGCCTGACGAAACATCATAATCAAAAATGGCGTCGAAATAGAAGGCAATGCCAGTGCAATCCAAGTATTTACAAGCTTCCATGATGCAAACAGCTTAAATAATGGAATCATAATAGCAACAAACGGAAGCATCATTGCAAGCAGAAGGATATTCATTAAAATATCCTTTCCCTTATCATGATAAATCTCAAAACCGTAACCTGCAATTGAGCAGACAAGAAGTGAGATTACCGTTATTACAATCGCATTTCTAAAAGAGTTAAACATTGCAAGACCTAAATTTTGTGTCTCAATCAATGTCCTATAATTTTCCAACAGATGAGTTCCAGGAATCAGTTTTCCTCTAACAATGTCGATGCTGGTGTTTGTCGCACCTGATATCATATAATATAGAGGAAACGCTGACAGAAAACTTGCAAGAACCAAAATCACATAGGATATTGTTGTTTTTACTTTAGTCACGTTTATCACCTACTTTCATCTGAATCGCTGACAGAATTGCCACGCTTACCAAAATAAATACCGAAATTGCTGCGGCATAATTAAATTTTGGTGTCTCTACAAAGGAAATATTATAAACATAATGTGCCAGTGTCATAGTCGATTTTCCTGGACCTCCGCCCGTCAGGTTCACTGACTCATCAAACAACTGCAATGTTCCTGATGTGGACATAATTGCAGTTAACAAAATGGTCGGCTTTAACAGTGGAATGGTGATACGTGTAAACTGCTTGAATGGACTTGCACCGTCAATGTAGCTTGCCTCATAGACTGAATAATCAATATTCTGCAATCCAGCAAGATAAAATACCATATTGTAGCCAGTCCATCGCCAAATCAATGCAATTACAATTACAAAGCGTGCTGCCCATGCATCCTGGAACCAATTTACTGGTGTCAAACCAATCGCTGCAATAACATTGTTAACAAGACCATCCTGTGCAAACAAGGATTTGAAAATCATAGAATATGATACAAGTGATGTCGCACATGGAAGGAAAATCAATGTACGGAAAATACTTTTTCCTTTAATCTTTGGATTATTCAAAAGCTGAGCAAGACAAAGTGCCAAAATTAACATAATCGGCACTTGGATCAAAAAGTAAAATACAGTATTAAACAAGCATTGTTGGAATGTTTTATCCTTCAAGATTCTCTTATAATTTGCCAATCCTGCAAAAGTGCTTGCACCACCTGTACCCTTTTTTGAAAAAGAAAGCACAAATGCCTGCACCATCGGATAAAAGCAGAATATAAAAATGAGAAGTGCGGCTGGAATTAAGAAAAACCATCCTGTAAGATTATGTCTTTTTTCCAGGCTCATCTTTGTTTTTTGTCTTTTCACGTTAACCACGCCTTTCTATTTTGTAATTATTCAGAGCCATGCAAAAATGCTTTCTGTAGATGTCTGTATTAAAGCAGAAATTCAATTTTTATGGCAAATATGGTGATAAAAATATACCGGGAACGCACTGCATCCCCGGTACCAGAATTTCCTTAATTACTCGCTAATGTTAAACTCAACGGTATCCTGTGCATTCTGAATCTCTTCATCAATGTCAGCATCATTCTGAACCACATTTGTAACAGCATCCGTCAGTGCACTTCTGATATCAGAATAATATGCGCCATAATCAATTCCCGGAACCTGTCCTGCAAATTCAACGATATCCTTATATACAGCCTGTCCGCCGTAGAAATCAGAAGTCTCATTGTATACATCAGACTCTGCAGCTGGCAGATAACTTGCGATTGCACCTGCATTTACAAGCAGATCATCGTAAAGATCAACATCTGCGCCAAAAGTAGAGTTCAAGAAATCAAAAGCAAGTTCTGTATTCTTGCAGTTAGAAGATACTGCCCAGCTCGCACCGCCACAGTTTGCGTAGTTTGTTGCTCCCTCGATATCATCAAGTGCCGGCATATTTACGATCGCCCACTTACCAGACTGATCCTCTGCTGCCTGAATGGAAGACATGATCCAGCATCCCTGAATAACGCCTGCTGCTGTTCCCTTGTTCATGGAAGCGATATACTGATCCCAGTCAGTGTAGTCTACCATGATACCCTCGTCGATCAGTTGCTTATATACTTCAATTGCTGCCTTCAGTGCTTCGTTATCTACAAGTTTAACTTCGCCATCTACAATCGGAGATGCGCCTGCAGACTGCAGCATCTCAATTACGATCTCTGAACCGCCTGAGCTTGTCAGCATCGGAACATCATTTGCTTCTACTACCTTCTTTGCCAGCTCGATAAATTCAGACCATGTAGTATCCATGAAATCTTCTACCTTAAGTCCAGCCTTCTCTACCATATCAGAACGAATTGCCATGATGGTCGCACCATTATCAAACGGAACACCATAATTCTTTTCATCTACTGTAGAGTCTGCCAGCTTACCTGCTGAGAACTGTGAAAAATCAATTCCTGAATCTGTTAACTCAGTGAAAATCTCCGGATAATTAGTTACATTCTTATGGAAAGAATAATCCTGCATTAAAAAGATATCTGGCAGTGTATCATATGTACCAGCCTCTGCTGCTGTAATCAAGCTCTGCTCAATATCAGAGTAAACCTTCTCCTGAATGTCAAGCTTGAAATTCGGGTGATCCTTCTGGTATTCAGCCTCAGCCTGCTTCATTGCATATACGTTGAATGTAGGATCCCAACACCATACTGTTAATGTCTCCTCTTCATCCGCTGCGTAAACATTCTGTGCAATTCCCGTAGTTCCTGCAAGCGCATATGCAAACATAGCTGCTGCCGGAAGGACTGCTGTTAATTTCTTTCTCATAATAAATTCCTCCTTAAAAATTTGTTTTTCTGTTCTTGATGATCTTATTATAACTTTCCCATCTCCTTATTTCTACTTTTATATTGCTCTGTTTTGTTATTATCTTGCTATTTCAAGCGTTTTTTTGCGATTTCACGTCTATATTTTTCAGCATTTTATATTTTTTCTTAGGATAAAGCACTATTTTATCGTATATTTTAACAGTTTTTCCTTTTTACTTTATTGATATTGCTCAGCAATATTCTTTAAATTTATAACAATTTATTATAAACTTTTCTTTTTTTCTATGCTATCATAGCATTACGACGATTCTTTTTCACTGAAAGGAGATTTTATGGCAGATGAACGTTACGACATCTCAATTACAAAAGAATATTTAATCCGAAACAAGGCTAAGCTTCTTTATATTTCCTCCGCTACCTACAGCGGCGACTGGCTTAGCACACCTCATACGCACTATTGTTCTGAGCTTTTTTATGTTCTTGAAGGCATTGGACAGTTTCAGGTAGAAGACAAAATCTTCCCTGTTAAAGCAAATGATTTAATTATCATCAATCCAAATATTTCACACACTGAGCTTGGACTTCACTCCCATCCAATGAAATATATTGTACTTGGCATTGAAGGTCTGGAACTTTCCTCTGAAAATGATCATTCCAATTTTTGTATTGTTAATTTTAAAGAAATTAAGGATACAATGGTTTTCTATTTACAGATGATGCTAAAAGAAATTGAAACACGTGCACCTGGGCATGAAGCTATATGTCAGGATTTAATGGAAATTCTTATTGTTCTTTTTGGACGCCAGACAAATTTCTCAACAATTCTTACTCCAGCAAACAAGAAAGCTTCTCACCTATGTGATTCTGTACGCCGGTATCTCAACCAAAACTGTGAGGAAGATATCACACTAGAACAGTTGGCAAGATTTTCTCATGTCAACAAATATTATCTTGTTCATGCATTTACTAATGAATATGGCATTTCTCCAATCAATTATCTTATGCAGGCACGTGTCAAAAAAGCTGAAAAATTGCTGGCCACAACTGATTATTCTATGTCCGTAATTAGCAGTTCCTGTGGATTTGCTTCATCTGGCTATTTCTCACAGACATTTAAGAAAATTACAGGTCTCTCTCCGAGTGCATATCGAAAGAAAAGCAAATCAGAACACGAAGCAAATAATTAAAAATAAGGTGTCAAAAACAGACTTTAAACTGTTTTGACACCTTTTTCTTCTTATATGGATTATATTTTTATAGATCAGTTTTCACTCGCCAGTCTAAGCGGTTCCTGTCCTCTAAGTTCTATCACAGGTCCGCCTGTATGCTCCACGTAAGCGCGTGTAATACGTACACGGCCAATATTATCATCCTTTGGAATCTCATACATGATATCGAGCATAAAATCTTCAATAATGGCACGAAGCGCTCTGGCTCCCGTATCCTTTTTTAATGCCTTTGCAGCAATTGCCTCAAGTGCATCCGGCTCAAATATAAGATCTACTTCATCCATTGCAAGAAGCTCTCTGTACTGCTTTAAAAGTGCATTCTTTGGCTCACTCAAAATTCTTGTCAGCATCTTCTCATCAAGTGCATCCAATGTAAAGACAATCGGAAGACGTCCCAAAAACTCTGGAATCATACCAAAGTTTCTAAGGTCCTCTGTCTCAACATAGCGAAAAATATTCTTCTCATTATCATAGTGATCTTTAAGCTCTGCATTAAAGCCCATCGAAGATTTCTTTGCCAGACGCTCACGAATGACCTGATCAAGATCTGGAAAAGCGCCGCCACAGATAAATAAAATATTAGTCGTATCTACCGTTACCATAGGCACCATCGCATTCTTGCTTGATGCACCAACAGGAACTTCTACCTCAGCACCTTCAAGAAGCTTTAACAGACCCTGCTGAACACTCTCACCATTTACATCACGATGATTTGTCTCTCTTTTTCTTGCAAGCTTATCAATCTCATCAATAAACACAATTCCCGTCTGTGCTTTCTCTACATCATTGTCTGCTGCTGCAAGAAGCTTACTGATAACACTCTCAATATCATCACCGATATAGCCAGCTTCCGTAAGAGATGTTGCATCTGCAATAGCAAGCGGCACATCAAGAAGCTTCGCTAATGTCTTAACTAGATATGTTTTACCGCTTCCTGTTGGTCCAATCATAAGCATATTTGATTTTTCAATCTCAACATCCTTTTTCTGCTGAAGTGCTGCCACTCTCTTATAGTGATTATATACAGCGACAGACATAACCTTCTTTGCGTGCTCTTGGCCTACAACATATTCGTTTAAGCTTGCATGAATCTGATGCGGAGACGGAATTGCCTTTAAGTCAATTGGCTTTACCTGATCATCTGGCTTCTTTTTCTTAATTTTTTGCTTCTCCGGCATTCCCATATTCATGCCGCTCATCATATTCATCAGATCATCCGGCATCCCAGCAAATGGAAAGCCCTCTGGGATTCCAAACATTTTCGGGAAATTACCACTGTTAACCTGATTAAATGCTTTTTGCATACAATCATTACATATAGTAATATCCGGAGAGATTGTGATCATCTTTCCTGCCTTGCTCTCTGGTCTGCGGCAGACATAGCAGACCTTCTCATATGCATCATGATCATCATTTCTATTGCTATTAGCATTGCTGCTATTATTATCCGCATTTATTACATTTGTATCATTATCATTTGCATTCTGATTTGCCATAACGAAAACTCCTCAATCTTTCTATTTTATTGACTGATCAGCAGCCAACCTGCTGCACAAATAGATCCAGTCATTACCTATCGGTTTTTTCATATCCCTTGTAGTATACTTGATACACGAAAGAAAAACAAGATTTTTCGAAAAAAAGACTGGCAGATTTCTCCACCAGTCCCTAAAATTTTTATAAAGTGAGTTCAACTACATATTAAAAAGCTCACCCGCGCCTACCATGCGCAAAACCACCCCTTAGGGCTTAATCGCTGCTTTGCAGCTGTTGTATCAAATCAGTTATCGATCAGCTTCTTTGTATCCTTCCAGCTCATCAGACTTCTTAACTCCTCGCCAACCTTCTCAACTGGATGCTCAGCCTGCATACGTCTCATAGCCAAGAAGTGTGGCATACCAACCTTACTCTCTAACAGCCATTCCTTAGCGAATGCTCCGCTCTGGATATCAGCCAGAACCTTACGCATTGCGTTCTTAGTATCCTCAGTAATGATCTTCGGTCCAGTGATGTAATCACCATACTCAGCAGTATTGGAGATGGAGTATCTCATTCCAGCGAAACCAGACTCATTGATCAGATCAACGATCAGCTTCATCTCATGAATACACTCAAAGTAAGCTGACTCTGGCTCATAACCTGCCTCAACAAGTACCTCATAACCAGTCTTCATCAATGCACAAACACCACCGCAAAGAACTGCCTGCTCACCGAACAAGTCAGTCTCAGTCTCCTGACGGAATGTTGTCTCCAGAACACCTGCTCTTGCGCCGCCGATAGCCAATGCGTAAGCCAGTGCCAGATCATGTGCCTTACCAGTAGCATTCTGATGAACAGCGATCAGACACGGAACACCCTTGCCTTCCTGATAAGTAGAACGTACTGTGTGACCTGGTCCCTTCGGTGCGATCATTGTAACATCAACATCTGCCGGCGGAACGATCTGATTGAAATGGATTGCAAAGCCATGAGCGAACATTAACATCATACCTGGTCTTAAGTTCGGAGCTACACTCTCATTGTACATAGCTGCCTGCTTCTCATCATTAATCAGAATCATGACAATATCTGCTCTCTTAGTAGCCTCTGCTGCTGTATATACTTCAAATCCTTCTGCTTCTGCCTTTGCCCAAGACTTGGATCCCTTGTACAGACCAATAATGACATTGCATCCAGATTCCTTTGCGTTCTTTGCATGTGCATGTCCCTGGCTGCCATATCCGATAATTGCAATGGTCTTACCCTCCAGTAAAGACAGGTTGCAGTCCTTCTGATAATAAATTGTTGCCATAACTTTATCCTCCATATAGTGTTGTAGAGCAGCTGCCCTACTAAATATGCAAAACAAGACTCTAATATTAGAGAGTTGCAATGTCGCGTTTTAATATAACTATTGATATGTTTTAAAGCATTTCCATTAGGAAAGGCTATTTTCAGAACCTCTTGACAAACCTGTGATACCCGTTCTTGCTAACTCAAGTATCGTAAACTTCTCAAGAAGCTTTGTGCAAGCATCCAGCTTGCTTTCATTTCCGGTAAGCTCAACCATCATAGATTCTTCTCCGACATCTACGATCTTTGCACGGAAGATATCTGCAATCGCAATTACCTGTGCTCTTTCCTCCGGTTTTGCTGCTACCTTAATCAAAATCAATTCTCTACAGACAGACGCATCAGCAGGCAGCATCTGAATCTTTGATACATCTACCAGCTTTGCGAGCTGCTTTTCAATCTGCTCAAGCACCTCTGGCTCACCCTCTGCCACAACTGTCATTCTGGAGTGACGCTTATCCTGTGTCTCTCCAACCGTCAGGCTGTCAATGTTATAACCTCTGCGGCTGAATAATCCGGCAACGCGGCTCAGCACACCGGCTTCATTATCTACCAACAATGAAAAAACAACTTTATTACTCATGTAATCACCCTTGTATCCTTCCGATTCAACGCTTTCGCTGCAAACATCCCAAATATTTTTTTGGCTGCCTGCACGACTAATCATAACAATGTTTAGTTTCATTGTCAAGTGACAAATTTAATGTTGATCCGTGCGAATTTAATCTCTTTCGCCCTTTAATCTCATTTAATTTGATGTGCAATCGACTTTTATTGATTTTTTGTAACTTACTACTACATATGTAAAATCTTTTTTTCAACTACAAATCACCGACAAATTTTATTCCATATTTAAACATTTTGTCCAAAATGGAAAATGATTCAAAGCATATTCGCTCCAAATAGGTAAAAACTAAAACCAGATCCACTAGAAAGGACTACAATTATGGAAAAACTTTCAAAAAATATAGATATCAACATGAACTATCTTTCCAAGCTTCTTTGTATCAACAAAAGCTTTGATCTTATCACACGTGTCATTGAATTAAAAGGACACAAAGCTGCTATTTACTGCATTGATGGCTTTGTCAAAAGCGACACACTTGAAAAGCTTTTGGAATTTATGTTTAAAAAAACAGACTCCTTCAAACAGCCTGAAGATTTTCCAACGGATGCATCTTCTTTTTTGACCCTCTTGCTTCCCTACTGTGAAATCAAACTGGAAGCAAACTTTGCGCCTGCCGTCATCTCGCTATTAAAGGGAATGAGCCTTCTTATTATAGATGGCTATGATCAGCTTTTTATAATAGACTGCCGCAGCTACCCTGCAAGAAGCATATCTGAACCTGACAAAGATAAAACCATGCGCGGCTCTCGCGACGGCTTTGTTGAAACACTTGTATGTAATACTGCCTTGATACGGCGGCGAATCCGCGATCCGAAGCTAATCATGGAAATGCAGCAGGCTGGAACACGCTCCAAAACAGATATCTGCTTATGCTATTTAGACGATCTTGTTGATAAAAATCTTTTATCATCTATACGGAAACGGATTCAAAATATCACTGTACAATCACTTACTATGAACCAGGAAAGTTTAGCTGAATGTATTTTTCCATACAAATGGTTTAATCCATTTCCCAAATTTAAATTTACAGAACGCCCTGACGCTGCATGCGCTGCCGTATTTGAGGGCAATCTGATAATACTTGTTGATAACTCTCCAAGTGCCATGATTCTTCCTTCTTCTTTGTTTGATATTGTTGAGGAAGCAGACGATTATTATTTTCCTCCGCTCACCGGCACCTACCTTCGTCTAACAAGAGCTCTGATTGCACTCATGACATATTTTGTTCCCGTTTTGTATCTGCTTTCTACCATGCACCCAACAATGCTTCCTGATTGGTTATCATTTATTGCTATAAAAGATAATATCAATGTTCCCATCATCTTGCAGCTTCTTATTTTAGAGCTGGCGCTTGATGGCCTTCGTCTTGCAGCTGTAAACACACCAAATATGCTGTCCACACCTCTTAGCATAACAGCTGGTATTGTCTTAGGTGAGTTTTCAGTTAAATCTGGCTGGTTCAATTCGGAATCTATGGTCTATATGGCATTTATTTTTGTAGCCAATTATACACAATCAAGCTACGAATTTGGTTATGCACTCAAATTTATGAGAATACTGACTCTTATTTTAACTGCTATTTTTGACTTCTGGGGCTTTGCAGCAGGTGTTATTTTGTTTATCAGCTCTATGATCTGCAACAAGACAATAAGCGGCTATCCTTATCTGTATCCAGTCATTCCATTCTCATGGAAGGCACTTTCAAGGCGATTTTTCCGGTCACGGCTTACAGACGTTGAATCCAAATAAATGACCACTGTTTTCAGGAATCTCTTGTCTTTTTCTGTCTACTCATGGTATACTGACTGCAGTTTGTAAGCGCAGACAGATTCCTATGGTATCTGCTGCAGAAAGGTTAAAGGTATTCCATGATTAAAATAAAAGAATTTACTGAATTGACAGAAAAGGATAAAGCTTCCATCCGTGAGCTTATTGATGACTGTATCCGCTATGAGCAGCTTGAACTTGCCGTACCAGATTTGAATGAAGAAGACGGCACTGCATATTTATATTATCAGTCTTCAAAAAACACAAAGCTCATCAGTGTACTTTTTTGCTATGATCTTGAGGATTATCTCGAGGTTAGCGCCTTCACAAGTCCTGCTCATCGCTGCCAGGGTGCTTTCACAAGTCTGTTCCAGAAGCTTATGGAAGGATACGAGGAAACTCCAGTATGCTTCTATCCAGATGGAAACAGCTATGATGCGCTGATGACAATGGAAGTATTAGATTGTGAATATAGTGGAACAGAGCATTTGATGAGGTTAGAGAAAAGACCTGAGGTGGCTGGGGATGCTGCAATTGCAGAAAATAATACCACCGTTACTCTTTATCCAGCAACAAAAGATGACTTACTTGCACTTGTCGCAGTTCACAGTGCCGCCTTCGATATGGAAAAAGAAGATTCCATCGCATTCTTAGAGCAGTCATTTGATACTGGAGAAACCATCTGGTGCATTGCTGCAGGCGGTACAATTGTCGGCCTTGTATTAACCTCAATTCAACCAGACCAGACAAATCTCTATGGACTTGCAATTCATCCTGAATATCAGGGAAAAGGCTATGGCCGCGATGCAGTAAACGTGCTTTTGCAAAAGTCAGAGATCACCTTCCCAGTTACACTACATGTGACAGAGGAAAATGAAGCTGCGTTTAAGATTTATAAAAGAATGGGATTTGTTACTACACAAGAATTGATGGAGTATTGGTACTAACTAATGTAAGGCAACAAAAATTCACACGACAAAAATGCCGCTGGTCATATGACTCGCGGCATTTTTTCACCTTTTTCTTGTCTTATTCAACGCTTTCCTTGCCTTTGCAATTGCCTTCATATCTGCACTTTTTCTGCTTTCGACATGAAGTGAACGATACAGTTCAAAACGCTCTTTTGATAATTGGCCATTCTCCAATGCCTGCCTTACTGCACAGCGCGGCTCGTTTGTGTGTGTACAATCACGAAAACGACACTGCGCCGCCAGTTCTGCAATATCTTCAAATGTATCATCAATTCCTTCGTCCACATCGCAAAGTCCAATCTCCCTCATCCCTGGTGTGTCGATCACAATCACACCACTTGGTAACTCAATCATTTCTCGATATGTTGTTGTATGGCGTCCTTTCGCATCTTTTTCACGAATCTCACCTGTTTTCATAATCTCTGTTCCTGCTAATGCATTGACAAGTGTTGATTTTCCCACACCTGAGGATCCTAGAAGTGCAATTGTATTTCCTGGCTGCAGATACACCTGTAATTTATCCATCCCGTCGCCTGTCAAAGCACTGACCGCATGAACTTCTATCTGTGGAAGCATTTCTATAAGCTGTTCTTTTAGTTTTTCCACATCTGGACATAAATCTGCTTTGGTCAAAATTACTATCGGCTGTACGCCTTCCTGCAAAACGGTTGCCGCATAACGCACTGCACGATTGACACTGAAATTTTCATTCAACGACATGACAAGAAAGGCATAGTCAATATTTGCCGTCATTGGTTGCTCTTTCATACTTTTTGCCGTATCTGGACGCGTCAGAAAATTTTTTCGTTCACAGATCTCTATAATTTTTGAATCACCTTTTGGATTATAACGAAAAGTCACATAATCTCCAACTACTGGGAACATAGTTTCTTCCTTATAAAATTTTCCACTTAATTTTGCTGGAATCTCCTTTTCCAAATATCGAATCAGGTAACTATTTTTCTGTACTTCGCTGATACGCCCTATGCACTGTTCATCAAATACGTCCAGTTCTTTTATGCCTTCTTCTGTCTGATGGTACTCTTCTTTTCTTTCTTTCAATTCTAATCTCTCCTGTCTTTATGCCAGAAATCAATTGATCTCTGTTTTTAACAAGATTATAAAAATTCAACTTGTATATGTCAATATTACAGGTGTCCCGAGAATTTTTCCATCCATTCTTGCTCTAATGCCCTCACGGGCTGTTACCACGCAGAACTCTTGTGGTGCACCTTTCGCTACGTAAGTGACTGTGCTGAGGCAAATGTGATTTACGAGGCGGAACGTTGTAGCGGGACTTTCAAAGAACATATGATAATAAGGCGTGTAACAGGTACCCGCGGAAAAGTGACGCCGACAAACACTTCGCCGAAGCACCTTCGTGAAACCTTAGATGGAAAATTCATCACCACATCACCTGATACTCCCCAAATCCAAAGCTGCTGTTTTTTCCAATATGCAGTAATTCTCCTGCAAACAGTAGTTTCATTGTATCTTCATTTGCACCATCAAACCAAACTTTTCCTTTTATTCCACGAAGTGTCATTGCGCTGTCTCTTCTATTTGAATAGCGATTGACTCCTTCTAATCTTGACTGTTGGCGCGTAGTAACAGCTGTCTCTGGCGTTTCATCCCAAAATATTTCTGCTTCTATGCCTTCAAAGCAGTCCAGCATATAAAGGCGACGGCGAATGGACGCGATGATTGGATCCATTTGAAGATCACGAATAAATTCTCCCTGATATTTTACCGTGAATGGTGTATGAAATGCCAACATCCCTGAATAACAGGCGTCACTTACATGAGAAAAACTTTTCTGCTGTTCTTTTGGCAGCTGTGATTCCTGTAGCTGTACTTTTTTTAGCTGTCTCATTCGGTAATCAATATATTCTCCCAGCATGGAAATTTGATAGTTTCCCATTTGAATGCTGTTATTTACAAGAATATCCTGCCAATACTGATTTTTAACAGAAACAATAATAAAATGTGCCTGATGCTTGCCAAGACCTGATGCTCCGAGCATACTGATTGCCTGAAGATATTGATTAAAGTAAACAATATTTTTTCCGAAGAGAATTAGCTGAAAGCTCAACTGATCTCCCTGATAAAACTCTTCCTTATAATTATCACATTCAAGCACATAGCCTACGCTCTCGCCCGTTGTCACAAAAGATGGCTTCTTTTCATATTTAGAATACATTATGCGCTGCACGATACATTCATCTAAAAAATCACATTTTTCACATTCGCGCCCACGCACACAATTAGCACGCAGCAGCATTTCTCCGATTCCACCGCGAATAGCAGATACCTTCTGTTTAGGCAGCATGGTATCCTCTGTAAATTGTACTACAAATGTAAGTTTTGTATAGCGAATGTCCTGTGACTTTATTAACAGCTGACTCATGCCGCACCTCTTTCTTCATTTTCACTACAAAGCCTCTTCTGCAAATATACTTGTATTGGCTTTGATTTTAATATCTGCTTAATCGAACAAACGATAAAACTCATCCTTATATCCAGCCATGTGATCCCACACTGCCGGACTAAGCATCTTCTTCTCTGCCATTTCCTCAAGCTGTGGAAGTGTTACCTTGATAACATCCTCTGTCTCTCCCTCTTCAAGATGAACCTCATCAAGTGCCACATCTTTAAAAACGGCATAATTATCTCCTAGGAACTGACCAATATGATTGTCTCCAAGCTCAATCAGCTCATCTTCTTCAATCTGAATGCCTGTTTCTTCCTTAAGCTCACGCACAATGGCATGTCTGCTTGTCTCTCCTGAAATCATATGACCGCCTGTGTTCTCCCACTTGCCAGGTGCATAACGCTTCTGACTGCTGCGCTTTGTGAGCAAAATCTTTTTTTCGCTGTCAATTACCCAGATACCAACACAGTACAGGCAATATCCATACGGAACATTCTCGCCTGCCTGAATGGTCTTTCCTGTTTTTCTGCCCTGCTGATCATATAAGTCCCATTTTTCCTGTTTTGCCTGCATAGTGTTTTCCTCTCTTCCTCTTTACTTCTACTATTTTCCAATTAAGTCTACTAGGAGTTGCCCACTTTGTCAATATATGATATGATAATACAAAAATAACAGGTTCATTTAACATTACAGTTCACGGCAAAGCCCCATGAACAGTAACTCATTACACAGGAGGCATTATTATGAATTTTTCTTTATCAACAGAAAACATTTCTGCATGGCGTGAAGGTCATGTTATGAATGATATCGTATTTAATCTCGGATGCTGCTGTCCAGGACAGGGCACTGAGGAGGTCTTTTCTTATATTGAAGTGATATATAAGGATGGAAACCGCCATTATTTCTATGAAAATCAAACCGGCTTTGACCGCTTTGAAAAAGATTTCTATGACAAGCGTTTTACCTCGTTTCATGAATTCTGGACAACAGAAGAGCTTGCCGAGGAAAAACGTGATCTGTTCTCTTTCCGCTACTATGTACGCCGCCCAGAAGATGCCTATACACATCTTACCACTTCTGAGATGGATGAATTAAAGACAAAGCTTCCGGCTTCCTGTAAGAAGCCAGATCGCATCACACAATTTCATCACTATGATCGCACGGTTAACTATCACGAAGACTCAGAAAGCTAAACTTGAAGCATAGGGGGCACGCAAAACACCTTACAAAACAGCAAAACATCCAGACACTCGCATTCTCTTTCGAAGCAATGTCTGGATATTTTTATGTTTTTTGATACAAAAGTTTACTCTACCGTCACCAGCTCATACTCTATACTCCCAAAACCAAGCTCTGCAGCTGCCTCAATTGTATGAACTTCGTGTCTATCATTGCACTCTCACGACCCGCTAGACTTGTAGTGGCGCACGCCAACGCGCCACAGCACATAACACGGGATCAAAAAAATAACAGCAAATAGTGGCATTACCATGTTCCAAAGAGAAGTGGTTCTTCCTAGCAAATATAAGAGCGGATAATATTGAATCAGCGCATACGGAACAACGAGTGTACAAAATTGAAGCATACGCTTCCCATAAATACCAATTGGATATTTGCCGTACTCTCTTGCTCCATCTGTTAGTATGTTCATGAACTCAAGACCATCAAGTGTAAAAAAGCAAAGCGCTGCATATACCATGAACAATCCTGAAAAAACTGCTGCCCCACTGATCAGCATGAAAATCACAGTCAAGATCCGCGGCAAATTCCAATCAATTTGTACGTGCATAACGCCGTAAATAAACAAGATAATTGCTTGAAAGCTTCTTCCGATTCTTGATAATTCAAATTTGCTTCCTAATACCTGCAAGATTTCGTTGCGTGGTCTTACAAGGACTCGATCAAACTCGGCATGGCGCACCATTCCAGAAAATGAGTCAAAGCCTCTTGCAAACATTTCTGCCAATGAAAACTCAACCAAAACAAGTGCATAGCAAATCAATACTTCACTATAGGTAAAACCTTTCACCTCGTGGAATCGCTGAAACATGAATGTAATTCCCACAAACACATTAAACGAAAACAAAAACTGGCCAAGTGTCGTCAAAAAGAAGGAAGTCTTATACTGCATTGCACTTCGAATATGAATACTGATATAGTGCAAATACAGACGAACTGCTGAAATCCTTGCATTCTCAGCTTTCATGTTGCCTCTACTTCTTTTTCTGTGCCTTTTTTCATTTTGATTTCCATTTTGATTTCCATTATGATTTCTATTTTTGTTTCTTTCGATTCTTCTATTCATTCTTTCCATGACTCACCCTCCCTGCACAACTAGCTTTTTTTCAGCAAGTTTAGCAAATCGCCATCCAGCTCCAACAAGCACAATGAGCCAAAATATTTGAAGAAAAATTGCCTCTGCCATGGCTCGACCTGATAAATCGCCTGAATAAATTCGAAATGGCACATTCTGCATAGCAGCAAACGGAAGCACCTTTAACACACGCTGTACCACCTCTGGCATAAATGGAAGCGGCACGATCTGACCTGACAAAAGCTCACATGCCGATGCATAAAAAATGCGAATGCCTTGGGCAGAAATGGTAAAACAGCAGCTGGTATAAATAATCACGCCTATTGCAACTGTTACTAGTGTTCCAAGTATCATTGTCAGTAAAAATAAGAAAAGCGTCATTGGATCCTGTGGAAGCATCAATCGATATGGCTTTGGCAAAAATAGAGCCACAACTAAAATTGGCGCACAGCGAAGCAATGCCTTTGACATACGGTTCGCGACACTTCTTGCAAACCACATGGAATAAATATGGACAGGGCGGCACATCTCATAGGCAATATTTCCATCCACGATAGATGAAAATATTTCTGCTTCCATCATCCATGCCATGAACAATGCCAAAAATGCCTGCTGCAGCCAAATATAGCTGGCGACAGCTTCAAAGCTCATTGGAAAGGCAGACGCATCTGCCTGATAAAATGCTCTAAAGACAAGAAGTTCCATAAATCCCCATGTAAACTGGGTGACGACTCCAGCTGCTGCTGCCGCGCGATATTGTAATCCCATCAAAAAGCGCATGCGAAAAAAAGAGAGATACTTTTTCATTTGACTCATCTCCCCTCTTAAATCTCAAGGCTGCGATACAGCTTTACAACTGCCTCGTCCATGGATGAGGCACCCTGCTTTAACTCCTGCGGACTGCCGTCCATCAGTATACGCCCTTTTCCGATCAACATAATACGATGCGTAATTGCTTCGATATCCTGCATATCGTGAGTAGTCAATATTACTGTTGTTTTGTGGATTTGATTGAGCTGCTTAATAAAATCACGCACGGCAAGTTTCGACACTGCATCGAGTCCTATCGTTGGCTCATCCAAGAAAAGAATGCTTGGACTGTGAAGAAGCGATGCAGCAATCTCACAGCGCATTCGCTGTCCAAGTGAAAGCTGTCTTGCCGGTGTTTTTAATAGCTCTGATAAGTTTAGAAGTTCTGTCAGTTCTTCGAGATTATTTTTATACATTGCCTGTGGAATGGAATAAATATCCCTCAAAAGTTCAAATGAGTCAATTACTGGCACATCCCACCAAAGCTGGCTTCGCTGCCCAAACACAACACCTATATCCTTTACATAGGAAATGCGATCCTTCCATGGAATCTTTCCGTTGACAACACAAGTCCCCTCATCCGGCGTTAAAATGCCGCTGAGTACCTTAATTGAAGTACTTTTGCCAGCTCCATTTGGCCCAATATAACCTATTGTCTCTCCGTCCTCAATCTGAAAACTAATGTGATCAAGTGCATGAATTTCTTCGTATTCACGCCGAAATAAGCTGCGGCAGGCTTCTCTCATGCCTGCTTTTCTCTTTGCGACCTTATAGGTCTTACATAAATTTTGTACTGTAATCATCGTACTTCCTCCTGGTAGTCATACAACTTATCACGGTTCTCACATATGTGTGAACTGTATCTTGCCAAGTAGGTCTGCCTTTTATGGATTTTGCCATAAAATACCTATCTGATCCGGTTTGTCCCGCCTTCGGGCCCGTCCGTTCTAGGGTTTGTCCGTTCTCGTACATGCTGTACACTCTTTTGCAAAAGGACTTTTACTATAGCGTATTTTCAGGTATATGTCAAGGAATATATCAAAATCCGGCATTTTTTATAAAGTGTAAATTCGCAATCCGCTTTTGCTGCACTTATTTTTTATGGGTTGCAAATCTCAGCTTTTAATTCTTCTGGTGAATTAATCTCATACGGATGGCTGTTTAATCGGATTGTTGAATGAAGGCACGCACCTGTCTCCTTTTTTGTAAGGGTCTGCCCACAAAATGCCGCCCAAGCTGCCTCTTTAGGCACACCATAGCGCTGCAATGCAAAAACTTCCTCATATTCGTAAGCTAAAAGCTTTGGATCAGAATAAAAATCAGTGCCGCAAGTCATGCGAACACCTTCTTTTACACAATATTCTACTGCTTTTTGATGTGCTATAACAGCCGGACGCGCATGCTCTGCAAAAAATGATGCAACCTGCAGTGGATTATCATTAGCGGCAAGCAGCTGATAAATTGCTGCTGTCGGAACGTAGAGTATGTTTTTTGATGATAATTCATATGCCTGTCTTTGATTCATGTAAATACCATGCTCGACTGAATCCACACCTGCCTCAATGCACCAGTCTAGGCTGTCTCCGCCCCATGTATGAACCATGACAAGTTTTCCAGCCGCATGATAGTCTTGTACCAGCTTGAAAAATATTTCTTTTTTCATTGTTGGAATCAGTACTTTCTCTGGTGGTGCACCGACACCGCCTGTTGCAAAAATCTTTACCCACAGACTGTTTCGTTTTTTTATACAATTCTGAAAAGCACTGTCTTTAGCATTTTCACCATTCACCATTCCAGAGCATTCGACAACAGAAAGCGCATTTTCTTTAGTGCTTTGTTTCCATGCATCTGCCTTAATGCACTCTAACCCGCCTGCATCGCGAACTATACGAAAACCCATAGCAGCAAGTTCATTAAGGCAGCGCTTAATGCGTCCTTCTACATCCAAGCTACTTCTCTTTTCCTGATCATCATGATCAAAATCAGTCCACCCTGCATGGAGGTGGAAATCTACAAAACCTGGAATTTCATATTGTATCTGACTGATGCCTGTTAACACTTTTGAACCGGTCACATCTGTTTGTGCTTTTAATTTATTTGAATTATCTGCCTGATCTACATAAATTTCTTTTATCCAATCTGCTCTCTTTTCCATGGTTTCTTCCGTTTCCTCTCATTGACTTTTCTCTCATATTTCACAGCTCACTTCTTCACTCTAAATACGGCAGAGTTGGCACACTGTCAAGCAGAAGTTTTCCATACTCTGTTTTAGGTTTAGCAAAAAAAGCTTCCTTTTCTCCTGTCTCTTCAATTTTTCCATCCTTCATGACAGCCACCTCATCACAGATGTCATAAATAACACCCATATCATGCGAGATGAAAAGAATTGTCAGCCCCATCTCCCGTTTAAGTTCTTTGATTAATTGCAGCATACGAAGCTGCACTGAAACATCTAAAGCACTAGTTGGCTCATCTGCAATCAAAAATTTTGGTGAAACACAGAGCGCTCTTGCAAGTGCAATTCGCTGCTTTTGTCCGCCGGAAAAAGATGATGGAAAACGTGAAAGTGTATCTTCTGGAAGTTCCATGCGCTGTACCCATTCCTGACATTTTTCCTTTACATGCGCCCTGTCTGTAATTTTATGAAACAGCATTGCATCAGAAAGTATTTTTTCTATTGTGTGCTTTGGGTTTAATGAACCTTCTGGATTTTGAAATACCATTTGAATTTGTTTACACTGCTGCTTGCGATGCAAATGCTTTTTCTTGCTATAAAGCATTTCTCCATCAAATACAACTTCTCCCGTATCAGCCTGCAAAAGCCCAGTGATAACCTTCGCCAGTGTTGACTTTCCTGAACCTGATTCTCCAACTAGACCAAGTACTGTATTTTTTTTAATATCAAGACTGACATTATTTAATGCAGGGTATTCTTTGTATGATGCCTGAATATTTCTAATTTCTAAAAGTACATCACTTTTTTGCATTTTGCTGCCGCTCCTTCTTAATGATATGTTATTATGTTGGGGTTATCTATGTGGGATACGCAAAATTGCTGACAAAAGCATTTTCGTATACTCATCCTTAGGCGTTAATAAAATCTCCTTTGTCGCAGCTCTTTCCACAATTTTTCCATGATGCATCACAGCAAGATGACTGCATATGCCTGCTGCCACTGCCAAATTGTGAGTGACGAACAATATGGCAAAATTCATCTCTTTTTGCAGCGACAAGATCAAATCAAGTGTCTGCTTTTGAACAGTAACATCAAGCGCCGTGGTCGGTTCATCACATAAAAGCACATCTGGGTTACAGGCAAGTGCCATGGCAATCAAAATTCTCTGACATTGTCCACCGGAAAGCTCTGATGGAAGGCGATCCTTTTTAGAAAGCTCTTTCGGTAAGCCAAGGCGCTCAATTAGCTCATTAGCGCGGCATACTGCTTCTTTTTTGCTCACATTTTGCCTTATCATAGCAACCTCAATGAGCTGTGCAAAAACAGGACATAGCGGATCGAGTGCACTCATCGGATTTTGAAAAATCATTGCCACATTTCCGTTAATCTTTTTTTCTTCATAGCTCTCTGAAAGATTTTTAGGAAGCAGTCCTATCAGGCTTTTTAATGTAAGTGTCTTTCCTGAACCTGATTCTCCAACTAGGCCAAGCGTCTCTCCTCGCTTTAACTGCAAAGAAAGATGATCGACAAGAAGTCGGCCATCTTTTCCAGTCACTATTAAATTTTTTACTGATACAATCGGTTCTACTGCTTTTAAATCTGATGCTATGGATTTCACTGTTTCAACTGAATCAGTCTGCTTTTCCATAAAATTCTTACATCCTTTCTTTTTCTTAACGAAAACGATCTGCAAGCCCATCTCCTATAAATGAGAGCGCCACTCCTGTATATACGACAAACATACCAGGCAAAACTGAAAGCCACCAGGCATTTGTCATAAAGGTTTGTCCCTCTGAGATCATGGTACCCCAATCTGGTGTGGGTGGTGAAATTCCAATGCCCAAGTATCCAAGCGTTACAATAATGACGAGAAGTCCAACCATATCTGTCATTAAAAGGACAATTGCCTGCGGAATAATATTGGGGAGCAATTCACAAAATAAAATTCGAATATCAGAGTATCCAAGAATCTTTGCTGCTGCAATCCACTCTGAATTTTTAAGTGCTGCACTTTGTCCTCGTGCTACCTTGCAGTAAATAAGCCATCCAACTAACAAATACGTGATAAAGATACCGTGCGAACCTGCACCAGATGCAAATGCGATCACAATGACAAGCAAATAAAAGGGAAATGCGATAAATGTATCTGATGCCATTCCTACCAGCCAGTCAATCGCACCTCCAAAATATCCTGCTGCCATTCCAAGAAAAATACCTATTATAAATGGTGCTATCTCAGCCATAACCATAATCCATAGATCAGTTCGCGCAGCATACAGCGTTCTTGTGAATAAATCACGCCCTAATTGATCTGTTCCAAACAAGTGCTTTGCCCCAGGTGCCTGGAGAAACTCTGCAAGATTTTGTTCCAGTGGATCATATGGGCAGATCACAGGCGCCAGTACAGCTAAAACTACCAGTAGACCCATCATAAAAAAACCGATCCACAATGTCGGCGCATGTGTTTTTTTTAATTTTTTTATTTTTGCCTGTTTCATAACAATATGCGCCTTTGTCCTTTCATTTTACTTAATATGTTATACTGTCGCAATTTTTACACTTTTGCCATTCGCGGATCAATCTTCTTTGCAATCAAATCAACAATCAAGCTAATAATGACAACAAAAAATGCGCAGTACAGCGTGATTCCCTCTACAAGTGGAAAATCACGATTGGATATTGCCTCAAATAATAGCTTTCCAATTCCTTTTACAGCAAATACCTGCTCAACCACAAGTGTTCCGCCTATTAAATAAGACAAATTGACAGAAAGCAGCATCAATGTTGGCACTACTGCATTATGAAGCACATGTTTCCATAAAATTACACGTCTTGGAAGCTTTGCTGCACAAAGCGTAAGCACAAAATCTGCATCAAGTGTTTCTATCAATTGCTCTCTAAGTGAACGCACAAGCGGCGGAATCTGCCCAAATGATACAGTTATTGATGGCAAAATCAAACTATAAATCATGCCTGCTGTCCCTTTTTTCAGACCGCCAACTGGAAACCACTTCAAATTGACAGAAAAAATAAGAATCAAAATTAGTCCGATCCAAAAAACAGGCATACCATGCGCAATAATAGGAATAATCCTAATTAAATGGTCTGCAATGCCATCTTTATGTGTGGCTGCCGTAAATGAAAGAAGCAGTGATATAACAATTGAAATAGTCATTGACATGACAACAAGCAAAAGTGTCACTGGTGCATACTGTAAAATCAGACTGCGGCACGATACGCCATATTTAATTGAATTGCCCGTATCTGCATGTAAAAATACGTTTTGCAGAAAAATGAGAAACTGCTGCCCAAGTGAATCATTTAAATGCAGCTGCTCTCTTAATTGATTTACTGCCTCATCTGTCGCATGTTCTCCAAGAACCATAACAACTGGATCTCCTGGCACGAGACGAATCAGTAAAAAAACTGCTGCTGTAACAAGTGCAATGACAAGAGCTGCCCTAATAAGCGCTCTTGTCATCGTTTTATAACTATTATTCTTCAAAATAAACATCCTCAAAGTGGACACTTCCATTCGGCAATACAGTAAAGCCCTCTACATTATCTCTCAGTCCAACTACGTTCTCTGAATTATACAGTGGAATATATGGAACTTCATCTGCTAAAATCTGCTGAAGCTCTTCGTAAACTGCGGCACGCTCATCTCCGTCTGGTGTCACTTGTCCTTTTCTCATCAAATCTGCTGCTGTCTCATTGTTATAAGAAGTCCAGTAGCACTTGCTCCATCCATCTGGATCGACCTGAAATGCAAAAATAGAGTTTGCATCAGGATAATCAGCTGTTGCACTGTTGATCATCATAGAGAAATTTAAATCGCGGAAATCTGAACGGAATGTTGAAATTTCCTGTGCATTAATTTCAATATTGATTCCAATCTGTGCACCTGCTGCCTGAATGATCTGTGCCTCCTGAAGACGTGTATTATTTCCAGATGCGATGCTGATCGTAGTGTCAAAGCCATCAGGATATGCAGACTGTGCCAATTCTTCTTTTGCAGCGTCAATATCATACGAAAGCGCATTTACCGTATCATTTGTCTGATACAAAAGCGCACGCGGAAGAACAGTGTTTGCTATCTCCGCATAGCCAAAGGTTAATGCCTTTATCAGTGACTCTCTGTCAATTGCCATTGCAAGTGCACGGCGTACATGCTCATCACTGAAGTGCTCATCAAGCGTATTAAAGAACAGTTCTTCTACATTATAGCTAAAGCTGGTTGCTGTCTTCGTATCAGCATTTCCATCTACATTTGATGCATTGCTAAGTGACAAATCCTCAATTCCGTCAATCTCACCTGCAAGCAGCTGATTAAGTGCCTGATTGTCATCATCTACTACTTTATATACTAGCTCATCAATATATGGCTTTCCTTCCTGCCAGTAATATTCATTCTTTACAAAAGTCAAATCTCCAGATGGATCCCACTCGGATACGGCAAATGGACCTGTACCAACTGGATTCTTGAAAAACTCCTCCTCAGTCTTTCCACCAAAATCCTTTGGAATAATTCCATTTGAGAAATTGGCAAGCTCTGAAAGAAATGGTGTGTAAGCTGTTCCCAGTGTAATCTCTACTGTCTTTTCATCCACTGCCTCAACAGATTTTACATCTGCCTCAATTGGAAGGGATCCTCCAACTTCAAGATGGCGCTCAATGGAAAACTTGACATCCTCTGCTGTCACATCTGTGCCATCGCTAAACTTTAAACCATCACGAAGCGTAAAGGTATATATAAGACCATCATCACTGATCTTATGATCTTCTGCCAGCCAGTCAATAATATTTCCATCGTTATCAAAAGTCACAAGTGACTCAAACACCTTATCAATTGCAAAGGCATTATTTTCTGTAATTTCCTGATGAAGATCGAAAGAGGTCGTAGAATCAGATCTTGCATAAGTGAAAGTTCCACCAGATGTTGACTCCTCGCCTGCTAAAGCCAATGTACTGGCTCCAAGACTGAAAACAGCTGCCGCCGCTACTGCTGTAAGAATGTGATGTTTTCTCATAATCGTACCATGCCCTTCCATTCCCCGAAACAGACTTTTTTCTCGCCCATCAACAGGGAAACTTTATTTTGCAGTTACAGTTCACGCATCATGCTAGATGCGGATACTTGCAAACCATCATAACTGCTTAACTGCTTGAGTTCTATCATACCATGTTATTTTTTTCTGTCAACAAAATAAGAAAAGGATTTTTCCTATATTTTGCTATAGGATGTTCTTATATCGAGTTGCATTTATTTTTCTTTTTTCTTTACGTCCTCTTAGTTTTGTGTTACACTGCAGCATAAGAAAGCGAGAGCAAACATGATATTAGCAGGAGGTTTTTTCAATGCAGGAAAACATTGTCATACTTGGAACTGGTTTTATAGCAGGCTATTTAAACAGGGGTCTTCATTATCTTTTTTCAGAATTAAGACAACCAATGGTAGGAAATGTGTGTGCCATCGGAAAACATCCAGAAAAATTAGCTTCGCGTACTAATATATTAAAGGACTGTGTGCTTTGTACAGATCCAATTGACTCTGTATTATTCAAGTTCCATCCTACAATTCTCATAGTCGCAGTGCCGCCGACTGTCTCTGTCGATATTGCAAAAGCCATACTTCTTCCCTATTATAATACGCTTCGTGCCGCCTCACAGCCACTGCCAGATTTGTATTCCTTTACTCCAACACCAGATGAAAACTGGTATGCGAATCTTCTTGGAAACGACGTTTCTATCGTTAAAATTCTTCCAAATATTTTTACTGACGTTCATGGAATTGATATCACAAGTGTCGGCATCAACACCATATCCCCAACACCTGCTTTTAAGCACTCTAACCGCCGTGCACTGCTTGACATTCTGCTTACCCCTTATGGAAAAACAGTTTCTTTATCTGCATCTCAGGCACTGATCTTTCTTGCTGGAAAAATCACAAGCCATGTCTGCTGTGAAGCCTGCTTTTGCATTCACGAAGCCGCGCAAAAGGCTGGTCTTTCAGTTACGCTAAATGATATCGGAAAGGCATTTCAGTATGCCCAGCGATCATTTACGAAATTTTTCGATGATCCAGTTCCATCTCTTCGCCGTAATGATCTTCTGCCGTCTGCATTGTTAGAATTTATGCAGCATTTTTCTGATACCTGGTTTAGTGGTCTTCACGATTTTACAACCTCAATGCCTGTCTGTGTGTCGGATGAAGAAGCATTGTCTCTTGATGTCTATTCCTACGCACTAAACACGATTGCTATTGCAGTAAAAACAAAAGAGGAGTTGGAGCAGGATACAAAAAATGCCGCCACAAAGGGCGGCATACTCGAACGAGGAGTTGAATACTTTTATGAAGTTATCGAAAGTGAGCTTGGCAATCAGGCATTTTCTGCCGCTTGTGATCATCCGATTTCTTCTGGCTACTGGGAAACACTTCGCAGTCAGGTATGCAGCCTAAGCCGAGAAGCCTATGAGCGCAGTCTGCATCTTACATCACATTAACCATGCCATTTAGTTTACTGTGTTTTTGTTGCCTGCGCTTTCGTTGTCTTTGGCTTCCATCTAGGATAAATCATCCATGATGCAATTCCTATTACAGCAAGCGCACGCAGCGCCCAAAGCAGATACTGTCCCACCGAATAATATGTATTTTGCTCATATGGTGATAACGATACAGTTATAAGTACATGATGCAGTAAAAATATCTCATATGAATACTTTGAAAGCACACCGATAAGTTTTTTCAGAATCACGCACGGAAAATTTTTTATCCTATCCAGCGCATTTCCTGCTGCCATAAAAATCAGATACCACAAAATGCCTTCGACTGCAAATAAATACCATGTTACACGCTCTGGAAGTGGGATAAACACAACTAGGCACAACACTCCAGCTGCTGCCACACCGGTGCGAAGTGACACGTTTTTCACATAGCGATACAGATAAATGCCTGCAATAAAAACAACTATATTTAATAAAATATCTTTATCTACTCGTCCTGTATTTCCAAGCAGCTGTACCATCACTAGATAATAAAGAATCGCTGCGATTAGTGTTGGCTTTGGATAGCGCTTAACCAGTGCATACAATACCGGAAAAACGATGTAAAGGACAAGAATCATTCCGATAAACCATTCTCCGACAAGGTAGTGGCTTTGAATACCAAACAGCGATGCATAGCCATCAAGTCCGGTAATAGTCCATAAAAATGACAAATCAAAAAGTTTAACTCCGCCGCCAAAGCCACCCATCAAGTAGCAGACAAAGTATGCCATATAAAATGATGGAAAAATACTCCACCAGCGCTTTTTATAGTAAGTTTTTAAGTCACTGCAGCGCTCATAGGAGATACACTGCGCGGCGCCGGACACCAGAATAAACAGTGACACTCCCTGCCAGCCAAGATACCCTTGCGCACCAATTTTCGTTACAACAAGCGGGCTTTCCATAAGGCGCGCACTCCACTCGCAGTTCATATGATAAAATACAATCAAAAGCATGGCAGCCGCACGCATAAGATCATAGGAAAAATAGCGTTTCTTACTCTCTTTTGTTTTTTGCTGTTCCATCAGATCCGCCCCTCTCTTTTTGCCTGCGCCTTTGAGTAGCCGCAGCCACAATAGCTCTGGCGGTACAAATCATGCTCCTTTGACAGCTCCACAGAACGCTTATAGCCATTCTTTTTCTTAAAATCTGAAAACAACCATGGGATGCCGTATTTTTCTCCCACTTCCGCCCCTATCTCATTTAATTTCTCAGCGTTTTTCATTGGACTTATGGAAAGTGTCGTTGTAACATAGTCAAACCCACCATCTGCTGCTAACTTTGCGGCTTCCTCTAAACGCAGCCTATAACAGGCAAAGCAGCGCTCACCGCCCTCGTCCATCTGCTCCATTCCTTTCGTGATCTCATAAAAGCGCTGTGGGTCATATGTTCCTTCCACAAGCTGAATCGGATAAACTGTATCAAGTTCCGAAATTAGACGTGCCTGTTCTGCGACACGTTTTTTGTACTCTGTCTCCTCTGTGATATTCGGATTATAGTAAAATACGGTAATCTTAAAGTAATTGGACAGATACTCTAACACATAGCTGCTGCACGGTGCACAACAGCTGTGCAAAAAAAGTGTCGGAACATGCCCGGCCTTTGTTTCTTTATCTATCGTCTCTTCCAGACGCTTCTGGTAATTAATTTTATTCATAAATTTCGTTTGGTTCCTTTCTTGTCTTTTTTCTATAACTCCATTATAATAAACTCCATGAAAAAAGAAAGGAGTTCTTTATATATATGGAAACAAAACTTGTTCTTCTTGGAACTGGAACGCCTAATGCATGCCCAAATGCAAGCGGCCCGTCTTCCGCAGTTGTTGTTGGGAATCGTGCGTATCTGATTGATTTTGGACCGGGCGTTGTCCGTCAGGCTTCTAAGGCTTATTTTAACGGGATTGATGCACTTCGCCCTGATCTTTTATGCACTGCTTTTTGTACCCATCTGCACACTGATCACACTGCCGGATATTCAGATCTTATTTTTACTCCATGGGTGCTTGAACGCAATACACCACTTAAGGTTTTTGGTCCAAAGGGACTGCGTCATATGACTGACCATATTTTAGAAGCATATTCCACAGATATTGATTTTCGCATTCATGGATTTGAAAAAGCAAATGAAAATGGTTATAAGGTGGATGTGACCGAAATTGAAAACGAAGAAAATCCTGGCATTATCTACCAAGATGAATATGTGAGCGTGGAGGCATTTCCTGTCAGCCACGGCACACTAACCTGCTATGGCTATAAATTCGTGACAGCCGATCGCACAATTGTAATAAGCGGCGACACAGCTCCTCTTGAACTGGTGGCCCAAAAAGCTTCTGGATGCGACATTTTACTGCATGAAGTAGAATATTCAGCTGGTATCTCTGCACGCGAACCAAAGTGGCAGAAATATCACAGAGAAGTGCATACATTAAGCACGGATCTGGCATGGGTAGCAAAAAAGGCTCAGCCTAAGCTTCTTGTTACATACCACCGAATTTACCATATGAATATCCAGGATAACCACATCAATCTGGCTGCTGAAATGGCTCGGCGCGATGAGGCAATCCTGGATGAGATTAAGACCGCTAGGTATGAAGGTTATACCGTAAACGGACGCGATTTGGATGTCTTCTAATGATGTGGGTGGCTGCCCGGTAAGCTTACAAAAGGTGGCCTCAACGAAGTGTTTGTCGGCCTCTCTTTTCCGCTGGCACCTGTTACCCTACTTATTATCATACGTTATCTTGAAAGTCCCGCTACAACGTTCGGCCTCGTAAATCACATTCGTCTCGCCGCCATTTATACTACGATAGTAAAAATTCTAGTACTTCATCTGCTGTTCTGATACGTGATATACACGTCGGTACAGCAGATTTTTTATTTTCTGGTATTCAGCTTCAGTAACTGTTCTCTGGTAAGTCATAATACGAAGTGGAATTGGGTTTCTTCCCGGAGCAATTGATGGCTGAGTATATGGATATGGATTATAGCAAAATCCATTTCTTTCATAAAAGCTAATACGCCTTTTTTCAAGTTCTCCTTCTGGCAGCTCAACTTCAAGACATGTCATTTTATTTACCTTAGCAAGGACCTCTCTTAACATGCGTCCTCCGATACCACCATTTCGTACTTTGCTGCTTACTGCAAAATGCTCAAAGAATAAGATATCATCAAACTCCCAGGCAGATAAAAATCCATCTATTTCTTTTGTTTCTTCATTTCTATGTATAAACACCTTATATTCTGGATTCTCAAATAGTTGTCTTTGACCTTCGTAGCCTCTGTATTCATCATCAGGAAAACTCGCTTCCATAATTGCATACATCTGATCAAAATCCTGTATTTTTAAAAGTTCTGTCATTTTACCCTTCCTCTCTAAAACATTTTTCCGTGTATTTATAAAGATACCTACTTTTCCGAGTAATTTCAAGCGTTCATTTCTGGTATTCTATAAAGTTGCATGAAGATCTTACATACTCTGCCAAATTAACACTGCACCGGAAATCATCAACAATACAATAACGAGTCTTTTAACAGTACGCTCTGGAATGCGCGTTCCTGCAAAAATGCCAAGGCCAAGACCGCCTAACATAAACGGCAATAACATCACCGCCTGCTTTGCAGCATCAAGTGTAATAATCCCCCAGCAAATATACAAAATAATTCGGAAGGTATTTTCAATAAAAAATACCACACTAATATTGCCCTTAAAAGCATGGCTGTCATCTGTGACACGGCTAAGGTATGCGCCAAGTAACGCCCCTACTCCGTAAAGGCCACAAAGAATTCCTGATAATACTCCGATGAAAATAGTAAAACCATTCGATTGTTTCATCGGACGTGGACGAAACTCACGAAGAAGCATTTCTGCTCCGATTAAAATAATTACAATACCGAAAATCATTTTAATTACTGTCGTATCTGCATTTTTCAAAAAGAAGGCACCCGGTATGCTGCCAAGCATGACAAGTGCAGATAGTGATCCGCAGATCTTCCAATTGATTTTTTTTCGTTCTTTCCATGCCAAAAGCAGATTTCCCGGGTAACCTAGCAATAATTCTACCGGAGAAATCGACGCATTATTTACTCCAAAACTTAAAATACTTGTAAAAACAAGAGTGTTTGCAAATCCACACAATCCCTTTATAAAAAAGGCGCAGATTGCCGCGATGATCCATAGTATCATAGGTTCTTTCTCCTTATATGTCTCTCCTTTATTTTAATGTTGTTTAGTAGTATAATGCGTCAATTCTAATATTTCAATAAATATTTAGGAAAAAATACTTATTATTTTGATTATACAGTTCTACTTTGTGACTCATCATCGTTACCTAGCTGGCGGTGAGACGATGGTTCTTTACGAGGCGGAACGTTGTAGCGGGACTTTCAAAACAATATATGATAATAGATAGTGTAACAGGTACCCGCGGAAAAGAGACGCCGACAAAGACCTCGTCGAATCCGCCTTTCGTAAGACTTTCGGGTTTCGCCCCTAAGTTCAATATGTTGAACTTTTGAAATAACGCTTGAACCATAAATTATATCGTGTTATAGTGTCCTTTGTAAAATTTTGAACTAACAAGAAAGAGGATTTTTTATGCTTCAATTTATTGAGACCGTCAATTCGGCCGTGAACAATTTCATCTGGGGTGTTCCGGCTATGATTTGCATCTTTGGCGTTGGCCTTTATTTGAGTCTTCGCACACGTTTTCTCCAGATACGCAAATTTCCTTATGCAATTAAAACAACAATCGGACGAATGTTCCGCAAAAAGAACGCATCTGATGGTGCTTTGACACCATTTCAAGCTGTATGTACTGCACTTGCTGCAACTGTTGGTACTGGAAATATCGCAGGTGTTGCCGGTGCAATTGCAATCGGTGGGTCTGGAGCTATCTTTTGGATGTGGATCTCTGCTATTCTTGGCATGTGCACTAAATTTGCTGAGGTAACACTTGCTGTTCATTTCCGTGAGAAAAATGCTGAGGGTGATCTGGTCGGCGGTCCAATGTATTACATAAAAAATGGTCTTGGAAAACGTTGGATGTGGCTTGCTTATCTTTTTGCTGCCTTTGGTGTACTGACTGTATTCGGAACTGGAAACGCAACACAAGTTAACACAATCACCACTGCTATTAATTCAGCTCTTATTGATTTTCACGTAATCTCTAATAATGCTGTGTCAACTTCTAATTTAATCATTGGTATTGTAATGGCTGTACTTGTTGCACTCATTTTGTTGGGCGGTGTAAAACGTATCGGACAAGTAACAGAAAAGCTTGTTCCTTTTATGGCATTATTATATATCGTTCTTGCTGTCGGTGTTATCGTAATCAATATCCGCACAATTCCTACAGTATTTGCTTCTATTTTTGAAGGTGCATTTAAACCATCTGCCGTAACCGGCGGCATTGTCGGAAGCATGTTTACCAGTATGAAAAAAGGAGTTTCCCGCGGTATCTTCTCTAATGAGGCTGGACTTGGTACTGGCTCCATCGCCCACGCATGTGCAGACACAAAAAAACCTGTAAAGCAGGGAATGTTTGGTATATTTGAAGTATTTACTGACACAATTGTTATCTGTACTTTGACTGCTCTTGTTATTCTTTGCAGCGGAACCACGATTGAATATGGAGCTGCAGCTGGCGCTGAGCTTACCATTTCTGGATTCACATCTGTTTACGGAAGCTGGGTTTCCATCTTTACCGCAATTGCAATGTGCTGCTTCGCCTTTTCTACTATTCTTGGATGGGGACTCTATGGTGCCCGCTGCATTGAATTTTTATTCTCAGAGAAAGTCATTAAACCTTTCATGGTAGCGTATTCTCTCGTTGCAATCCTTGGTGCAACAGCAAATCTTGGACTGATGTGGAGTATCGCAGAAACCTTCAATGGTTTAATGGCAATCCCTAACTTAATTGCACTATTTTTACTGTCTGGAACTGTTGTACGTCTGACAAAGGAATATTTCGCAACGGAAGGTGCAAAATAAAGAAAAATCTTAGCTTAACTCAAACATACCGTGATACAGCTGATAATATTTTCCCTTCTGCTCTAAAAGATCGTCGTGATCACCTCTCTCGACGATCTTTCCTTGTTCAAGGACCATAATTGCATTAGAATTGCGTACAGTACTAAGACGATGGGCAATGACAAATACAGTTCGTCCCTCCATCAGCTGATCCATTCCGCGCTCAATCAATGCCTCTGTACGTGTATCGACTGATGAGGTTGCCTCATCAAGAATGAGCACCGGCGGATCAGCTACGGCTGCACGCGCAATGGCAAGAAGCTGACGCTGACCTTGTGACAGATTGGCACCATCTGCCGTAACAAGTGTATCATAGCCATGTGGAAGGCGACGGATAAAGGAATCGGCATTTGCGATCTTTGCAGCCTTTTCAATTTCCTCCTGCGTCGCATCAAGCTTTCCAAAGCGAATGTTTTCGGCAACAGTGCCAGTAAATAAGTGTGTATCCTGAAGAACTATGCCAAGGTAACGGCGAAGCGCATCTTTTTTAATGTCACGCACGTCGATTCCATCATAAATGACAGAGCCACCCTGCACATCATAGAAACGATTGATCAAGTTCGTGATTGTAGTTTTTCCGGCTCCTGTAGAACCCACAAACGCAATCTTCTGCCCTGGCTTTGCATACAGACTGATCTGCTTTAATATCATGCGATCATCATCATATCCAAAATCTACATGATCAAAACGCACATCACCCTTTAACTCAACAAGAGTGCCATCGTTCTTCTGCCATGCCCAAAGACCTGTTTTTTCCTTGCATGGAACCAGCACCCCATTTTCCTTTTTCACGCGAATAAGATCTGTCTTTCCTTCGTCAATCTCTGGCTCCATATCCATTACTTTAAATACTCGCTCTGCTCCGGCGAGTGCAGCAAGTAAGAAATTACTCTGCTGCGTAAACTGGTTGATTGGAAGCGCTGCCTGACGCACAAATACAAGATAACTTGCCAGACTTCCTAAATCAGTATGACCATTTAAGGCTAACAGGCCACCAAGCACAGCGACAATCGCATAGTTGATAAAGAATTTCCCCACTTCAAATTTTCACGCACAGTTCCTGAAATAGTACGTTTTTCTGTAGAGTAATATTTACACTGTCACGAAGTACACTCAAATCATAATCGCGCACGTTGACGCCGCCAACACGAACAACGCCCGTTGTCGCATCATACAGACGCGGAATTAGCTGAACAAGTGTCGTCTTTGCCGATCCTGTCGTTCCAATAACACCAATCGTCTGACCTGCCTGAATATGAAGATTCACATTCTCTAATGCATACTCGCGAGCATCCTCACGATATTTGAATGACACATTTTCAAAATCAATGCTTCCATCCTTGACTTTTTTCACTCCATTTTCTGGTGAGGTCAGAACAATATTCTCGTCAAGAATCTCTGCAATACGATGAGCACTCGCAAGAGAACGTGTCAATAAAAGAAACACATTTGCAAGCATCATTAGGGAATTTATGACCTGCCTGACTTAACCCAGCGGCAAGCCACTGGGGTTCCATTGACGGAGTTCTAGTGTCTGCGTACATCGCAAGGACTTTGGCAGACACATCTGTTCCGGAGCAACAAAACTC
>ERZ1106941.143-NODE-143-length-110755-cov-6.667353_pt1 | contig 110755 bp, 107 predicted proteins | sample MGYA00403670_ERZ1106941 | MGnify/ENA primary metagenome ERZ1106941 (study PRJEB35170, sample SAMEA104062400) | human gut metagenome | biome: human gut; feature: human-associated habitat; material: faeces | place: Denmark | collected 2012-06-04 ...
GCTACAACCAACTACCTTTGCTGCGATCAAGCCCTGGAGGATTCGAAGGGAGCTGACCGTATAGGACTTACCCGTTTTGCGGTTGCAAAGGTAGACATTTTTATGTATTCTGCAATAGCTGCAGACAACTTTTTTACTAACAAAAGACTAACAGGCTACATTTCAGGCAATTAAAATTGCAAAAAAATATTCAGACAGCAACTTCCTCTGCTTTATTAACTTTAACAACCAGATTTCCCCTACCAACCGATATTATTTGTACCTTTGTGCGCAATTTATAAATGAAGATGACAGAGAACAGAAGCTATTTACAAAAATATGCCATGCATTTTGGCACGTATATGGGAATCTACTGGATATTGAAGTTCATATTATTTCCGCTGGGATTCCACATACCTTTCCTTTCGCTTTTATTTGTAATCCTGACATTATCCGTACCTTTCATCGGATATCACTATGCGAAAATGTACCGGGATAAGATTTGCGGGGGAAGTATCCAATTTTTGCATGCCATGCTCTTTACCATATTTATGTATATGTTTGCTTCTCTGCTGGTAGCTGTGGCCCACTACGCCTATTTCCAATTCATCGATCATGGATTTATCATCAACTCTTACATCCAGTTGTGGGACGAACTGATGACCAACACCCCGGCTCTGATAGAAAACAAAGAAGTTATAAAAGAAACGATAGATACCGCCCGTTCACTTACTTCCATCAATATCACCATGCAACTATTGTCATGGGATGTATTTTGGGGAAGTATCCTGGCCATTCCCACCGCATTGATGGTAATGAAAAAGGCCAAACCGGAAAATGACGGAGTGGCTCAATCGTAATTTGTAATTCGTAAGTAATTAGTAATTAAAAAATGGATATATCAGTTGTAATCCCATTATTCAATGAAGAAGAGTCACTACCCGAACTCTATGCTTGGATAGAACGGGTAATGCAAGCCAACGGATTCTCATTCGAAGTGATTTTCGTTAACGATGGAAGTACCGACCATTCATGGGAAGTGATCGAAAAGCTTAAAGCTCAATCGGAACATGTAAAAGGTATCAAATTCCGCCGTAACTACGGTAAATCACCTGCACTCTACTGCGGATTCGCTGAAGCGGAAGGAAACGTAGTCATAACGATGGATGCGGACCTGCAAGATAGCCCGGACGAAATCCCCGAACTTTACCGGATGATTACAAAGGATGGCTACGACCTGGTATCCGGCTGGAAGCAAAAGAGATATGATCCTATTTCAAAGACACTGCCCACCAAGTTGTTTAATGCTACCGCCCGCAAAGTATCAGGCATCAAAAACCTGCACGACTTCAACTGCGGACTGAAAGCCTATCGCAAAGAGGTCGTAAAACATATCGAAGTGTACGGTGAGATGCATCGTTATATACCTTATCTGGCAAAGAACGCCGGATTCAAGAAAATCGGTGAAAAGGTGGTTCAACACCAGGCTCGCAAATATGGTACGACCAAATTCGGACTGAACCGTTTCGTAAACGGGTATCTGGATTTACTCTCTCTTTGGTTCCTCTCCAGATTCGGCATCAAGCCGATGCATTTCTTCGGACTGTTGGGATCATTGATGTTTATGATCGGAATGATTTCTGTCATCATCGTAGGTGCCAGTAAACTATATGCCATGTACAACGGTCTCCCCTACCGACTGGTGACCGACTCTCCCTATTTCTATTTGTCACTTACGGCAATGATTATAGGTACGCAATTATTCTTAGCCGGATTCCTTGGCGAACTCATCTCGCGCAATGCCCCGGAACGGAATAACTATCAGATAGAAAAGAAAATTTGATTCACATTCAATAAACTGACTATGAAGAATTTAATTCGTATCTTTCTCATATTGACTATCATTGGCGCTGCAGTCAGCTTACACAGTGCCTGCTCGGATGAGAACGATTGCTCATTGGCAGGACGTCCGATGATGTACTGCACAATATATACCATTAATCCGGATAACCCTACTATTGCATTAAAAGACACGCTTGATTCATTAACAATCACAGCATTGGGCACCGACTCTATCATCCTGAACAATGAAAAGAATGTGCATACCCTGATGTTGCCACTACGATACACAAGTGACACTACTGTGTTCATATTCAGATACGATCCCAAACGTAGAGAAAAAGATGTTGACACATTATACATTGTACAACAGAATACCCCTTATTTCCAGTCCATGGAATGTGGTTATATGATGAAACAAAATATAATCAGCGCTAAATTTGGAAAACCGGGAAGACCGGGTAACCCTCCTCCCTATGGCAACGGGCAGCCGGATCAGATAGATTCTCTTCATATAAAAAATAAAGAAGCCAATACAAATGAAATCGAGAACTTGCAGATATTCTATAATTATCGGCCAGAACGCACACCTGATGAAACGACTAATTAGTCTGCTTCTGCTCTTTTGCATTGGGCTTCCGTTGCTGGCACAACAGCAACGTCCGGCGCAAACGCCCAAAAGAGATCAGAAGAAAAAAGAGGTTGCCGAGATAGATACCATTCCGCTCTACAATGGTACGTATGTCGGTGTGGATTTATATGGCATTGGAAGCAAGCTGCTGGGAGGCGACTTTATGAGTTCTGAAGTCAGCGTAGCCGTTAACCTCAAGAATAAATTCATCCCTACCATTGAGTTTGGTATGGGAGGAACAGATACCTGGAGCGAAACAGGCATACACTATAAGAGCAAAATGGCCCCATTCTTCCGAATCGGTGTGGACTACAACACCATGGCAAAGAAAAAAGAGAAGAACAGCTACTTGTATGCAGGACTTCGCTATGCATTCAGTTCATTTAAATATGATGTTTCCACGATGCCAGCAGATGATCCTATCTGGGGAGATGTAATAGGTAACCCCAGTTTGGAAGACGATTATTGGGGAGGAAGTGTGCCATTCAGTCATCTGGGTATGAAAGGATCGGTGCAATGGCTGGAAATCGTTTTAGGCGTCAAAGTACGTATTTACAAAAACTTCAACATGGGGTGGTCAGTACGTATGAAATACAAAACCAAAGCATCTACCGGAGAATATGGAGACCCATGGTACGTGCCCGGTTACGGAAAATTTAAATCGAGTAACATGGGAATCACTTATTCCCTTATTTATAAATTGCCTCTTTAGAATACAATGACAGGACTAGAGATTTGGCTGCTTGCAATAGGTCTGGCGATGGATTGTTTCGCTGTCTCAATTGCAAGCGGTATTATTTTGAAACGTACCCGATGGAAACCCATGCTAGTCATGGCTTTTGCTTTCGGCTTTTTTCAGGCAATCATGCCATTTATCGGATGGATGTGTGCAAAGACATTCAGTCATCTTATAGAAAGTGTAGACCATTGGATTGCTTTCGCAATCCTTGCCTTCTTAGGCGGACGAATGATTTTAGAATCTTTCAAAGAAGAAGAATGTTGTAAACTGTTCAATCCGGCAAATCCGAAAGTGGTATTGACTATGGCAATAGCCACAAGTATTGATGCATTGGCAATCGGCATTTCCTTTGCCTTTCTGGGAGTTCAGGATTATACCGAAATCCTCCCTCCTATCAGCATTATCGGATTTGTTTCATTTGTCATGTCACTCATCGGTCTGATCTTTGGTATCCAATGTGGCTGCGGCATCGCCCGGAAACTGAAAGCAGAATTATGGGGAGGTATCATTCTAGTCATTATCGGACTAAAAATATTAATTGAACATTTATTTCTTCAATAAAACGAGTTTTCTCATCAAATAGAAGAGCGTATGAAAACAAAAAAAAGTTTCCTTTGGCTGGCTTTCCTGATTTTGGCAACTATCTGGATATTAGTCAGACATAATCAACAAGTTGGCTATTACAGTGTCAAAGGTTTGGTGTTTGGGACAGTATATAAAATTACTTATCAGCATGACGGTGACTTAAAACCGGAAATAGAAGCTGAACTGAAACGCTTCGACCAATCTCTATCTCCATTCAACGACAGTTCTGTTATCAGTCGCGTCAACCGCAATGAAGAGCTAGTGACTGATAGTTTTTTCCAGAAATGTTTCCATCGCTCGATGGAAATTTCCCGAGAGACAAAGGGGGCTTTCGACATTACAGTGGCCCCTCTTGCCAATGCTTGGGGATTCGGTTTCAAAAAAGGTGCTTTTCCTGATTCATTAATGATAGACAGTCTGTTACAAATCACCGGATATGAAAAAGTGAAAATGGATAACGGCAAAGTTATCAAACAGGATCCTCGTACCATGTTAAGTTGTAGTGCCGTTGCCAAAGGGTATTCGGTAGACGTAATTGCACAACTGCTCGACCGTAAGGGAATAAAAAACTATATGGTAGATATAGGAGGCGAGGTGGTAGTGAAAGGGAAAAATCCTTCCAAAGGCTTATGGCGCATTGGAATCAATAAGCCCATCGACGATTCACTGGCCGTAAACCAAGACTTACAGACAATTCTTGAGATAACAGATTTAGGCTTGGCTACTTCCGGAAACTATCGTAATTATTATTATAAAGATGGGAAGAAATACGCCCATACGATTGACCCTAGAACTGGCTATCCGGTACAACACAACATCTTATCCTCTACGGTAATCGCCAAAGACTGTATGACTGCCGACGCCCTTGCCACCGCCTTCATGGTGATGGGACTGGAAGAAGCGGAAGCTTTCTGCAAAGCGGATACAACGATTGACGCCTACTTTATTTATAGTGGAGAAAATGGAGAGTTCAAGACTTATTATACGGAGGGAATGAAAAAATACATAACTACTCCGTAATATATATATATTATACAAACAGAGGTTCTACTTGAGTAAAACAGAACCTCTATTCAATTGGCAAATATCTATTTCATAAACACGAAATACACTGCTGCAATCAGACAAATAAATGCAGCCAGATGATTCCAATGTAAAGCCTCACCTTTAAAGAAGATGGTAGTGAACACTGTAAAAATAACAAGTGTTATTACCTCTTGAATGACTTTTAGTTGCATCAATGAAAACGGGCCTCCATTGCCTATAAAGCCAATACGATTGGCCGGTATCTGACAGGAATATTCAAAAAAGGCGATCGCCCAGCTGAACGCAATCACACCAATCAGCGGAAGAGCTGCGAACCAACTGTACTCCTGTTTCATCTTTAAATGTCCGTACCAAGCAAATGTCATAAAGACATTAGATACAATCAGTAACAAAATGGTATAGAATCCTTTCATAACAATCTATTCAAATTAATCTATTTTATCCGGTAATAAATCTTCCTGTACATTGGTCATACTTCCCCAAAGACTGTAACGCGCCTCCGGGTTCATCGCTTCCAGTTGCCTCAAAATACCTTTCATATCACTCCGGCTGGACTGCGATTCATAAGGACAATTCTTCACTTGCTTCTGATAATGACGCAAAGCTGCCAATTCTACCAAATCGGCTTCATGAACCAGACACATCGGACGAATAATTGTCATATCAAACTTCTTCATCATCAACCGGGGCGGCATTGTACTGAAAGCTCCCTGATAAGTGATATTCATCAATAAAGTTTCCAAAATATCATCCATATGGTGACCGAGAGCGATTTTATTGCATCCGTGTTCCTTAGCAACTGTGAACAGGGCTTTCCGACGGTTCCATGAACAGAGGAAGCAGGGAGATTTACGTGTGTCGGTAGCAGGATCAAAAGCTGTCTCATACTGCACAAAGGGAACTCCATACGTCTCACAGTGCGCTTTCAAATATTCCGTATCACTCTGATAAGGAATATTCTTCATCACTACATGGACGGCAACGACAGAAAAGCGAGGTTTATAGATACGTGCGCGTCTCCCCAACAGTTCCACAAGCGCCAACGAATCTTTTCCTCCCGATAGTCCGATAAGGATTTTGTCTCCTTCTTCTATCAATCCATATTGCACCACTCCTTTATTAAACCGCCGTTCAATGCGGCGAATGGTTTTCTCTTCTTCCGTAAATTGTGTCATATCTTTAAAAATCGGCTGCAAAAGTAAGCGAAAAGAATGATTTAAAGAAGAATTAACATAATAGAATCACTGAAAAAGGGTTTATTTCTAATAAATTTGTACTTTTGAACAATTGATAAATGGACCGGTGCCCGAAAGCAGCAATGTTTTCAATCTACCCGTCACTCATAAACGCTCAAAACGATGAAAGGAAAATATATTCTATTTTTAATTTGCAGCCTCTTCCTTTGCGAAGTCTCTGCACAAACGTTGGAACAGGCACGCACCTTATTTACCAAAGGTGAGTACGAACAAGCCAAACCAGTTTTTAAGAAGTATACTAAATCACAACCGTCGAACGGGAATTATAATTATTGGTATGGCGTATGTTGCCTGAAAACCGGAGAGGCAGAAGAGGCGGTGAAACCTCTTGAAATAGCGGTAAAGAAACGTATCACCGGTGGACAACTCTATTTGGGACAAGCATATAATGAGACGTACCGCTTCGAAGATGCCGTGAACTGCTTTGAAGAATACATCGCAGACTTAAGTAAACGCAAGAAACCGACGGAAGAAGCGGAGAAACTTCTGGAGAAAAGCAAATCTGACCTTCGTATGTTGAAGGGGGTTGAGGAAGTATGTATCATCGACAGTTTCGTTGTGGACAAAGCAACTTTCCTGAACGCTTACAAGATCAGCGAAGAATCGGGCAAACTGTTTACTTTCAATGAATTCTTCAAGACAGAAGGAGATCATCCGGGAACTGTTTATGAAACAGAAATCGGAAATAAAATTTATTATAGCGAAAAGGGCGAGAAAGGTAATCTTGATATCTTTTCAAAGAACAAGTTGTTGAATGAATGGAGTGACGGACGTCCGTTACCGGGTAGTATCAATGCTTCCGGGAATGCGAATTATCCGTTTGTTCTATCGGATGGAGTCACCGTTTATTACGCCAGCGATGGCGAGGGATTGGGTGGCTATGATATTTTTGTCACTCGCTACAACACGAATACCGACACTTATCTTGTTCCGGAAAATGTGGGTATGCCGTTCAACTCGCCGTACAACGATTATATGTACGTCATCGATGAATACAACAACCTCGGATGGTTTGCTTCCGACCGTTTCCAACCGGAAGGAAAGGTATGTATTTATGTATTCATCCCTAACACTTCCAAACAGACTTATAATTATGAAGCAATGGAGCAGCAAGAGATCATTCGTCTGGCACAGATTCATTCGCTGAAAGAAACCTGGAAGGATAAACAAGCGGTTACCGAAGCACTGCAACGATTGAAAGCTGCTATCAGTCATAAGCCCAAAGAGCGCCGTGCCATGGACTTTGAGTTTGTCATTGACGACCATACGACTTACTATCTGATGAGCGACTTTAAATCCGCAAAAGCCAAGACACTTTTCCTGCGCTATCAGCAGATGGAAAAAGACTATTATCAACAAGAAGAAAAGCTGAACAGCCTTCGTCAACAATATGCCGGTGCCAACCAACAGGGAAAAGCAAAAATGGCTCCTGCCATTCTCGACCTTGAAAAACGGATACTGCAAATGTCCGAAGAACTGGATGCTCTCGAAGTGAATGTACGTAATGCAGAAAAAACAAAATAAATAATAACTCTGAACTATGGATATACTCATTATCGCCGTTCTCATTATTGCCGCAGTCATACTGTTTCTGGTAGAACTGTTCGTCATCCCGGGCATTAGCCTGGCCGGAATTTCTGCATTGGTTTGCATCCTGTATGCCAACTACTATGCGTTCGACAATTTAGGTATGGCAGGAGGATTTGTCACTCTTGGCATATCAGCGGTTGCCTGCATCGGATCACTGATTTGGTTTATGCGATCGAAGATGCTGGACAAACTGGCGTTGAAAAAAGATATTGATTCAAAAGTAGACCGTAGCGCAGAAGATAGCGTCAAAGTGGGTGATACAGGAATCAGTACTACCCGCCTGGCACAAATCGGTTATGCCGAGATTAACGGAAAAATTGTAGAGGTAAAGTCAATAGACGGATTCCTCAATGAGAAGACTCCGATAATCGTAAGCCGGATCACCGACGGTACAATCATGGTTGAGAAACACAAAGAATAATATTCACTTAATAAAAACATCAATGGAATCATCTTTCTACTTGCCTATCTTTCTGATAGCCGGAGGTATTATCTTCTTGATAATATTTTTCCATTACGTGCCGTTCTTCCTTTGGTTGTCGGCTAAAGTTTCGGGAGTTAACATCTCGCTGATACAACTATTCTTAATGCGTATACGTAACGTTCCGCCGTACATCATCGTGCCGGGAATGATCGAGGCTCACAAAGCCGGTCTGAAAAACATTACCCGTGATGAACTGGAAGCCCATTATCTGGCTGGCGGACATGTAGAAAAGGTGGTTCACGCCTTGGTATCCGCATCGAAAGCGAATATCGAATTACCTTTCCAGATGGCTACCGCTATCGACCTTGCAGGACGTGACGTATTCGAAGCTGTACAGATGTCTGTAAACCCGAAAGTGATCGACACACCTCCTGTTACGGCTGTTGCAAAAGACGGTATTCAGCTGATAGCCAAAGCACGTGTTACGGTACGTGCCAACATTCGTCAGTTGGTCGGTGGTGCAGGTGAAGATACGATCCTTGCCCGTGTAGGCGAAGGTATCGTTTCATCTATCGGTTCTTCTGAAAACCATAAATCGGTCCTTGAGAATCCGGATTCGATCTCTAAACTTGTACTTCGTAAAGGTTTGGACGCAGGAACAGCTTTCGAGATCTTGTCTATTGATATCGCGGACATCGATATAGGTAAAAATATCGGTGCGGCTCTGCAAATTGACCAGGCTAACGCAGATAAGAACATCGCACAGGCAAAAGCCGAAGAGCGCCGTGCCATGGCAGTTGCTTCCGAACAGGAAATGAAAGCAAAAGCACAGGAAGCTCGTGCTAAAGTGATCGAAGCAGAGGCTGAAGTTCCTAAAGCGATGGCTGAAGCTTTCCGTAGCGGCAACCTAGGCATCATGGATTATTATCGCATGAAGAATATTGAAGCTGATACCTCCATGCGCGAGAATATCGCCAAGCCGGCAACGGGTAATGCAGGCAATCAGCCATTGAGCAAATAATCGTTCACAAACGCCGGAATCCGATTTCATTTCAGTTGTAAGACGCACTCCCCTTTTCTAAAGGAAAAAGATAGTGGCTTCTTCTGAACTTAAATCCGGTTCCGGCGTTTCTATTTATAGATACAAATCCTATTATAAAACTAAAACCCTTCAATAACATGAAAAAGTACTTTCCATCCTCTGAATTGATTATCAATGAAGACGGTTCAGTATTCCATCTTCACGTAAAGCCCGAATGGTTGGCAGACAAAGTAATTCTGGTAGGTGACCCCGGACGTGTAGCACTCGTAGCTTCTCATTTCGAAAACAAAGAATGTGAAGTGGAAAGCCGCGAATTCAAAACCATCACGGGTACTTATAAAGGTAAACGGATTACAGTGGTTTCTACAGGAATCGGCTGCGATAATATCGACATCGTAATGAATGAACTGGATGCACTCGCCAATATAGATTTTAATACCCGCGAAGAAAAGGATCAGTTCCGCCAGCTGGAATTAGTACGCATCGGTACATGTGGCGGCTTACAGCCCAACACTCCTGTCGGAACATTTGTGTGTTCGCAGAAGTCTATCGGCTTTGACGGATTGCTTAATTTCTATGCCGGACGAAATGCTGTATGCGACTTATCTTTTGAACGTGCGTTCCTCAATCACATGGGTTGGTCGGGAAATATGTGTGCGCCTGCTCCTTATGTCATTGATGCCAGCGAAGAACTGATTGAGCGGATTGCCAAAGAGGACATGGTACGTGGAGTAACAATCGCTGCCGGAGGTTTCTTTGGTCCGCAGGGACGTGAACTTCGTGTTCCATTGGCAGACCCGAAACAGAATGATAAGATTGAATCTTTCGAATATAAAGGCTATAAGATTACTAACTTCGAAATGGAAAGTTCGGCTTTGGCAGGACTTAGCCGGTTGATGGGGCACAAGGCTATGACCGTCTGCATGGTGATAGCCAACCGACTTATTAAAGAGGCCAATACAGGATATAAAAATACAATTGATACACTGATTAAAACTGTACTTGACAGAATATAAATCATCTATATCCAAAAGGATTAAATTGTAATCGAAAGAACAAAACTGCCATCGAAAAATAGATAATGGCTTGAATCTTCCACTGATAACGTATAGATTCAAGCCATTTTTTATCATTTACATCTTTCAATATAGCATCATTATATTACACAGCTATTTTTGATTTGTTATTTTATCAATAACCAATCGTAAATCTCTCCTGATGATGTTTCGGATATTCCAATTCATCAATCATTGCGGCAGCGTAATCTTCGACAGAGATATGGCTGTTTCCTACGATGTCTACAATCATATCATCTTTTCCCAACCGATAACGTCCTGTACGCACTCCCGGACGCATATCTGCTGCCGGAGAGAAGAACACCCAGTCTATTTCTTTCTCTTTCTTCAAGAAGTTCAGATAAAACTCTCCTAAGGCTTTCACTCCCGGCAATATATTTTCGGGCACTTCGCCGGAATCCATCAAACGCAAGCCCGGAGCGATAAATAAAGAACCGGCACCACCAACCATCAGAAAACGATTGACGCCAGTCTTCTTCACTCCATCAATTATAGTCAGATAAACTTTAATGGTTTCATCGTATATATCAGGATTATTCCATCCCGGATTGAACGCACTAACAACGGCATCCGCACCTTTACAAACGTCGGCCACTTCATCAAGCACGGCTACATCGGCTTTCACCACTTTCAGATTTTCATTCTCTATCTTTATCTTTTCCGGATGACGAACTACTGCTGTAACTTCGAAACCACGATTCAAAGCCTCGTTCAGAAGAGCAGAACCAACAAAGCCACTTGCTCCGATAAGGACTATTTTTTTCACTTTCTCCATATTCAAATCTATTATAATGTTACTACTATTATAATAGTAACACTACAATATTCAGAATGTTGGTTCTCTTTTAGAAAATTAATTATCCGATATAAGATTCTATCGTCTCTCTTAGCCTCTCCAAAGAATAGGGTTTTGAAATAACGGCGTTACATCCAGCTTGAATAGCCTGTTGCTGTTCGGTATAGAAAGCATACGCAGTCACTGCAATAATAGGCACGGTCAGAGAAATCGTACGGATCTTTTCAGTAGCCTGAATACCGTCCATCACCGGCATACGAATATCCATCAGTATCAAATCCGGGCTTTCACGGATGAAACTATTGATAGCCTCCTGCCCATTGCGTACCCATGAGATAATATATTCTTTATTCAGAAGAATGTTTAGTTGAGCAAAGTTCGACTCTATATCTTCCACTACCAATATCTTTTTACGTTTATCCGCTTCAACATCCTTTTTATGCGGAAGTCTTCTTTCAACAACTTCTTTCGGTACTTCCTGATAAGGCAAATAGAGTGCAAACGTACTCCCCTGCCCCAATTCTGAAGTTACCTCGATGCGCCCGCCCAGACGTTCTACGATACTTTTACAGATTGAGAGTCCCAGCCCGGTACCTTGTACGAAGTCATTCAGCTTCTCAAAACGGGTAAAAATTTGCGGGAGTTTCTCTTTGGATATTCCGCAACCTGTATCGCTGACAAATAGCTTCAGCCAGGGGCCTTCATGTTTCAGCCCTAATGTAATAGTTCCCTTTTCCGTATTTTTAATGGCATTCGAAAGGAAGTTGAACAAGACCTGCATCACCCGGTTTCGGTCGGTAGAAGTCCAGTATTCTCCTTCCGGGCGAATCACATTCAGCTCTACGCTTGACTTCATCTTCAGTTGGTGCACTTTCTCCACTTCTTCCACCAAACTTGCAATCTCTACCTGTTGGAAATGCATCTCCGACTTTCCGGATTCAATGCGGGACAAGTCCAAGATATCATTGATTAACTGCAACAACAAGTTACTATTTCTCTGGATTATTTCCAGATACTCCATTTTCTCTTCTTCACTCTCTGTCACCGCGATAATCTCCGAGAAACCAACAATAGCATTCAACGGGGTACGAATCTCATGACTCATATTTGCCAGAAAGACCGACTTCATCTTATCGGCATCTTCCGCACGACGTTTAGCTTCAATCAATTCCTGCGAACGCTGAATCCGGTCTCCGATATCATGTATCAGCGCAAGTACTCTGTTTCCTTCGAATGGGGCGATACGTGCCTGAAAATAATGCAGACTTCCATCCACTTCAAGGGGATATTCTATTTCCTTCAACTTACCATCACGCAAACATTCCCGGATGTTACAAAGAAACAGGTCACTGACCTCCGGTGAATAAATAGATCGTCCGTCTGCTCCGCGCAACACTTCCACAGGATGAAGCAAGATTGTCCCCGGTGCCATCAGGACATCGGTAATGAAGAAGTTATCATCAAAGATAAATATGAATTCCGGCAGTGCTTCAATTATTTTACGGTTGTATTCTTCCAGATATTTGATATGTTGTTCCTTTTCGCACTGTGAAGTGACGTTCACCGTATATGCCAGCAGTTTGCCCGGATGGCTTTTGCAACTTTCTTTGTAGGACAGAAAATGATCTTCCAGCCAAATCACTTCCCCTTGTTCGCCCATACAACGAACTCCTATTTGTGAGGTCTTAGACTCTGATGAAAGCATTTCTGCAAATGCCTGTTGATAGGATTCGGCATCTTCCGGATGGATAAACCGATAGAAATCATCAATGTCCTCAAAAATAATTCCGGTATCCTTCAATCCGAGTGTGGAGAAATAATCGTCTGAAAAGGAGCATTTGCCCGTAATGATATCATACTCCCATAAAGCTATTTGATGAGCTGCAAGCACAGAAAGTATTTCCTGATAGTTTTCCCGTATGAGCTCGCTCTTTTCATTGGAAGAATATAAATTAATCGCTGGTTCCATAAGCATTATTGTTTTATTTTGTTTGGTGTACCACTACTGCACGGCAGCAAATATAAACAAATAAAACACAAGTTGTGCTCAATTTTCTGTTTTTTACTTAGAAACAATTATCTTTGCTCATCCAAAAAGAAAAAATAATGATTCAAGATACTATCTGCGCCATCGCTACCGCCCAGGGCGGTGCTATCGGAAGCATCCGCGTTTCCGGTCCGGAAGCTATTTCTATTACCGGCAGCATCTTCAAGCCAGCCAAAGCTAGCAAATTATTGAGCGAACAGAAACCATATACTTTGACATTCGGGCGTATTTATGACGGAGACGAGATGATTGATGAAGTACTCGTCAGCCTTTTCCGTGCTCCTCATTCATATACGGGAGAAGACAGCACGGAAATCACGTGTCATGGTTCTACTTATATTCTTCAACAGGTGATGCAGCTGCTTATTAAGAACGGTTGCCGCATGGCCAAGCCAGGAGAATATACGCAACGTGCTTTCCTCAATGGAAAGATGGATTTAAGTCAGGCAGAAGCTGTGGCGGACTTGATTGCTTCTTCATCTGCTGCCACTCACCGATTGGCTATGAGCCAGATGCGGGGTGGATTCAGTAAGGAACTGACAGAGTTACGCAACAAGCTGCTGAATTTCACCTCCATGATTGAATTGGAGTTGGATTTCAGCGAAGAGGATGTGGAATTTGCCGATCGTTCGGCATTAAGGAAACTGGCAGATGAAATTGAACAGGTCATTTCGCGGTTGGCTCATTCATTTAGTGTCGGCAACGCCATTAAGAATGGTGTTCCCGTAGCTATCATCGGTGAAACAAATGCCGGAAAATCGACTTTACTGAATGTATTATTGAATGAGGATAAAGCCATTGTCAGTGATATTCACGGGACGACGCGTGATGTAATCGAAGATACTGTCAATATCGGAGGAATCACTTTTCGGTTCATTGATACCGCCGGAATCCGGGAAACCAATGACACGATTGAAAGTTTGGGTATTGAACGTACTTTTCAGAAGTTGGATCAGGCGGAGATTGTTCTTTGGATGGTAGATGCTGTGAATGCCGCCTCTCAAATTGAACAGTTATCGGAGAAGATAATTCCACGTTGCGAAGGAAAACATTTGATTGTTGTATTCAATAAGGCTGATTTGATTGAAGGTAAACAGAAAGAGGATTTATTATCTTTATTAAAAGACTTCCCCAAAGAATCTACGGGATCTATCTTCATCTCGGCCAAACAACGGGAGAATACAAGTGAGTTACAAAAAATGCTTATTGATGCAGCACACTTGCCTACAGTGACACAGAATGATATTATTGTAACAAATGTAAGGCATTACGAAGCTTTGAACAAAGCTTTGGAAGCTATTCATAGAGTACAAAACGGACTTGATTCGCAGATTTCCGGGGATTTCCTGTCACAAGACATACGAGAGTGTATCTTCTTCATTTCGGACATAGCGGGTGAGGTTACGAATGATATGGTACTTCAAAATATCTTTCAACATTTTTGCATCGGAAAGTGAAGTGGGTTTTTGAGGGGAAAACAAAGCACTAACAAAACACTAATAAAGCAAGTAACATGCTGATAATCAACACTACTTGATTTTCGGCTTGTTTCTTATTTTATCTTAAAGAATTTGGCGTTTTACCTTTTTGGGCGTAATTTTGTCACCAGTTTGTCACCAGACCCGGTTATCGGTGACAAAACAGGCCAATTTTTGTCACCGGTGACAAAACAGGCCATTTTAGATTATAAACTATTAAAAGTTTGCAACCATGAGTAGTGACAAAAACGTGCAAAAAAAAGAACCGGTGAAAATCCGTGAGAAGAAATTGGCCAATGGAAATGTCCATCTCTTCCTAGACATTTATTACAATGGAAAGCGTACACGCGAGTTCTTGAAGCTGTACCTTATTCCAGAGAAAACTCCTGCCGACAAGGAACAAAACCGACAGACATATAATTTGGCTGTTTCGATTCGTTCAAAGAGACAGTTGGAGCTTTCTAGAACTGAATACGACTTACCAAAGCCCTATGCAGAAGAAACCCCATTCCTATCATTCTATCGAAGCATGTGTGAAGAAAGACACAAGACTCCCGATTCAGATGGTAATTGGGGAAACTGGCATAGCTGTCTAAAATACCTTGAAATCTATGCTGATGAGAAAACAACATTCAAAGACATAAACAAAGAATGGGTTCTTGGATTCAAAGATTTCCTAAATACAGTAGAAAAGGATAGTCATAAAGTAACGCATAAAAAGGATAAGAGTGTATTTCAAGGTCTTTCGCAAAATTCAAAGCTCTCCTATTTCAATAAGCTAAGATGCTGTATTAACAAAGCCTTTGAAGATGGAGTTATTCAATTTAACCCAATGCGAGGCGTTGAAGGCTTCAAGCAAGAGGAAGTTGAACGTGTTTACTTGACAGTTGAAGAAATAAAAAATCTGACTGCCACTCCTTGTATGTATCCATGGCTTAAAAGAGCATTCCTATTCTCCTGCCTTACAGGTCTACGTAAAAGTGATATTGAAAAGCTACTGTGGTCAGAGGTTCAAGACTTCGATGGCTTCACTCGTATCGTATTCCGTCAGAAAAAGACAAAGGCTCAAGAGTACCTTGATATAAATGAACAAGCTGTTCAATATATGGGCGAACGAGGAAAACCAACCGACAGAGTGTTCAGTTCATTCAAATATAGTGCTTGGACTATTCTTGAATTGAAGAAGTGGGCATTCACTGCCGGGATTACAAAGAATATCACCTTCCATACAGGTCGTCATACATTCGCAACCATGATGTTGTCGCTTGGTGCAGATATCTACACTGTATCAAAACTTCTTGGTCATAAAGAGTTGGCCACTACTCAAATCTACGCCAAAGTGCTTGATAAGAGAAAACAAGATGCCGTATCACTCATTCCAAATTTAGGAGAAAAATAGTATGATACAGCACCGTGGACAAGCTGCTATATTACTAGCACGCATGAACAGAAGTTCAAAACAATTAAGATATTACGGTAATACGCAGATGGACTTGGTTCCATCTGCTATTGCAGAACTTATGCCTGATATGCTCAAATGGGCTAACGATGTTTATGAATACTGGCTTTCACATTCTGAGCCAATATTAGGGGCAGAAATTGAGAAGGTTGATGACCTGGATTTTCTTCAAAACTACCTTAATGAACAATCTGAAAAGCTAACCTCAAAGCATCAAATACTCCTTCATGAATACACTTCGCTTATGGGTGATATGAAAGACAGAGCTGATAGAGTTTTGAAACAGTCTATCGGTGGAAACCTTAATATTACAATGGGACTGAATGAGCTTGGTGCAGAAAAAGAAATGATCAACGCACAAGAAGCCGGCTACCTAGATTACAAATTCCAACCCATAGAAGGCATGTCGAGAGCCCAATTAAAGACATTGGCTTTTGCCATTGGAACTAGGATTAATATACCTCTTCGACGTAGATGGGTACTTTTTGAGGAACAATGGAATATAAAAATGCTGAATACCACTCAGATTCCAAACCCAAAGCTTGAGTCAATACAAGAAATGCTAGATTTTTATAGCGATGTAAACTTCACAGATTTATTTTGCCCATCCGAGGACATAAAATTTAAAACTCCGTTTAGTTCACGACGAATAAAAACAATGTTTTCGTCACTGATTAAAAAAGGATATGTAGACCCTGATACAACAGAACAACAGATGCTAGCTATATTTGGCAAAGAAGAATTCGACCAACCTATTAATTGGCTAAAAGATCTTCGCCAACTAGCATACTTTGTAGATACAGCTATCGCTCCTACCAACAAAGACTATTGGGCAGCTACATCATGCTGCTTTGTCGTAAAAGGTGAAACGCCGAACAGAGGAAGTCTTAAATCCGCACTTGGCGCAGTAAAAGAAAAAAGAATATACGAAACGTATGCTCCTGAAATATTGAGTATTGCACAACACTTCAATAGACCAATGAGACAAAAATAGAATCTATCAAAACGATAGAATATATTAATTTTAAATTATTAACGTCATGAGAAAAAATCATTTCTCTATCTCTCTTTTTGCAAAGAGATTTGAAGGACCATCTTACGCATAAGATGGAACCTTATTGTGGGAAGGCAGGATTAAATAAGCTTTGCCACAAGGCAAGGGTCATCTACTTGGCCGAAGTAGTAAATCTGAAAAAGAATTACGTCAGGTTTGCTAAAGATTTCATTAACGTCCATTTCCATCATGATGCGGACGATGCACACAGTAAAAATCTTCATAATCTCAATATTGGGATGATTGAAGATTTACTGCTTAATAACCGAGCTCTAACAGAGTATTTCTTCAATCAGACAGACTTCAGTGATAAAAGCATTGAACAGATGATTGACATGATGAATGGTATGATGGCAATGCCACCATCCGTTCTATTGGCAGATAGCCATCTTGAAAACGGGTTCATTCTAGACCCACAAACCCCAATCCCGCCAGTTCTCAATTTTGAATGTCTATTCGACAACTACAAATTGGAGCTTATAGCCAGAATTGCAAACGAGGTTCATATCTTCACCGACATTGTTACGCCACATGATATGAAAGATCTGTTTAATTGCATTCCACGCAAACCCCAAATTCTAATGGCCAGAGATATCAAACGCATGGCCTTCTTCTTTCACACCTTGCATCATTTCAAACATATCACCTACTCATGGCAGAAAGTCATTTCTGAACATGAGTTGATAGCCAGTCATAAAACCAAAGAGCCATTGAAACAAGGAAACATGTCAATGGGCGTATACGAATGCAGTTATCAAGAGCTAGAATCCATCGAAGCCAAGATTCTTGCATTGGTGGAACAAATACCAAGAATAAGAAAAAATAATAGGTAATCCAACAATTATAACGGAGCCACCTGAGAATGCACTTGAGAATACACTTGAGATGAATCTGAGCATGGTGCCAGAAGGATAAGCTCCCTGTAATTTTGCCTCCCGTTAGCGGACAACTACCGCCGACGAGAGGCATTTTTATTGCCATAAACTATTAAAATTTATCATAATGAACAAAGACATTAGTACAGAAGCAATTCCAGAAAAATCGCACTTCAACAACAGCATTGAAGATGCATTACAGAAAAGAGTTGAGAAGATTGAGATGACTCTATTTGAGGTCACAGCAATTCTTTCAGAGTTTGGTTCTATCAAGAAATTATTCAGAAAGATGGATAGTCTAGAGCGTAGACTAGGTCAAGGCAAAAAAGTGATGACTATGAAAGAAGCATCAGAGTTTACAGGCTTCTCAATGGCACAATTGTATGTACTCACACGTACCAGAGCCATTCCACACAGCAAGCCCAATGGCAAAACCATCTTCTTCGACAAGAGCGAGCTTAATGATTGGTTGCTAAAGAACAAAATCGAGACTGTAATTGAGTTTATTGACGAGAAATGCTATTCGAAGAATGAGGGATTTTGATTTTTTCAGCACTATTGAACGATTAGAGGAACTGAAGGATATAGTAGCAAAGCTCGACGACTTAGAGCTACTCTACCAAAAGGTTCACTCCATGGAAATATTCCTTAATCGATTCAAAAAACTTGGTGATCTTATTATGCATCTTCAGAAGATAGAAAAGTCTACTTACATGCTAAAAGAATTTCTGCACATGGACGAAGCAGCCCAATATCTTGGCATTACAAAAGGCTGTTTGTATAAGATGACTGCAAGTAATCGTATCACCTGCTACAAACCCGGGGGTAAGCAAATTTTTATCCATCGCGACGATTTAAATAATTGGATTAAGTCAAACCGTATTATTTCTGATGAAGAAATGCGAAGAAAACAGCTAGAGTATGAAATCTTCAAAGGAGAATTGTCTGAACAAAAACGAAAGAAAGGAGCAAATAAATAAATATGGACGCATTTAGCTTTTCAATGTCAGGAGCCATGGACTTATCAGTTTTTCGAAAGATGCTGAGATTCATTCAGCTCAAGATAACTGATAAATATGAAGTTCCACCTGAGATTATCAGAATAAAGGATACCACTATTGCTACACTCGGAAACATCAGTGCCTCAGTTGGAAAACCCAAAAGCAAAAAGACATTCAACGTTTCTGCTATTGTTGCATCTGCCCTAAGTGGTAAGGAAGTGCTTTACTACAAAGCGAACCTTCCAGTTGGCAAAGAAAAAATTCTATATGTCGATACAGAACAAAGTAAATGCCATTGTCATAAGGTTATGGCTCGTATTCTGAGACTTGCAGGATTACCTCTCGACAAAGAACCGGAGAACTTAAAGTTTCTTATGCTAAGAGAGTACACTCCTGATCAACGTAGACAGATTGTGTCTTGTGCCATTGAAGAAGACAAGCGTATTAGTTTGGTAATTATTGATGGTATTCGTGATTTGCTTCGAGACATCAACAGTCCGGGAGAATCACAGGATGTTATGGGAGACCTAATGCGTTGGACTAGTCATTACAATGTTCATGTTCATACCGTGCTTCATCTTAATAAAGGCGACGATAACACTCGTGGTCATATTGGTACTGAGCTGAATAATAAGGCTGAAACCGTATTGCAGATTACCAAGAGCCAAAATGACAACAACATCAGTGAAGTAAAAGCGATGCACATTAGAGACAAAGAGTTTAAACCATTTGCCTTCTGCATTAATAGCGAAGTGTTGCCAGAGATTGTAAGTGAATACTCCATCAACATAGAGCGAAAACTGACAGTCGATACTATTCCTGAGGAACTGCATCGTCAAGCTCTTGAAGAAGTCTTTTCAAATGGAGACATTGCCAAGTATGAAGAGCTGATAAACATGCTTCAAAGGTCTTATTCAAAAGTCAACTACAAGCGTGGCAAAAATAAAATCAATGACTTACTGAAATACCTCTCAGGAAGAAATATCATTGAGAAAACAGCCGTCGGATACCATTACAATCCTGATTTTGACTCATTGCAAACGGAAGAATAAACGACTTTACTTTAGTTTGTGTGTATATAATATAAGAGTAAATTGAATTTTAATTATGAATATAGTTCAAGCAAAACAGATACAGCTAGAAGATTTCCTGGCTAAATTAGACTACCAGCCGACTAAAAAGGACAAGAATAGTCTTTGGTACTATTCACCATTCCGCAAGGAAAGTACGCCATCGTTTAATGTCAACATACACAAACGTGTATGGTATGACCATGGTTTGGGTAAAGGTGGCAATATTATTGACCTCGCCATGGAGTTATACCAGTCTGATGACATTCACTATCTGCTAAAACAGATTGAGAAGTATGCGCCAGCTATACCCTCTCAGCGTTATCAAGTAGAATCATATCGTACAGACAGTCAACCCACATTCAACTGCGTAGAAGTTTTTCCATTAATAACTCCACAACTATTGTCTTATCTCACATCTCGGGGCATAGACTATAAGATTGCTATGGAACAATGCAAAGAAATCCATTACCGATACAATATGAATCAATACTATGCAGTGGCCTTTGAGAATATCCAGGGAGGATATGAAATTCGCAATCCCTATTTCAAAGGTTGCATATCTCCGAAATCCATTTCAGTCAGAATGGCTCACGAAGAAGCACTATGCGACAACTGTTGTGTTTTTGAAGGATTCGTTGACTACCTGTCCTATCTAACTCTCAAAAAGCAGATAACAGACTTCACGATGAACGAGAAAGAAACGGACTACATCATTCTCAACTCTGTATCGCAGATAAACAAGGCGCTTCCAATGCTTGAAAAGTACAAGCAGATAAACTGTTATCTAGACAATGACCAGTCAGGTATTGCAGCTACAGACTTAATCGCAGGCAGTTTTGCAGACCGGCAGGTAAACAATGTTTCACTCAGATACAATGATTATAATGATCTGAACGACTTTTTAATGAGAAAGCGCAAGGGATGATAAATTTATAGGGCTCTCGTTAAATGTGGTATAGAGCATTGCCGAATTAATACCGATATAATAAGTTTAGAGAACCAGCGTAATAAATGCGTTGGTTTTCTAAGTTTAATGCTTAGTTTATATAAATGGGGTTGTTATATAAGAAAATGGGATACTTTATAAACAAAAAGTATATCTACAAGCAAAAAAATAAACTTTTATTCTTATACTCCAAATAAAAACAGTATCTTTGCAGTTGAATTATATATCAAATATATAAACTATGAGTATAACTACAGGAACTAAAATAAACCAATTACTGGCGACCGTTGACCATTCAGGCTTACTTTTCTCTGGATGGTTGAAGTCACAGGGATATTCCGAACAGTTACAAAAGCGCTATCGGGATTCTAAATGGCTAACATCCTTGACAAGAGGCGTTATGTATAGGACCGGAAGCAGACTGTCGGCTTTTGCAGCGTTAGCTTCCTGCAATGTTCAAACAGGTACGAATCTGCGTATCGCAGCCCATTCTGCACTAGAGTTTGCAGGTTTCAATCATTATGTACCAATGGGCAAGCCTGTGTTGACTGTTGCATTGGCAGACCTCTGTAAACGTCCGGCATGGATGATAGATGACAAGTTTGATATGACATTCAGGACTTTTAATACAGATACTTTCAGCTCCATAGAAGTTAGTACAAAAAACACGGATAGTGGTAAACTGATAATATCATCTCCAGAATTAGCATTCTTGGAGTGTCTGCTATTGGCACCGAAATATTACGATTATGTAGATTTGTATTATATAATGGAACAATTAACAACGCTAAGAAGCGACATTGTTCAGCATCTTTTGGAGACCACCAATAATTATCGAGTAAAACGACTTTTTTTATATATGGCAGAAAAAGCAGGGCACTATTGGTTCGAAGAGATTTGTCTTGATAAGTTAGACTTAGGTTCTTCCAAGCTGCAACTGTCTTCAGACGGTACATATATATCAAAGTATAAAATAACAATACCCAAATCATTAAGTGATTATGAAGGATAAATACAAGAAGCAAGTGGCATTACTGATTAGGATCATGCCATCTGTCTACAAAATAAAAGAGTTTGCAGTGCACGGAGGCACAGCTATAAACCTATTTCACAAAAATATGCCTAGGTACTCCGTTGACATTGATATTACCTATACCCCTATTGAATCTCGTGAAATGAGCCTGAAAGCCATTAACTCAAAGCTTCTTGAAGTAAAACAAAGCATCGAGAAAAGTATTCCTGGTTGTAAGGTTGTGCATAAACCAAACGTGTGGAAACTGCTTTGTACTTATGAAGAAGCAATGGTAAAGATTGAAGTGAATGGTACAAAAAGGGGCATAATTGGTGATACTGTCGATATGCCTCTTTGCGAAAAGGCACGAGCTGAATTTAGTATGGGATGTAAGGCTCGCACAGTGTCTTTTAGCCAATTGTATGGAGGTAAAATTACAGCTGCGTTAAGTCGTCAGCATCCACGTGATTTGTTTGATTGCAAATACATGAATGTTGATTCATTCAACTTGGTGAAAGATGGCTTTATACTATGTCTATTAGGCAGTGATAAACCATTGATAGAGTCATTACAGCCAAACGATATAGACCAAACTGATGCTCTGGAAAATCAATTTGCAGGAATGTCAGATATACCATTTGAATATGCGGACTATTTATCTGCAAGAATTGTCCTGCTCGATATGGTCAATTCCGGTTTGACTGATACTGATAAAGAATTCTTTTTGTCTTTCGAAATGGGTGAACCAGATTGGGATAAATGTAGCGTGGGTGATTTATCGAAATATCCTTCGGTACAATGGAAGTTGCTCAATATTGATACACTTAAAAAGAGCAATATTAAGAAGTTCAATCAAGGGATTACTAAATTGAGAACATATTTAGGAAAATAACTACCTTACATTCAAAAAATCTTTTCCAATTTGACGGATAAGAAAAGTAATACAGACTTTGTAGCATTACGAAAGGCTCTTCCAACTGCGGAAGGGCCTTTTTCAATTATACAGAGTTTAGTTTCAAAGTTCAGTTTGACGATATAATTGAAATACCGTTAAAATCAGAGGGTTAAAAGAATACTTATTTCTTCTGGGGATAAATCTGCTGTTCCTTTGCAGACGAAATTCAAAACACAATCACAAAACAGACGAAATATGAGTCCATTTTTAATCTTTGCTTCCGTACTGACAATCATCTATATCATCTACTATGCAGCAAACATCACGCTGGATATGCGCAAGAAGAAAGATGCCCAGAATACCGACGAGGTGGAATCCTTTGACGTATCACAGATGAATGGTAATGATGAACCTATTGAAGTTTCAGAGGATGGCGATGGCTTCACCCTCACAAAGTTCAAAGACCAGCTTCAAAATATAACGGCGTTGCCCCATCAAGAATCCAGGCCAAAGGATTTTGAACAACCTGAGACTGTGCAAGCAGAGAATCCTGATGAACCACAGGAGGTAACGGATGAAGATAATAGCGTGAAGATTACCTTCTTCGATAATCTGAATGAAATCAATCCTGAATACTCAGTTCAGCTAGAGAGACAGGAATTTAAGAATGCCCTGCTTTCAAAAGGTGCTCTTCGAAATCTCATTAAAGTAAAAGAGAAGCGCAATGAGGTATAAGAACAGCTTGCGTTTGCTCTCCCTAGGATTTCTTGCGACCTGTGTGCAGAAAAGCTATGCAAAGTGTGGTAATGTTGATTACAGTTGGGGGGCTGATGCCCTTGCAAATGCCCACGATTATATAGTGACAATGATGTTGTATTGCTTATATCTTATATATGCAATCGCCTCAATTGTAGCAATTTACGCAAGTTTGCAAATCTATATCAAGATGAATACAGGTGAAGAAGGAGTAACGAAAGACATTATGACGGTTGTCGGAGCCTGCCTCTTTATGATTGGTGCATCTATCGTATTCCCGGCATTCTTCGGATATCGTATCTAAAAACAAAAAAAGAACTCAACTGGCCAGGCGAGTAAATATAGAACAACAAAAACACAAGAATGATTCAGAAAATCACAAACAAAATGAAGAGCTTCGGCAAGGCTGTTTGCTCATCTCAGAGACTTAAAACAATGGCCTTGATGTTGGCTATCGGTACAACTGCAACTTTTGCTCAGAACGCAGCCGGAGACTATACCGCTGGTACAACTGCCTTGTCTGAGGTAACGACTCAGATTGCCAAATATATCCCTTATGTGGTGAAATTGGTTTATGCGATCGCGGGTGTTGTGGCTGTAGTCGGTGCAATTTCCGTCTATATAAAAATGAATAATGAGGAGCAGGATGTCAAGAAATCAATCATGATGATTGTAGGTGCTTGCCTTTTTTTGGTGGCCGCTGCTCAGGCACTTCCATTGTTCTTTGGCGTTGGCGCGTAAACGATAAACAGGGATGTCCGAAGAACAACAATATCAAGAATTTCCAATTTTCAAGGGCCTTCAAAAGCCTTTGGAATTTATGGGAGTGCAAGGTCGCTACATCTATTGGGCGGCAGGTGCAATTGGTGGAGCTATCGTAGGATTCATCCTTGCCTATTGTCTTCTAGGTTTCTTAGCTGGCCTTATTGCACTGGTCGTATCATTGGGAATCGGTGCCGCTTTCATCTTTATGAAACAACGTAAAGGCCTACACTCGAAAAAAGAGGACAAAGGCGTGTTTATCTATGCACGTTCAAAAAAAGTATAGAAACAAGAAAACAACACAATGCAAAAATGACACTAGACGTAACAAAACATCTGTATGTCTAACCAAGGCAGGTTCACCTCGGTCAACCAGTTAAATCGGACTGAAAACTGAGTGCGGACCTGTCTTTTAATTTTTTAATCAATATGACTCTATTTGCAATTCTCATGTTTCTAATCCTGCCATTGATAACTTCCTGTGCAGGAAATGAAACCAAACAACAGAATATCTCAGCCCAGGAAACAGCAAATATGGCTCGTTCCAATTGGGAAAAGACTAGGAAACCTTTTGTCATCACATTGGACGAACCCACTCAGATGGCAAATATGGGTGTAACAGCGATACTTACCGATGCCACAGAAGATGAAGTACAAGCTTTTGATAATGTAAGATTCAGCAGAAACAAGATGAGTTTCATCTCTGATAATCGTGCTTCTACTACTTCTGACTCCACAGCAAAGGTTTTTACCTGTTATCCATACAGACAAGGCTTGAAGATTGGTGAAGCCATTCGACTTGATGCACCATTCACAGACAATCTGTATGGAAAGGAACTATCCAGAACATTCGGATCTACAACCAATATCAAGATGAAGATGCAAAGTTCAATGGCGATGATCCGTATTGTCATGGAAAGCAACGATGTACGTGACATGCTTGATGAACTGAAGATTACAGGTGAAGAAATCTACACTTCCGGTCAGTACAATCCATATAATGGTGAATGGCTGAACAAGAATTCAGGATTAAGCTTGAAATCAACCCAAGCAAGTTGCCTGTTGAATAATGGTCGTAAGCACGAAATCTACCTGATACCAACAGAGAAATCGGGTAAGATGACAGTCTTTGCCAAGGTAAACAACAGAAACTATGCAGTACAAACACTGCTGCCACATCTAAATGCAGGCTCGATGATTCAGCTCAATGTTCGCAAGAATAACGATGCTTTATCCATTGTCAGCAGTTGGGTTGAAAACGAAAGAGCCAATACCTCTCTTTTTGTGTACCAAGTGGACACTGTAAAAGTTGGTCACTACCTACAGAAAGAAGGATATATCAGTGCTGTAAGGGATAGCAATTCTGTGGCTTACATATTACAGACCGATGGTAAACATGGTAAGGCTATTGCTTTGAATGACTGCAAAGGCCGATTCTGTTTCAGCAGCCATGGTGCAACATCACACAAGTATTTTCCAACGGTGGACGGCAAACGAAAGGAAGGGTTGATTAATCCCACCCATACCGATGGCATTGGTAATGAGAATATCATTATCTACAAGCCGAAGATTCCTTTTACAGAAAGTTGTGCTCTAGGCTATTCTAAGGGAGACTTCCTGACCTCAAAGTTGATAGCCTCACAAGAGAAAGCCAAACCATCTATGGGACTAATCTCGAAAACTGATATGCTGACTGAGGTACGAAGACATCCCGGAAGCTATGTGCCCTCACTCTCAGAAATGGTGAAGCTTTACTATCAGCTCCATCCTGTTGGTGAGAAGATGAAACTACCAATAGGATACGATATTCCCATTGGCGAGTACATCACCAGTAGCGAACAGACAGATAAGACAACCTATATGATTGACTTTACCAACGGCATCATAGCAGGCGGACTATCGAAACAGTACTCCAGCCAACAGCTGAGACTATTCTTTTTATTCTAAAAACAAACCAAACAACAAAAATGAAACATCTAGTAATTACAGAAACAAATCGAATCGCATATGGTCTAACTCGAAAGATTGCAATTATGCCTCGTGTCTTCACCATCGATGCAACGTTGGAACGTGATGGTCATATTACCATCTTATTCCTTGATAACAACAGAGGACTCATACACAACATAACTCTTTGCCCACCCAAAGAATACAAAAAGGCATTTGATGGCATAACATATGAACTTGCCATGAAATTGGGCGAATCACTGACTGCAAGCATAGCATTCGACATTTCATACTTCATCGCAAACGGCAAATACTACTCTGATGATGAAGATGAATATGTTGACTATGAACCCGGTGTATTTGATATTGGCGTAAAAGCAGAAGAATGGTACACAGACGTAGTATTTGAACTTTCGACCTATACAAGACGACCTGCAAACAAAGAGGACGCAGAAAAAAAGGAAAAGTCAGAAAAGAAATAAATCAATTGGTAAATCATGAAACAATACTTAGCAACTATCGCCATTCCCGGCAAGACAAAGGCTCACGTAGCCATCATTCCAAGCACATTCCGCTTGATTGTACATTCACCACAGGAATCTGACAAGATGTGCGTGAGCTTGAATGACCGCACAGGACAGCTGATTTACATCACGCTCTACCCACGAACCGATGAACTGAAAACCTCCATGCGTAGTCTCTCAGTCGAGGATCGAAAATATCTGGATGAAGATATGCGTGACAGCATCCTGTCAGAAATCAGTCGTTTCTTCACAACGGGTAAGGACTATAACAACAGCTACAATCCTGTGCGAAATCTTGACTTGGACATCTGGCGAGACCATTGGGAAGAATGCCTTGAGAACTGGATTGAAGAGTTGGAGTAATCTACTCCACTGCTTTAACAACAAGAAAACACAACTACTAATCAATAATTGATGACCCTATACGTAATACTCATATTCTTTGCAATTCTTGCAGGTATGGCAATCTCTGTATCTGTTTTTGGCACGGGCGGTAAACGCAAGAAAATCTTTCAGGATATATACTTTTCCGTGGAAGACAATAAAGGTGTTGGTGTTGTGTACACAAAGACAGGCGAATACTCTGCTATCCTGAAAATAGCGAACCCTGTGCAGAAATACTCTGCGAACATAGACAGCTACTATGATTTCACGACATTGATGAGTGCAGTCATTCAGACTTTGGGTGAAGGTTATGCCGTCCATAAGCAGGACATCTTTATCCGTAAAGACTTTGCTTCTGATGATGACAGCAAGAAGGAATTTCTTTCTGATGCCTATTTCAAGTACTTCACTGGAAGAACCTACACTGACAGCATCTGCTATCTGACCATCACACAAGAATGCAAGAAAAGCCGTCTGTTCTCCTACGATAGTAAGACATGGCGAGATTTTCAGGTAAAGATTCGCAAAGTACACGACCAGCTAAAAGATGGTGGTGTAAAAGCTGAGTTCCTGACAAAGCAGGAGGCAAGCGAGTATGTTGACCGTTATTTTGCCATGAACTTCACCGACAAAACCATCTCGATGAACAATTTCAAGGTGGATGAAGAATGCGTGGAACTTGGCGATAAGCGTTGCAAGGTCTATAGTTTGGTAGATGTGGATTATGCCAGCTTGCCCGGTTTTGTACGACCATACACCAACATTGAAGTAAACAACACCAGTATGCCTGTCGACTTGCTTTCGCATATCGACAGCATCCCGGGTGCTGAAACCGTCATCTACAATCAGATGATCTACATGCCGAATCAGAAACGAGAGTTAGCCCTTTTGGATAAGAAGAAAAACCGACATGCCAGTATTCCTAACCCATCCAACGAAATGGCTGTGGAAGATATTAAGCGTGTGCAGGAAGTCATTGCAAGAGAAAGCAAGCAGTTAGTTTATACTCACTACAACCTGATGGTATGTACTCCAAAGGATGCCGACATGCAGAAATGCACCAACCATCTGGAAAATCAGTTTGGACGAATGGGCATACATATCAGTAAGCGTGCCTATAATCAGTTGGAACTCTTCGTCAATTCATTTCCGGGCAACTGCTATGGAATGAATGAGGATTACGACCGATTCCTTACTCTGAGCGATGCAGCGTGCTGTCTGTTTTACAAAGAACAGATTCAACATAGTGAGGAAACACCTTTGAAAATTTGCTATACAGACCGTCAAGGTGTGCCGGTAGCAATCGACATTACAGGTAAGGAAGGACGTAACAAGCTGACCGACAACAGTAACTTCTTTTGCCTCGGTCCTTCGGGAAGTGGCAAGAGTTTCCACATTAACAGCGTTGTTCGCCAGCTTTGGGAACAGAATACCGATGTTGTAATGGTCGATACGGGTAACTCTTATGAAGGACTTTGTGAATACGTCGGCGGTAAATATATCTCCTACACCGAGGAAAAACCAATTACCATGAACCCATTCCGTATTAAGCGTGAAGAGTTGAACGTAGAAAAGACCGGCTTCTTGAAGAACCTGACTCTGCTTATATGGAAAGGTACGCAAGGCGAAATAACAAAGACAGAAGACCGATTGATAGACCAGGTAATCACAGAATACTATGACGTGTATTTCAATGGCTTCAACGGCTTTACTCCACCACAAAGGGAGGACTTGCGCCAAAGTTTGTTGATTGATGACAGAAGCAATAACCGAGGTACAAAAGAGACCGATAAGGAACGTGAAGAACGTATCAACAAGGAAATTGATGAGATTGAAAGCCGTAGAAAAGACTTGAAGGTGGAAACACTCTCATTCAACACCTTCTACGAGTATTCCGTCCAGCGTATTCCAGACATCTGTCATGAGAATAACCTCAGTGGTGTGGATATATCCACTTATCGCTATATGATGAAAGACTTCTATCGAGGCGGTAATCATGATAAGACCCTCAATGAGGATATGGACGGCTCACTCTTCGATGAAACATTTATCGTGTTTGAAATTGATGCCATTAAGGACGACCCCGTGCTTTTCCCTATCGTCACCTTGATTATCATGGATGTATTCTTGCAGAAGATGCGTATCAAAAAGAACCGTAAGGTCTTGGTAATCGAAGAAGCATGGAAAGCCATCGCTTCCCCCTTGATGGCGGAATACATCAAGTATCTGTATAAGACAGCCCGTAAGTTCTGGGCAAGTGTCGGTGTAGTCACTCAAGAAATTCAGGACATCATCGGCTCTCCTGTAGTTAAGGAAGCCATCATCAACAACTCAGATGTGGTGATGCTACTCGATCAAAGTAAGTTCAGAGAGCGATTCGATAACATCAAATCCATTCTTGGACTTACAGATGTGGACTGCAAGAAGATCTTCACTATCAACCGCCTTGAGAACAAGGCAGGACGAAGCTTCTTCCGTGAAGTGTTCATCCGAAGAGGAACAACCAGCGGAGTCTTTGGTGTGGAAGAACCTCGTGAGTGCTATATGACCTATACCACAGAACGAGCGGAGAAAGAAGCCCTGAAGCTCTATAAGAGTGAATTGAAATGTACACACCAAGAGGCTATCGAGGCATATTGCCGAGATTGGAACCTGTCAGGCATTGACAAATCATTACCATTTGCACAGAAAGTAAATAAGGAAGGTAAAGTATTGAACCTAAAAAAGTAAGCATGAAGAAGTTTCTTTGTACCATCATTGTTCTGCTTGTCGGCATCGTAGAGATGTCGGCACAGTATTATCGTATCAATTATGATGCGAAGACAATAGCTGCCATGGCCGGAGCATACGGTACAGAGGCAGCTTCTGAGGCATATTACAATGAGCAGATTAAGGATATTCTAAAGCATTACCGCTCGGCAGAGGTCGCAGCAGCTACCATCTATTCATCCAAATATATGGATAGAAAGGCTCTCACAGACCTCGGTTTGTGGGCATCGGCAGAAGAGAACTACTATTACCGACGTATCTACAACATGGTATCGGCTAAGATTATGCCAAAGATTTGGGACTTGTCAGGTTTAATGCTCAAAAGACCTCAGAATGCTTTCTACAATGGCGCATACCTGTTTAAGGCTTGTGAAGACACCAAAAATCTCTGTATGCAGTTCGAATCTGTTGTTACAAACAGCCGATTGTCATTCCGTGATATAGCCTTTCTTGAAATGTGCCCGGAAGCCAAAGCCATCTTTGACCTCACGCAAATGGGTAATATGGACTGGGACACAGTAATGAACTCTTTCGGTAACGTATCAGGCAACTTCACCAAAGACAATCTGAAATCAGATTTGGAAACGCTATACTACAACGGAGTAAGCCTTATTTCGGGAGGTGGTAGTAATTTGGGTAATCAGCTGATGGGCAAAAGCTCGTTTGATGACCTTGTAAATGGCAAGGTTTCTGCAATCACCGAGGTTGCAAAAAACTCATACGGACTTTTCAGCAGTGCCTATAATAACCTAGGAGGAAAACTTATAGGTCTTGCCGGAGATAATGTAAGTAATCTCTTCAATGTTTACAATTACAACCTATCCTCATGGATTACGGATTACAATCAGGAATCTATCGGCAGATACTACACGCAAAGATGGTACATCTATCGTAGAGATGCCGGCAGTGAGACATTGTGCAACTACATTCCACCAACAGATGATAACAGCGTTATTAATGGTGGAGAATGGTATCGTATCTCAACCAGTGATAAGAACTTCTACCCGTCATCAAGCCAATACGAGGCTATCAAACAGAACTCAGAACGATATGCCGGTTGGTCAAGAAGCCGTGTAGCCCAACTCAATCAAGCCAACGATGGCAACGACTATTATATCAACTTTTCACTTTATGCCTATATCATCAGTAAAGGTGGAAAGCAAACAAAGAAATCGTATGCCTACTCTGTAACAGTGACGAAAAGCTGGAACCGTACAGAAGAAGTCTATGAGGATTATTTCGATTCCTATTCTATGGATTTGAATACTTTCAAGGCCCAGTTACAAGCAAGAGTGAATGAGTTGAATGATAACGAAGAAGGCTACACCTATTATATAGGCTATGACAGCAAGAACTACTATCAGGCAACAGATGCCAATAAACTAAAAGGATGCGAGATGGCCATTATCTCTGTTACCTGCCATGACAATGTATCTCTTGGCGAAGGAACAACGCAGTACAAATGTGGAAGTTGTGGCGGTTCGGTGAATGCCCATACCAAGGAGTGCGCTATGCTCACGACCTTACCCACAAACAATAACCTCGACCTTTCAGAGTTGTATGCCCAGGAAACCGAAGCAAGAAATAACATCACAGCCATTCAAAGCAAGATAGATTATCTGGAAGCCGAAAATGCCAAACTAGTTAAACTGATGGCAACAAGCAGTTATGCCGACTTGGGTAGATACCGCACGATGTATAATGAGAACAAGGCTCAGATTGAAGCCCTTCAAAAAGAGTTGGCAACATGGCAAAAGAAACTGGATGATATTGAGCAGGCTAAGGCAGAAGCCGCTAATGATAATGCCACAGCTACCGATGACTACTATCGTATTCCGGCCATTATGAATGATTGCAAAATCGCTTATAACCTGACTTGGAACGGTAACGGATGGTGGGAAGGCAATACTTATTGCAGAAAAGCATCTATGCCAAACATCAATGGTGAGATTATTTTCAAGGCAAACGTCAGCATTGCCAGAAAGCCTAAGTATTTCCTTGGTATCAAAATTCACAGAGCCATTGTGCAGATTTCATGGTCGTTGACCGGAGAGTATTCTGATACACAGGTTGTAGATATGGTTGAACTTAATCCGAACGATAATGAATCTACCAAAACAAACATTGTAAACAAACACATTTCAGATGTAGCCAAACAATATCCCAATTGTCAGATCAGCACTGGATACATACGAACAGAGCCACAATCGCCCGATGATACAGAGGACACCTATCATCTGTTATGGTCATCCGACAGATTGGAGATTGCTCGCGAGATAGATGCACGAATCACAAAAATCTATGCTGATTTGGTAAGCATGGAAAAGATGATGTACTACAAAGTGTCCATCATGGATCTACTTCGCCAACAAGGATTCCAATTGGATAAAGACCAAGGCAGACGACTGAACCTCTTGGAAACCTGCCATGAGCAGTGGATGGAGAATGCCAGAACAGCTAAAGAAAAGGGAAAGAAGGATGATGATCGAAACTCCGATAACAGAGTGCCGCAAGGTGGAATCATCGAACAAGTCCCAATCGAGTTTAAACCGGAAGAAGATGCTGAGCCATGAGAATGAAGATAAAACTGTTTTTGATGACATTGCTGATAGTCATTCCATCATTGACGTATGCCCAACAGGATATAACGACTTTGGAGGCCTATATCAATGACCATAAGAGTGTTCGCAGTATGTTGTTGGCACGTTCAACGCTAGAACTAAGCAATTCCCTGTTGCACGATTACAGCAAAACAGCTGCCGTGGAATACAAGGAACTGAATGTTGACTTGGATAAATACACCAGAGCTTTTGATGTGATTGACGTTCTGTACAATTCTTTGCGTACCTCGATGAATGCCTATGATACCTATAACACCGTATCAACACGCATCAGAGACTATAAAAAGCTATTGGAGGATTACAATGAAAAAGTGCTCAAACGAGTTAAATATTCCATTGCAGATACGCTGATTATCTCGGTGAACTACCGAATGATTGATAACATCTACAATGAAGGCCAGGAATTGTATAAATCGCTATCCGACCTTGTGCTGTATGCAACGGGTGCAGCTGCTTGCTCCACTTCGGAACTGATGATGGTGATGAACTCCATCAACTACTCATTGGACCGAATAGAACTCTATCTGAACAGAGCTTATTTCAAGACTTGGCAGTATGTACAGTTAAGAATGGGCTATTGGAAAGAATCCATCTATCGCTCGAAAACCAGACGGGAAATCTTGGATGGAGCTTTCGGAAGATGGCGTGAAGCAGGACAATTAAAATACTAGTATCGCTACAAATTTAATGCTTGTAGCGATACCCTAAAACCAGAGAAAAAATGAATGGAAGAATAAAGATAACAGTACTCATCCTTGGAATGGCAACGACTTTTTCACTGAATATTCAAGCCCAACAGGTGACGTATTCACATGATGCCTCTAAGATGAATCAGATAACCGTGATGGAAATCGGTTCAGGTACGCTTACTCCGGAATACTATTACTGGCTATTACACAACAGCTATCGTAAGACAGCCGCTCAGAAAAATAAACTGGGCTATCGAACTGCCGCAGGACTTGCTTCCTACAAGCAGGTGGATATGTCGAAGCAAATGGACTCAGCTATGGTAAAACGTGGAGAGATAGAGCTTTTGAATATGGCTGACCGCAAAGGCGGCGCACTTGATGTGGCATGGATGGCAGAAGGAAGTAAGATAACTGATAGACTGGAGCGTTTCCACCGAAACATTGAAAGGATTATGGTAGCAGGTGGAACCAGAGACAGCAAGGAACGATGGACTTACCTCTATAATATGTTCAAGAGTGCCATCAAATCAACTCAGGATGCCTACATGCCTAATGCTAAACGCAAGAAACAGTATCTGCAAATCTATGCAGACATCTGTAGGCAGAATGAGACTTTGGTAAAGTACATTGCTCAGTTGACAAGAGCGAAAGGTACAACCGAACTATTGGCTGCTACCTATCAGAAACCAAGTCGCACGGCAACTATAGCAATCAGTTCTCTGAACAGATGGCGAGAAGCCGGATGGTTAACTGCCAGCAAAACAAGTAATGAATAACGAAAGGGAAATAATAAAAACAACACAAATATGAAAAATCAGACAATTGAGAAAAATCAGATTCAAATCTTCAACCATGAACAGTTTGGTGAAATCACAATCATACGATCTGAGAATGGTAAAGTGCTATTTAAAGCTAACGATGTAGCAAAAGCATTAGGTTATAGCAATCCACAAAAAGCAGTTAGAGAACACTGTAAAGGGGTGAACGTTTTGGGCACCCCTTCCGCTAAAGGCTTGCAACTCACTAAGTTTATAACAGAGGCTGACATCTACAGATTGGTTATGCGTAGCAAGTTACCTGCTGCTGAAACTTTCCAAGATTGGGTCGTATAAGAAGTCCTTCCTTCAATCCGTAAAGAAGGAGCCTATATGACTCCAGAGACATTGCAGCGTGCCATCACAGAACCTGACTTCCTAATCAAGTTGGCCACCAACCTAAAGATGGAACAGGAAGGACGCAAATTGGCGGAAGATAAGGTCACTGAACAGCACGCCCTTATCGTTGCTCAGGAGAATACGATGAAAGAGATGACCAAACGTGCAACCTTTGTGGACTACATCCTCTCTGAAAAGAAATGCGTGAGAATTTCACAGATTGCTTCTGAGTATGGTATATCAGCACAAAGACTAAACAGCTTACTCTACGATTGGGGAATCCAGAAGAAGGTAAACGATCAATGGTTGCCAAAAACGAAATATGCGCCATATAACTACATGAAGTCCGTCACTGCAACAACAGAATACGGATTTAAGCTAAGTTCGATGTGGACACAGGCAGGACGACTTTTTCTCTATCGTTTTCTAAAGGAAAAGGGCATTATCCCTCTTTTTGAAAAGGAACAGCAAAAGCCAATGGAAAGATTACTCTTTGATGAGATGGAGGTTCAGTAACTATGGAAGAATACAAATTCAAGGAAGTGGATCATCCACTATTTGGCAAGATTATCACCACACAGGATGAAGCCGGCAATATCCTCTATAAAGCCACAGAAGTTGCAAAAGCTATTGGCTTTATTCATTTCGGTCAACGGCTGAAAGGTAAAGTGGTTTTTAAGGTGATAACCATGAAAGCTCGCAATCCTCTTGGCTATATTATTAGAAAAAAAGTCCGATTTATCAGTGAAAAAGGCATTATTGAAATGATAAGCAAGCTTGGCCAATTGGAGACGAAAAATGTGGTAACGAGACAAAAACGTTATATAAAACTTCTACATCAGTAGAAAATAGATTAAAGAATGGCAGACAATATACTTAGTGACTTTGGCATCAATATTCTGGAAGAAGAGATTGATGACGTAATATTTCAGACGAACCAATTTCTCTGTGATGCTACATTCACAGGACATAGTGGCCCGTTTTGGTACATATTGAACATCTGTATGGCTCTGGCCGCACTATTTTCACTGATAGTCGCGGCACAGATGACCTACAAGATGATGGTCAAGCATGAACCACTTGATGTGATGAAACTCTTCAAGCCTCTAGCCATATCCATCATCATGTGCTGGTGGTACCCACCTGCTGATACAGGAATCACCAACAGCAATAACAGCTGGTGTTTCTTGGATTACCTATCTTATATACCAAACTGCATCGGTAGCTACACGCATGACTTGTATGAAGCAGAAGCTACTCAGATTTCTGATAAGTTTGAGGAAGTACAGGAGCTGATATATAAGAGAGATACCATCTACACCGATTTACAGGCTAAGGCAGATGTGGCTCATAAAGGAACTCAGGACCCGGCACTCGTTGAAAGTGCCATGGAACATTCTGGAGTATCAGAGATAACAGAGATGGAAACCGAAGCAAGCAAGCTGTGGTTTATCTCTCTTACCTCCGGAGCTGTTATCGGATTGGATAAAATTGTGATGGTACTGGCCTTGATTGTGTTCCGTATCGGTTGGTGGGCAACACTGTATTGCCAGCAAATTCTACTGGGTATGCTGACGATATTCGGACCCATACAGTGGGCTTTCAGTCTTCTGCCTAAATGGGAAGGTGCCTGGGCGAAATGGACTACACGCTATCTGACGGTACATTTCTATGGTGCGATGATATACTTTACAGGCTTCTATGTACTGCTACTCTTTGATATTGTACTGAGTATTCAGGTGGAGAACCTTACTGCAATTACGGCTTCGGAGCAGACAATGGCTGCTTACTTGCAGAACTCATTCTTTTCGGCAGGTTATCTGATGGCGGCTTCAATCGTGGCACTCAAATGTTTGAACCTCGTACCTGACCTTGCTTCATGGATGATTCCTGAAGGCGATACTGCGTTCTCAACCCGAAACTTTGGTGAAGGTGTGGCACAACAGGCTAAAGCTACAGCAACAGGTGCCATTCACACCATGATAAGATAAACGAATAACGAACTAAAACACAAACAGAATGGTAATAAAGAACCTAGAAAATAAAGTAAAACTCGTGACTATCGTTTGCTCACTGTTCCTGATTGGATGCGTTGTGATAAGCATCTCATCCATCTGGACCGCTAAAACACTGGTGAACGATGCCCAACAGAAAGTGTACGTGCTCGATAGCAATGTGCCTATCCTTGTGAACAGAACTACTATGGAGGAGACTTTGGATATTGAAGCTCGAAGCCATGTAGAAATGTTCCACCACTATTTCTTTACGTTAGCTCCTGACGACAAATACATCAAGTACACAATGGAGAAGGCCATGTATTTGGTTGATGAGACTGGCCTTGCCCAATACAACACGCTAAAAGAGAAAGGCTTCTATAACAACATCATGGGTACAAGTGCCGTATTCTCAATCTTCTGTGACAGTATTCGATTTAACGAGAAGAATATGGAATTTACGTACTATGGCCGTCAGCGTATTGAGCGACGTACCAATATCCTAACCCGTGAATTGGTGACTGCCGGCAAGTTGAAACGTGTTCCACGAACCGATAACAACCCTCATGGATTGTTGGTTGTAAACTGGAGAACCTTGCTGAACAAAGACATTGAACAGAAAACCAAAGTAAACTATTGATTATGAGCTGGAAGAAAATGATACTGGGCGAAAAGATGCCCGACAAGGACGATCCAAAATACAAGGAACGCTACGAAAATGAAGTTGAGACAGGACGAAAGTTTGCAAGGTGGTCCGGCATAGACCGCTTTGCAGCAAAAGTACAGAAATTCGCAAATGAGCATCGAAACCTGTTCCTGACACTAGTCTTTGGTACAGTGATATGTTCCTTTACATTCAATGCCTACCGTTTTGCCATGGTTTATAAGGCTAAGAACAACAACACAACAGCCACGCAAAGACAGGAAGATGTGCTGAAAGCCATTCATGCCAAAAGGCAGGCACAACGAGATTCGATAAAGATGATGAACCCACAAATACAGAAACATGAAATTAAGTAACATCAATTGGAAAGCCCCGAAATATGCGTTACCGGCTATACTATATCCTTTGCTTTTAGGATGTGGCTATCTGATTATCGACATATTCTATACGGAGACCGTTGAAGCTCCAAGCACCTTGGAGAGTACTGAATATCTAAATCCTACACTTCCTAAAGCCCAAATTAAGAATGATGGTATCGGCGGTAAGTATGCCAATATGCAGAAGTCATTTGGAGGTGTACAGGATTTTTCTGCCGTTGAAAATATCGACAGAGACGATGACGAACCACAGACAGAGGACTACGATTCAAAATATTCTCAGGAAGACTTGGCAAAGCTTGATGCAGCTGCTGCAGAACGTATCAAGGAGATTGAACTTGAAGAAAAGCTTCGTCAAAGTGCCGATAAAGGCAAGGATATGGCTGGCAACTCCGCTGACATCAATCTTAGTGAAGCTGAAAGACTAGCTCGTAACCAAAAGCGAGAGCAGGAAACTTTGGATGAACTGAACAAAGCTCTTGCCGAAACCCGATTGAAAGGGCAAAAAGGATTGCAGAATGCACCTGCCTCCGACAATGGTAAGGTTGATGGTGACACGATGGAACCAGGCACCCAGTTAAAGGGTAAGATTGAGATAAATGAGAAAAAGGTATCAGCTCTTGAAGATGAAGCCAAAGCCAGTGACGTGGTAAAACGAACCAAAACATCTTCTGAGTATTTCAATACGCTATCAGAAAACGAACCAGAACCTCATTTGATTAAAGCCATTATTGATGAAAACATCAAGGCTGTAGATGGTTCAAGAGTACGACTAAGACTTTTGGACGATGTAGAAATTAACGATATGGTGGTACACAAAGGCTCGTATATCTACGCCATCATGAGCGGCTTCGGATCTCAACGAGTGAAAGGTTCTGTTAATAGTCTGCTGGTTGGTGACGAACTGGTGAAAGTCAACTTGTCCATCTATGACACCGATGGTCTTGAAGGACTTTATGTACCAAGCAGTCAGTTCAGAGAAACGTCCAAAGATGTGGCATCGAGTGCCATGACGGGCAATGTTTCCATGAACAATAATACAGGGAACAGCTTCACCCAATGGGGAATGCAAGCCGTACAGAATGCCTATACAAGAACAAGCAATGCTATCAGCAAAGCAGTTAAGAAAAACAGTATAAAACTCAAATACGGCTCATTTGTCTATCTGGTCAATGGCCGTGAGAAGAAAAACAATAATCAGAAATAAGCCGATAATATGAACTTAAGAAAGATGTTCGCCGCTATTGCTGTCGGCGTAATGACGGCAGGAAATGCCTTTGCACAGCAAACTTATGAGGATATGGAATACCTCACTGTCAATGAACAGGTAACAACAGTCATCACAGCCACAGAGCCAATCCGATTTGTGGATATATCTACCGAAAAGATTGCCGGAGACCAGCCAATCAACAACGTAGTGAGATTGAAACCCAAAGAAGGTGCGCATGATGATGGTGAGGTATTGGCTATCGTTACTATCGTAACAGAACGCTACAGAACACAGTATGCCTTACTCTACACAACACGCATGAAGGAAGCCGTAACCGATAAGACTATCCTGAATATCGAGAAGAATGCCTACCATAATCCAGCAGTTAGCCTAAGCACCGAGGATATGTATCGCATCGCCCGAAACATCTGGTCATCACCAGCCAAGTGGCGTGACGTGAAATGCAAGAAGAATCGCATGGAGATGCGCCTGAATAACATCTATGCCGTTGGTGATTACTTCTTCATTGATTACAGTGTGGAGAACAAAACCAATATTCGCTTCGATATTGATGAGATACGAGTTAAGCTCTCCGATAAAAAAGTTTCTAAGGCTACCAACACACAGACTGTTGAACTTACACCTGAAATGCAGTTGGAAGAAAGAGCCTCTTTCAAGTTCGGCTACCGTAATGTGATGGTCATTAAGAAAATGACATTCCCCAATGACAAGGTGCTGAGTATCGAAATGAGTGAGAAACAGATTTCGGGTCGTACTATCAGTTTGAGCATCGACTATGAAGATGTACTGAGTGCTGACGGATTCAATAATGTATTACTTCAAGAGGACTAAGCGATGAAGAAACTTCTATTATCCCTGCTGACCATCTTCACCATGGGGATGGCTGCCAATGCCCAGAATAACAACCATGTTTCATTAGGTGTAGGTCTGCTCTATGAGAACAGTGCTGATATTACCCTTTCTTATGAACACGAAACAAAGTATCACAACGCTTGGGAATACTTTGGGAATGCGTGCATCAAGTGGGACGAATGTGCCTCTTGTGGACACATCTGCCCGGAATCGTTCTGGAAGAATTATCGCACATGGGGTTTAGGCATCGCCTATAAGCCTTGTGTGACCAGAACGAGAAACAGCCATGGGAACCTCCGAATAGGTGGTTCTCTTGGCTCCGATACCGACAAGTTCTTAGCCGGCATTCATGTGGGCTATGAACAGAACTACTCGCTTCGAGGTGGATGGAAAATCTACTGGCAGGTAAAGAGTGATTGCATGATAAAAGGCCAGGATTTGTTTCGTACCGGTATCGCGGTTGGCGTTAAACTACCAACAGGTAACTAAAACAGAATAGATAATGATAAGCAAGATAAAAAAGCTAACTAAAAAGATGATGTTGCTTGCTATGTCAACCGTTTCACTCGTTCTTTCCAGTTGTGATGAACATAAGGAATTTCCAGATACAGCCATGAAAGTTGGTCATGTAGTATGTACGGACGGAAGCATCCGTACTCTATCCGATGCTAAATCAAATAAGAAGGAACCCATTGCCGTGGCATTCTATATTAATCAGGATGAAAATGTTCAGGGACAAGGCTATGCCGTTTACCTGCATGAACTATCCCCGGTTATGTTTGCCGACAGCCTAGGCATTACGCAAGGCACATCAGCAAGCCTTACTGCGTATGATGGTAATAAGAACACCTTTGCGCTTTACGATGCCAAGGATGTTCATTCACCTTTAGCTATGAGTGTCTTTGATTTATGGCACGATCATCAGAGTGCCTATGTTCCATCAGTGGCACAGATGCGTTTGCTGTATGCCATGAAAGGCACAATCAACCACGTTATCAGTGAATGTGGCGGAACACCGATACCTAATTCACCAGATGATTGTTGGTATTGGACAAGTACAGAAGTTGACGGAATGCAAAATTCTAAGGCTTGGCTCTATTCACTTGAAAGTGGCGCCATGCTGGAAACATCAAAACTACAGGCACACAAAGCAAGACCTATCATCACCCTCAATCAATAAAATGTAGCCCATGGCAATGGAAGAAAGTAAAGAATTACAGACGGCATATAAGATTTTCAGATCACTGATTTATGTATCAGTGGTTCTGGAGTTCTTTATGTTCGCCCTCGATCCTCAGATATTAGACTTTTGGAATGGTATCGTTGGTGATATTCACGGACGAATGAAACAGTGGTTCATCTATAACGATGGAAATCTGATTTATTGCAAGATAGCAACATTCCTGTTGGTTTGCATCACCTGTATAGGCACGAGGAACAAAAAGCATCTGGAGTTTGATGCCAGACGACAGGTTCTTTATCCTTTTGTTTTCGGTGTTGGCTTACTTATCTTGGCTGTTGTGTTCTTCAACTTTGGCCATAAAGGTAGCGAAGGATTCTTATCGACTAGAATCTATACCATACGCCTGAATATTATCTTCTATATGATGATGTCAATAGTCGGTACAATCTTGGTTCATGTTGCTTTGGATAATATTTCAAAGTTTCTGAAGGAAGGATTGTTGAAAGATAGATTCAATTTGGAGAATGAGAGCTTTGAGCAATGTACACAGCTTCGAGAGAACAAATATTCGGTAAACATTCCCATGCGCTTCTATTATAAGGGTAAATTCAGAGAGGGCTATGCGAATATTGAGAATCCGTTCCGTGGTTGCTGGGTGGTCGGTACTCCTGGTTCAGGTAAGACCTTCTCCATCATTGAGCCATACATCCGACAGCATAGTGCCAAAGGCTTTGCTATGGTTGTATATGATTATAAGTTCCCGACTTTGGCTCAGAAACTGTACTACCATTATCGCATCAATCAGAAGAAAGGCAATACACCAAAAGACTGCAAGTTCAATATCATCAACTTTGTTGACGTTGAGTATAGTCGACGTGTCAATCCTATTCAGAAGAAGTATATTCCGAACCTTGCAGCAGCCAGTGAAACAGCAGAAACCTTGCTTGAATCCCTACAAAAGGGAAAGAAAGAAGGCGGTGGCGGTAGCGACCAGTTCTTCCAAACTTCTGCTGTGAACTTCTTGGCAGCTTGCATATACTTCTTCGTGAACTATGAACGTGAGCCTTACGATGAGAATGGCGACATGCTCTATGCCGATAAGGTTTATAACGAGGAATACAAGATGTGGAGGCCTACAGGTGTTGTTCGTAAGGAGAAAGGTGGAGAACCAATAGAACCTGCATATTGGCTTGGAAAATACTCGGACATGCCACATATTCTGAGCTTTCTGAACGAGAGCTACCAGACTATTTTTGAGGTATTGCAAACAGATAACGAGGTTGCCCCACTACTTGGTCCGTTCCAAAGTGCATTGGAACATAATGCCCTCGAACAGTTGGAAGGTATGATTGGTACGCTTCGAGTGTACACCAGCCGACTGGCTACAAAAGAGAGTTATTGGGTGTTTCACCGTGATGGAGATGACTTTGACTTGAAGGTAAGTGACCCTAAGAATCCAAGCTATCTGCTTATTGCCAATGACCCCGAAATGGAGAGTATTATCGGTGCATTGAATGCCTTAATCTTGAATCGCTTGGTAACACGAGTGAACACTGGTCAAGGTAAAAATGTACCTGTAAGCATCATTGTCGATGAGTTGCCTACCTTGTACTTCCACAAGATAGACCGCTTGATTGGTACTGCCCGAAGCAACAAAGTGAGTGTAACTCTCGGCTTTCAGGAGTTGCCACAGCTTGAAGCTGATTACGGCAAGGTTGGTATGCAGAAAATTATCACTACCGTGGGTAATGTGGTATCAGGTTCTGCTCGTTCAAAAGAAACTTTGGAATGGCTCAGCAATGACATCTTTGGCAAAGTAGTACAGCTCAAGAAGGGTGTTACTATCGATAGAGACCGAACTTCCATCAACTTGAATGAGAATATGGACAGCCTAGTTCCTGCAAGTAAGATATCAGACTTACCCACAGGTTGGATATGCGGACAGACAGCACGTGACTTTGTAGTTACCAAGACCGGAAGAAACGGTTCAATGAACATACAGGAATCAGACGAATTTAAGACTTCCAAATTCTATTGCAAGACCAACTTCAATATGGAAGAAATCAAGAAAGAGGAAGCTGATTATAAGAACTATAAGATACCGAAATTTTATTCTTTCAAAACTCAGGATGAGAAAGAACGTATCTTATATGCCAACTTCATCAAGGTAGGTCAAGAGGTTAAAAACATGGTCAACTCCATTTACCGAAAGCCTATACAGATTCAAAAACCTAAAAAGTAATCCTGCACAATAATGAAACTAAAATCCCTATTATTAGCCATGACGCTCATCTTCTCAATGACTGTCTCGGCCAAAGAAAGAAGTCCTACAAGACCATCAGATTGCGACCCAGTCAAGTACGAATCAGCAGTTCGAATCATAAAATACTATGAAACGCTTCACCGAAATAGCTGGCCTTATGTGGGCTTTGGGCACCGTGTGCAGCCTCATGAGAAACTTAAACCAAACATCAGTTATAAACAGGCTGACAGTCTTTTACGTTCTGATTTGAATAAATTACTTGAATATTTCAAGAACTATGGTGATAAAGCATTGCTTTTATCGGTATTGGCCTACAATGTCGGCATAAAACCACTTGTCGGTGGTAAAGGAAAACCAGAAAGTCGACTCCTTCAAAAGATAAAACGCGGCGACAACGACATCGAAGCAGAATACCTTGGATTTTGCCGATGGAATGGTCGAAAAATTCCGTCCATCAAGCGTAGAAGATTAATGGAGATTAGATTGCTTCTATGAGCTATCTGTTGGACGTTAAATTCTTTCAAAAATCACTTTTTGTCGTGTACTCATATGCTTATATTGGCAAATCGCTTTTGCAAGTGGATTAATCTACTAGTTGAATAATTTTGACTGAGCATATAAATCCATACCGGGAACATCATCATATCTAGCTGCGATAGTTTTTCTTAATCCAAACATACGCCTTTCTGCTGTATCTACTAACTGATCATATGTTGTAACATAAACTGTTCCTTCGTTATTTCCACCAACATTAATGGGCGATGTAACATTTGACGCAATGGAATCTCCCACTACATATGCTGTGATAGTGCAGCTTGGTCCTAAATTGGATGCAATCAAATCATCAACATAACCCTGCGCTTGATTACGCTCTTCTCTGTTTATCTTAAACCCACCTTTTTTTAGTTCAATAAGCAATAACTTTCTTACAGTTGCAAGACTAAGACTATTCGTTATTTCTTCTATTCCAGTAACACCAATTGTACTATTGGGCAAACAAATAAGGTCTGGACGTTTCTTATAATTTGTATCAGGAGAAATAAATTTATCATCTCCGAATATATTACTTACAGCCGTCTTCATCTGTCTATTAAAAATATATTCTGATGATTCATATTCAGGTCCAAACAACCATCTGGACTGAGTAATTAATGGGTGTAGCACATGTAGCTCGTCTGTAGTTTTGTCTCCAGCGAGTTTTCGTATTGCCGAAATAACCGAAAGCCTTCTATCAATTTCATTTAATACAACCAAAGCGTCTCCTACAGTCCATTTACTTAATAGCTCATTCAAACTATCTATATCATCTATACTGAGCACAGAAAGTTTTTCCAATAATAATTGTCCTGATTTGGATTTTTCAATATTAATAACAGCTTGCACTGCTATATCTACAGACTCCTGCTTTACTTTTGGATTTTCAGTAACAATACTACTTATAACTTCATCAATCTCTAAACTTACCAATGGATTGACTTTTCTTAAAGATTCTTTTATTGAAGCACCTAAATTTTCCTTTACTATACTAATCGTTGCAGACGATACATTTTCTATACATGAATTTACGTATTTCTCCACTTCTGCATATACTAAATCCATAGTATCAGAAGATCTAAAACCAGTCCAATCTTCTTTCACTTCATCTGATAAATCGTTTGTCTTTACAATTATTGTATATCTTTTGGCGAGCATAGTACGACCATCTAAAACTAAATTTTTCCCTAATGTCCAAGTAGGCTCCCCAACCAATCGGCCACTTTGCCAAAAGGCAATTCCTTGGAATATGCTTTTTTTAGCCGCCTTAGTTGTATCAATAAAGTAGCATTCAAGATTGATCAACCCGTCATTAATTTGGATAGTTTTGGGCTCAATATCTCCAGTAAAGTCTTCCAAATTTAAGGTTGTATGATTTACAGTTATTCTGAATTGCGGATCTTGAAGGAATCTCGCAGATATAACTTCAATTATTTTTTTAGGATCTGGTAAATTTTTTGTAACAACAACCTCTAATCTGGTTCCAGTCTTATCAGTACATTCATCTTTAGAGTCAATTACAGCAAATGGCTGATTATCAACATTCGGCTTAATAGTATATGTTCTTTTATGACCATCTTTTGATGTAATTACCTTATATTCTGAACCAAAGCAAAATAAGCCATGTCTACCAACACCATTTCGTCCAAAAGCATATCTGACCGATTTTTGATTGTTAGGGAAAATGACTTTCTTTCCTTGTCCCTTGATTCTGTTATATCTCAATGTCATCCATCTCTTTTCAAATTCCGCTTCTGTTAATCCAGTTCCATCATCTTCTATTGATAAAACCTGATTAGCTGATTCTGGAATTGAAATAGTAACGTTAGATGCACCCGCATCCCAAGCATTAGCAACTAATTCAGTAAGTGCTACATCTGATTGAGTTACAATAGAACCTAATGAACGAAGAATATAATCTTCTTCATATAAAGAGGGAAATAAAACCGATTCCTGCATAGGTGTGATATTTAACTTACAAAGTTAAATATTTTAGGCTAGAAATTTAATTTCCAATTATTAAATATTGCAAATTCAAAATACATTTTGGCAAGTCATCTGTGTCAGTGATAGTAAAAATGGCACACTAGAATTGCAATTTATTGATTGTATAATCAATATTTTGTTCCAAAAACAAAGATTTATATTTAATCCCTAATGATTTTGGAGCTTTATGTGTACCTTTGCCCTAAATAATTGATTAACAACGATGGAGAATAAGGACATTAACAGATTGAAAATAGTTCTTGCTGAGAAGAAAAGAACCAATAAGTGGTTGGCAGAACAATTAGGAAAAGATCAAGCTACGGTTTCAAAATGGTGTACTAACACATCACAACCTAGCCTTGAAATACTGTTGCAGATTGCTCGCATACTTGAAATTGACGTGAAAGATTTATTGCATTCATCAAAAGATGATGAAATTAAATTCGTCCGCATTTCATAATGCCTCTAATCAAACGAACTATATGGATATATTCAAACCATACTTAGCAATGAATGTCAGACACAAGCTGTTCTTCACTCAAAAAGAGGTGGAGGGCATTGCTTATGTTGATATTGGACTGCTCTTATCTAAAGCTATAGAATCAGCAATAGACAGCAAACGCTTAGTGATGAAAGCAGATGACGAGCTTGAAAAGATTATCAACTCTAACTTAAAAATCAGCTCTGAAATAGGCGAATACATTGCAATAAAGAACATTGGTATCTTATTTGAGCCTAGTCTTAAAATAGATCTTCATACTAAAATTGATTCATGGGCTAAAAGCCATGTATTGATTATCCTAAAAGAAGGTAACTTCCATAATGACATCTATTATCTAAGTTCTGAAAAGGATTCAAGTTATTCAATAAACTTAAATGATATAAATTATAAAACAATATACGATGAAATATAAGGACCTTATACAATTCGACCCAATCGATGAGATTATCAAGTTCGGTAAACTTGATAATGATGACTATCGTGCCAAGTTGGTTAAGAATTTCGTTTGTTCAAGTACCTATGAAGATTTCATTATCCCTCAGATCTGCGGTAAACTTGATTTGAATTCCTCTGTAGAGACCAAAGGTATTCAGATTGTTGGTAACTATGGTACTGGTAAGTCACACTTAATGTCTCTTTTCTCGATTATTGCAGAGAACGCTGACTACTTACAATTACTTCAAAGCCAAAAGGCAAAAGATTGGTTGAAGACCATTGCCGGTAAATATATGGTTTACCGTTTTGAGCTTGGAAATAGTCAAGAATTGTGGGATATTGTTACTTATAAGATAGATACAGCTCTTGAGGAATGGGACGTTAATTATTCAATCTCCGATGATAATTCGCCGAAATCATATTCTGAAAAATTGGAAGCCATGATGGCTGCATTCGAGGAAAAGTATCCAGATAAGGGTTTCATGCTTGTAATCGATGAAATGCTTTCATACTTAAAAGGTCGTAGTGAACCTTCAAAGCTGAACAGAGACCTTGCAGTTCTTCAAGCATTAGGTCAAATGAGTGACCGCACCCACTTCCGTATGGTCTTTGGTGTACAAGAACTTATATATCGCTCTCCTGAGTTCCAGTTTGCTAAAGAAATGTTGAGTCATGTGAATGAAAGATACGTTGACCTAACAATTCAAAAAGAAGATGTACAGTTCATCGTACAACAGCGTCTTTTGCAAAAAGATGAACACCAAAAAGCACAGATACGCCAGCACTTGTCTCAGTTCACGGTTATGTTCCCTAATATGAACAACAACCTTGACACTTATGTGAATCTATTCCCAGTTCATCCAAGCTACTTTGATAACTTTTCACTTATCAAAATTGGCAAAAGTCAGCGTGAAGTACTTAAAACCTTGTCATCAAAGTTTAAGAGTATTATTGAAGAAGATGTACCTAAAGATAAGCCTGGATTAATTTGCTATGACTCCTACTGGAAGGATATGCAAAATAATGTCGATTTGAAGGCAGACCCTGACGTAAGTAAGGTGAGTGACATTACCGAGCTTGTTAATCAAAAAATTGAAGATAACTTCACTAGAGGTTTAGCTCCTAAGAAAGCTTTGGCTCATCGTATAGTTGCGGCATCTGCAATCAAAATGCTACAAGCAGACCTTAGCCATCCAAACGGAGTAACAGCCGACTCATTGGCTAATGACCTTTGTCATGTTGATATTACTTGCGAGAACTACGATGAGCTTGTGGATTTGGCATTTACTAGAACACTTGATTCTATAGTTTCGGCAACAATCGGTCAATATTTTGAAAAGGGGGAAAATAATGAGTATCATCTAAGAATTGAAGGTGGTGTAAACTATGAACAAAAAGTAAAAGACTACGCCACTCAGATGGGTGACGGACAGAAAGATGAATATTTCTTTATGTTCTTGGCAGAGGTACTACCTGTAGAAGGTGACACATATCGAACCAATTTCCGTATCTGGTCTCATAATATCGAATGGCAATCACATAAATGCACAAGAGCTGGTTACATTTTCATGGGTAATCCAAACGACCGTTCTACAACCCAACCACAGCAACATTTCTACATATACTTCATGCCTATTTTCAACTCACAGGCTAAATCTCACACCAATGATAAAGACAGCGTATTCTTTATTATGGATGGCTTAGACGACGAGTTTAAGCAAAAAGTAACCTTATATGGTTCTGCTCTTTCACAAGAAAATAGTGCAAGTAGTGATGAAAAGCCTAAATACAAGCAACTCAGAGACAAATATTACAAAGAGGCTCGTGATTCTTTCAACAAGCAATTTTTGGCTAAGACCATAGTAGAGTATTTGGGTGAAGGACATTTTATGCAGGGAATGCCTGGAGCACAGGCTGAATCAAAAATTGATTCAATCAGTGGTATTACCTCATATATCATGGAACAGCAATTCGAGAATGAAAATGCTTATTACCCTAAGTTTACAGCACTCACTCAACCTCTTACTAAAGGTAACCGAGAAAATCTTTTACGCTCCGCAAGAAGCATCATTGCAAATCCTACAAAGCACAACAGCAATGGTGAAGCGATTCTTATGGGGCTAGGTCTTTGGGAAAATGGTCGCTTGAGTACAGAACATTCACAATATGCTCGTAGTCTAAGTCAAAAGTTGGCAGCTAAAGGTGGACAAGTAGTAAATCGCGACGAAATACTTGAAGTTTTCTTTGACGAAACTCATGAATACATTTCATCTGATTTTCATATCGAAGCTGATCTTGAAATGCTTGTTATGGCAACTATGGCTGCACTTGGTGAGATTGAGATAGTTCTAAATGGTGGTACAAGAATAAACGCAAGTAATATTGCTACCGTAGAAACACTTAAACCTGAAGAGTGCTACACATTCTCAAATATTTGTCCTCCAAAGGGATTAAACGTAGCTTTAGTAAGAGAAGTTATGATTGGACTTTTAGGAGTGGACCGAACAAATGAACTTGATGACCCCAATACAAGTGTGTTTGCTGATTTGTCAAGCAAAGCTAAATCAATGGAGGAAAGAGTTGTAACCCTACAGCACAAAATACAAGGAGGCTACATTTTTGCTGGTAACATTGAAGTTATTTCAAAGGATGATGCTCACGCCTTAGATAATGAACTCATTAGACTGAAAGGCATTTGTAATCAATTGCAGCGATATAATACAAAAGCAAAGATGCGCAATATTGACTGGCAAATGGAGATAGTAAAGAAGGCGATGAATGAAACTCGATTGAAAGTAGATGAAATTGAAGCCATGTTGAAAGAACTTACAACATTCAATGCTATGATTTCTTACTTGCGTACAGCCTTATCAAACATTGATGAACCATCTTTGCGTGCTGAAATCAATGATGCTATTGACCGTTTAGCTGATGTCGTAAAGAAAGGTCAAGATGCTATGAATACTTATAAAGCAGACCTTGATAATCTCAAATCACGCTATGCTGATTGGTATATGGCTGAGTATGTAAAAGCCCACATCAGCGAAATAGAGAATGGCAAGAAAATGAAGATAATGGCTGACGACAAACGCATTGTATGCGATGATGTTCACGATGCTCCATTTATCAACCCATCTCGTTATGACCTATGGCTACGTAATATGAATATGCTTAAAGTAGCACATGGCAGTGTTAACAAACAAGCTATCCTGTCTTCACCTACATCTGTTGATAGTTTCAATCCAACCACAAGCAGAGGACTTTTGCCCAAACTAAGTACATTGCAAGATGAATTATCAGACATCTATTCAGAATATGAACAACAGTTTCATGATGCTTTAGACGATCCTACATCAGAAAAGAACAAGATGATGCTCAGCGACCAAGAAAAAACCACCATTCAGCAGTTTGCAGATGGACAAATCACATTAAATCATCAGTATGCTCGAACCCTGATTGAGATAATAAAGAAGTTGCAGCATAGCTTTACCAAAGTTGAGATTGACCATTCTGACATGCTACGTATTTTCTCAAAGCCAATGAAAAAGCAAGAAGCACTCGATGCTTTAGCTAGATACATTGAGGACAAAAGTCATGGTCACCGTCCAGAAGATGTTCGCATAATTATCAAATAAAAAAGAAGGATATGAACATAGATAATGAACAAAAACTATTCCTCGACGATGAGTTTGAGGAAACAAAAATAAATGATACTCCTGTCACTTGTTTAGGTATGGAGTTTCCTAATGATAATGCAAGAAGAGAGTATTTTCGTGAAGAACTTCGCAATAAATTACCAGAACTAAAGAAGATAGAGGGATTTCCTATTGGAGAGGATGATGATATAATCAACCTCTCTGACCCTCCCTACTACACAACATGTCCTAATCCATGGATTAATGATATAATTCAAGAATGGGAATATGAAAAAAATGAATCTAAGTTTTCTAATATACGGGTAGATTCCTTTGACGTAAAAGAACCGTACGCAAGTGATGTAAGTGAAGGAAAAAATAATCCTGTTTATAATGCACACTCTTATCACACAAAAGTTCCCCATCCAGCTATAATGAGATATATTCTTCATTATACTCAACCTGGAGATATCGTTTTTGATGGATTCTCAGGAACTGGCATGACAGGGGTTGCCGCAGGTATATGCGGAAATCCTGATTTAGAATTGAAATCAAAAATAGAAAATGAATTTAAGATGCAATCAAATTCTGCTCCTACTTGGGGCAAAAGAAATTGCATCCTTACTGATTTAAGCCCTATAGCTTCGTTTATTGCATTTAATAACAATAACAACAACAATAGAAAGGAGATAGAAAGCTTCACACAGCTATTAGAAAGAACAAAAGAGAAATTTGAAAGATTCTACCAAACAAAACATGACAATGGCAAATTAGGAACTATAGAATACGTAGTTTGGAGTGATGTCATTGTTTGCGAAGAATGTCAAAATGAAATGCTATTCTTTGACACTTTTGTAGAAAGAGGTAATGGTATTATAAAAAATGACGCCAAATGTCCTCATTGTGGAACTAAAATTCAACGAAGTAAATGTATTAAAAAACATATTTCAGCTTATGACCCAGCAATCAATGCTATTACCGATAGCGTTGAATTTAAACCTGTTTTTATAAGCTATAAATATTCAGGTAAAAGATATACCAAAGTTCCAGATGAATTAGACCTTGAAACTTTAAATACAATTCAAAACTACAAATTCGATAATTGGTTCCCAACTAATGAATTACAAGACGGTGACAAAATTGGGGATCCACATTCAAAAGGAATTTACCACGTACATCAATTTTACTTCAAGAGAACATTAATTATCCTTTCTGAATTGTGGAGTAAATCTTCAATTTTCAACAAACGATTTATAACTAACAGTATATCAAGAAATTTAACGAGGTTAAATCGCTTCATTGTCAACAGTCATAACCCCAATGGCAGAATAAATGGTCCATTAAGTGGTACATTCTATGTTCCTAGTGAAATGGTTGAACAAAATGTATTTGAAATACTTAGCTACAAAAAAAACAATGATGTTTTAAATGATTTCAATAACACAATTCAAGTAGCTAGTTCTAACAGCCTTTCAAACATAGGAAATAATAGTATTGATTATATTTTCACAGACCCTCCATTCGGGGCTAACATTATGTATTCCGAATTGAATAGTATATCTGAATCATGGCTTAAAATTTGGTCCAATAATAAAGAAGAAGCTATTGAAAACAAACATCAAAATAAAACTACATCGGACTATCAGTCTATAATGGCATCTTGTTTCAAAGAATTCTATAGACTTCTCAAGCCGGGTAAATGGATGACGGTAGAATTTAGTAATACAAGTGCAGCTGTATGGAATGCTATTCAATATGCAATAACTAGTTCGGGATTTATAATCTCAAATGTGTCAGCACTGGACAAAGTACATGGTGGAATAAAATGTATGAGATATACTACCTCTGTTAAAGAAGATTTGGTCATATCATGCTATAAACCACACGATGGTTTCAGACAAAGCCTTGTACAGATGACTAATAATCATGAAGGCGTCTGGACATTTATAACAGAACACTTACTTCATTTGCCAATACATTTAAAAAAAGATAATAGTACAACATCAATAATTGAAAGAAATCCTAAAATACTATATGATAGACTTATTTCATATTATGTACAGCAAGGATTCTCCATTCCTATTGATGCACAAGACTTTCAAAAAGGATTAAGAGAACGATTTATAGAAAGAGATGAGATGTTCTTCACTGCATCACAAGCAGTTATTTATGAAGAAAAAAAATCTCTGACTAATAAGTTTGTGCCAACTTCATTATTTATTGGCAGCGAAGCTGATGGCATAGAATGGCTAAAACGTGAATTATCTACAGCAAGAACCTATCAAGAATTATCCTCAAATTGGATGAAAGATATGATTTCTACGAAGAAAGGCGACGTATTACCTGAATTAATGGATATCTTAAAAGAAAATTTCATCGAAGATAGTGATGGCAAATGGCGCAAACCTGATGCTGAAAAAGCTGCTGACTTAGAAATCATTCGTGGTCGTAAGATGATGAAGGAGTTCAATATGTATCTTGAACAAGCACTAAAGCCAAAAGCAAAGCGCATGAAAGAAACTCGCCTTGAAGTCTTACGCTATGGCTTCAAGGAATGCTATAAGCAGAAAGATTACCAAACGATTGTAACCGTTGGTGACCATATTCAGGAATCACTGCTTATGGAAGATGAAGTTTTATTACAATATTACGATATAGCAACAACAAGAATATAAAATTATGGCATATCTAAATTTAACAATAAAGGATTTAATAACGGAGAAGCTAGGCAGAAATACATTTCTTCCTGCTATTCAGCGTGAGTATGTATGGAACCCATATCAAGTAGAAAAACTATTTGATTCCATTATGTGTGGATATCCAATAAGTTCCTTCCTCTTTTGGAAAATTCGTGAAGAGAAGAAGAAGGATTGGACATCTTATGAATTCATTAAAGATTACGACCAAGAACATCCCCACAATAAAGTAGCTAACTTAGATGGTATTAATCAAGATATATATTTAGTTCTTGATGGGCAACAGCGTATTACTTCAATCAACATCGCTTTAAGAGGTTCCTATAGATTTTTCTACAGAAAGTGGAGAGACACAAAACTGTATTTGAATTTGCTATGGAATAGCAATAATGACAATCCAGAAGAAATGACTTATCAATTTCTTTTCAAAGAAGATAATTCCGTACTTCCAAGAACAGACTACCCTCAGTTATGGTACCATGTAGGTGATATTCTTAATTATGATGACCCCGAAGACGCAAAAGATGCTATTGAGGAGGAACTAAAGCCTTTCTCAGAAGATGAAAAAAGAAATGCTAAAAAAATGATTAGCAAATTGCATTCTGTTATTAACGTAACACAGAATATCAATTACTATGAGGAAAAATCAGATGACTATGATAAGGTCCTTGAGATTTTTATCAGGACAAATACTGGTGGACAAAAGTTGGAGTATAGCGATATTCTCCTATCCACAGCAACAGCAAAATGGAAAAATCTTAATGCAAGAGAAGAGATTAATAAATTTACTGATGATATAAACAAAATCGGAGCTGGTTATAATTTCGGCAAAGACTTTGTTATGAAAGGCGCTATGTATCTAACAGAAAATCTACCCATTCAGTATAAATTAAGTTCATTCACGCAGAAGAATCTTGAACTAATTGAAGATCATTGGGAAGATACAAAGAAGGCTATTTCAGAAAGCATTAAACTTATAAGCAATTATGGAGTTACAGATAAAAACCTTGTTACTAGATTACCGCTATTACCAATTGCTCAATATCTACGAAATAAGAATAGTTCCACATATCTTTCTTCATCAAGCATGACCGATGTACAAGATCAGACCAATATTCAGAAATGGCTGTTTTTGATGATTTTGAAAAGTGCATTCGGTGGATCTTCGGACACCACATTGACTAATATTCGTAATGTTATTGGATTAATCGGAGATAAGTTCCCATTCAATGAAATTAATACGAAATTGATTATTGACTCATCGTTTACAGATGGTGAGATTGAGAACTGGCTTAATACAAATTATTCTACAAGATATAGTTTTCTAATTCTTTCATTATTATACCCTAATAGAGTGTGGAAAGATACTCGTTTCAACGAGGATCATATATACCCAAAAACTGAATTTGAGAGAAAGAAATTACTCGCTAGAGGATACAGTGAAGATAAAATCAAGGAATACCAGAGTAAGTACAATACTATTCTAAATCTTGAATTATTGAACGATACAGAAAATAAATCAAAGAATGCTGAGCCATTTGACTCTTGGATAAAGAGTAGAGATTCTGATTTCAAAAAGAGACATCACATCCCCGAAATGGAAGACTATGGATTTGATAATTTCTTAGAGTTCATTGAGAAACGTCGTGAATTACTTACTGACTGCATAAAACACTTTAGTTTTTAATATGGCATACAATCCTGATAGATTACATATAATTGAGATAAATTGGGGATTTCCTGTTCCTTTGGAAACTTTCGGCAATAATTGGAAGTCAGAAGAAATAGGTATATACTATATTTCTCAAGTATTTGGTGGTAAAGAAACCCTTATCTACATCGGGGAAACCACTCAAAGTTTCAGAAATAGTACAGATCAGCATTATCGTCACGAATCTTTTTCCTTGATAAACGAGGAGAAAAATTTATTCGTATGGGAACTATTGTAAAACCACAAGATTTATCAGGATATGACAATTTGCCTCGTTTATTAAAAACTATTGAGAGTGCAATAATCTTTGAGATTAACCCTGTGATAATTGATGGTCTGTCAAATATATCTCAGACTGTCAATTACACAATATGGTATGATTTGCATATCATATATTCTGGAAAAAGAGGCTTAATACCTCGTGATATTTTTAATAGGAATCACTTAGAAGATGAAATATAAAGGCAAAAGCGTAGAAGTAATCGGAAGTAAAACCCTATTTGGTAAGGAGACTCTTTGGATTCATATCCTCGAGGATAACTCTTTTGCTCAGGTTCTACGTTCTGATTTGGAGGATGACATGACTGGAAATACAAATTCAGGCATGGCATATATTAGATATGTGTCTATAGCAGCACGTATCAAGGAAGAAATGGCTCAAAAGAGATTATTAGCGCCCTACGAGAGTAGCCTTATTCCGCTGCCACACCAAATTCTTGTTTTAGAAAAAGTCATGCAAGGAATTCAAACAAGATTCCTTTTAGCTGATGAAGTCGGTATGGGAAAGACCATTGAAGCCGGTCTGGTACTGAAAGAAAAAAAATTAAGAGGTGAAGTTAAACGAATATTGCTGATTGTTCCAAAATCAGCAATGCTTCAATGGCAACAAGAACTAAAAGAGCATTTCAATGAAAGTTTCTTCATTTATGATAGTGACTTCATTTCAGGTATGGCAAAAACATTTGCTAGCTTTGATGCTGAAGAAGAACTCAATTTTTGGAAACAGCATAATCAGATCATTGTATCAACAGATGCCTTAAAGCCATTATCAACTCGACAAGGTTGGAGCCAAGAGAAGATTGATGAATACAATAAATATCGTATTGAATCTGTTGTTGGTGCTGATTTCGACATGATTATTATAGATGAAGCACACCGAATGGGTGGTAGCACAGCGCAAGTAAGCCGTTATCAGCTGGCTGAGACATTGTGCAATGCTGTACCCAATGTTCTTCTTCTGTCTGCCACACCACATAGAGGCAAGAGTGATCATTTCCGTCGAGTACTTCAACTGATTGACGCTGATACATTCTCTGGTGATACAATGCCTGAAATTGACGACATTACCCCCTTTGTTATGCGCTCTGAAAAGCGATATGCTATTGACTATGATGGGAAAAAATTATTCCAAAATAGAATGACTATTAGAATGGATGTTTCTTTAGATGAAGAAACTCATCATCTTCAAATAGCATTATATGAGCATGTTACTAATTACGTTAGGTATTGCTTTGGCAAAGCTAAGCGTGGAAACCGCAACGCAACTGGACTAGTTATGGTAATGATGCAAAAGTTAGCAAGCAGTAGTACTGCTGCTATACTTGGTGCTATGAAAACCAGATTATGGCGTTTGCAGCATGAAGAAATTGATGATGACATCAATGATTATGATGAAGAAGGCAACGTTGATTTCAGTGATTTACAGATGGGTGAATTTTCTGTTGACATGCAAGGCGAAGGATTTGCCGACGAGGAAGTTGTTTTAGATAGTCTTATTGCCGAAGCTCAAATATGCTTGGATAATGAACAGGACGCAAAAGCTACAGCACTTATAAAAAAAATATATGAGCTTAGGGATAAAGCTAATGATCCAAGCATGAGGTTCTTAGTCTTTACTGAGTTCCGTAGGACACAAGATTATTTAATGAAACTGCTTGAAAATGCAGGATTGACAACAGTCGGTATCAACGGTAGCATGGATTTATTGGAACGTCAGCGAGCATTAGTTAAATTCAAGAATGAATCTAATGTAATGATTGCTACAGATGCAGCTGGGGAATCATTGAATATGCAATTCTGTCATATTGTTTTCAATTATGACTTACCTTGGAACCCAATGGCGATTGAACAAAGAATCGGTCGTGTTGACCGTATTGGACAAAAATATCCTGTTATTGCATTTAATATGCTAACAAACAACACTGTAGATACTAGAGTTTATGAGATTATAGTTGAGAAGCTGGATGCTATTCTTCAAGAACTAGGGATAGACAAGACAAACGATGTTCTCGATTCGACTATTGATATGAAAAATGTCAATCACTTATACTTGCAATCATTGTTAGACCCAAGACGATTTGAATTTACAAGTGATAGCTGGCTATATGATATTAAGAAAAAATTGAATGATTATAAGTCGACAGAAGGAATCTTGCCTGCTTTTGATAAGGACGAGATAAAAAATGAAAGTGCTGGAGAAGTTAAGTATAGTCCGCTCCCTGTTTGGCTTGAGGAAATGATGGATTTGTATGTAACCAGTGAAAAAGGAAAGATTGAGAAACTATTAACAGGTGTGTCTGAATATACTGTTAATGGCAAGGTCTTAGATGCACTATTTGACCCAACAAAACAAGGCGATAATCCAGGAGTTGAACATATTACTCTTCAACATTCTGTAATAAAACGTATCTTGGATGAGATCGATGGTAACACTCAAACAATTATACCTGTCATTTCATCAAATGCAGGAGATGAAACCTCTGGCTATCTAACTTTGTGGAAAGTATCTGCCAAAAATAGTTATGAAACAAAAGCTACATACACGGCTCAATTCATCGCCGATAATGGCAGAGTCTTTGCGCCCTATGGTAATGATATTTGGAATAGATTAGTTCAAGAAAAAAATAGTTTCTGTTTTATTGGTGAGACCGAATCAACAATAGAACTTGAAAGCAATGAAAGGTTAAACAATAACCTTCATGCTATATTTCATCGAATGGAGACTGAAATCCAAAACAGAATACAAGCAAGAGCTGAAAAGAAACTTCGAGCTATTGGTTATGTTGAACATCGTATAAAACGCATCGGAATAGATAATATCCGAAGAGGTAAGATGCGCAAACTACAAGCTGAGAAAGAAGAATGGAATAATGCATTCACAAAAGGACGAAGTGTGGTGCCTGATGTAAATCATATCTTAACAATAAGAATTGATGGATGAGTTTATAAGACGAATAGAATCCAGTCTTAGTATTCAAGGCAAAAGACTAAGTTTGGTAAAGAACCCTGATGGATTTTTAAATAATCCAGAGACACAGCAGCAAGTACTTGCTGAATGTGGATTACTCTTATTGCCTATTAAGAACTCATTAGAGTTGAGAATAAGGTATGAAATGTATGACAAACTCTCTAACAAAAGAGTGTGTTACATAATGGATACCCCTGATGAAGTCCTCCCTGATTTAAGGAATCAGATGTTTATAGCTCCGACTTTCTCTGTGTCAGATCTCATGCCAGCTTATGACGAAACCGAGCTAAGAATGTCACAGTTATCATTTGGTATTGCTTCATATCTGTTTAAGAAGAAGTACACATATAATCTCTCAGTAAAAGATACTAAAGAGATGGTCTTAGAAGCAGCAAATTATTTTGGTGAAGACCCAAAGGTGTTATGTGATAAATTGCTGTCCATTCCTTTGATTTGGGATAATGTTGAAACAATAGACTCTATATCATCGGTCCTGCTCAAAGCTATAAGTCAAGGTTGCTATGATAAGGTAGAGTCTGCGCTATCATTGATAAATACAGATTTTCAGCAATACTTAGATTCTAAATATTTCTCACTAGCTTCTTCAAATCATGTTATTAGGCCCAAAATTGTAAATAAGATTTTACCTCATATCTTTAATAAATACAATAGAACAGACAAGATTGCACTTATCGTAATTGATGGCATGTCCTACTGGCAATATTTGGTATTAGATAGATTTCTAACTGAAGAAGGTCTCAGCACAAAGAAAGATATTACTATGTCGTGGCTTCCATCAATAACAAAATTATCTAGGCAGGCCATCTTCAAAGGTAACATTCCTAATGTGTCATATACTCAGAATCCAATCCAAGAAGAAAAATTGTGGAATGATTTTTGGACTGAAAATTCAAACCGTTCAAAACGAATGAGCAAATATGAAGTATCATATACTTATGATAGTCTTCTTGCGAGCGACTATAATAGATATAAGCAAGCATTTGTTGATGCAAGTTTAGATCATAAAATGCATAGTTCGTCAAACAATAAAGATTTGTATGACTTAACGGTGAATTGGGCAAAAGATGCAGCTGAAAACACTAAACTTCTACATGAGCAAGGTTTTATTATATACATAACAACCGATCATGGTAATATTATGGCTCACTCTTGGAGGGCATTAAAACAATCAGAAAAAACATATCTCTACGAAAAAGATAGTAGAGGTGATCGCTATCTGATGTATAAAGATGAAAACTATAAAAATGAATTTCTACAGAATAACGAAGAAATAGTGAAAGACCTTTTAGTTCACGAAAACTGGCTGGTTTGGCGCAATTCAAACTGTTTTGCTGGAAAAAACGAGATAACGCATGGTGGCTCACACTTCCTAGAGGTTGTGATACCGTTTATTACAATAGAGAAATAAATGTCAATGGAAAAGACTGTCGGAATAAATCAAAGAATTGGCGTAAATGTGATGGAGATGGCAATAAAAGCCGCTCTTGATGGCATTTTCACACCTGAATACGCCGCTGATTTAGCAGCAGGTGAATACCGAGGTGCCAATCGGATAAATAAAGCAAGAAGCATTATCGGGAAACTAACTCAAAGAAATCCTTTATACCCTTATATTGAGGAACATAAGACAGAGTTTCTTTCTGCTATAAAACATCCAGGAGATAGAGCAATCATCTATTCCGCAATGATTAATGCTACTTATGGATTTGGATATGACGCAATGGTAGTACTTGGAAAATTCTTTCACGTACAAGAACAGGTATCTACAGCACTAATTGTAAGCAGAATGTCATCAATGTATGCAAGCAATCGGTCTCTACCCAACGGATTATATTGTGTAATGCCAATGTACATAGAGGCTGGATTGATAAACCGACCAAAGACAGGAGTTTATACCAAAAATGAGTATGAAATTTCAACGTCATTTGCTCGTGAATTATATACGAAATCATTCTTCATCAATAACCCGATGCTCAAAGAAGGTGACTACGATTATTCGGAACACCCATATTTTGAGTTTTTATAAACACTATGAGTCAAAGTATTATAGAACTAGCAAAAAGTAATGAAAGAGAGCCATTCTCCAGATTGCGTGAAGCAGGTTGTGATATACTTGTTGCTACAGCTGATTTAATTCCATTTATTCCAATAGGAAGCATCGTAGCAGCCGCAGCTAAAGGCGTAGCATCTGTTCAAGATTATCTGTTTTGTAAAAAGATAGGAAAGTTTCTTGAAACTATTGACTATTCTGGCATTACAGATGAACAGATCAATAGTTTTAGAGCTGAAATAAATAAAATTCCACACTTTGAGCAGAAAATTAATGAGTATCTTTTAAACCTAATTAGTAATGCTGAATCAGAAGATAAGGCAAAAATTATGGGTTTTATTTTTGTTTCAAGCGTTTTAAAGGACATTGATACCAATATGATGCTTCGCTTATGCTCCATAGTGAACAGAGCATACATCTATGATTTGCAATCATTGCCTATGTATATTAATAAAAGTGATGAAAACAGTATTGCTGCAAATAATTTTATTTCATTAGGCTTGATTGATAATTTTGTAGGTGGTATATGGAAAGATTCGCCTTCTTATGAGCTGAACGAAATAGGAATTAATCTTTTCAATATATTAAGCAAGAATAACTGGTTCAACCACGACCAATAAACTGAATATTATATACTTAGCCTTGCATACATGAGTTTTTTTTCATATCTTTGTATATGATAATCACTACATTATAATCTATGGAAGGACTATTTACACTCTTCGTTTTTTACCTCATAGCTAAGGCTATTTTTGGTGGCAGCTCAAAGAAGTCAACGAGACGCAGAAAGAGAAGAAACTATTGGACCGGCTCTACTTACTCTGAATATGATACGTGGTCAAGGTCTCACGGAGACAAAAACACACTGTTCTAAGCCAGACATTCTGTTACACCAATTCTTTCAGCTTTTGCAAGCACTCCTGCTGTGTCTCTCTAACGTAGTCAAACAATATGGTAGGGTCAATATAGTGTGACTTGTACTTAACTGAGATGTGAACATGTTCACCTGTTGACCTCGTACCAGTATTACCACTAATACCAATTATCTCACCTGCATTAACAATATCCCCTCGCTTAACAACAGCTTTGGAAAGATGGCAGTATGAAACTGTATAATCTCCGTACTGCATCTTGACATATATACCAGACTTCCTGTCAACCCCGGACTTGATGACCTTACCTTGCATGATGCTATAGACATCATCACTTCGGGCAAACAGGTCGATACCATTATGCTGTGCATTCTTTCCGGTGAACGGATCCTTTCGCTTTCCGAATGGTGAATTTACTCGTAGCTGCTTCAATGGAAAAGAAACACTCGTGTAATGCAACATGAGTTGTTGCTTCATATTCTCTACATCACAAACTTCCCTTTTATTATTACTATCATCATCGACAGAGGTAGAAATCTCATTTGAGGTATCTGCCTCTTTTGCTATTTTATATACTCTCGAATTAGGACTAACTGTATTGAACTGAGCATAGCCCAAAGTGCTAAATATTGCCATAAGTAGAAAAATTAAAATTGTTTTCATTATCGCAAAATTACTGTCACTCCGTTGAACGGTGAACTAAGCCACTCTCCTACAGTGGAAATGAAAACATCTTTAACGAATAAACCATATTTGAACTCTGAAATTGAACTCTGCATGTTCTATGAGACTCATGGCAACATGCCTCATTGTGAGTTTAGTTTCAGAGTTCAGTTTGCTTAAATACTTTAATTATCCTGAAAAACAGAGTCTTAGAAAGAACCTTACTACGTTCGTCTTGTAACACCATATTACTTTTGCAAGGAACTTAGTAATAACACAAAACAAAAATATACATGAACATACCGATGTTTTCAGAACAGGATATTCCATATAATATCCTTAACCAGTTTGGACTAACCGAAGAAATGATTACGGATTTACCCGAACATTCACTTCGCGCCATCTATTCCGGTCAGCGATCACCTGTACTTCCAATCACTGTAGAGGGAGAAAATGGAGAATCTGTTTCATGCCGTACACGCATTTGCCTAATTCGTAATGAAGAAGACGAAGTCGATATGGTATTCATTCCACAGCTAATCGAAAGCAACCTTTCATCATTCAGTCCTGAAAAACAGGAAATATTGAAGAAAGGACTAGCTGTAACCGACTTGATGACTACATCAGAAGGCCGAGAGGTTATGGCTTTTCACCAAATTGATAGGGAAACTTCCCAAGTGCTTTCTGTTCCAACACCTGTTATCGGCAGAAACATTCAGATTATTGCCGACAACCTTCATCTTACTCCAACCGAGATGTCATGCCTTAGCAATGGCCAGCCATTGACATTGAGCATGAATGACAATTCAATGACTATTGGTGTGGATCTAAATGAAACAACAGGACTAAGAGCCAACAATGGAGATGAAAAGCTTTGGTTACAGAACCCCAAACGAGATTGGGACAAGTATAACTTCGGCTTGTATGGCTGCTGGACAATGGATGACGAAGGCAACCTCGACTACGTAAACGAGGCAAACTATACCGATGAGATGTGGTCTGAACTGAAGAAGAACAGTCAGGCTCGCGCTCAATCACAAGCACACAAAATGTAAACAAGAAACAAATGGCAAAAGAAAAATTCTATCCGGAAGAAACCCTAATAGAGAAAGTACAGAGTGGCGAATATTCATGGCTTGATTATGTCAACCACCACTCACGAGAATGGAAAAAAGAATACGAAGACTACTGCAAAGGTCGTGGTCTGAGCATTGATTCCGACAGTGCAGAACAATTCTTAGACTTCAAGAACGCACAGTTGGAACAGGCTCTTGAAAACGGCGATGCGTAAACTAATAGCTGATGTCAATAAGGAAAAACACAAACCCACGTTCCATGGACTTGCAACCGGAACTACAGGATATCCTGATGCGAAACGGTATGCAAGCCCATATCGTAGGTAGCAGTAACGGCTTTCAGTTGGTGGTACAAGGACACGACTCTCCTGTATTATCCTATAATATTTCCAAGAAGCAGTTGGAAGCTTTGACCGATTGGGGAACAAACTTCTCCAACAAGAAAGCATATAATACATTCACTTCACTCGTTGCAAATGACTTTGACATGCCAAAGAACTTTGTTCATGCCCGTAATGCAAACGGACGTGTAGCAATGGGATTACATGGATATAGAATCGGTGTTGGCGAGTATGGTAGGGAAACCATGAATATGCCCTTCCATCACAGACATGGTTGGTCGGGAATGTGTATGGGCAGACCGATACCATTTCTTGGCTGGACACCACGCCAGCAAGATGGTTTTCACATGAGACGCATTGGTGGCGAACTCTATTATCCAGGTGCTCCAATGGTACCGAATAGACCTGATGGACGTATGAAACCGGGAGAGCTTCAAAATGGTTCATACGGGTTTTATTATAAAGGTGCTCAGGCAATTACCACACAACCAGCACAAGATGTGTTGAAAGATTTGCAGTCTGTTATTCAGCCTGTAGTAACTGTTCCTAGAGAACAGAAAACTGCTACACCTTATAATGAAGCAATCACCTCAAAAGTCTATTTCAGTAATGATAAGTGGCAGGATGTATTGGCTTCACATGGTATCATCATTGACGAAAAGGCAAAGATGGTGACCATACAGTCAGCAGCTTCACCAGCAGACTTGCAGTACACACTTACTGATGAAGAGCTGAAAGCATTGACAAACAATTCAATCAAGGAGGTATCAATAGACAAACGTTTGAGTGTGCTGGATGGAGTTATCGGTGAAGACTTCAAAGAAGGAATCACTATGGAGATGTTGAATAGTAATAAGTCTCTCAATATCCAATTGTCAGACAAAGCCCTGTCCGAGATAAACACTCAGTTGGGTATAGGAACGCCACAGCAAGCAAATGCACAACAACCAATTTTAGAGGTTGGAGAAAACCAAGGAACAATCCATCCTGAACTTGAAGCACTTGCACAAGGAGGCATTCGTATGGATGGAAATGATTTAGAATACATAGATGAGAACAAAGGATGGTTTAGAGAAGGTCGCCATGGCCGTGAGGTATCGGTGGATGAAATTCGTGTCGAACCTGTTACCAATAACACCGCCAATTCCTCCAAAGAAACTGAACAGGGAAAAGCAAAAGAACATACCCAAACAGAAGGCAAATACAAAATGACTGCAATTATTGACGGACAGGTCATAAGCCATGAGATAACACAGAAACAGTTTGATAAATTCATGGCTGTAGATGACTACCACCGCATGAAGTTATTCTCGAAGGTGTTTCCTGAAGTGGATATGAAAAGCCGTGGTGATGGAGTTGGTCTTGGGACAAAGATAGGCGCTGCATTGTTGGCCGGTGTAACCGTTGCAGGAGAACTTGGTCATGCATTCCATCATCGTCCTTCTCCAGATATTTTCATGGAACATCATCATGGGCCTGAACCAAGAGCCTACTTCAAACCGGGTGTTGACACTCCGATGGATGTTGCTGCACGAAATTTTGAAGCAGCAGCCAATACTGAGATGATGCGCCATGATCTACAACATGGCAGATAACACAAAACACAAGAATTATGAAAACGAAAAGAGCCTATTGGTTTGAAGTCAGTCTGCGATTTGAGCGTATGATGGATGACGGCACAGAAAAGAAGGTCAATGAGATATATGTACTCGATGGTACCAGCTTTAGTGAAGCGGAACATCGTGCGCTTAAAGAAGTCAAGAGCTTTGTTCGAGGTGGTATTGAAATAAAGAATATCAATCCTGCCCCCTATAAGGAAGTATTCTTTAGTGAAGACGAAGAAGATGACAAATGGTTCAAAGCCAAGATTTCTTTTATCACGATTGATGAAAGTACCAATAAAGAGAAACGGACAAATGTAACCTATCTTGTTCAAGCATCTGATATAGACAAAGCCCTGAAAAATGTAGAGAGTGTAATGGAGATTGGTATGAGCGAATATATCACTGCAAACATTGCCGAAACAAAAATCATGGACGTATTTGAATAAGACTATGGCAGAACTGAATTACGACGACTTCAAACGACGTGTCAACATACAGGATTTGTTGATAGATGCCGGTTATAGTTTGAACCGAAGAGATGGATTACGCTATCCCTCTTATGTTCGGATGGGCAGTGACGGCAAACGAGTACGTGGCGATAAGTTTATTGTCACGGCAAATGGTTTGTGCTGTTTTCAGCCACCTGAGCAAAAGAACTACAATGTTATCTCATTTATCAAGGAACATCCGAATTTGTTTGCCGACTACACACCGGGCATGAATACAGACAGACTGGTAAACCTTGTTTGCAACAGGCTGTTGAACAATCCCATAATGGACCGCTCATACGTGAACCTCGGACGGGAACATTTTCAAAAGCCTTTCAATATCAATGACTACGAAAGAGTTGATTTCCGATTAGGTTCATTTGACTCTCAGAAGCCTTTCTACCCTTACTTCAAGACAAGAGGTATTAATCTTGATACCCAGAAAGCCTTTCATAACAATTTCTTCATCGCTATGAAAGAAGCTAAGAACGGTAAGACTTATGCCAACTTATCATTTCCATTACGGAAGCCAAGTGATTTAGCAACTATCGTAGGATTGGAAGAACGCAGTCGTGCTACAAAGACCGGCAAGACGATTTATAAAGGGATGGCAGCCGGAAGCAACGCTACCGAAGGAATGTGGATAGCGACACCTGCCGGAACAGCACTTGACAAAGTAAAGGATGTGTATTGGTTCGAAAGTGCCTATGATGCCATGAGCTACTATCAGATTATGAAGGACAAGGCTTTGGCAACAAAAGAGACAAATTCGAATGAATCAAAGAGAACCATCGAGGCACTGGATAAATCATGCTTTGTAAGCACAGCAGGTAATCCAAGTGTTCATCAGTACAAAGGCATGATGAATCAGACAGAGAATGCCAATCATCATCTGTGTTTTGACAGAGACCGTGCAGGACGAATGTTTGCCTTCAACTTTCTTGTAGCAAAGGATAATGCGAATTATCGAACCTCTCAACCTGAACAAGGTGTGATGGTGATAGATGATAGAGGCGAAAAATACTATACGGATATTGCAAGGGAGGATTTCAGCTTGGAGGAAACCATTGAACATCTCAACCTTAACATGCTGATGAAGCCCAATGATCTGACAGATTATCTGAAAACACTTCGTAAAGAAGATGATTTGATGTCAGGCGATATGGGCTATTTACACGGTAAAACGAGTAAAGCGTACAACCGCTATGAATCATTGGCCGAAGAATACAGTTCTGTAAGTGGTCCATTCAGTATTCCCATGTGTGAGGAAGACCTCGCATCCATGAGAAAAGATTTGAATAAAGCCTATAACGACTTCAAGGAAGCTTTTGATAAATCATATAAGGAATATCAGTCAAGCCCCAAAGTTATTTACGAGCCATGTGCTCCTGATTACAAGGACTGGAATGACCAATTGCTAGACAAGAAGCAATACACATCTGAGAATATCATTGAGTCGGCTATTGATGGCATAGAGGGAGAATATACAGAACAGAAAGATGGTCACGAGGAAGACAGGACGCAAAACAATGAAGAGACTGAGAAAATAGAACAAAAGCACCATTTCCGCAGATAAGACAATGACAGAGACTACTATGCATAGATACAGAACAATCATTCTACAACCACACTGGTTGCAGTTTGTCATTGATGAACTTCCTGAAATTATCCTCACGACAGCATTGTTCTTTGCGGCCGGGTTGGAATCAATGCCCATGCCAAAACTTATTCTTTGCGCAGCTGGAGTTATGACGGTCTTTCTTATTTACAACTTCATATACTTACGCCGCATAGAATGTAGGATCAATGGTGAACAACTGATAATGGAACATGGAGTATTCACTAGAAAAAGTGATTATCTGGAGTTGTATCGCATAGTGGACTTCAATGAACATAGAACAATCATGCAACAGATATTCGGATTAAAGACCGTGACTATATTTTCCGGGGACAGAAATACACCAAAGCTGAATATCATTGGTGTAAAAAATGACTTAGATTTGGTGTCTGTGCTTCGTGAACGTGTCGCATTCTGTAAAAAATCATCAGGAGTATATGAAATCACAAATCGTTATTAGAAGTCTTTTGACACTCCTATTGGTGATAACCTTGTCTCATAATGCCAAAGCACAAGTCATTCTCAATCCAGGAGAATGGTTGGCATTAGCAGAAGGAAACGATCTGATTAACTCCCAAATCCAATCTGAAACGAAATCACAGTTGGAGACTGCCACCTTGCAAAATACCATGGCCGCAGAGTTTAACCAGATAAAAAAATGGGAAAGTAAATACAGCGGTTACCTACAGACGGCAAGTGGCTATGCTTCAACATTGAAAGCAGGCACGATGCTCTATCATGATGGTGTGCACATCTTCATTACGTTAGGTCAGCTTCGCAAAGCAGTTCAGGAAAATCCGCAAGGCTTAGCGGCAACACTATCGATGAACAATCTGTATGTGGAAACAGCGACCGAACTGATTTCTGTGTTTACCCTTCTCAATGAAACTATCGCTAAAGGTGGTAATCAGAATATGCTCACGGGGGCTGAACGCTCACAGACATTATGGGAATTACAAGACCGATTGGGTGCTTTCAGCAAGAAACTCCATTATTTGTATCTGAGCATTCGGTATTACAATCTGAATGATGTTTGGAATCGAGCCAGTGCAGGTATGATAGACCGAAACAATGCCGAGGTTGCAGGGCAAGCCTATGACCGATGGCGAAGAGCAGCTAATGTAATAAGATAAAGAGTTGAGTCTATGAAGAAAATACTGATACTGATTTTTATGATGATTGGTTGTATCGTTCTACATGCTCAATCAGATCCGACTCTATCAAGTATGATATTGCTTTATACCAATAAAGCTAAATCGGAACTGAAATCTCAGGAAGCTTCGATGATGCTGGAAACTACCGGTCATATATGGCTGAAGGAAGAGGTTGATGAGACAACGAATATACAAAGAAAATTCAATGATTATCTCGACAGCTTTCATTCTATCATCTGTTATGCAGCTCAGATATACGGTTTCTACCATGAGATAAGCAACCTGACGACAAACCTTTCTGAGTTCACAGAAGAGTTGGGCGTTGCACCGAGTAACGCACTTGCCGTTGCACTTTCATCAAGGAGAAATGCAATTTATCGGGAGCTGATAATGGGAAGCGTGGAGATAGTGAATGATATACGACAGGTATGCCTGAGCGACATCAAGATGACAGAAAAGGAACGAATTGAGATTGTATTCTCGATACGTCCCAAGCTGAAACTGATGAATCGCAAACTCAAGCGACTGACCAGAGCGGTAAAATACACCTCGATGGCAGATGTTTGGGCGGAGATTGAAGGTGGAGCAAGACAACCTGCCGATAAAAAGAAGATAGTAAATGAAGCCATGGATCGATGGAAACGCAATGGACGCAGAGGCTTCTAGAGATAAAGAAACAAAAGAAACAACAATATGAGTATATGGAGCAGTATAGCCCGACGAGCCGGACGAATCATTACATACCCTGTCACCCATGCAGGAACTGCGGTACAAGCTGTGGGAAAAACTACCAAAACAGCTGTCGTTGGCGGTGGCTTAGGCTACATGGCATGGGAAAGTGTAGTAAATGACAAGCCTGTTGTCAGAACAGCATCAGACATACTCGTCGGCAAAGAAACGACAGAGAAAGTATCAGATGTAGTAACAGGTACTGTAGATGGTGTTGGTAAGGTTGTTGCAGGTGCTGGTAATTTAGTTGAAGATGCTGGGAACATGCTTTCTGAGACCAATAACTCAACGAGTGGAGTTGGCAAGTTCTTTCAAGGACTATTCACAGGAAATGGTCTAGGTATGATTGGTGATTTTTTCCAAAATATCGGCAAAGGCAAAATATCAGGATTAAGCCTTGCTGGATTGATTGGTGCAGCTATTCTTTCCTTCGGACGCTTTGGATGGTTTGGTAAGATAGCCGGTGCATTCTTAGGCATGATGATTATTGGCAACAACTGGAACATGAACAAAGTTATGGGTGGTGAAGGCCAACAAGCTGGAGAAAACATTGACAAAAGCAGATCAACCAACGAACAGACTAAACCACAAGTCAATCAACAACCAAGAATGCAAGAAGAAACTCCAGCACTTGTTATTCATCGAGGCAGATAAACTACAATAGAGAAAATGACATATACACAAGAAATGAATTTAACATCCTCCAGTGGCTATTGTATGCCATTTGAGGAACGAGATAGAGACGTACAACTCACACTGGGTTATGGCAAACAGAATCATCCCAAGACTGGTGAAGAATTCTTTCATCATGGTATTGATTTTAATACCAACAACTATTTCCTTGCAGCTGTTGCAGATGGTATCGTATCAGGTATTGGCATTGACCGGAAAAAATACGGATTATATGAAAACATCAAATATGGCAAGTATGAAGTAACCTACAGCCATCTTTCAAATGTCTTCGTTCAGTTCGGTCAAAAGATAAAAGCAGGCTTGGCCGTTGGTGTAAGTTCTGATATGCTTCACATGGAAGTAAAATATAATGGTGAAGAAATAGACCCATTGGAGTTTATTACCATGCTTTATAGCAATGTGAAAACATGGTCCGAAAAAGGAAAAGCGCAGCCTGAGTTTGTTGCCATCGATATGGATATTCACAACGACTACGACAAAGATAAGGATGAGATTGAGAAATTGATGATGCGCTTCTTTGCCAGCTATATGACTGACCTAAGCGGAGGATTGTATGCTTCACCGGAGCGTACAGAACAATCCTTGAGAAACATCTTTACGACAGCTTCCATGAAGGAATACTTCTATGAATGTATGCCATCCATGACAAATCCATTAGGATTGGGACATAAATCTATGCCACTTATCTCAAAGGTTCAGAATCTGCTTATCGGCGACTTTCTGAACTATTTGGCACTTCGACATCAGATATTTCTATCATCGATGACCTCACTCGAAAAAAAAAAGCTGAAGCCGAAGCCATTGCCGAAGGAGTTATTGTAGATCCACTGGCTGAACTGGATATCGACATACAGAGTTTCGACATACCAAGAATGGTGAGTGTCTATCCCGACAGAGCCGGAATCCGATGGTGGACTAAGTGTTGGTTCAACAACAAAGAAGACGGTGAACCTGCCATAGAGATTGACCAAAAACTGGCTATCCTATTTCTTCATGACCAGATAGATAAAGATGAATGGCTTGAAGAGTATTACCCAAAACAGATGGAGATGTATCATAACGCAATAGAACAAACCAAGGAGCAACTGCTCTCACAAAGCATATAAAGAGTTCATGGCAATTAAAAATTCAAAACGCTTCTCAGAAGTTGAGTACTGTCTCCAACATTACTTCAACGCACAGCTTTCCCCTATCATGCGTAACGTTCAGAATGATCTGAATAAGAAACAGATAAAGGAATATGCTGAATACCAAACGAGTTTTGCCGGTATGTTACGTTCTGCATCCAACACCATGGCTGGAAGAATGGACGACTCATACGAGTTTGTGAAGCTTACAGGCAAATGGAACAGCAAAACTACCGAGGACTATGTTGAGATGTGTCGAAAAAATATTGCATCAAACAAAGACCTCCAGAAAGATTTTTCCAAAATGGCCGCAGAATGGCGTAATGCTGTAGTAGCAGAAATTGGACGAGGCAAATATGATACTTTATCCAAAAAGCTAGGCGGTGATTTGGCTTTTGCCTATGTGGACTATCGTGTTGAACAAATGATGATTGACCACTTGGTTGCTCAGAAAGTACCCAAATCCTCGATGGAATACATCGTGCGTAAGGCTGGTGAAGGTAGTCTGCTAGGATTGTCATCCGTTCTTTCTCGAACACCTTTGGATAGAGAGATTGCAGACCGATGCGAGAAAGCCTATAATCCGAGTAAAATGGAAAAAGGAGCTGCTAAAGTTGGCTCATTCGCATCCGACACGCTAATGACCGGAGGTTTCTGCTCATGGGCTTCACTAGGCAAGTTAGCCGCCGTTGAAGTAGCTTTTGCAGGTGCAGAGTATTACTTGGATAGTAAAAACAAAGGGCAAAAGGTAATGACTGTAGAAGACTGCATCAGTCGTGGAGTATTTGGTTCACAGAAGAATGTGTTTACTGGATTCCGACAGAATAGCAAAAAGATAAACTCCTGGGAGAATGACTATATCAAGAACTTCGATAAATCACTGAATAAAAGAATGGGAATAGCTACAACCAAACCTTTCTACATTGATGCTCTCAAACCACCGAAGGCAATTCAATTTCCCTTGATGCCGTCGAAAGAACGAAAAGCAGAGTATGCCAATGTGCCAATGGTCATCGCTCCGGGGCATGAAGAAGAATATCTAGCTAACAAGAAAAAGCTGGATATGCAGGTTAAGGCGGAAGCTGAAGCAAAAGCCAGGGCTGAAACGGAAGCTAAGAAACAAAAAGAATTTGATACCAATTCAAGCACAAGCCAAACCGATACACAAGAAAAAACTAAGCAAGAAACAACCGAAACGGAACCCTCTGAACAAGCATCTGAAAATAACATTAACGGTTGGGATGGAATGTTGAAGTCAATAGGATTGGGAAATCTTGGTGGCATCGGTCATAACCTTGGATATGTACTCGCCATGTTACCAGACATTCTTATCGGACTATTCACTGATAAGACCAAGAACATGAACTTTAAGAACGGAGTTATGCCACTGGCTTCAGTGATGGCAGGAATGTTCGTCAAGAATCCATTGCTAAAAATGACTTTGATGAGCTTTGGCGGTATGAAACTGCTCGATACAGCCGGTGGTGAAATATTGGAACGGAAGAATGAAAGTTCACAACGGCAGGTCCAATATAAGACCTACGCAGATGAAGCCTTGAATCCACGTATCCAGAATCCTACATTGCAAGGCAATTGTCTGGTAGCAAACATTGATAAAGTGCCATGCACCATACGTCTTACAGACAAGGTTGTGGATGCGTACAATGCTGGAGCACTACCATTGAATACGCTAGCCAACGCCATACTTGCCAAGAATGACCAGAGCCAGATGATAGCTCAGAATAATTACAGTCAGGAGCAATATCGCACTGAAAGTGAAAACCGAGAGCGTAGTGTCGGAATCAAATAACACCCAACGAAACAACATAGAAACAATAGACATGAGAGATAAATCAACAGCAGAACAAAATGCAGCTAACCGACAGGTGCAACTTATATCAAATGCTTTGGAAAGAGCAAAGACCAACGAAGGCTATTGGTTGAACGTAGCGGGTCGCTTTTCTCCATCATTTTACCCCAAGGGTATTAGTGTCAGTCCCTTCAACTCCCTAACATTAGGTTTACACAGTGAAGAGAATGGTTATAAGTCCGCCAACTACACAACCTTCCGTGAAGCCAAGAATCAGGGAGCTTCTGTATTGGCCAAGCAAAAGGGTGCGCCATTCATCTGGTATAACTGGAAAGATTATGTGAATCGTAATAATCCCGATGACAAGATTACAAGAGCCGATTATCTGAAACTTCCGATGGAAGACAGAAAGCAGTTTAAGGGTATTCACAATCGAGAGATTTTTACTCTGTTCAATATGGATCAGACTACATTGCCACTTGTTGATAAGGAGCGATATCAGAAATTGTTGGAGCAATCAGGCAGTTCTATAGAACGATTGCATACGAAGAACGAAGAAACCAAACTTCGCATGAGTGTGAATGACTTCATTCTTAAAATGCGTGATAACCTTGTTCCTGTGAGAAGAGATACCAGTGGCGTTGCTCGATACGATTCCACGAAGGATGTGGTATATATGCCAGAACAAAAACACTTTGCACATTACCATGATTACGTTCAGGAAATGTTGCGCCAAGTGGTAACAGCCACCGGCCATCAGCAACGTCTTGCCCGTGAAGGCATGGTAATGGATGGTGCCAAGGCTCCATCGGAAGATGCTGAGAAATATGAGCGTTTGATAGCAGAACTCACTTCCGGTATCAAGATGCAGGAAATGGGTTTGCCATCAAAGATTTCAGGTGACAATATCCAGCTCATTGAATATTGGCAAAGAGAGCTCCGTGAAAATCCTTGTCTGATTGATGCTATCGAGAGCGATGTAAACAATGCTCTGGATGCTATTCACCGTGCCGAAGATGGACAGCGAATTGAATACAAGACAGAGATTAACCAGCAGGAAATACAGAATGAAAGGGAGAAGCAACGCCCAAAGGTAGATTCTCATGAGTGTGCCATCATGCTCGATATTATCCGTCAAGGTGGTATGCGAGTGGATGACCGCAACTTTGCATCTTCTGAAGAGAAAGAAGCTTTCTTGAAGAAATTCAGTCTGGTGCATTATGAAAATGAGAAGAACTATGGCTTGTCGAAAACCGACAGTGACGATCCTGATGTTGTTGATTTGGCTTATACTAAAGCTGTAGAAGAAGGCTCTAATATGTCTAATGCACTATCTGAGTATATGCCGTCTGAGTGGAATGTGAGAAGTGGCAGATATGTTGTAGCCGATACATTGCATGATATCCCAAATAAGGAGAATCGGCAGATGGTCATTGTTAAAGATACGAAGACAGGACTTACAGATGTAGTTCTACCTGCCTGTGCAGCAACTGGTGGTTTTGTTGTATTGTCCGCTGATGACAAACGACCATTCCACTTGACTCCTGATGAAGTAATGTCAGAAGCAGAACGCAATGAGGCAAATGCCAAGATTGAAAAGAATGACCTGCCTGGATTCAATAAAGACCGCATTGAGTCTGCTCTCATGAAAAGTGGAAGCAGTTATGTTCGATTCTATAACAATGATGGTTCTCTTGGCTACAGACCCGATGACCATTATTTTGAGAACAAGGATGTGAGTGTAGCTAAACTTAAAGGATGGGAACTTAGGGAGATTTCCAAACTTGATATCAGCGAGGCTGTAAAGCAAGTCGTGGCTCCATCATTTGAGCAGATTCAGATGCTACGAGATGATAAAGGTCGCTGGGCTATGTATATGAAACCTGAAAATGGAAATGGATTTAGTGTCTATCCCGACAAAGCAGACCTTAACCAGTTCTTCTCAACCATCAAGCAGGGACAGATGGAAGAAAGCAATCTGTTAAGAAATGAGCTTGCCCAGAAATACTACGCCTTGGAACAAAACAAGCCCGAATTGAAAGTTGACCTGTTCGACCTTGGTGCGAGTAAAGAGGACACTGACAGAATATCTCATGTGAGTATCTATCGAACAAAGGACACACATAAGCTCTACTGTTTGCCTAAGATTGAGGGTATTGACAACATCAAGGAACGTGAGATTACACAGGAGCAGTGGCAGAAGGCTTGGCTTGCAGGTAATATCACCGAATACAAGAAAGCATTGGCTGCAAAAATCTATGCTGACGTACTACATCCTGAACAGCATTTAGCTAATGACAATACAGTTAGTGCTAAGTTTTTAGATCAGTATGAGAACCTGAAAGCAAAGCATCCTGATGCCTTGTTGCTCTTCCGAGTAGATGATACCTATAGAAGTTACATTGCAGATGTTCCTATCATGCAGAAATCACTGGGACTTGAAAAGGTTGAAGTAACCAAAGATGGTACTGATGAAAAGGTAGATATGGTATCATTCCCCCACTATGCGTTGGACAGCTACCTTCCAAAACTTATTCGTGATGGCAATCGTGTGGCTATCTGCGACCAGTTGGAAGAGCCTAAGCAGACGATGAAAGAAACTCCAAAAGAGGAAATACAAGAAGAAAATACAGAACATGTACGAACAGGAATGAGAATGTAGCCTATGAGTAAAAACCAAGATTATATTGACCAATACAAAGAGCTCGCCAAGGACCAAATGCGTCGCTATGGCATTCCAGCCTCTGTTACACTTGCCCAAGGAATCCTTGAAAGCGCAAGTGGACAGAGCCAGTTGGCCAGAAATGAGAATAACCATTTTGGTATCAAGGCAACCGGGTCATGGATTAAGGCCGGGGGTAAATATGGACTTTACACGGATGACAAACCCAATGAGAAATTCTGTAGCTACACATCCGTTGCTGATTCCTATGAACATCATAGTAAGTTTCTGAAAAACAGTAACCGCTATGCTTCATGTTTCAAGCTTCAACCTGACGACTATCGTGGCTGGGCTAACGGTCTTGACAAAGCCGGCTATGCTACTGCCGGTAAGTATGCTCCAAGCCTAATCAAAATTATTGAGCGTAATGACCTAGCTCAATACGACAAACAGGTTCTTGCCGAATTGAAAGCCGAAGGCAAAACTATAGGAATGGATAATGCTCCACAAGCTGAGACAAAACAGGCGCAAGAGAGTAAAGACTATTCTTTCCCCTTACGTCGAGATGAATTTATGCTTATCACTTCACCGTTTGGTATGCGTCAGGATCCAATTAATGGCTCAAAGCAACAGATGCACAAAGGTATCGATATTCGCACCAAGCAAGATGATGTCTTGGTTACCGAAAGCAAAGGCAAGGTTGTTTCCGTGAATGCAAATGCCAACACCGCCGGAGGAAAATCTGTGGAAGTGGAATATGAACGTGAGAATGGAGACAAAGTCAAAGTAAGCTATCTGCATTTGTCATCTATCGACGTGAAGGTCGGTGATGAAGTGAATGCTGGACAGAAACTTGGAGTATCAGGCAATACCGGCAATCGAACAACTGGTGAACATCTTCATTTTGGTGTTAAACAAATCTCATCAGATGGAACGTCCCGTGATTTGGATCCTGCATCTTACTTGGCAGAGATTGCACAGAAAGGCAATATCCAAATTCAAGCAATGTCAAACGGACAAGATCTTCTTGCAAAATACAAAAGTCAGGATGTGAATGCAGATGAGAAAAAGGAAGACCAATCCATACCTCAAACTCCTGAAGACTGGATGAAGAAACTATTATCATCTGAGGATAGTGGCGTAAATATGGCACAGGGAGACCCGATAACCGAAATGGCAATCACCATGTTTACCTCACTCATGGCACTGGCCATTCAGATTGATGGAAAGAGTGAACAGGAAAAAATGCAAGCGGCAACTGATGCAGCACTTACAAAACGAATTGACTTGAGTTCATTGGTACCGAACATGAAATCAAGTGCCCTGACTATTGGAGATAATGGTAGTGCCACATTGGAGATAAACAACGGAAAGGATGTGATGCGCCATGAGTTGAGCAACGCTGAACTCAGCAGGCTATCATCCGTATTGAATGCCACAGACCTCAGTGATGACGTCAAAAGACAAAAGATAGCAGGAATGGTCAGCTCCATCTTTGCCACTCATCAAGTCTCACAGAACTACGAACAGCAGGCATCGCAATCAGAGAACCAAGTAGAAACAATCAGACGATAAACCAACAAACAAAAATATGACAGACAAAAAAAGAAAGGCTTGTAGTATCGCTGCACTAGCAGTAGGAACGTTCCTTTGGGATTGGGGACTTTATGCGATGACAAACGAGTTTGTGGCTAAACTCTTCCTTGTAATCATCCTCATTTCAGGTGCATGGTGCTATTATGAGCTAAAACATTCAGCCGTAGAACCACCTAATATAGATGGAGACATCGAGAAAACAATTATGAGAAAGTCACGTAAAGGTCGTGGGCTTCCTAAGTCTAAAAAAGATTGGTATGACCAATTGTAGAAATCTCAAACACAAAAGCAAACAACCATGATAAAAGCAGAAGTAACAGTAAACGGCGTAATCAGCCGTGCTGCAACAACGAGAACCAGTAAAGACGGTAAAACCTACACACAGTTATCGTTGACTGTGAATGTCGGTGATGTGGATAAAGAAACGCTTCCGATTGAAATATCCGTAATCAAGGACGGATACAATGCCAATGAAGCTAGTCTATGTACAAATGGGACTAGAGCCGAGATTATCGGAATCCTTACTTTCAAGAAGCGAGGTGAAAACATGTATGTGAATCTATCCGCCAAAGAGATTCATTTGAATCCAGCATCTGTAACCGATGTCATCAATGGAGAAATGGAGTTTCGAGGCACTCTTGGAAAACAGATTGATGAGCGGACATATAAGAATGGCAAACCTTATCAGCTATTCTCAGGATATAGCACAGAGAAAGTAAATGATGCTTTCGAGTTCACTTGGGTAAGATTTGCTCGTTTCTCTGGAGATGTGTGTAATATACTCTACCCATCAGCCAAGGTTGAAGTCAAAGGCAAACTCGCTATTACAGTGTTCCATAAAAGACTGAATCTTGATTGCAGAGTAAGTGAAATCAAGGAATGGGTTAAGCAGGCTTATCAAGAAACAAAAGAAGAATTACCATTTTAACTATGGCTTACTATAAGAAAAACTACAATAGCGACGGACAAAGCGCAGAGGATAAAGCACTTGACCGTTTTGCTGAGATGATGATTGAAAAAATCAATACTCTGCAAGGTGACTGGAAAAAACCGTGGTTTACTGAGTCAGCTCTCAAATGGCCAAAGAATCTTTCGGGCAGAGAGTACAATGGTATGAACGCACTTATGTTGACTTTTCAGGCTGAAAAGAAAGGTTATAAGCTACCTGTATGGTGTACTTTTGACCGAGTTGTTGGTTTGAACTTCAACAAAAACAAGGAAGGAAAACGCTCCCCTGTCACAGATAAGAATGGTGAGGAACTGCCTCATGTTGGTGTGAATAAGGGAGAACGTTCATTTCCAGTTTTCATAACGACCTTTACATGCATTGATAAAGAGACAAAAGAACGTATTAAATACGATGATTATAAACTACTTAGCAATGAGGAAAAGCAGAAAATCAATGTCTATCCCAAGCTGAATGTATATAATGTTTTCAATGTATCGCAGACCAATTTGCAGGAGGCTCGCCCTGAACTGTATGCCAAGCTAGAGGAGCAAAATAAGCTCACAAGACCTGAACTCCGTGGCGAGGAAAATTCCTTTGAACCATTGGATAAGATGATTAAAAACCAAAGTTGGATTTGCCCAATCCAACTAAAACATCAGGATTCTGCTTACTATTCAATAAGCCAAAACCACATTGTTTTACCAGAGCCTAGCCAGTTCGTTGATGCGGAATCCTTCGCTGGCACGGCTTTCCATGAGTGTATTCACTCTACAGGTTCAGAAAGTCAGCTTAATAGATTGAAGCCGGAAGGAGGTTTTGGTAGTGCTGAATATGCTCGTGAAGAATTGGTTGCAGAACTTGGAAGTGCCTTGGTTGCACAACGCTATGGACTTGTAAAACATGTCAAGGAAGATAGTGCAGCATACCTTAAATCATGGCTGGATAGCTTGAAGGAATCGCCTGACTTCATCAAGACTACTTTGGTTGATGTGAAGAAGGCATCGTCTATCCTGACCCTCAAACTTGATGCCATTGCCGAGGAATTGGCACAGCAGAAGAATGAGCAACAGGATGAGAGTAACAAAAATGCTGTTACTCCAACTAAGGAGCCGGTCTTTTATGCAAGCGTTCAATACTTGCAGTTAACCAGCGACACGGAGCCATTTGACAAGCTTACTCCAGAACAGATGCTTCAGGAGGCTAGAAACTACGATGATGGCGATGCCATCAATCTTGAGTTCACTCACAAATCTCCTGAATTACATCGAGGTGATACGATTGCAGCCGAAGATGAACACTATGCTGTTGTCTATAATGCAACTGTTGGTGGCACTTATAATATTCTGAGAAAGGTATCAGAACAGGAAGTAAGGGATAATATCACTCGCTATGGAATCGACCGAGATACATCCTCTGACGTAAGGGCTGTTGCCTGTAACATGGTGGCCGAGGAATTTGAAAAGATGACTCAGGACCGAATGCCGGTTATTGAAATGCCTAATGGCAATGTGCTTCATATCCAGTATAATCAGGAAAAGGACACACTCGATGTAGGTTCAGTTGCCAATACGGGACTCAATGTAATGCATTCTTTTCCCTATGATCATGATTTCAGCTTAGACGGTAATCTTGAAGGTGTGAATGAAAAGCTGACAGAAATGCTTGTTTATCAGGCAGAGATTGAAACCGAACCTGATTATTATGTTGCTGAACAACCCCAATCATTGAATAATGATAAATCTTCTAATAACAGAGAAGCCTTAGACAACTTCATGACAGATGTCTATTGGGCTGCTCGACGTGACAACGGGTTTAGAATGGACGGATTCGAGAATTATCAAGGTAAGGAATGCCTAAAACTTGACAACTCAGACATACAAGGTTCAAGCTACTATTTGGTATCTCGCCAACCAGCAGATGCGACCAAAGGTGAAATTCTTGATAAGTTCTTAATGCACCTCTATGACCCAGAGACTCAGCAAGAGGTATTCACCTCTCGTGAAATGCCACATGATAGAGATTCAGCTTACAGCTTCATGCGTGGTGGCTTCAAGGAATTGGAAGACTATGAGTCTGGCAAGCAACAGGACAACCAAGAAAATGTAGAAGAGGAGCATCATTTCAGAAGAGGGAGATAGATAATATCGATATAAAATTAGTGGCAGGAATGAAATGCCTAATCTCGTTTCTGCCATTAATGTAAGCCATCGGCTAACTGCGTATAGTGAATCAAAATAAAACCTTGGGATATCATATTTTTATCTCAAGGTTTTCAATGATGTAATGGATATTGATGATTTCGCAATTCTCTTGGATTTCGTGGATTTCAAAGCAATCCTTTCATTTTCAACTTATCGGGGAGTAAGTCGGCTATATCCATAGTGTAGTCTTCATCGTAATCATGCACATGGTCTAAGAAGTAAATCATCCATTTGCGGAAGTCTACGCCGGCAGCTTTGCAACACCCCATGAAACTATAAATGATAGCCGTGCTTTCTGCGGTATCATCATTCTGACAGAATAAATAATTTTTCCTACCCACTGCTACGGGTCTCACTGCATTTTCTATGTCATTATTATCTATATTATATGCACCGTCCAAATGGTAGCGTGATAATTTGTTAAAGCGCTTATAGGTGTACATAATCGCCTTTTCGATGGGACTTCCTTTAATAACTTTTGCGTGTTCTGCAACCAACCATTTTTCAAATCGTACCAGAATTGGGTAAGCCAAACGTGTTCTTAATTTAGCTGTATCTTCAAACGAAAGAGCCTGATCTTTAATCTGCCGCTCTACCTCATAGAGTAACTGGATTTGCTCTAAGGCTTTTTCGGCCCGTTCCTTATCATTCTTAATTGCATCAGAGAATTTTCTTCGTGCATGTGCCCAGCAAGATAAGAGGATAACTCCTTTCTTGCCATCCAATAATTCGTATGGCTCATAACCATCTGTTTGAAGAGCACCTTGATATCCACAGAAGAGCTTAAGCACCACCTCACCACTTCTAGAACCTTTGTCCCAGTAGAAATACTGTCGTCCGGACATAGGATCTCGCACAAGCCAGATGTATCCTTTTACTGTCTTGTGTTTATCATTCCGCACAACTGGGAGTGTGGTTTCGTCACACTGTAAATAATTGGTTTTCTTCATCAACTCCCATAATCGGAAGTGCAAGGGCATCAGTAAGTCGCTTACTTGCTGGAACCACCCTAGGATAGTAGGCTCCGGGATTTTTATGCCTAAACGCTCAAACTGTTTATGTTGCCGATAAAAGGGAATATGGTCAACATACTTATCTACCATGAGGTCAGCAAGCAAGGATGATGAGGCATAACTCTTTGCAATTGGTTTAATTGGGCAGCCTGCTGTAACGATGATATGATCTGCCTTACGGATAGCTTTATGGCGATAGGTGCGAAGCACATAGAACTTAGTGGGCTCTTTCATTAAAACTTCTGTGTAGAGGGATTCCTTCCCATCTAGCAAATCCCATTCTTCCGGGTTGTAACCTTCCGGATATATATGCTCAATCTTACGTTCCAAGTTTTCAGGAAGCGATTTGCGGACGGCAATCTTTTTTGCTTTCTCCATACGCTTAGCTCTTGCCTCTTTCTCGGATCTTATCTCTTTCTCGGCCTTGGTAGCCGCTTCCTTTTCGCCGGGTAATAGGCCAACACCCTCAAACAGTTCCAACTGTCGCGCCTGAGGATCAGGATTGATGTAACGCTCTGTTTTTCCTCCATATAGTTGACGCTTGAGATAGTCCACTTGTTTTTCCAACTGAGCAATGCGAACATCCTTCTTCTGGAGTAACGCTTCTTTCTTATTGATTAGGGTGTCCTTTGCCGCCAATTGCTCATTATGAACCTGCTGTACTTCTTCAGGAGCTATGTTTTGAGCTGTACGTAGCCGGCTGTTCTCTCGAAACAGTCGATCACGATCAGCCATTAATTGGCGTATAAGTTCATCTTTATCAATAGTGTTCTCGGGCATAATCCGTTTGTTTTAGCGATATAAAGATACAAAAAACAAGCGAAATAGCTATACTAATTGATGACTGTTTTATGTTATTATTTTGATTTTGAAGCTGTGTTTTTCTTTTCTGGAATCCATCTTTTTCGATGTTTGACTTTCTGCGCATCTATACCTTGGACCATTAAAACCAGATCACTCCAAAGGGTTTCATGCGACACCGTTTTACCCTCTTGAAAATCTATCTCAGGCAGAGAGAACTGCCCACCGGATAGCTTCATGTGATAAATTACCAAGCCACCATACTCCATGTGAAGTATCTTCATGGCTGTACAAAGCTTATTAATGAAGACAAACGCGTCGCCATCTTGAACATCCATTCCCATTTGATTGGTAACAATACCACTAAGGGTATAGAAGCTCTTGCGCATATCAGTAGGATAAGGGTATAGATAAAACCTATCTGAGGCTGTAAGACTAAACATAAGCTTAAGGTTTTAAGGCGATTAGATACTTTAACATATCCAAATCACATCCATTTTCCAGGTGTAATATTACACCGTTAGGGTATGTTATCTTTATATCCTGAGTCTTTACCGGTATTGTATTTTCTTTTCTGACTTCAATAGAAGTCTGGGCAAGGCGATTGACCGCCCCAGGACTTATGGGAATAAACTCTCTTGGAGTATCCAAGGCGGATAAGGCTTGACTTTTAAGCATTTTAATCCAATAATAGAACCTATTCTCTTTAATGCCTCGCGCTCTGCAAAACTCTCGAACATTAACACCGGAGGCTGTGTATTCATTGTAGAGGATCTTGAAATAATCTAATGTCCAATATACCATAATATTCGTTTTGCTGGCAAAGATAGGAAGGCATACTGAAAATTAATAGACGGAGTTAGCCGATCGCTTACCCATTAATAACATATAAACACTTGCATATATGGAATCTATGATAAAATTATGGCATTAATTTATTAAATCTAACGATTCCTTGAATTTGCAGAACCACATGCAAAAATCTTTTATTCCTGATTCCATCTCTCTAAAATAACTTTTAGATAATTCCCCATAGTCTTTTTTATATTTACTCATATTAGCAAATGTCTGAATAACATCAGCAGGTTCTCTTGAAACGAAACTGACAATCGCTGTTTTACCCAATATAGATTCAATACAATGTAATAACGATATAACTGTTTGTGGAGAAGAACAACCGATGTTATACAATTCAAATTGAGACTCTCTGTTTTTAGTTAATACTTTATAAATTGAATGAACAACATCATCGATATATGTGAAATCTCTCTTTAAGGAACCTTCATCATAAAGAGTTATTGGCTGATTAAAAATTATAGAATTTAAAAAAATCCATGGTGCCATATCAGGCCTCCCAAAAGGGCCATATACAGAAAAAAAACGTAGTCCTGTAATTTTCATATTTGTAGTGGATGACAATAGATAAGCTTCTATTTCATTCATCTTTTTTGTCATTGCATATACACTTCTGATTTCACCATGGCTTAAATCCTCAGTAACCCCATCAATAGGTATGGATATATCACCATATACACTGCTAGAACTTGCAAATATAAAGTGTTGAATATTTGATTGTAAAGCTAATTCTATGACATTAGAAAATGCAACAACATTATTTCTGATATACTCGCTCGGATTTTTATTAGAATTTCTAACTCCAGCTGTTGCTGCTAAATGAACTACACAACTTGATTTTTCAAAATATGTCGTCAAATCAGATATGCTTTCAGCTAAATCCCTATGAATACTTATAAAATGTTCATATTGGGCGAGTTGATCGTGCCTTGCATTTTGAAGTTTTTTAAGCACGCCTTCACCATTATGAATATCAATTCCAATAACACAATATCCTCTATCTAACAAATATTTGGAGAGAGAATAGCCAATGAATCCAGAAGAACCCGTTACTATAATAGTTTCCATCTATCCTCAGTTTTTTTTAGTTGTTTTCCCAAGACAGAAAGAAAGTCTTGCGAAAAATTATTCATTCTACCAGCTCCCGGCATAAATGTCATTTCACTAAAAATGACTCTATCACCAATTTCGTATAAATCGACTCTACAGAAAGGTAAAGTAGAAGCTAATTGAAAAACCACATCTAACATTTTATCTAATGTTTTCGGAAGTGGAACATCCACATTGCCTCTATTTTTAACAACAAAATGTGGTTCTTTAATCCATCCATGAGTATTATAAACAATACACTTTTGATTTTCATGATGTTTTGAGTCATAAATTACCTGACAATAGTCGGTTTTCCCATAGAATGAGAAAAACTTATAACTAACCAAAGAGTCCGAGAATATTTTGTCATTTTCCAGATATTCCTCTGCAAATATTTTTCTTTTTATAGTTTTGTAATGAGGTTCAGCTGTTAATATGCCAAATCGCTTTCTTACCCTTTTTGAATAAAAGTTTTTTATAAAAGGAATATCTACTGAATATTTGTCAGTAACAGTAATTGTAGAGCCATTATCATGATTGCATTTAAGAACAAATTGAATAGGCAACATCTTAAAGTCTATATCTTTTCCGCTATCCCAAGAATTATAAATAGTTGGAAGAATATTTCCCAGTTTTTTTGATTCTACATATTGTCGTACCGCTAATTTATCAGCTAATATACTCCATTCCTCATGTCTTGAATTAAAAGCAAGCTTATGCAGTATTTTATTAAAGTCATATTCAGGTTCATTCTGTATGTTCCTACCAAATTTTTCTTTATACAATAACATAGATAGATGTGCAGGGATAATTACACCAATGAAAGAATTTCTTAAGGATAAAAGGAGTTTCACTATTTTAAATTTAGGAAGGTAAAGACTATATTTCATTTGGTTAAAGACAAATTCTTTCCTTCCAATTTCATACTGCTGAGACAAAGCATATGAAGCATCTACACCAATACAAGTTACCATTCCTTGGCACATTGTTTTTTTCCAATTTTTGATATAATCTGTTATATGCTCTGTAAGTGGACCTTTAGCTTTTACTTTTTGCAAATAATCCCTATTTGAAAGTATACAAACAGGCATATTTTTTTTTGAACAAAAATGTAAGATTTTACTTTTTGCCAAGTATAATGCGCCGAAGCGAACCTGGCAATTCCATGTTCCATCCAACTCTTGTATTAGATTTCCTAATTCTATATTACTTTTACTTAAAGCTGGTTCGTCGATAGTTAGTTTTTTAGAACATGACAATTGGTAATTTTTATACCAATAATCATATAATTCATAAGCTCGTTTATCGTCCTTTACATACATAACTCCTCCATTAAAATACTCAACAACTTTGTCAATTGAGTAATTTAATATTTTGTTTTGCGATAAGAAGTATTCTTTCATTGGATGGTTCTTAAATAAACAATGACCATCCAAAACTGCAGCTACCGACGCATCAATCTCATCTATGCTATCAATCGGCTGAGTTATTAACGTATCGCAGTCAATATAGAGAAAATCACCATTTATTATTCTACGCAACGTAACCTTAATAATACGAGAACGTCTTATTTTATCAACACTATCATCAAAAGGAACAACAATTACTTTTGAAAAAAATGACTCAATCTCATGTCTTACTCCACAAAAAGTATCTTTTGTTATATTATCACATACAAGGATAATATTTGCGTTCGGCATGTGGTAGCGAGCTGACATAACAGAGATAAGACATTGTTCCCAAAAAAGATCATCCTCAGAACTCACTAATACATATACAATTTTAGTTTTCATTATTAGTTCTCCATGTTTTAAATCTGCCATCAGCAGTGTTTAACCAATTATGTTCATCATTATGACAAAGTTTTTCAATTACTGAAAAGTCAAATTTTGAAACCACATTATCAAAAATATCAAAATCCTTTTTCTGCAGAAAATGAAGATTATATTTGTACTTCCGAAGTACACGTTCATAATATTCCCTTTGAAATTCTATAATAGTAATAGAAGCCCCTTGCTTTTGAAGAAACTCAAATGAATCAACACAAAATCTAATAACATCAGCTATCTTTTGCCCGTTTTGAACCCCTCGCATGTCAGAGTTTGGAGTCTGTACATACACATAGCCAACCAAAGGAATGTACATAAAAATCTTAGATAAATATATAGACTTCAACGTATGAACAACATCTTCCCAATAAATATTTTCCTCAAAAAAAAGCTCATTTTGCAGAAGAAATTCTCTTCGATACCATTTAGACCATGGGGCTCGTATCCTATTGGAATAATGCATCCTAGCTTCAAATTCCAAATATTCAACACCTGATAGATTACTTAGTGGTTCTTTTAAAAAATCATCTACAAAACGGTTTCCAACAAGATCTTCTGAAGCAGCATTAAATTGTATAACATCAATTGAAGGAAGTAATGAATTGTCTTTTAACAGGGACAGCATATCCGACATAACAATATCATCAACGTCAACGAACCATACATAGTTTCCATTAGCAAACTGTAATCCTGTATTTCGTGCAGCACCTTGTTTCCTGTTCTTTTTGTGACTGTATAAAAACAAGTTCTTTAACTGATTTTTTGCAATATAATCTTCTACGATGATTGCAGTCGTGTCTTCAGAACAATCATCTACAACAATCGTTTCAAAAAGATTGTAATATTCGATTCCAAAGCAATCATTGTTAAATATAGAATCTAGACATTTCTCGATATACCTCGAAGCGTTAAATGCTGGAATGATTATTGATAGTATAGGTTTCATTTGCAAAATTCTTGTGTAAATGGAAATAAATTTCCATCTATATTGTGTGACTTAAATGAACAAACGTCCTCTTTGATAGCAAATACAACTTGTTTGAATGCCCCCCTAAATTCAGCTTCATCTAAAATTGTATGGAAACATTTTGCTATCGATTTTGCTGGGTTTTTATATATACCACAGCCCCAAGCCCCTAAAACTATGGCATCGTGATCATGCCTCAAAGCAGTTCTAAAAATTGTACGGATTTTTTTTTGCGTTATATTTAAATCTTCTTTTGAAAAATCTCCGTTTATTAAAGATGGTTCTTTTAGGGCTGGAACAGCGATAAATGATAATTTATAACACCTTTCCATAAGTTTATATCCTAAAGACTCAGTATGTCTAAATATATTTGAATTTCTAACATACACAGCACCATGAACATCGTCAAGTGGGTATTGATGAGATGATTTCCTGAGACCAAACACATTAGCATATTTTGTAAACTGAAAAGTTTGTGAGAACAAATCACTACGCCTAAATAAGGATTCTTCTTGACCATAGCAACCTCCAATAACACCTCCTCCGGGTCCTTCAGCACATGCCATATCTAGAACTATGGGATCATAACCATCTTTTAATAAATCGATTCCAGCATCTATAGAATCGACATTAACTACTTGTATAATTGTATTACAATTAATTTTTGCTGTCACTTGTGATTGCTCAAACCTATATAGTTCGGAATACTGATTCTCCTGATTTACGGAAATCCATTTACCATAAGAGTTATAATAACCAGATTCGGCTACAATTCTGATATTTTCCTTAAATATTGCAGCGCGCAAACGTTTAAATTCCTTCTTCTTTACAGTAGTATTTTGTAAGGATGCAGCAGATTCAAGTTCATACTTCCATTTATTACTATCATAATAATCAATGCCATTATTATCCCTGTATAAAGATAAAATTGCATCAATGGCTAACTGTTTTCCGTCAATTAAAGTAGAAGTCATATTGTCACTCATAATACAGTTTTCTATTATGTCGGAAAACGTTTCTATTGAGATGTTCACATCGACACAATGTATATTAGGAGCATTAATTGATTCAATATTACTTTTTTGTTCAGATTTTCTATATCCGCACCCTGAAATAAATGAAATAGTAGGTATTCCAAGGTATGCAACTTCTCCTAAAGTATTTCTTCCTGAACGAGTAATTACTAATGAAGCATTCGAATAATAATCACACGCTTCCATAATTTTAGGTACTAAGATTACATTATCTGGTTTTATCTGCTTTTGTAAATCATTATAAATATCTTCGCAAGAACATAAGATCTTAAAATTATAATCTTGAAGATAAGCTGCAACCCCAATGCATAAGGAACCAATTTTTACAGTAGACTCGTAAAATTCCGAACTTACATTTAAAGTGCCTCCTCCTAGAATACAATATATTGTTTTATTGGGATATCTTCTTATATGAGTTATTTCATTGCGTAGAATAGTAGGTATTGAGATTATATGTTTATAAGCTCTTTTTGTTTCTACAAATCTGCTTCCATGAATAATCGCTAAATCGGCAAGTTGATAACAAGCATTAAAAAAATCCATTGCCTCTATATCATTATGTTCATTATCAACATCAGATGGATTTAAAAGAGTAATAATTTTAGTGTTGGGATAAGAAATTCTCAATGATTGAACAATAAGAGGTTCGCCATCAACAATTATTATACTAGGACAAAAATCCTTTACTTGCTCATTTATACTTTTTGCAAAATGGTTTGTGGGCAAAAGTCCTATTGAACAATAATCAAAAGAACAAACTTCATTATATACCTTAAAATCATGAGTTCTCAAATACTCGTTTCCTTGCAAATATGAAATGGCTAGAGTCTTGAAACCATAAGTGTCCCTTAAAGTTTCCAAAATAGAAACTCCGGCAACGACTCTTCCTAAACCCGGGAAGCCTCTAAAAATACCTAAAACCTTCATATGTTGTTAATTATGTGATATATTTCCGAAATATAATATCTATGTATGCGCAATGAATCTACTGCTAGGAAAACTCCACCTTGTGTTAATAGAAAAGCATAATCATAATATTTTTTTACTTGATTCATTATATATTCGCTATAGTCCCCGTATGGATAAGCATAAGACATTATAGGCCCGAATACATTTTCAAGAATTTTCTTTGACTCTATAAGCTCAATATCAATTTCTTTATCATTCAGTTTAAGCAACGACTGATGTGTTACACCGTGAGATCCAATCTCCCAGCCATTATGTTGTAAGGTCATAAGTTCATTAAATGACAGATGCGTTCTTTTTGTCTTATCTTTAAAATTCCAGTCGTTGCTTTTTCCAATATATTCAGTGCAAACAAAAACAGTAGCCGTAAAGCCATATTCGTTCATGATAGGCATCGCATTATACAAAAGTCCTGTATACCCATCATCGAATGTACAAACTATATGTTTTTTTCTTTTGCTAAGGGGTAAAGTCATATACTCTTTCATTGAGCATAACCTATAACCAGATTGAAATATATCATAATTAAATTTTCTAAAAACCTCGATAGGAGTGGTTATGTTATCATGTTTTTCTCCAGATATATCATGTAACGAAACAGAAATAATACTACTAAGATCCGGGACCTCAATTGATTCAATGTCATTGCTGAAAATATTTTGCCATCGTTTTTTGACTCTATCATAAGAAATTTCATCAAAGAATGATTCGTAGAATTCTTGATATTTCGTAAATGAAGATTGGTCAGAAATCATTTCATGTATTTCTTCAGCCATTTTATCTGGAGAAAGAGAAGAAAAAACAATCTGAGGAAATTTACTCGCAGCGTACTCAGCAATAAAGCCCGTATCGGAAATCATGACTGGTATACCCAAAGCCATGCTATCTGTAACAGAATTTCCCATACCTTCGCATATTGATGCCTGAATGTATAGATTCCAATTCTTTTGAATTGCTCTAAATTCAGCTCTACTTTTAGAACCTATAAATTTTATTAGAGATTTTATGCCTAGTTTGTTTGACTTTTTCTCATATTGCAGTAGAATATCATTATCAATTTCTCCTACTATTTCTAATTGCATACCTTCAGAATACTTTTGGTTGTAAGTTGCAACCAATTCTAATAAATTAGAAAGGCCCTTTTTCTCATTCATATGCGAGGCACCACAACCTACAATTAATCTTTTACGTGGAAATGCCTGTACGATGTTTTCAATTCTTGTGGAATGATTAGGTATTACCAAACTTTTAACCTTGCGCAAAGTCAATAAATCAACATTATCAGCCAACTCTCTCGACAAGCAAATAACTTTTGCTGCAACATTAACTGAATAATTTGTATAGTAACACATATCAGAATTCCACTTAGCCAAGTTTGCATCAGACCCCCGAAACATTATCCAAAGTTTAATGCGACATTTAGATGCAAGCAGTGCTGAATAATAGGCATTATAACCTCCACCAAATGCAATTATCAGTTGGTGATCGCTTATTAATATAGAATCTTGCTTTAATTTTAATTCATGTGCCAAATCTAAACCAAGTCGCTTATTATATCCACCTTTAATTACCATACTTGAATCAATATCTGATGATAAAATCGTAACAGAATGTCCAATCTTTTCAAGTAACTGGCGAAATTGAATACAACCATATGCTAATCCACCTCCTTCAGTAGAAAACTCATTTGATATGATTAAAATTTTCATTTTGTATGACGAATTATATATAGTTTTTTTGTACGTTTATTTTGCGGATATTTATATGTTATATACGAATAGATATAAGCTTGTGGAAAAGTTGCTTTTATATCGTCACTGTTTAGTCTAAGACAGTCTGGAAATTCTTCATCTGGAATTTTATATTCAGAATCTATAACTTCCAAAAGAAATAATTTTGGTCTGTTGGCTTTGTCGAAATATAAGACAAGCTTCCGCAAATAATCTTCTTTATTAGAACAACCATCCGCATAAGCACAATTTACGAGTATAAGTATATCCGCAATTTCTTGCAAAGCAGGGTATTGCGAACACATTACAATTTTTGTTCTTCCGAAAATCTGCTCAATCTTGTTTGCAGCAATTTTACTCATAAGACTATCCATCTCATAAGCTCTGACATTATAAAAGCCTAAATAACACAAAATAGAGGTAACATCCCCCTGTCCACAACCAATTTCGATGACCTTCAAATTTTTGTCTAGTGGATATAGTTCTTTAAACACAATTTCCCAGTATTTAGGAAATTTTGCTTCCATAAACTGTTTACTCCATGAGCTTCTACAATTAATAGGCACATAATGTGTATTATATTCAACTAACATGTCGTGAAGTTTTTCCATAAACTTTGCAATTGATTTATTACATATTGAGGACCTTTATTTAAATACAATTGTTCTGAAGATTCTTTCATAATACATGTCTGTGCTGTTAAATCAGGATGTATTCGTATCTCTGCAAATTTCTTACATGTCTCAATGTCCCCATAAAAACATGGAGAATCTATATACAACACGCTTGTACTATGTTCTCCCTTTTTTAATATCCACCTAAGTGCTCCACAACCTTTGTCAACATAATCAACAGAATATCTATTCAAAATCGGGAATATGAAATCCTTGTACTTCTTACTATTATTTCCACCTATTTGTGGCAATAATTTAAGGGGTAATTCTCTCCCTATAGCAAACTTAATAATGTGTTCGTAATCTTCTTGATTTTCAGTTTGTATAACTGTGTTTAATCCAATATTTAAGCCGAAATTTCTAGCTAAATCTATATTTTGAAGTATAGCCGTCAAATTACCGTTTCCTGTACTTTGATGGAATGCTTTCTCATTAACATAAGGAAACTGAATATTTAGCTTCACTCTTGTTTTTGACAAACGCTCTATTTGCTTTGAATTAATTAGTGAAAAATTAGTTGCACAGCTGATATCACATACCAAACGCTTATCAGCATACTCTATCATTTCCACTATATTTTTATTTAAGAATGGTTCTCCACCGCTTAAATTTAATTCATCAATAGGCCCAGTAGATAAAATGTCAACTAAGTCCATGAAATTTTCCTTAGACATCAAGTTGGCCTTTTGTGGCTTTTCTTGCCCTTCATTATGGCAAAAAGGGCATTTGTAGTTACAGTTATTAGCTACAAGTATTCTGAATTTACTCCATGTATTGTTATTTGTCATCCTAATATAATTTTAGAATTATAATACCTTTCAAGTTCACATAAATCTTCACCCAACAGATCTTTTCCATCTGCATTATACATCTCGTTCGGTAGTATCATAATATCATTACTTGTTGGTTTAAATTGTTCTCTAATATCTTGATGATTCAAAAGCCCTGCAACAGAAACCGAACCACCATAAAGATGATTCTCAATTAGATTTGTTTTTACGTTTGGCATATACTTAAAAGCCTCTGTAAAATATTGATACCCGGACTTTGGACATATTAAATTCACACACGTATTTTTGGGGAGATTAGTTATAATTGATTTCTGCTTTGCAATACGTTCATCCGCATCTATAAAGTACTCATTATTTCCACCTCTATAAACATCTGCTAAAATGGGAACCGTATATATCACATCAGGATAATTTTGTTTTACCCATGAAATACAGTCTTCATATTTATCAATACATGACTGAGACAACACTTTAAGTCGATCCTGAGAGGTTGCTGTATGCTCCATTCTTCTCACAAGAATTTGACGTACTTTTTTATGAACATCTAATTCATGTAATAATTCCAAATCTCTTTTTATCTCATCAAGTTCACCAGTAAACATTAGTGTACACTTATTCAAAGGAGCGTATTTTAGAAGATACATTGTACGTTCCCTTTCTGACCGTGGTATAATTGCTTCACGCTGTTCCTGCATTGTTATTAAGGATAGATCAATTCCATAGTTTGAAATAGAATTTAAGAAATCAACCTTGTCTTCCTGTATATATGCACCAGTCGTTACAGTCGTTATTTTTTTTTGAGGGAAATAGTTGGATGCAATTTTAATAAAATCATAAATCTTAGGATGTAAAAAAGGATCTGTATGTGGAGCCACCAAGACACCAGCTCCAAGACGCACGTAGTTTACTTTTGGATTTATATATGCAAAACCCTTGAGAAGATCATCAACATCTATCATAGGAATTTTAGGGTAATGACCTAGGTATGAATCTGTGTGTACCTTACAAAATACACACCCGATACCACAATACTTACTCAAAATAGGTATATTCCCAAATGTTGCGATTTCCATTCGGAACGCATTAAACTGTTCATCATTTAAAACCATATCAATAATTATTTAAACTAATGGTATTAATCCAAGTAGTATCAGGTTCTATAAATTCATTTTTGTTTTTAGCAATAATTTGAGACCAAGTAGCCCCATAATAATGTTCATCCTGAATATCCGGATGTTTTAATACGAGCGATTTGTAATCTTTGATAGCATAAACACACTTTGAACATGTGTTTTTGGCAAAGTCGTTTTGAAAAAAATCGAAAATACTATCAGGCAAATAATGCAAAAAATAACGATGGTTTACTGAGGCTGCAAACATTGCTGGAAAACATGCAGCGGTGTATGCAAATCCGTAAACAGAATACTGTATTCCACATATATCGACTCTATCACATATTTCTGCATTCTGATCAAAATCCAAAGGACAAAGTGTAATATTTCTATGTTTAATATTCTTAATGCCATACACTTCATCTTTTGTTAGTTCACGACCTTTTGTTTTTATCATTTCACCAACACAAATAGGAGCATAAACCAAATAGGGTTTAATTTTGTCATGCGGTTTAATAGTTCCATTTGTTACTATATTTATTGAATCGGCAAAACCTTTGCTTATTAATTCTTCAAATTTACGCACAGCATAATCCAAGATTTCTGAAAGCAATGGTTCGCCGCCAATAATTCTAAGTAACCCAAATTTACCTTTAGATTTACTTTGAATTTGAGTACATAAAAAATCAATATGTTTTTTATCCATATCTTTATGCGTCCTTGAGACGCCATATAATGATTCAGCATTACATAATCTATTGCAGTGCCTACAACGCATATTACAACGTTGCGTTATATCAATCTCTATTGTTAATTTATATGGTTGTTTCATCTTTCAATGCAGCTGGTACGTAGTTGTTATATTGAATTAAACCTTCAATTGACAAATGGGTTTCCTTTATTTTTTGATAATTTGGGCAATAATAACAAGGCAATTCAGATGGGCACTCAATTCCATCAAATAAGACACCAACCAGTGTCTTAAAAGTCTCACTATTTTCCCAGTCTTCTATACTAATGTTTGAAATATCTCCAATGGTTTTCCACTTATTCACACTGCAACCTAGAATTTTTCCATTCCAGTTTATTTGTGGACTTGAGAAACAATGGTAACAGGGAGCCTTATATTCCTTTTTATTTAGTTCCTTATATTCCTGCCTATCTGCTACTCCCAGACCACTTTCGCGTCGAACAAATTCTCTATTGATTACAGGGGAGAATGTCGAATAATTCAGTTTTGGGTTAAATGCCATGTTGTATTTTCTGCATAGTTCCTTTACCAATGGAATTTCATGTTCATTGTGACCAAATATCACAAACTGCCACGATAGTTTTGGATAATTAGAATGATAAATCATTTTATAATAATTAAGGCGTTCGATATTTTGAAACACTTTTTCTATATTACCTCCAACTCTATATTTGACATATGTATCTTGAGTAGCTCCATCTATCGATAGATTCAGAAATTCAACATTGTATCTAACTAGGGATTCTATAACATCATCATCAACATTATTAAAATTTGTCCCATTTCCACAATACATCACAATATCATTCTCATAAGCGTGATGTAAAATTCGCTTAATATCTTTATTCAAAAAGATTTCACCCCAATTAGACATTTCAATTCGCTTAATCTGTGGATTTGCTTTTACAAATTCCACAAATTGGCTAATTGAAAATTGGCCTTTCCCAACTATGCCATTATGAGTAATACCCTTTGATGTCGAACATTCGATGCAACGCAATTGACAGATTGTTGATAGGTCAATAGACGCTTCTTTTATTTTTGGTAAAATTGTCATATTTTTTACATTATCAATTATTATAGTCCATCGTTATAATAAATCTCTTAGATGAATAATTGTATGGTCATTGTATTTTTCAGATAAGGAATATGACTGAAAATTATCATGTTCTACCATTACAACGACAAGACCATAATTATCCATATTTGGTAATTCTGATGAAAGCGAGATACCATATACCATTCTAACTTCTTCTTTATTTACCAAAGGATCAAAACAATCAACTGAATAACCTTTTTTGCTTAATAGTTTTATTACATCCGCAACTTTAGTATTACGAACATCCGCACTATTCGTTTTATATGCGAATCCTAAAAAGAGAATATTGGAAGAATTAATAGTTAAATCAAGCATTATATCATGAATTCTATTTGCAACAATTTTGCTTTTCAATTCATTCATTTTTCTAGATTTTTTTATTATAGGCAAATCAATTTCTTTTCTAATTGCTTTGTCAATAAGATAGTATGGATCAACAGCTATACAATGTCCACCTACTAAACCAGGGAGAACCTTTGAGAAGTTCCATTTTGTTGAAGCGCATTCCGTCACCTCCTTAATATCTATTTCCTCCTTCCTACAATATTCGCTGTACTCATTTGCAAGAGCAATAAGAACATCACGTTGTACATTTTCATACATCTTCGCTGCCTCCGCGACCTTTATACTAGAAGCTCTTACAATAGGCTCATCCAATACAGATTGATAAACATGTCCTATTAAATCTGTAATTTGAGAAGAAGACCCAGAAACTATTTTTGGAACCTTTGAAATTTGATGCTCAACGTCTCCAACGTTGATTCTCTCTGGAGAATAACCGACATAAAAATCCCTGTTATACATCAAGCCGGATTTACTTAACAATGGAACACACAACTCTTCTGTAGCACCAGGATATACAGTAGATTCGAAAATAATTATACTGTTCTTATGAATAATTGAAGAAAGAGCTATACATACGTTCTCCAAAGCAGAAACATTGGGCATACAATGAGAGTCAATTGGTGTCGGTACAGTTATAATATAAAAATTACAGGAAGATATTTCATTGATATCGTTTGTGAGTACATTATTAGAAATCGCATCTTCAAGAACCTTCTTTTCAACACTATTCCTAGAGTCTATCCCTTTAGCTAATTCACTAGTACGATAAGAATCAATATCATATCCAATGCATGAATATATCTTCGACAGTTGACAAAAAAGAGGTAAACCTACATATCCTAGGCCTATAACTGCTATTTTGATTTTATCATCGAAGCAAAAAAAGTCTGTAAAACCATCTTCGTGAATGATTTTAGTGCCAAAATAATCTTTTTGCATAGTAATCGTAATTTCTTATTTGAACATCGAAGGTGGTGTAAATGTATCAACAAGTAACTCTCTAATATCAACATTAAGTAGTTTAGCAATCTCCAAGAATGTCTCAATACTTGGTTGCGAAGTGTTTGTACACCATTTAGAAACTGTAGCTGGATCTTTCTTTAAAGTTTCAGCTAGCCACTTGCTTGTTTTTTTCTTTTCAACAAGCACCACCTTTAATCTGTTTATATCTGCCATTTTTTCAAAAAAATGAATTTTGCACAAAGTTAATGAGAATAAGTCAAACCAAAGAATTTTTCTATTAATAGCATAAAAATAATTGCGAAATAATTTGGAGTTTTAATTTTTTTGTGCTATAAAGCATAAAAAAGAGAGCCTAAACTCTCTTTTTTTACTCAACAGCATCCATCTGAGTCTGAAATTCTTGCAACTTATTATCAGGAATATCACCCAAATGGCAAGGCTTAAAAACCTTCATTCTCCATAATCTTAACCACTGGCAGTTTAGGTATTCTAGTTTTCGTTTTGATAATCTACACTTCCTTGATAGGAACATAACAATAAATTCCGGGACTTAACGGATGTGACTGCGAGCTAATTTCATTGGCACAAGCTTGCCATTAAAAAGTGAGAGCCTACCTTCACAGGCAAGCTCTCACTCAAAAAAAAAATAAAAAAAACGTGTTAGTTGTTCGGTTCAAAGAATAGTTCCACTTTCGTAAATCTATTGCCCTCGATTGGCTTGAAATCATTGATTCCGCCAACGGATATTTGCGCAATGTAATCGGCATTCAGACCTTTTAAAACAAGCTGCTTGTAAATGTACTGAGCACGAATACCACTCAATTCATTGTTTCGGGTTTCGGTACCAGTTGCATCATCGGCTGCACCAGTGATACGAATACGCAAGTCGTATTTCTTGGCAACACGAGCAATCTCATCCAGATTTATTAGCTGACTGCGGTCTGTAAGTTCACTGGTATCTATCTCGAAAAAGAAGTAGATTGGTGAACCGATACATTCTCGATTGTTGTTCATCGCTAGTAGGTATTCATTCCAGGACTCACCATTGGATGATTTTGTAGAACTGCCATCACCAAGACTCTGCTTTTTGTGGCTACTGCCATCGTGAGGCTTTGAAATAAAATCCTTACCCTTACCAATTCGTGCCATCAATGAATTAAGACCATTGTAGTCGTTCTTTGGATAAGTGCGAGCCTGTTTATGTTTGCCATCATTACCACTGTAATAATCCAACAGACCTTCAATTTCCAAAATCTTTCGCATCTCTGCCAGTGACTTTGCATCCTGCTTGTGGCGAGCATCCATAGAATGCGAATAAGCCATCAACCAATCATTCTGCTTCATATAAGGCTTGGCATCCACAACCTTTTTCCAACCATTCTTACCAAGGGTCACTGATAAACCTGCTGTAATGCTCATCAAATTATCACCAAATTCTCGGGAAGCGCCGCGGCCGTCAAAATCTTTAAATGTGGTGGTGCCGCCAAGTTCCATGGATAGGTGTAATCTCTGAGTAAGACGATAACGTCCCATTAAGCCGTAAGAAAAGCAGAAAGGACTGTTCCCATTATCCTCGTTGTGGATAAGCCCTAAGCCAACGTAGGGAACAACTCCCCAGCGTGGTTCATCTCTTGCCTTATTGAAGTAACTGGCCACATCAAACATCAAGTCTGCGTGTGCCAACTTATAACCTGCGCTCTGTAATTCAGAGTTCTTGAAATCGAATCCCTGAAAAGATACACGGGCACCGATGGCAGGCGTAAACCATTTGCCGACCTGCACATTTAAGGTTGGTTTGATGCGTCCAAATAAATCCTCACATCCGAGTGGACTGCCGGCAAAAGCCGACACGCCACCACCGACAGTAACAAACCAATTGTCACGGAATCCGGATATGAGAGTTACGTTTCTCAGATACGTTGGCTCCAATCTATGAAGCCACTGCTCACTTCCTGTTGTTCCAGAAATGGAAACCGTATCAGCCATTTCATGGTCCAAATTAGCAGCCTGTGCTGTGAGCGAGAAGCAGACTGTAGATATCAATAGTAGTCGTTTTATCATGTGTCGTTTTGTGTTCGTTCTTAAAACTGATGCAAAGGAACAGCACATTTTGCCGGCAGAAGAATATATCAGCATATAAGCTCCTGATTTTAACCGTAATTCAAATATTTCGGCAAACTGAACTCTGAAACTAAACTCTGTCTGCTTCAGTGCCGTTCCATAATGCTTATCGTCTCATACGTCTAGAGCTTGATGGTTTCATCATTCGGTGAGCCATGCGCATACAACGCATTGCCCATGCACGGTCATCTTCATCTTCCTTACGTCCCCAAGGCAAATCGCTATTGCCACCGCCGCCACCATGACCTTCGGCAAACGTGGTCGCATTATCCATCATTCCACCATACAGATACATGGCACACGTCAGAATCTCTTCGCCACGAGTAGCCATATCTGCCAACAGCGAACCGTCGAAAACATCCAAGTCACGGAACGTCATTTGTGGTAAGGCATCTTGGAAATGAGAAACCACATCACTCATGACAGCATCCTTCAAGCGATAGCGTATCTGTTCCTCCATTTGGTCAGCAACATCATAGAGCTGCTTCTTAATCTGGTCACGCTGTGTACGCATCTCCTGAATATCCTCCGCTATCTTGTCTCGTTGCTGAACAGCTACGTCAAGTTTAGCATTCTTGTCTGCCAGTGAGGTGATGACTGATTGAAGCTGAATGTCGAGCTTCTTAATCTGGTCACGAATGGCATCTGCATTACCTCTGCCATTGGACAATTCATCAGCAAGACGCTTCTGTTCCGCCTCGATGGTAGCTTTTTTATCTTTGAGATTGGCAATCATAGTAGTAAGACCTTTCACCCTGCGTTCCGCCAGATGAATCTCCATGTAAAGTGCCCGAAGCTTAGCCTTGTTACTCTCGATGTCTTTCTCCAGAGCCGAGCATTCATGAGTGAGTTGTCTCCTGTATTCTTCAGTACTGCGATGCCGGGCACCTGTCTCAGCAATCCTGTCACCACGGTCAAGTCCCCATTTGGCATTTACCTTAGCCAATTCATCATGATGTTCTGATGTGATACGTGAATACTCAAACTTGTCACTCCCGGCAAACATCCGTTTGTAGGCGAACTTCTGGTTCTCATCCAGTGGTAAGAGCGTGCAGTGGCAATGTGGATTGGTTTCATCCAAATGCACATAGAATCCAATGATGTTATCCTCACCATATTTATCGGCAACGAAGTTATACATGTCTTTAGCCCATTGCTCAATATTCTTTGTGCGCACTACATCACTATTGTCCGCACCAATATTATAATCCACCTGCTGGTCACCGAAAGCAATCTCACGCATACGGTCACGACTTCCTCCAAGGATGATATTTACGATGGTTCTGTAGTAAGGCTTTTCCCTTCCTTCGTTTAGATCCTTTATGCCACGAGCGGCCAGGTTCTCCTTCATTCTCTCAGGAATACTCTGTGACTTATCTATCGCCTGTATTTTGCCACCTTTGCGAATCTCAAAATTCAGATGCTCCCGTGTTCTGTCATAGTTACCTTTACTGAGTGCAAAGCCCCAACCTTTCTCTGTCCAACGGCGTTGGTGTTCATTGCTTTGTGCCGTTGTAAAGCCCTTTCCCGGGCGACAATCAAATACCTGTTTTGCCATTAATATCAGCATTTTAAGTACATTCCCAGCTTGCTGCCTACCGGTAAACCTCCTTTGTGGCTCTGCCATCAAAGGGGATTAGGCTACCCATCCCTAACTTTATATGAGCAATCGGGCGAGCCCGTGCTCTATCGACGACTGTCTTTCTTCCGAACCGATATAAGGGAATTAACCAGCATAGTATAAGGGTACGGATTGGAGACAGCGAAGCGCATAAGGGTGAAGCGTGGAAATCTACAATGGGTTACTCGTGGTCAGACACGGTTTTATCAGATGGATTAACGCAAGTGCCGAAACGGATAAAAAAGGATTCCAGTCTGTCGGCGGAAGAACGCATGGCTTCATTACTATAGATGGTAAGCGACAGCGTATCATCTTCGGGGATTCTGGAAATGTATTCCTGCCAGCGATCACGATTGCCACCACAGACGTTGTAGTAAGCTCTGTAAAGCGCATGTTCTACCTTTGGAGTGTATGTCCACTCTCTGATTAGCTCGCTCATATCGGCGAATATTTCATCGAATAGTACACGGCAGTACTTACGCTGAGAGCTGACCATTTCAGATTCTTTGGCATCAACCATGAGTGTTGCCTCCTTATGAACGCTAGCCTTACCAACAGAATTGCCAGTAGCCTTTGCTGATGAACCGACAGCTGCTTCTTGTGGTGATTCTGCCAGATTCAAAGATGCGTCACAGTCATTCCCCTGAATAGAAGGGATAGATGAAGCATCCACCGTCTGCTGCTTCCATCCAAATTTGAGAGCATCGAATGTGATGGTCATGTTCTTGTAGGAATCCTCTCGTTCAAGCTGTCCAATTGCCGACAGTTCACTCAGGAAGTCACGGACAGTAGAACGCTGCCAATTCCATTTCTCGGCAAGGTCGGTAATGGTGGTATCGAACTCTGCAAGCAATTCGGCAGATGCTGTTTTGGGAAGTACCGAAAACGGCTTCTTCACCATGGCTCTGCCCAACAGGTCGAAGTAAGCATCCGAACGTGAATATCGTCCTTTGGGTCTTTGGTTTAATAGTTTCATCAATCGTGGAGTGACCACTACATGACTGATTTCGTAGGAAAGATCATTATTCATCTTTTTCTGTTTTTGTTGTTGGTTTATGATATGGAAAGCCTATCTAATATGCCAGAAGCTAATGGCAATATCAGATAGGCTTATCTTCTGTTTTTGTATTGTGTTGTTCTGGTCAATAGTAGTTCTGGGTTATCTCGGATTTATCGAGCATAAGCATTCGGAAAACCTGTGGACTTGCCATCAAATTCCGTATCTGTTTGGACGGATAAAAAATTGAAGCCGTCAGCAGAATGGCGAGTGTTACAGCCATCGGGTATAAATGTGGAGTGAATATAGCCGCCAGTGCCAAGGTATTAGTAGTAATCATCACCTTTCGCTTCTTCAAGAAGTAGAACAACAATTCTGCCAACTGGTGTCTGATCAGGACGGCTGAAAGTGTTAGTGGCAGAAATGTCTCAATGACATTGACTCTGCATCTTGTCTGGATGAACAGATATACCAGTAGCAACATCATCACTGCAAGCACGTAGAACCGGCGAGCTACATCATGATAAGCCATGCGTACATAAAAGGCTTTCATCAGCCTTCCGTCCTTCTTATAACAGCGCATGGCAACTGTAAGAATAAGGATAGGGTAAATTAAAGAGACGATACTCCAAATCATAATTACAACGTTTATTTGATGAATAATTTAAGATGACTATTAATCAGTAAACTTCAAGGTTGAGCTTTATATGACCCAATGAAGCCTTATGAATTATCAATTCAATATCCTGTGGTGTGGGCTTGCAATTGAGCATTCTTGTCGTGAAATGTTTGTTGTGCCTTTCATGACGAATGGCTTTGTCAAGTTCGTATTCGGGAATGATGAACACATGACCACGTGGATATTTTTTGAAAGGCCATTTTGTAACAAGCCGAAGGACTCTCTGGTGGCAAATCCGTATAGTACCACTGACCACGAAATAGAAGTCTTCGCCCTTGTCTGTATCGAGTACATCTATCCATGTTCGGTACTTGCTTATGAGATTCTGAATCTCGTTCCAGTTCTCACTTTTCATATTTACAGGAAGTCACTCATTACATCACACTCTTCCTTATGATAAAGGAAACTGCCCCGCTCACTCTTCAAGCGTAGTTCCTCCAGAATCTCTTGGCACATAAAGTCAAGCGAATCGTAGAGAGTCACGTCAATACTATCACACATACCATTGGCATTGGTGCAAGCATTGATTTTAATCATGTGACCATACTTGGGATTGGAATAAGCACAGCAACTCTGACCAAATACTATCCCACCTACAGCCTGATGATAGTAAAGCAGGATGAACTCCATCTGATCCTCCAGAGCATTGAGAACTTCCTCAAAGTCTAAAGGTTTGGATATTGAGTATGACAACAAAGCATCATCCTCACGTATTTCTACATCCTTGATGTTGTTTATGCTGAACATCTCCGGCACCAACATTGGAGCCACTATCTTAAAACTTTCAATAGCTTCTTCTATCATACTGCTGTATTTATTGGTTCACTTATTGCCTTTGTAAATATCGTAAATTACTGAACTCTGAATACTCGTTGCATATAGTCTGCTGACTAGTGTGCCTGGCATGTTCTAAATGGTCTGCCACCATGATTCCATCTGTCACGATTATCACATGGGGCAAAGTTACATACAAAACCACAAATGCGTATAGCTAACTATCTGTATTACAAAATATTTAACCATTGAACTCTGCGGTTCATAAATTGGTATTTTCAACATAAGTAACTGACATAAAAGCAGAAGAGAGACACCCATTTAATAGTTGTTATAAGTCGTACAACAACTACAATTACCGAAACATGACAGCTCGTGATAATTTTGAATAGACATTCCCTGATGAATGCCGTTCAAATTGCCGTCAGAGCGTGGTTATCTTGCTCAATTTATCAAGAAATAGCCTCATTAACAACAAGTTTAGAAATAAGATAAAACTGAACTCAGAAAAATATTGTACCTTTGCACTACTTAAACGAACTATCATGGCAAAAATAGGATATGTGTGGCTTGCTCCACAATTTGATACTCTGAATGAGGATAAGAAATGGATGACTGATTACGGATGCTTTCGTATAGCAGAAGAACAGGCAACCCATGAAAAACTACGTCCTGAATGGAAGCATATCATTGATAATATGTGTAGAGGTGATGAACTTGTTGTAAGCAAATTCAGCAATGCACTTCGTGGTCCTCGTGAACTGGCTATCTTCTTTGAGATATGCCGTATAAAGGGCGTGCGTATCATATCCATTCATGATAGGATTGATTCACTGAACGTTCTGTTCCCGGAAACAAGAACTTCTGATATTCTCAATATGCTCGGCGCATTATCAGCAGAGGTTGCAGCAGTAAGACGTTCAGCAAGCCATCTGAACAAACTCAAGCATAAGCCACTAGTACAATCTGCTATAGGCATTTCACGATTGGAACGTAACAAGACCATCATCAATATGTATAAGAGTGGTTGCTCTTTATCCAAGATTATTGCAGCCAGTGGACTCAGAAGTAAGACATCAATCTTCACCATTCTGAACAACGCCGGTGTAAATCTTGATAGAGGTCGTACCAGAGGACCAATTAAGAAAAGAACATCAGAAAACGAAAAAATATAGTAATTCGGGCATAGCGTACATTGTATTGGCTATATATTTCACTTAGAAATTAATGAAATATTTTTTAACAAGAATACCCGAATTTTTAAATATAAGATTAACGTAAATAATTATCGCTCAAACAAAAAATGGAATTAAATAATTTAGGAAACAAATATGATAAGAATAACTCAATTAAGCAAATTGCAATAAGTGAGTTGTTTGATGGTAGATATTTCTTTATACCATCATATCAGAGAGGCTATAGATGGGGGAAAAAACAAATTATAGACCTATGCAACGACCTCTTGGAATACGCACTGAAAAATAAGTCGACTGAAGACACCAAGCCTTTCTATAGTTTGCAACCACTTATTGTTCGAAAAGGCACCTTCACAATCAATGGTGAAAAGGAAATAGCTTATGAAGTAATTGATGGTCAGCAAAGATTAACGTCAATTATCATTCTATATCGTTATCTTATCAAGGAGAATAACATTAAAAGTAGCGAAGAATATACTAGGAAGATGGATGGCAATGAAATATATCATATCTATTACGAGACACGTCCTGGTGATTTTCAATCTATAGAAAAATTAGGGTTCAACGATCTTACAAATGACGATATCAAGGATATTGATATTGCTCATGTATACAATGCCTACAAATATATAGATAATTGGCTCTTTCCTTCTGATGGTGAAAAGATGACTGCAAAGGATACATTCCAGCTATTAAATGTTAAGGACAAATATACTGCAATTACTGTAACCACAAAACTTTTTCAACTTCTTAATAACACTAAGGAAACAGAGGATCCTGCTGGTAATGTTCAGTTTATATGGTATGAACTTAATGATTCGAAAGATGCAATAGCCGAATTCTTGAGTGAGAACAAAGGAAAAATCAAGTTAACAGAGACTGAAATGATCAGAGCTCTGTTTATGCAACGTAAAGAGAAAAATGAAAGCAGTAGTCAAAAACAGTTAAGTATAGCCAAAGACTGGGAGATGATTGAAAACACACTCCATCGTAATGATTTCTGGGGATTTATTGGTAATGATTTCTTTCAAGAAGATGGACGAATAAGAATTTTATTTGACTATCTATATGAAACAGACAATGGATCGACAGTATCAAATAGAGAACCTGAGAATGACGATTTATATCGTTACTATTACAACAAGTTAAATCGCACTTCTACAGATGAAGAAAGTGCTAAAGCAATCCATGACCTTTGGGAAAGAGTAATGGAATGTTTTAGAATGATCACTAACTGGTACAACAATCCAAGAATCTACAATCTAGTAGGTATTCTTACAAATTCCAAGACAACATCTCTATCTATTCGTCAGATTCAGAATATATTTAACAAGAAAGATGTTACAACAATTGATAACTTTATAGATGAGCTTAACAGAGAAATAAGGCGTAAAGTTGTTGATGGCTTTAGAATTGCCAAACCTGAACCCAATAAGGATGAAGACCTTGGCATGACATCAGAATATTTGCGATTGTTCTATGGTAGTGATAATGGTACAATCTATGACTTACTTCTATTTATCAATGTCCTTCAACTAAATAAAACCATAGACTCTGCATTGACAGAGATTGACCGTCCTGATGATGAAAAGAAAGCGTCTGACCAAAATCGTTCTGCACGTGACATTATGAGTAGCATATATCGTTTCCCATTCGATGCATTAGACATCTATGGGTGGGATATTGAACATATTGATTCTGCTACTACTAACTCGCTGAAAGATCCAGCACAAATGTATCGTTGGATTAAAGAAGCCTTAAGTATAGATAAAGTGAAGGAATTATTGCTGAAGGTAGATAGTTTCAAAAAACTATATAGTATCTACAATGTTATTGATCCGAAAAACAAAGATGACATCAATAATAAGCAGGATACTCTTCATGAAATCGTCAAGAGTGTATATAGGTTAGTGGAAGAAGATGACAGCGAACTTTGTAAAAACTGGATTGGAAATCTAACTCTTCTAGACTCTGGTACAAATAGAGGGTATAAGAATATGATCTTTGCTTGGAAAAATACATTTCTAACAAAGCGTATTAGGCATGGTGTATTCGTTCCTGTCTGTACTCAGAACGTATTCCGTAAGGAATTTGCCAACAATAGGGAAGCTAAATGGAAATGGAATCTGGAAGATAAGAAAGCCTACCATAATTTTCTTTTGCAAGAAATTAAGGATTTCAAAGAGAAATATAAAGATCTGGAATCAGAATCAGTAAATGACAATAAAGAGCAATAAAGATGAAAACATCAAAATTAAATACATTAGAAAGTTTGCTTAGCAAAGGCATATGCATAGAGGATGAAGGAAAGGAAGAATTCATTCCTATTTCAATGATCTTTATTCCAAAAATTCAGAGAGCTTATGCACAGGGTAGATTGTCAGAGAATGAAGTTAGAAGTGAATTCTTGGACGATATCTTTGATACTTTAACACACGAAGATAATGCTCCGCTAGAGCTAAGTTTTCTGTTTGGTTCAAAGCAAAGCACGGCAGACATCCATGATGGCTTTGAACTTTTGGATGGTCAGCAGCGTACAACAACACTATTCTTACTATATTGGTATATGTTTACTAGAGAGGAAAAAACAATACCTGATTTTCTCCATAAGTTTACATATGAAACTCGAGATACATCAAAAGCTTTTATTGAGCATATCACCGCAAACCTAATAAATATTGACCTTGAATCTCCTTCACGTGTCATAAAGGGATTAAAATGGTTTACAGATGATTACAACTGTGATCCTACTATTGTAGCCATGCTTAACATGATGGATTCCATCCATGACAAATACAATGCGGCGCAATGTACTAAATTATCTACTCGACTTAATAAACTTTGTTTTTATGTTCTTATGCTTGAACAATTTGATATGAATGACGAACTTTATATCAAAATGAATTCACGTGGACTTTCATTAACAGCATTCGAGAACTTCAAAGCTTCAATCGTAAAGTACATGAAAGACGAAAAACATGATAAAAAATATACAACCAACTATGGACAAACAAATCAGCCATTTTGGTTGTATTTTACAACAAAGATTGATGCACGTTGGGTTGATATGTTTTGGAGAAAAAAAATAGATGATACTGGCTTAATTAAAACCAATGATAACGCTATTGGATTCAGGTATTTCCGTTTTTTCAACAGATATTTATTTTCAAAAGCAGCACAACAATTTGCATATTCACAAAATAACAGGGACTCTACGGTTGATTTCTTTTATGCTATTACACCACAAAAGGATAATGGTCAGACAAAATTTGCAAGTTGGAAAAATTGCTATGTCAAATTGTTTGATTCTTACCAGGATGACAACTCTGACTGCTTTAAGGAGATTACAAGAATTTTTGAAATACTACATATCAATGACAATCAGAGTTCAATTGAAAACTTAGTGAATCAAGACCCATATGGCAATCTGAAAGATTTCAGTATAGACACGGACAATTATACTTTGCACAAAAGAGTTGCCCTTTCAACTGTCATGATGTTTCTTGCAGCAATTCCAGAAGAAAGGTCTTTTACAGATGTAAATGTGCAAACTTGTTTCAAGCAGATGCTTCGAGTCCTTTTTAATGTAATTGAAAACACACAGATTGAAGACATTCTACCGGCAATTGGTGTCATTAAAAATATGTCTAAACTGATTTCAAGTGATGGTGCTGTTACAGAAAACTTCTATAAGCCTATGATAACATTTGATTTCAAAACCGGACAATTGGCGGAAGAAGTGATGAAGGCTAAAGAAATGTTTATTTCTGGAACGTTTGATGAATCATGGGAAAAGGTTTTCATAACTGCAGAACAACATCCTTTTTTCAAAGGTAGTATTCGTTTCTTCTTTACATCAGGCATAGGTTCCAGTTCAGATTTTGAAAATCGTTTTAATGTTATAAAAACACTCTTCGATAAACAAGGTATTAGTCCTGAATATAGAAAAGACCATATTCTTATCCGTGCAATTTTAGCCCAAATCAATAATTGGAATGGATTAAGTGATATGTATATAACAGAAAATGCAGAAAAGAATAAGTTCCTAAAAAATACGATTCGCAGATTTGAGAGACTTCGAACTATGTTCTGCAATTACTTTGACCAGAATATAAACATGAAAGCCTATCTACAAGAACTTATAAATAATGCACAGCCTGAGCAAGGTCAAGACGAACGATTTGGAATGATGTATCATCGTTTGGTCAATGACAAAAGGTCTATTGCCTTATTTGATTGGATTGCTGAAAGAGAGGCCGCAAAAGATGTTTTCAGAATCTCTGCACGCTATCAATACGGTATCTGCATCCCTTATAAAAGGTGGGACAAAATGCTTTTGGACACAGAACGAAACATTATCATTAAGAACCTTTACGATCAAAAAGGAATGCTTTTTGAAGATGAAAACGAACGTAAGTTATTGGAAAGTTTGGTTTTTGATGTCTGGAATTGGGAAATTCCGATGTATAAGGAGTTAGTTGATAAGCAAGGCTCACCATATAAACTCAGAATTGTTTTCAGATTATGGGAATATGAATTTCCAACAAGATGTGTTGAATTCCAAATTATTGGTTCAAATATTGACTCGGTAATAAAAATGCTTCAATTGAATGAAAACGAGTATTCAATCATAGATGGAGGAATAAGTTTACACAGCATTCCCTATTTCAAGCAAGATACGTATGAACCTATATCCAAAAAAATAGATACCATCGAAAAGAGCCTTTCATATTAACCGCAAACATAAGAATTCAGATTATCATGAGTTTAACAGAAGAATTACAAGAGGAATGCAGCTGTACTTGCGGTGGCGAGTGTCAACACGATCACTGCCAGTGCGGACATTGTAACTGTGAGAAAGAGGACGATAATGTCCAAAATAAAAGAGATTATTACCCGGACCTTCCAAGGATGGTTTGGGATGCAGACGACTTTGCTGATTGGGATTAACGATTCCAATCAAACCACCGATATAAAAGGATTTCCGCAGGTAACTGCCATAGCATAAACATGGATAATCGCCACCAGAACAACTCTGATGGCGATTTCTCTTGATAGGCATTTGCCTTAGATACTTATTACTTGCTGACCACAGAACTTGTTGTATTCTTCAATATCCGTTCCTCTTTCTACGGCTTCATCTATGATGCTTACCATTTCATCGAAGCACGCTTCCTCGCAAATACATCTACTGCCATTTTCATCAAGAAGATAAATTTCATAGTAGTCACTGCCGTTGAGTGCTATAAGCACAATTCCACTGAATAGTCTGCCGTTTACCTTGAATTTCAGTGCTGGCATATCATTGTACTCGGTTGCAATGAACTTTTCAATGCCCCATGACATTAGTACATTTATTTCTGTTGTACCAAACAATTGGCTCTTGATAGTCTGAGCCACGTCCATAATATATTCTTTGTCCATGTTGTGAAATTATTTAGTGATATGATTATTATTTATTTGAGGGTGCTGTTCTGAAAAGAAATTCACAACGCAAATTCGCCTATTTACTGCCTTTTTACAAGTGTAGTATGTTCCACCTCTGTCAGTCCTCGATAGATAGGCAAACACACAACTGGCATGGTCTAGCATATAATCGTTGCGCTGAAGAAAACACTTCTGTGTGTAATTTTCACTGAGTACAATTACCTCGTCAGCCTTGCTTAAGGCGTTGTTATAACGTTGCTTATCACGCTGAGAAAATCTTTCGCTTTGGTTTCTGTACGGCACTACTGCAATCAACTTCAAGTTTGGAAAGCCTTGCTCTTTCATTGATATTATGACTTCTGCCGCTAGTAGGTCAAAGCCCATAGCCATACCACAATAATAGGTAAAATAGCCTTGCTTGTATATGTTGGCTATACTCTGTCTGAGCAAACTCTTTAACTTGGGTTGTCTCTCAAATGGAATAAAGCGATGTCCCGTAAAAGCAATTGTTTTTGAATGTAAATTGTTCATTGTCCTATTGTAATTTATAAGTTGTCTTTGATAAGAAGTAACCGGCTAATATCTCTGCGCCAAACTCTTCCAATTTGCTACCTAGTGCAGTCCATGACTTGCCCGATGTCAAGCAATCGTCCATTGTTACGACTGAGCGGTTACGAAACCATTCTCCGTCAATATCAATGTTCTGCATTATATCAGTCTGCTTTGAGCGTTTCTCTCGGCTTTCATGGATAACCTTTTTATCAGCTGCTACTTTCAGATGTTCATAGCCATTGACTGCGTCACTGAGTTCGCAAACTCTCTCACTGAATTTCTTGTATCTCAGTTCGTTCTTCTCTGCCGATGATGCCGGGATGCAAGTGAACACTATCTCTGTGACCTTGTCGCCAAACTCTTCTTTGAGCTTGTGGGCAGTAAGCTGAGCCACTTCCTCGTATCGTTCACCCGATTTGAAGGAATAAACCAACTCCCTATATTGCTTGATGTCCTCGCTCACATTCTTGAAACGTGCGGGAACGTATGGATAGAAAGCAACGATGTGCTTGTTCCAAAATCTTTTGATTGTCTCATTAACTTGTGCCATAGCCTTGAAAATTTATTTTTCCCTTTCTTTCAAGTCTTTCTGACCTGACAAGGGCGATTTTTCTGCATCACAAAGGAGTGGCACCAATAAGGCAAATCTGGATATGGAAATACGCTCACATTCATGAGAGGAAGATTTCCAAAGGCACTGGTTTCAAGATTTGATGTTTGGGCAATGCCACTTAATACCTTTGTAGAAAAATCCGCTTTGTGAGGTGTGATATGATGATGAGATCAGACCTATAGAACTGGACTATAAGCAAAGCCATAAAAGTGGAGCATATAAAAAGAAATATGGGTGGGCGTAGCGAGATAGCGCGACTGACAGCTCAAACAAACAGCAATGTGGCGACAATGCATACACATTGGAAAAGAGTGATGAGCGAGCATTCGCCCAGAGCGTCCAACGTGCATAAATGAAAGCCTCTTTGCGTTTGAGCTTTGGATAGATTCTCCGACTGCAAGAAGGTGTATATAGCCAAACAGTTCCGCCATCTCGCCACGAGGTGGGACGTGTCTATAACGAAAGAATGGATAATGATTATAAAAGGGAATGGATCTGACTTCCATTCATAGAAGTCAATCCAACCAGAATTTCTATAGCTATATTAAAGGAAACGACCATACATGCCACCGGCAGTTATAAAAGAAATACTCAATGTGATAGTTGATAGTTGATTTATCACATCCAACTATCAACTCAAAAATTTGCTCATTTCAAAAACACCATAGAGCTCCTGCCTACTATTGGCAATTCGTATTAAGAAAACAACATCTAAAAAAGAAAATCCCGGCCACATTGAAGTAATCGGGATAAGCTCTCAAGAGAAAATGTTTTCTACCAATGAAAATCCAGCACGCCACCAATATAGAGTTTCGCTCCAGGGCTTAAACTGCAAATCATCTTCATAAAATCGCCTGATTGCTGGGCATCGGTTGAAGGGAAGGTGTCAGTAACAAATCGAGAACCCACATCCAAAGGATTAACCAGTTCTTTTTCCAGTGAGTAAGCCTCTCCAATCCAATCTGTAACATTCTGTGGTGTGATGGCAAGTGCTTTAAGTTGAATTTGCTTCACCCAATTTTCCTTCCATTCATCAGCACCACCATTATAAACAAGAGTGTCATTTTCGTTATCAACTAAGGAAAACATACCTGTGGGCAATAAATTCTTTACCAAAGAGTCAATCGCATGCTTCCTCTCTTCATCTGTAATCTCGGCGCAATAATCATAGAAGTCATAATGACCATCATCAAAAGTACGCTCGGTAATGAAATTATCATTTTCAATTCTCTCTTCTGTAATCTGATAAATCTTTGAGTGCATAATATTTAGCATTAATCATTAATAATGCGAATCAGTAGTTGAAATCACTAGCTGATTCAGTTAGTTAAATTGTTATTAT